>Ga0315281_10000026_pt1 | contig 176888 bp, 182 predicted proteins | sample YL17G07_0_MG_FD_204540 | JGI IMG/M metagenome (GOLD analysis project Ga0315281, IMG submission 204540) | Sediment microbial communities from Yellowstone Lake, YNP, Wyoming, USA - YL17G07_0 | ecosystem: Environmental > Aquatic > Freshwater > Lake > Sediment | place: USA: Wyoming | collected...
CGTCTATGAAATTGTGAACAGCGTCGCCGAAGAGGTTCATGTAAGCGAAGGAGTGAGGATGCTCCTTCGAGGTTGGTATGTGGCAGTGTCTCCACTGGAGAAACTTTTCCGCGATGAAGGAAGCAATTATGCCCAACAGAATGTATAGGGATACATGCACCCCGAAACCGCTTTCCTCCGCAGCCTCCGGAATCAAGTGAATGAAGGCATCTCCAAAAAGGCCTCCGGCAGAAAAACTCACAAGATACAAGACGATCTTCTTCAAATTCTCCTCCTTCAACCGAAAAGTCAACAAGCCGACTAGAGAAATCAAACTAACAACAAACACGCTCACTAAGCTATAGAGCCAAACGACTGTCACGCAATGCCTCCGACTGAAATGAAACTAAAAGTGTTTGAACCTTTTATCTTTTTTTACAGTACTCCTTAACCTGCTCCATCCATCATACAACAAACTCGCGCGCGCAGGAGAACGGCTAGAGGCTAATCACCGAGTTTTGTGCTAATGGGCGACATCTTACTCTCTATTAAGTCAATCAGCCGATTTGCCTAGCGAACCAACCTATTGCTGATTCGATGAAACCAAGTCTATTCCGTTTGCTTGAAAACGTTTTCCAAAATACCAAAAACCTCTTTCGCGTCTCTGCAATTCAAGACCATCTTCTCAAAAGGACAAACGTCGGTTCTTTCCTTGTTGAGCACATTTGGAACGATACTCCGGAATTCGGCAGAGACATGGTTCTGTTCCAGCAATTTCAGTCCTTTCTCGCTTATGGTTACAGCGAATACAGAATTGGCACGTGAGTAAACAAAAAGGAATGCGGCGGCTTTTCCGACGATCTGATCAGCTATCGAAGCATTTCTGAGTGAAGTTCCAAGTTTGTTAACCGCCCCAAATAGATCCTTCAAACCGTGCGACCTGCTCTCAAAAAAGATCTTTCCCTCTTTGACTATTGATAAGGAAACACGATTTTCTGTCAACCTCTTCTTGGCAATCTCTAGGTCTGTATTCATCTCTTCCCTTCTTGGGGGCTGGCATCGCTTGACGATAGTCATTCATTCCACGAGAGCTTTAAACCCCGTGCTGTGAATCGCAAACTTAAACGCGCGAATTGGGTGTGCTACGGTTCAACTATTCAATCTTCTCAATTATTATGGCTTTGACAGGACAAGCTTCGGCAAGCTGCTTGACGCGATTGTAGATGTTCTCAGAGAAAACTCCCGCAGATACACCTCCTCGGTTCTGGCTCAGTAGTTGTGATAGAGTCTTTGCGTGAGTGGGGCATTGTCCAGTTGATACGCCGCAGTCAATGCATCGCGTTCTGTTGATGATTAGTCTATATTTCGTCATGCAAATCTCGTCTATTATGACTGGGATCTAATAGATACGCCTAACTTCATTTGGAACGAAGTGCGCGCAACTTCTGTGACTTCTTGCTTGACGTTTTTGACCGGCGCTTTCTATCTTGTAATATCGCTCTCTCAACTACAGTGTCGTAGAACTTGCAGATTTCTCTCCCGCTAATGCAGCTTCTTATTGCTTTTATGGCAATCGCAGCCCAATCTACTTCAGAATGCGCGCTCATCTCTTTCTCAAGCTCATCATCTATGTGAACTATCAACTTCCGAACCAAACTGCCGCAACTCTACATCAACTACCTTCAGGATGCAAGATTAATCTTTTGGTCAGCTGCATGAGCGAATGCGCATGCACTGGGGAATTGAGACTTCTTACTCGCTAGCGCACGCGTTGTGCCCAGCGATATTTGATGCCTCATGAGGGAGCACACTGGAACTTGTCAGTTCCGATCAGCTTATCACTGGGAACAGAAGCTGGAACATTATGTCCGCAACGAAAATAAGTTAGAGATCAAAAATGATAAGATCAGGTGGTAGTTTGGAAACACTGACGATAGTCATCAATGCGGCCCCATACGGAGATGAAAGACTATACAATGCCTTGAGACTGGCAAGAGCATTGGTTTCTGCTGCGGTCGGAGTCAAAGTGAACATTTTCCTTCTAGGAGATGCTGTGGTGGCGGCAAAGAAGGGACAGAAGACTCCAGAAGGGTATCCCAACTTTGAAGAAATATTATGGGAACTCATAAAAAAAGGCACAGAGGTTGTAGCATGCAGCACCTGTGCCAGCGCAAGGGGGCTTGCCTACGAAGACATAATTGAAGGCGTCCAAAATGGAACTGTAATGCAGCTTGCCCATTGGCTGAAAGATAGTCAAGGAGCACTTTCGTTTTGATTTATGCCAGCCAGCAAACCCACGATACAAGACGACACTAACAGCCATGACAGCTATGATGCGCGCGCTAACTCATACTGAAGATAGTATCAATCGGTTAGGGGGTCAAGTCGCTAGTTATCGAGTGTTGCATTTGCCCTTAGCCTTGGAATCCTGCAACTCCTTGTAGCTTGCGATAGACTTTCTCAGTGCGTCTACGGCCAGGCGGACGCAGTGTAGCTTTGGTCCCGGGAGTTTTTCTAGATCTCTTGCTATATCCTGTTCCGTTATGCTTTCAGCGGCTTTCAACGTCTTTCCTTTAACCATTTCTGTGAGGGCAGAGCCTGATGCAAATGCTCCAGCGCATCCAACGGCTTGAAACTTGGCATCTATTATCAAGCCCTTCTCAATCTTCAAGTACACTCTCATGCTGTCCCCACAGAGACCCGTGTGCGACTCTGCAGCTTCAGCACCTTCTATCACGCCCACATTCCGCTTTTTTATGTAATGATCTATGGCTTTTTCCGAATATCCAGCTTTCCTCAATAATTCCTTTAATCCTTCTTCATCAGACATTGACCAAAACCCTCAACTTTCATTCAATCCGCTTTGTTGTGCTACGCGTTTGACGCCCACTCTTCTTTTTTTCTTGCCAGAGAACTTTCGCATGTAATACGTGTCTCCTTCAAACTCGATGCGCTTGATTTTGTTCTCGCGTAGGAGCGGGGTTATCACCTGCCAATCTGCACCTGCCGCCTGCAGAAACTCCTTTACCGCTTCAAGTCGCATCGGGTGAACTGATGTAATCCCTAGTAGATCTGCCCGAACGTCCCCTGTGTGAGAGAAAGCATGCCCTTCATAATCCACGAGACATTCGACTCTGTCGGCTCCGAGTTCCTTTTCGAAGATTTGAAAAGCATTGTTCACTACTTCTTCGCTCGCCGGTCTTACCCACTTCTCGGCAGGCGGTCTTATTGGAACAGCGACATAAGCTTTGGACAGGTTCCTCAACTTTGAAAGGAACTCTGCCATCCTTCCGAAGGCGCGACCACAATCTGTACCCTCGACTATCATTGTCTCACTCAAGAGTTTTCCTGTGAAAACCTCAGCAAAACGCAAAATACCTTCCAGAATCATATCCAATCGCAGTTTCTGACAAGGCCTGTTAATTCTTCTCCAAGCTTCTTCACTCACTGCGTCCAATTTGAAGGAGACCAAGTCCGCATTCAGCAAGTCCTGTCTCACACTGTCAAGCCACAACAATGAAGCGTTAGTTATGACGGCTACAGGGACGCCGGTTTGTCGAATGAGCGATATTTCCTTGCCTATATTGATGCCCAAAGTCGGCTCTCCATCAGGAACGAAGGTCGCGTAGTCTATTCTCTCCCCCATCTTTTGTGCAGCTTGTATTCTCCCGCTGACTGCTGAGACAAGATCTTCGGGATCATAGAACAATCTTCTCTTTGCAATCGTCTTCTCGGTTCTTCCCAGTTGACAGTAGATACAGGAATAAGAGCATGTTTTGAATCGAACATTGTTCACTCCTAGACTTCTTCCAAGACGCCTGGAAGGTATAGGACCGAAAGCAAGCATCTTCTTGCTTTGCATGCTAGTCTCTGTCCAGCTGCAGATTGCGTCGTGTAATATCCCAGACGTTCTTTATTTCCTTGGAAACCTCGCTTCGAGGCGAATATTCAACCACAGTTTTGCCACACACCATAGCTTCTGTCACGATCTGGCTAAAAGGAATTTTCCCTACGACGGCGATTCCGTTTTTTCTGCAGAAGTTTTCGATTTTTGCAGTATTGTCTTTGTTTATGTCGTGCATGTTTATGCTAACAAACGGCTGCACATCGAAATGCCTTAACAAACGCAATACTCTCTCAAGGTCGTGAATCCCGGACATTGTTGGTTCTGTAACGACTAGGGCGGCGTCTGCTCCAGTAACCGAAGCTATGACTGGGCAGCCTATCCCAGGTGAACCATCTATTAAGATAAGGTCAGCGTGTTCTTTTTCAGCCAACACTTTGGCGTCTTGCCTCACCAGAGTCACGAGTTTTCCGGAGTTCGATTCACCGGGACTCAACAATGCGTGAGACATAAAACCATACTTCGTCTTTGAAATGTAGGCGTGTCCAGAGATCTTTTCAGTTAAAGCTATGGCGTTTAGCGGGCAGACTATGGTGCAGACACCGCAACCCTCACAAGCAAAAGGGTCTACTTTGATGTTTTCTGTTATTGCGTCGAAGCTGCATTTTTTTCTGCATAAACCACATCCGGTACATTTTGTTTCATCGATCACGGCTAGCTTTGAGCCCTTGAACTCCTTCGTTTCAATGATTTGTGGGTGCAGAAGCATGTGCAGGTCAGGAGCGTCTACATCGCAGTCGGCCACAACTGCATTTCGGACTAGGGCTGCAAAAGAGGCAGTTAGTGTTGTCTTACCCGTGCCTCCTTTTCCGCTTAAAACAGTAAGTTGCTTCATTTATTGACAAGCTTCCTTACTGTGTTGAAAAGAGTCTGAAACTTTGCTTTCCATTCAGGCATTTGTTGGCTGAAAGGTATGCCTCTGGAATAAAGCTCTGCTATTTTTCTCTCATATGAAATTTCAAGTAATATTGGAATGCCTTTTTCTTCGCAGTATTCATAAACTCTATTGTCGCCAACACCTGCACGATTGATTACGACGCCAAAAGGAATTCTTATGTTTTCTAAGACCTGGATCATTATCTTCAAATCGTGAAGGCCGAAAGGCGTTGGTTCTGTTACAAGAATGCAGAAGTTGCTATCTTTGACGGTTTGTATGACAGGACATGAAGTGCCTGGTGGCGAATCAAGAATCACGTTTTTGTCTTTTCCGATATGCCTTTTGACTTCCCTTATGACGGGGACAGCCATTGGTTCGCCCACTTCAAGCTCTCCATACACTAACTCCAGATCGTCTGTTGAACCAAGCTTCAAAGTTCCAATCTTGTGCTGATCTTCGCCGATTGCCTCCTTTGGACAAACAAGAGCACATCCACCGCAACTGTGGCACAAGTCTGGAAAAACCAAAACTTTGTCTGAACCTACAAAAAGGGCGTTATATTGGCAAAAATGGGCGCACTTTCCACAGTGGTCACATAATTTCTCATTCACGATTGGAACAGAGACAGTGACCAATTGAGTTTGGTTTATCTTTGGGTTTAGGAAAAGATGAGCGTTTGGCTCCTCAACGTCACAGTCAAGGAGTTGAACATTCCCTATTGAAAGCGCCATGTTTACGGCTATAGATGTTTTTCCCGTGCCTCCTTTTCCGCTAGCTACCGAAACTATCATAGGTGCAACCAGTTCAAACCGACTTCTCTGGAAAGATTAGGTCATGTTCTCTTTTGTGATTCTATTACGTCCTTATGATAATCACTGTACAGCGCTATCACTGGATTGTGACCTAGCAGACGATCTTTGACTATGAGAGTCGTGACTGGAGCCTTCGAGTTCATGGTAAAAAGCATGTCGTGCCCAATGCAAAGGCCAACAATTACATTGATGTCGGTTCCTGCATCATTAAGAAGCTGTGCTTGAAGAACCGGATTGCAACCTGCCTCAAATCTTGAAGCGCTGCCAATCTTGTATTCCTTGGCAACTCCGAGCTTTGTCTTGTCAATACCACCGCACTTGCACAAAACTGAAGCAGTAGCCAACCCAGATTTTTCCAGTACCTTAACGATTCTTGCCGCTTCGTCACGCATGCCAGCGCAAAATGCTACCCCGATCGTTTTCGCATCGATTAGCCTGCTAAACTCGATTAGTTCTTTGATTCTAGGGCGTACGGCCATGCACACACCTCTGACCCACTCGTAGGCCTCTTTCTCTGTCACAGTAGCTGGAACGTAGATCTTTCTCACATCCTCTCGTCCATACCTGTCTGCAACAGCTTTGATCGTAATTTCGTTTATCTTCATTGGGCAGAACTTGGGAAGAACCTCCTTGTTGACCTCGTCTGTGGGCATGCGTTGGCACAAGGTCTCCGAACACTTGGCGCATTGAGGTAAAATCGCCATTTCCTTAATCTCCTTAACATAATTTATAGAGTTTATTCTTTTCAAAGTTTGCTATCGCTTTCTTTAATGCTCTCATCACCAGTTCAATGCAATCTATTTTTGGATCCGGCAAACCTCCAAGTTCGTTGAACACATTACTTTCGTTTATCTTCTTTGCATCTTCAATAGTTTTGCCTTTTAGAAGGCTTGTCGCCGCGGAAGCTGATGAAGCAACCCCTGGGCACCCCACACATTGGAACTTGGCATCTTTTATGACGTTATTCTTGCCTACGGCCAAGTATAATCTGATCACATCTCCACACGGTCCTACGTAAGTTTCCACTATGTTAGGGTTTTCCAACACGCCAACATTGACCCTGTTCAAGTATAATTCGATAGCCTTGTCTGAATAACCGGTTTCTTTCAACAGTTCCAGTTCTTGTTTTGTTGCTTTCTTTTGCATTGTTTCGGCCCCAAACAATCATGAGAACAACATCTTTCTACTGATGGTGTGCATGATGGCAGCCTTCTGTGAGTTCTTGAAGCTTGTCTTCTTTGTATGCAGCGACAACACCTGCCACCGTATTAGCATCAGCTCTTAAGACAGCAACTCCAGCATCTTGAAAAGCGCTTAAGCCTCTAGGGCCCATTCCATATACTATTATCGCGTTTGGCTTCAGTTTCACAATGTGATCATGGCTTTGCCCCATGCCGCCAGCATGTTCACCAACATTTGGCACTGTTTTTACGTTTGAAACATTTCCACTCTCGTCCAGTTCAACAACAGCGAAGTAAGGTGCTCTTCCAAAATGCTCAGCCACCTGCGCACCTAAGCCACTTTCGTCTACTACAGGAACCACAATTCTAGATCCCATTACGTCACCTCCTTATTTCTTAACTCCCGAAATCTTGAGCTTTGCGTCATCTCTTCAAACTCTTTATTGTTCACGTTTTCTAAGTGCCCAATTGTCCTCGTCCTCTACCACGTCCTCTACCCATACCGAAATGTCCACCAACGGTCGGTGCGCCAGTCTCCCCCAGTTCACCTTTCTTGTATTTCTCAACAACCTCCTTCACAGTTCCAAAAGCGCCTGTGACGATTCTTATTCCTGAGGCTGACAACGCTTGAAACGCGTTGGGTCCGACATTCCCGGTTATGAGCACTTCTGCACCTTTGCTCGCTATGGTTTGAGCTGCTTGGATTCCAGCACCGCCCGTTGCGTCAGAAGCCATGTTTTGAATGACCTCAAATTGCATGGTTTCGGAGTCTACGATCACAAGGTATGGGCATCTGCCAAACCTTGGGTCTATCGGGGAGTCTAGGCTGTTTGATGCTGCTGACACGCATATTTTCATTCATTCTCACCTTTCAAGAGTTTTAACCAATTTCCTATTATGATTGTATATGGAGACTTGGAGGGGCATCTGACCTACTGCAAAGTGGGTTGCACATGCAAGGCATGGGTCGTAAGCCCTGAAAGCCATCTCTACCCTATTCAAAAGTCCTTCACTCACGTTTTCGCCATGTATGAGGGCTTTGGCTGCATCACGGATGGACATGCAGATTGCAGGATAGTTGTTGGTTGTGGCTACAATCAGGTTAACATGCTTAACTAGCGCATCTTTGTCCAGCACGTAGTGATGATACAAGGTGCCCCTTGCTGCTTCAACAACTCCCACGCCCTCACCTGGCTCGCCCGGCTTGTTTCGCACGTTCGTACTCGTTATCTCGGGATCTCTTACGATCTCAAGCGCCCGCTCGGTGGCGTAGAGCAGCTCAATCAACCTCGCCCAGTGGAATGCTAGAGTGCCGTGCACCGGTTTTCCGCCGAGAGTCTTGTACATTGCCTCATATTCTATTTGTGCAAGTGGCGTTGCCATCCCCTCTGAAGCGTTTAGTCTTCCGAGGGGTCCAACACGATAAATGCCACTGTCGGATCCGCCGATGAAGCCTTTCCAACCAATCTGCTTCAAAAACGGCAACTTTGAGTAGGTCCACTCCTCAACGTGCTCGCCGATGTGGGTCAGGTAGTCCTTGGGCTCAAATTTCAGGAATTCGCCGCCGCTGGGATATACGACTCGGATCTTGCCATCGTAAAAGTTGACCTTGTTGTTCTCGTCAACCAAGCCCATGTAGTAAGTTTTCATAGTGTACGCATCGCTCTTAATCATATCAACGTACTTCGGGTTTCCCAGGACGATGTCGTGGAATATCTTCAAAGTGAACTTTGCAAACTCTAAGCAGGAAACTGCCATCTTCTCGATTTCCTGCCTGTTGTCTTCACTCAACGGCTTCGAGATGCCGCCTGGCAGCCCACACACTGGATGAGTAGCTTTTCCGCCTAGAATCGCGGTTATCTGTTGTCCGTAGGCTCGGTGTTTGATAACCTCTTTGGCAACTTCCATTCCGGCTTTTTCGATGACTCCTAGTATGTTCCTCTTCTCAGGAGGAGCGTCTGGTCCAACGATAAAGTCCGGCCCGCCAAGATAGTAGAAGTGTAACGTATGGTCGTAAATCACATATCCAGCGTACATGAGTTCCCTAAGCTTTTTAGCAGCTGAGGGAGGATCCACATTGAATGCAGCATCCAGAGCCTTTGTCGAAGCAAAGTGATGAGCGACGGGGCAGACGCCACAAATCCTCGTAGTTATGATCGGCATATCTTCGGCTTTTCTTCTTTCACAGAATTTTTCAAAGCCCCTGAGCTCGGGAACCTGAAAATAGGCGTTTTCTACGTTTCCCTCTTCGTTCAAGAAGATTTCTATCTTGCCATGACCTTCAAGACGGGTGATTGGGTTTATGGTTATCGTCTTTGTACTCATTTCTTAGTTCCTCGTTCAGGTACACTCGGATTAGGCGGGGTTTTTAATCGCTCTTTTCGCTCCAAAAAACGTTCGATTTTCTTGACGATTTCCGTAAATGCCTTTGTTGCAGGAGAATCGAAATGTTCGGTTATGAAAGGCACTCCGTTATCAGAGTCACGACAAATTTCGGGGTCTATTGGAATTCGTCCCAAGAAAGGAACAGACAAATCATCTGCTATCTTTTTTCCTCCTCCTACCTTAAAAATGTCGATATCCGTTCCGCATTTTGGGCAGACGAAGCCGCTCATGTTTTCGATAACGCCGATGACGGGAATGCCCAGTTTCCTAGAGAAGGTCACAGCTTTCTTGACCACGATCTGTGAGACCTCTGAGGCCATGGTGACTATCACTACTCCATCCATCTCGGGGATAAGTTGCATGATACTTAGTGGCTCGTCGCCGGTTCCTGGCGGAAGGTCTATAAAGAGAAATTCGAGTTCTCCCCAGGCGATATCCGACAAGAACTGGCTGATCGCCCTCATCTTCAAGGGGCCACGCCAGATGACTGGTGATTCTTCGCTTGGAAGCAGGAAGTCCATGGACACCACCTTGATTCCCATAGGACCTAATGCGGGAGAGATACCTGCAGGACCGGTTGGAAGCCTCTGTCCATGTAAGCCGAGCATCTTCGGCACGCATGGGCCGGTTATGTCGGCATCAAGGACGCCAACATTATTAGCATATCCATGCACTGCAAAAGCCATGGCGAGATTTACTGTCACAGTGCTTTTGCCTACGCCACCTTTACCGCTTATAACTGCTATCTTGCGCTTGATCCTACTCATTTTGAGCTTAAGTCTCTGTTCTTCTTCATACTTCTCTTTTCTTGGGTCAGTGCGTTCATTAGCCTCTGAACAAGAATCATGTTTTCCTTCGCATTCTCCATTCATGTCTATCCTCTCTTATCGTGATTGCCGTGTTATGTTCATCATGATGTGGAGAAATAGTTTAATAGGTAAACCATATTAATACTTTTTGTTTAGAAAATAAACAGGTGCACCATATGGACGCAGTTGATCGAAAGATAGTTTCACAACTTCAGCAAGACGGACGGACAACATTAGAAGAATTGGCCAAGACTGCGGGATTCACGAGTATGGGAATCAAGAAAAGATTGCAGAAACTTCTGAGTAATGACTCTCTCAAAGTTACAGCCATGCTCAACCCGTTCTCCTTTAAACTCTCGCCAGCGATTGTATTATTAGAAATGGAAAGCGCGGAAGCAATGCAAAACCTTCTGGATCGATTCAAAGACTGCCCGAGAGTTGTCCAAATCTTCAAGACGATAGGAGGCTACAACCTAATAGGCCTAGTTATAGCTGAAGACCAAGACACTCTCGAAAGCATATCTGTAGAGAAATGTTCTTTACGAAGTAGTACTGGGATACGTAGATCAGAATTTTATCCTATCGGTGACATTTATTTCTCTCCTTTCCTTTCGGTGAGGGAACATCTTGCTCACAAGGGAAAGACCGTCGCACCATGCAATGTCGACTGCAGACCTTGTCCTAGATACCAGAACAAAAAATGCGTAGGATGCCCATCCACAAACTACTACAGAGGAACACTATGACAGATGTATTCCTATGGATGAAGAGTATGGTATGAAGCCCAGCCGAACAGCTACGCTGAAAGAGGTTGATAGCGTAGAGATAGTGAGCTTGATAGACAACTCGATCGACTTTCTGTCATCAATCGAAAAAAAAGGAGTCCAGCACGTCCGAGAGTGGGTGAAAGAAAGAAGAGGAGACGAATGGTTTAAAGAGCATTTTCGTCCACCCATGGCTGAACACGGCTTTTCAATGCTTATCCGCGTCTTTTGTGACAACAAGATGCATGAAATACTATTTGACACCGGAGGCAGTTCTGAAGGCGCTGTGACTAACGCAATCAGGATGGGAATAGACCTCTCGGATATCGGGTCCATCATTCTGTCCCATGGTCACTACGATCATTTTGGTGGGCTTCTGGCAGTACTGAGAGTTGTTAACAAGGCAGATTTGCCGATTGTCGTGCATGAAGATATGTTCAAGACCAGAGGTATAGCTGAACCTGATGGAACTGTGAGAAAGCATCTGGATTTCCCAACCGATGACCAAGTAAAGCCGGCCAGATACGTTAGGACAAAGCAACCTCAGCTTCTAGCTGGCGATACGATTCTGGTTACAGGCGAGATCCCTCGTAAAACGGACTTTGAAAAAGGATTTTCCCAGCACAGAGTCCTTGTTGATGGCAAATGGCAACCCGATCCACACATCTGGGATGATCGAGCAATAGCAATCAACATTAAACAGAAAGGCTTGGTGGTTATTTCTGGCTGCGCTCACTCGGGCATCGTCAACACGACACTCTACGCAAAGCAGATCACTGCGGCCAACGACGTATTTGCCATCATGGGAGGATTTCATCTAGCAGGAAAAGAATTCGAACCAAGAATAGTCCCGACTGTCAAACAACTGAAGCTTCTGAATCCGCAACTGATACTTCCTTCGCACTGCACTGGCTGGAGGGGAACCTACGTAATTGCTCAAGCAATGCCTGACGCCTTCATTTGGGGCAGCGTCGGAAACCTCTACCGGTTTTGACCAACTCGTCCACGAGCACAGACTGGTGGAGCGGCAATCTTTGCCTTGTGGCTAAACATATAACCTGTAACGATAATATTCGGTTTGGGGAAAGAAGTGTATGGTGGAAAACACTAAGCGCAAGTGCAAAGCTTGCGGAAAGCTGTTTGTGCCAGACAACGATTTTCAAGGCTTCTGCTCAGACAGGTGCTACCGAGTTTTCAAAGGAGAAATAAAACCGAGTGCATAGCATGATCTAGCCTGTGCACACAGAAAATGCGCACTTGTTCAAAAGGATAAGCGACAGGGTTCAGCTCATAGATCGTGGAAAAGAATACAAAATGACTCTAGGATGAACATCTTTTGCCCAAACGCACGTGCCCATGGGTGAGCGCGCGCTTTTCTTTGGGCAAGCAGAATCCGCAAGAGATATTACTTGTCCGTGCGCAAGAGAGATTAATAGCTGTTAATACTTCAGCACTATTTAGATGAGCGTACCTGTATGATCGTGAATCCGTCAGTGCTTGATGTTGACTACAAAGAACTTCTTCAGGGTTGTGCTGGATACATAGAAGATGAAAAGCGTGACGCGATGTATAAACTGGCTCTTCGTCTGGCCTCCAGCGCTAATTGGAAAACAGATGAACTGGCTGAGGGAATCGGTGTTCTTCTGCTTACATGGAATGCAGCTTTCTACACAAAATACGGTTCCTTCAATTTTGATAGCCTAGAGCTTTTCATCAAGAAAAACTTGGAAGAACTGAAAACCTTCAGCAAGCGAAACATTCTGTCTTACGCAACAACAGATGACGAACCTGTTCAGCGCCTTTTCGACGAACTTATGGAGGCCACGAGCTCCATAAAGCGCTCGGCGCGGACACCTGTAGGTACCGCAAAGGCCCTTCATCTATTGGCACCAGACTTTTTCTCAATATGGGATAATACAATTGCTCGAAAATATGGTGTTCATTGGTCCTTGGATTCCAGCAAAGCCCCCCAGCTTTATGTCCGATTCCAGAGCCTAACAAATCAATTGGCAAGGAATATTCTTGCAAGCTATGAACGAGATAGACATGTCCCTTCCGAGGCATCTCTTCAGCAGCTGTGCACGGAATGGCACCCGAAGGTCGCAGCCGCAATATACAACCTCAAGCCTCCGATGATCAAATCCCTTGTAAAGATGATTGATGAATACAATTATGCGAAATATCGGTTGGAACTTGACCTCACCAAGTACGAAGAACTAGTGTCAAGGGTTCTCTCGTCAAATCAGAATTCGAAAACTAGCGAGCAATCGTCGCATCCCTAAGCATATTCGTGACAAACTTTCTGTACTTCTGATAGTTTCTTAGCTGTGTTAAACTATCGCCTCGGGCCTGAGGTTGATCGATGACAGTTAATCCGACTTTCTTTTTATCGGGCTCATTCCAGAGAACACGACAGTGCGCGCTTATATAATACTCGCAGAATATGCAGCTGGGAGAATTCTTGGACGCAGAATATGAATGCCACAAGTGCGGGCGAGTCTTCTCAGGAGAAGCCTTCTCCAAGAGCAAATTCTGCCCACATGACGGGACCTATCTTCGGCCAAAACGCGTTAAGGGAGCACCTCCGCGCAGCAAAGACTCGGAGATCCCACCGGTCGAACTGACTCGAGAACAGATCAACATAGCTACTCTTTTTGACGAGTTCATGCGACTGCAACATATCAACGCTGGCGAAAGTGTATTCTTTGATGACGTGCCATCCTGGATAACGGCAAGAAAGAAAGCTTATTCAACATTCAGAGACAAATTCAGACAGGACAAACTGATTGACTGGGAGAAGCTAAGCGAAGACTTCAAGGAGTTCTTGTACTTCAAAAACAACATGTCTTGGACCACACTCTACAGAACTGGATTGAGCGCTCTGTCGGATCTGGAGAAACTGTGGAAACTGCTGACTTTCCTGCAGAATGAATCCGTTGATGTGCAGTTGCGGGTCAATGAAGGCCTGAAAGGGGGAAAATACTATTGCCCTGGCATAGGAAGAAACATCCTTACAGCGATACTCCACGTCTTTTATACTGACAAATATGGCGTCTGGAACAGTAGAACCGAACACACGCTATATCTGATCCAAAGAAGACTAAAGACGACTTTCGACATGGGACACAACTACAAACTAGTAAATAATGAGCTAACACATTTGACAGCCGAGCTAGACACTGATATGACCACAGTGGACAGCCTCATGTGGTTCATTAGTAAGAAAGTGAGGCTGATTAGGTAACACAAGGCAAATGCTAGCGTGCTATGACTCCAAATCTCAACTCATCAACAAAATCGAAAGTCACCAGAGACGCAATAAGAAATTTGTCCTTGAAACATGTCGGATGATCTAGAGCGCTAGAAAGTCACATACTCTCATCGTACTTCAGCTTCTGAAGAAAAAGACTTGGCAACTAATCCATGACCTAGAAAGCAGTGGAATTCGAGTCTTTAAGAAGGAGATGCGTGATAGAAGAGTCAAGAAGAAAGCATACCGTGATTTCTCACACTAGTCAGTAACCTACGTGGATGATAGAATGAACGAATCTGGATCTATTCTTCAAGGTCAAATTCTATTAGGTCGGTATCGTACAAAATTCAGAGCGAGCTGTCTTCCTGCGTTGTGTCTTTTCATTCGTAAGGTATCTCTTCTGGCGAAGTCAACTCGGTTCCGCACTCTGAGCAGTAGTCGTCGCGGAACCTGCCCAGATGTCCACATTTTGGGCATTCCGGCTGTTTTGTGATATTTATGAAGTCTGTCATATGTTCAAAGCCATATTTTTTGTAGATGGCAACAGCCTCCCTCGCAACCTCTTTCGCATCTTCAAGATCCTCTGTGACGTAGAAGTACCGCTCGGAAAAATCTCCGCTTATATCGTTTGCCAAGTTTTCCAATTCTTCTTCAAACTTCCTTTCTCGTTCAGACGCATCTGGATTGCATACACCCAAGAAGACCCGATACTTCGGCGTTCCAACGCCTCCTAACCTTTTCTATCTTTTTTCCTTTGCCTATTACCTCGTTTTTTGAATTTCAGCATGCCTTTCTTAGCTATCTCTCTGAGCCTGACCAAGCTTTCTAGAAGATCCCAAAACTCATCAAAGGTTTTCGGATTTGCATACAGAACCCTGTCCACATCTTCCATTGTAGCAAGTCTCTTTCCGCATCTATTACATTTTACGTATGATTCAATTATTTGGTCGTCGGACAATTTCTCTATCTTTTCTTTTGTTATTCCAAGTTGCGGGCCTGTTACAGACAAAAGCTCCACTTGGCGTTTTCTTAAAACTCCAGCCAATTCTTTCCTAGTCTTCATCCATTCAACCCCTCTCTTCAACTAAATCAGTTTGACCAAAGCCTCAGTCAGCTTTTCTTTCCGCAGATACACCTCTTCATTGGTCAGTTGAATCAGTTTATTGGCAATCCTTTCGTAAGGCTCCATCGTTCTGCTAATAATATAGTCGAGAAATTCATGTTTCAGAGTATCTATAGCCTTTTCTTCATCTTCCTCGTATATGCATATCTGGTTTCCTTTAACCTCACCAGAAAGTCTGCTACGACTGTCTGGAAGCCACACTAATCTGAGCTCATATCCAAGCCCTAATTTCTGTTGCAGACGTCGCAATTCCTCCACTAACTTGTCCTGCCCTATTTCAATAGTCACGCGATGATTTTGGATGCTTTTCACGGATATTCACTGAAGATTGAAGCAATGGTTCGAAAATTTGGAAGTTTGCAGATTTTAAGGTTGTGAAATCAAAATGTATAGCGAAAAGCAGCGATATTCAGAGTCAGAACTGCAGATTCTAAGGATTTAAATCCAATTTTCATAATTCTTATAAAAAATGCTAGGACTATTCCCCCAGTAGATGATCTTCACCTGTTACTACTCAGCTACGTACTGTTTGCCTTGCACAGGCGTGATTGTAATCACCTTCAAGTAACGACTTTTAGTCATGAGAATCAAAGTACCCTGAAAACGCCGTTTCTCCACATCGCCCGCATCCAAGCCACTCAGATCGTGCCATTTGCTTTGTTCATGGGGACTTTGGTTTGTTGCTTCGCGGCTCGTCTGCTTTGGGTGTTTTGCCTTTTTTGTACAAGGAAATGAAATGGTCGATTTCTTCGTCCAAGAAGCCTTGTTTCATAGATCTGCGAATAGCGGGGCGTATTCTTCTCCAGTTCTTTTCGGTTAAACCATACTCTTTTTTCCAACTCTCTAATTCATCTTCAATCTCTTCTGCGTCCAGTCTAAGAAGCTCCTTGTATGCCGCCGCTATTATCGCCTTTCTTCCATGCTTCATTTTCCATTGAAACAACAGTTTCCAATGATTGTGAGCATAAGTGTTCGTGTACTCATCAAGAGAAACTATTTTTAACTCAATGTCACTAGGTTTTTCTGATTTGGCGCCACGTGATGTCCATGCAAGTTCCGCTTCTTGGCCAGTGTGAATGAGAATTCTTACGGGGTTTGGCCGCACTTTTGCCCTATCGATTATCACTTTCCAGCCAAGTTTTTCCTGAATCCTTCTGAGTTTTTTGGCGACTGCGATTAAAGGCAAGGGCTCATTTTCAAGTTCTGCGATCCGCACTCGTCTCTTATAACGAGTCAAGTCTTTTCGGAGGTTCTCAACATGATCTACCCGTTGCTCTGGGGACAGTGAATGTAGCTCATCTAAGAAATCTTTCTCGCCTTCTATCGCTTTAACTTCCATCTTCTTTTCGGACGGGACATAGTAAACTGGTCTTCCCGTTGTCTCACTTAGTCTTTTTTCGATTTTTCCTTCCTTTTCAAGGTATTTCTTGTAGTTGATCAGCGTCTGTTTGGCGCATCTTTTTGAATCAACAAAAGCTCTCACCAATTCGGTGTAGCTGACTTCGCTTTTCTTGGAAATGTAAACCCATACGTCCTCTTCGTTTACGTGGGTCAAGTCCGTAACCTTGACTAATAGTCTAGACATTGGACCATATTTGAAACTTTCGCCATTACATACATGAAAACGAATGTCGCGGGAAAAACCAAGGCGTGCCACACCTGCAGCGCGCAAACACGCTTGCGCTCCGGAATATTCGGCGCTGCAGGGCTTTTTGGACAAGGTAACCTGCGGCGATTGCTTAAACGTTCTGCGAAAGCTTCCGGACGAGTGTATTGACGCCTTTATCACGGATCCACCCTACGGAACGAAGTACAAAGGGGCAACAGATCGCTGGGACGATCACGTGCCCCGAGTCCGAGTCTGGAAAGAGGGCCTGCGCGTAATGAAACCGGGCGCTTTTGCGTTCGTAATGTCGAGCCCCAGACAAGACCTGCTGGCAAAAATGATTCTCAACCTGCAGAAAGCCGGTTTTGTGGTAAGCTTTACGAGCATTTGGTACACCTACAAAAATGGATTCTGCAAGGCGTCTAACACCAGCAAGTGCATTGACCGAAGATTACGAGCGCGGCCCAAAGTTATCCGCGTCAAGAGGCAGAATGGACCTAAATTCCCACGCACAGAGCAGGAAATCCATAATGGAGGCTACAATGATCCCAACCGAAGAAGCTTCCCGATAACAAGGCCCGCCAGCAAAGAGGCAAAGGCCTTCGAGCAGGCACGGGGCGGTTTTCAGCCCAAGCCGATGTTAGAGGCGATAATCGTAGCGATGAAGCCGCTTAGTGAGAAAAGCTTCGTTGGGCAGGCCCTCAAGAACGGGAAGGGCGTGACTTTTATTGGGAGTTGCAAGATACCCGATGGACAGTATTCACGTCTTCCAGGAAACCTGCTCGTCTCCGACGATGACGCTATGAATGACGAGCGGACAAGAAATCGCAGACCACACGACGGCGGAGCCCAGTCGGATACCCATAGAGCCAAGTCAGGTCGCAGGGGGTGGAAAAGCAGGGTTGAGGTGGAAGGTATTTTCCCGCGTTGCTCAAACCTGGACGCGTGGTTCAAAGAGAAATTCAAGAAGCTCCCTGAGAGTGTGCGACGGACTTTCCCATTTCTGATCGTGTCCAAGCCAAGCAAGAAGGAGAAGAACCAAGGCTTGGAGAAGATGCCCGACGTCGTTAGCTCGGGATTACCGCTCCGCGACGGCTCAGAGAACTACGTAAAGAACGAGTACGGTGACGGAAGCTGGTCTACGAGAAAAACCCTCACCAAAAACTACCACCCCTGCGTAAAACCATTGAAACTTTGCTCCTTTCTGGTAACTCTCGCGACCAGACCCAACGACGTAGTCCTCGACTGCTACCTGGGTCAGGGATCCACAGCACTAGCTTGCCAGATGTTGAAGAGGCATTTTGTCGGAATCGAAATCAACAGGGAATATTGCAAAATCGCGGAGGGAAGGCTGGCGTTTACCAGGAAGTATGTGCAACGTTCAATAAAATGGAAATACAGGTGCAGACACCACACGTTCGCCAGAGCAAGCTCCTCACTACAAAGGGGTTGCAGCGCTAGCCAAGCACGAAAGCATCCTATTCCTCCGAAGAACGGACGCTCAGGGAGTTCGCCAAAATGAAACAGAGAGCGCGATCTGTTCAAGAAGAAAAAGAAGTCAAGTGGCACACCAGAAAATGGTACAAAGAGAACTTTGGCGTTGACCCTTCAAGACTCGGCCTGCCGTTTGTTGAGGCCAAGAATCCATACTACTCGAAAGCCGCCCCAATGAAACTTTGGAAGGAATCAGACGTCTCTTCCTTCAGAGACGAGGAAGGCATCAAGAAATATGCAAAGAGAAAGGAAGCGGGACAAAAAGCTTTCATCACCAGAAGAGACAACCTGAAAGAATGGTTCACCTCGGTCAAGAACGATAATCCTCGAGTAAAGGAGATTCTGAAGAGGCTTTGGGAAATCGGCGATAGGATTTCTGAACTTCACGACTTCAAGGAAGAATGCAGGGAAAGCGACCCTGATTACAACTCTGAAGACTTTTGGGAGGTCGGTCTTGAGCACTGCGAGGCTTGCGAGCGTGCAACGGAGGAACAATGCCATCTGAGAGAGGAAAGGGAAGAGCTGTTCTTAGAGCTTGAAACGATATGCGGCAAAGACAAGCAGACAATCCAGCTTGCCAGACAGTACCTGAGGGAAGAAAAGGCATGCTGAAGTTCACAAAAAGGAAACTGGAGGAGGAGAGAAATGGTCTTTAAACAGATCTACCCCAGAGACGTTTACAGGGTATTGCTGATGATATCAGGAGAGACGGATGTGAGCTTCCCGAAACTCGTCAACATAGTGCTGCGGGAGGGCCTCATACGACTTGAGAAACTTCCAGAGGAGACGAGTCAAGCCCACCTGCTGAAGCCAAAACCATTGGGCGGCAAAGTGGAGCGAGACACCAAAAAACCGGTTCAAGAAGACCCAGAAACGAGAAAGCGGTTTATAAAACAGGCGCTAGAAGGCTGGGATGAGTACCCAGATGAACAAAAGATACACCTAGTTGCAAACATACTTGGAAAGAAACGTGAGCTACTGCCGGAAGAACAGGAACTCCTCAAACGCGTAACTCCAGAGCAGACCGAAAAGGCACGAGGACTTGTCAGACCCCCCTCATAACTTCCTCCTCTTTCGACTGCCCATTATTATCTGAGCTTGAGAATCCAAAAAGCACCTAAGAGCAAACGAAAGATGGATGGAGACGACAGCGCGGGCCTAGAGTGTTAACCTAGAACGTTGAGAGAGTCGGCAGAGAGAGCCATTAAGAGTTGTTACATTAATTATATTAATTAATGTTACATACGTTATTGTTCATATGTTTCCAAAAAATACTCGTAGACACACCCCTCCCCCCACTACTATTTTGGCCTGTGCGCCCGCATGTATTTGATACTACCCGCATCTGCGAGTTTTCTCCTAACCTAGGCTGGTCTTGGTTTTTATGGACTTCACAGCGTTTTTGTCATCCTGAGGACATGGCGCGGGAGTTGCCCAAACAGTCTTTGAAATAGACAGGTCTGGAGCTCTCCGACGCCGCGTTTCTGGACGCGGCGTTTCGGCCCCGCCCGTTCGTGGTTTCTGAACCACGCCGGAAGGCTAAAGGGCCAACCCCCGCCTTGAAAGACGGGAGCAGACTGAACCCGAGAGTCCAGCCATTTTCAGGGAGATTTACCGGTCATAGGCCCCATAAAAAGAGGACCCGAAAAAAGCCTGCGGAGCGGTCCGTTTCTGGCCGCCGTTTCTCCGCTAGGTCACAAGCGCCGCCGTGTTGCAGAATTTTCGCAAAGTCTTCAGCTGCAGCCTCCTTCGTTCGTTCATTTTTAGCCGCCTGTCGAGTTCTTTTGCGGCCTCGGCGATGATTTCGTGTTTGCGGGGCAGGATGGCACTCTCGATGATGTCCTTCTGTCTTTTTATGATTTCGTCCCCCTCGGAGTATGGCCTGAGGACGAAGCGGACGAGGTTTACCGCCGTCAGAGCCTCTTCGCGCTGTCCGCCGCACTTGGGACAGACGAGCTGGATGAATCCGAGGGGGTGTAGCTGCCTGAACTTCCACGAGTGCCTGCACGTTCCGCGTTTGCCCAGCACGGCCGCCTTGATGTGGTTTTTGTTCAGCGTCTGCCATAGTTGCGCGATTTTCCCTCCTCCCAGCATCTGTTGGGAGATGGCGGTGACCTCGTCTCTGAGCCTCTCGGGTCCGACCAGCACGACGAGGTACTTCTTTCTGTCCGCGATGAAGATGAGGCCATATTTCTCGTTGCACTTTGGGCAGTCTACTTGGTGGATGGTTATGTGGTGCTGTGCGGTCGTGGCTATCTTCACGTGCTGTCTGACGATCTGAGGAGTCATCAGCGTTTGGTGGCATTTTGGACAGAGGAGAGCTTCGGGCTTCATCGCCTGACCCGTTGTACAGGCGTCCGGGGGTTTCGTCCGGCGTTCTCTCTACGTCTGGCCCTCGGCGGTATTATGACCGTGCACTCTACGCAGGTGCGGGTTGCCTTGAGCACGTGTTCCGCGCCGCACTTCTGGCACTTGAAGACGGCCTCTACTCGCGCCTCAAACACGTCGAGCATCATTGCCATCTCCTCCATCTGTTCGGCTGGTACCAGCTCGTTTCCGCAGTTTCGGCACTTCAGGGCTTCGCACGTTGTCAGCTGTTTTCCCCCGCGGTCAGGATACGGTTGAGGGCGTCTGTGAAGTCCCGCTGTTCTTTCTCAGTGGTGAAGACGGTCACGTAGGCCTTGGCGGCGGGGTGGAAGTTGTCGTAGAATCTGAGGAAGGCGATGGTTACGAACGTCTCGTGTCCGCATTCTCTGCATTTTACGGTCAGCCTTGCGGCATGGACGGGGTAGCGGTTCCAGACTCTCTCTTGTTTAAACTGTTGGATTTTCTCTTTTGCTATTTTTTTGAGGTCGTCGGGTTCGAGCAGGGGCAGTTCGCATTTGGAGCAGGTCACGGAGGCGTTGTTGATGGGTCTTGCTCCTGCTTGGCTGAAGAGGGGAAAGAAGGCGGACTCAGGTACGATTCTTATTTCTGTTTCTTCCATTTCGATTCCTCCTTTTTTGTTTTTTTTAAGCTTCAGGCGGTCTGTTTCCCGTCTCGGGTTTCCAGTTTCATGAGGCTTTATGCTAGTGAAAATCGACTGGATCAGTTTCCCAAAGGGTTTCCCAAGTTTCCTCGGGGGCAGCGGCTGGTGTTGCAGTGTTGTGGGCTGTTTCCCAAAGGTGTTTTCGGTTTTACAAGGACGTTTTTTGAGAGTTTGATGGATTTTTTGGTCTGGGTCTAAAATCACAGATGAGATGTATGTTTTTGCCTGTTTCCCGCCTTTTTGGGGAAACTTTGACCCGAGATCACGGATTCACTTTACTTAACTGACTGAAGTTCGATAGATCATGTTTATGTGGCTTTAAAAAGGTTGCAAATGAGAGTCGGCCCCCTCCCACGTCACTGTCCGCAGGTGCTTGTCACGGCTCTTTCCTTGCCGTCCCATCGCCATCTGGGACTCCCCGATGGTGTTTGGCGCCCCAGAACGCGCCCGTCGGCTCTTGGGCTGGGGAAAACGGGTTGGGCGGGTTTTCCGTGGGGCTGGGGGGGCTCTGCGCCGGGTTTTGTGTGCTGTTTGATGTTGCGTTTCGCTATCTCGGTGCATACGCGTTTTTTGGGGTTTCAGTGGATGCGTCTACCCGTAGTCCGCGGAGCCCGCATTGGATGCCGTTTGGAACCCGTTGCCGGTGTCTTTGCCCAGCTCTGTCTTCAACGGGATTCACTGTTGGGTTTTCAGTCTTGTCTCTCGCGTCGGCGCTCAAGCTTGGGACTTCTCTAATTTTCTGTTGGCGGATTGGGCTTGGGGGCGGTCTGTAGTTTAAAGCGGGATATCTGAATCTCTTCTGATGTTGTGCTGACCTGGATCGTCATTGGAGTCGGGAAGTCCATAGAGGTTTACGGGGCCATCTCACGGTGCTGACTGGGGACAATCCGTTGGTCCGCTCATGGGAAATAGAGTATCTAACAATATTTCATTGGAGTACTTGGACAAAATTTGAGAGGAAAGAGAAAAACGGAAACTTGCCGCGAAACCGAAAAAAACAGAAAAGGACGAAAATAAAGAAACGGCCAGGAGAAAACCAAAAGAAGACAGAAAGAGAGAAGAAACTAAGCCGCCTTAACCCCGAAAACAAGAATCAAAAAAACAGAATCCCGAAAGGATAGATTTACGATTCTGAAAGAGGGTGTGACGGGATTGTGGCAGAAAGTGATGGAGGGTGACGGACGGAACAGGAGAAGACAGAGGGGAAACGGTCAGGAGAAGGAAGACGGACAGACAGAAAGACGGCGGAATCGGCACGATAAAGAGAACCAAGCCCGCCAGTATAAAAACGAGAGAGAAGACAGGACCAGCATCGAGCTTGTCCATCACTTTCACGGTCTCCACCTAGTCCTATCTGTGTCCCTTCCAAAAGATTGAAAAGTCGTCTCAAAAACGGAGACGCCGCGGAGGTGGAAGACTGGCCTGCAGATTTCAATCGGTAGGCACTTTTCAGATCTCCACAGCGTCTCAACAGATGGAGATTTGAGAGGATTTAAGGTTTTGAGGGATCGGCTGTTTTCAGAGGCAGATGCGGAAAAACTGGCTACAGCGCCCTCTTTCCGAAAATCAGGATTATCGCTATGAAGATTATTGCTCCGACCGTGCCCCACTGGAGAAGCGGGACCCACCAAGGAGTCACGAGGTCAACCACAGTCTGGCCCCACTGCTGAGAGTAGTCAGTAAAGTTCATCCGGCCGGTCGAGACCAGAACGGAGTTGAAGGCCAGAACAGCGAGAGCAACCGCCGTAGGCAAACCCAAAATCAGTCCGATGATTGCTCCGATCTCTTTTCCCATTTTGTCTGGTGCTCAGAAAAAACTGTGGATCAGAACCCGCTTAAAAACCTATTCCTATCTGCAAGCGAGCGCTACTTGGCTGATGGAAAGCGAAGCTCTTTGATGAGTTTTCCGTCAGGATCAGTCTGGTAGTAGACATCGCACTTCTCACATCGCCAGAAACGAAGGCCCTTCATTCTGCTCTTGGCCATTTGTTGCTTCAGCCACTCCACCTGCTTCGGATCTGACACGCCCTCCTTCAAGACGGACTCGGCATCATCCACCGAGAGGGTTTTGGCTCCACAGTGTGGACATTTGAAGATGGGCTTGGACATAATCGATCACCTTCACCTACTTGTCGTTCAACCCTAATAAGACCTCGGCCCAGCCCACGTGAAACGACCGCTTTTGCCGGCACCTGCGGGGAAGGGGGAACTGTTAAGCTGCACCCAGAAAAGGAGGGGTTGCAAGTCTTATTAACGCCCAAACCGATACTATTGAATTGAAAATTAGGGGGTTTGTGAAGCAGCTTGCAGAAAGCGAAAGAGTACAAGATGACCATTTCCAGAACGACCATCGACAAGCTGGGAATCAAACTGTATGACAGCCCCTCAGCAGTTGTCTCTGAGCTGATTGCCAACGCCTATGACGCGGATGCAGAAAAGGTAACGATCGAAATTCCTCTCGACAGGTGGCTGGCGACGATTCAGGACGGAAAGCCGGTCGACAGGGGGTTTGAGATCGTCGTCCGTGATGATGGAATCGGTATGAAGCCGGACATCATAAACGACTTCTATCTGAGGATTGGCACCGACCCACGGAAAGATCCAAACCGGGGTCCGCAGACAAAGGACAAGAAACGGTTGAGGCTGGGCCGAAAAGGAATAGGCAAGCTTGCGCCGTTCGGCATCTGCAAGAAGATTGAGATCATCACGGCTGGAGGAGACAAGACTGCAAATGGCTACGAAGTTGCCCATCTAATTCTTGACTATGACGCGATCAATCAGGAGACGGACAAAGAATACTATCCTCAGCCAGGAGCAAACAACCACGGCTTCTCCAAGGACAGGGGAACCACGATTCGCCTGTACGACTTCCATCATCGTCGGACGCCAGACGCGGAAACCTTCCATCGACAAGTGGCCAGAAGATTCGGGTTGGAGCAAAAAGACTTCAAGATCACCATAAAAGACACCGTGACCAGCACTTGTTTTGACATTGGAGAGCTGCCGGTTGAAATTGATGAGGACACAAAGATAGTCGTGGACGACCGGCCCGTGGAGCTTGAAGACGGAACGAAACTGCCTGTGAGAGGATGGGTTGCCTACGCACTTCATCCTTACCCCAACGAGGAAGTTTCGGGAATCCGAATTTACGCGAGAGGGAAATTCGTCGCCAACGCCGGAATCTTCGGTCTGAGGTCAAGCTTCACTGGAGAATACACGATAAGGTCGTATATCTCGGGAGTGATTCACGCTGACTGGATTGATTCCGACGACCACGAGGACCTTATCCGCAGCGACAGGCAAGACATTCTTTGGTCGTCAGAGTGGGGAGAATCCTTCAAGAAGTGGGGACAAAACCTCGTAAAGGAGTTGGGAAAAACAGCATACCCCGCCAAAAAGAGAAAAATCGCTGACGAGTTTTTGAGGGTGTCTGAACTCCAAAAGGAGGCTGAAAGGCGTTTCGAAGACAAGGCAGTTAGAGACACGGCCGTGGAGGTCGGTCGCATATTCGGTCGAGGACTGAACGAGGAGAACCTCAAAGACGCGGAGTATGTCAAGAGTGTGAGAGAGCTGGCGCTGTCGATTGCTCCCCATAAGACGATGGTTGACAAGCTGAAGGAGGCTGAAGCCTGTATGGATGAGCGCCCGTTGGAGGCTATCGCCAAGCTTTTTAACGATGCGAAACTTGCTGAATCTGCCTCTCTGGGTATGATAGCCCAAGAGAGAATCGACGCGATAAACAAGCTGAAGACCATTCTCGACAAGGCCACAGAACCCACGGAACACGACCTCCAAAAACTGCTGGAGAGTGCCCCTTGGATAATCGACCCTCGGTGGACGATGCTGCAGGCCAACAAGACCTTCAACAGCTTCCGTGAACGCTTTGAAAAGTGGTACGAGAAGAAATACGAGGTCAAAATCTCGACGACCACGGAGGAGTCGGAAAAAACAAGACCGGACTTCATAATGCTCCATGTGGGAATAAATGTGGAAATCATCGAGATCAAGAGGAAGGGGCACAAGCTGCAGAACGAGGAGTTTGCCAAAATCGAGGACTACTATGACCGGATAACAGAGTACCTGAACGATAACCCTGGCTTCAAAGAGCAGTTTCCGAAAGCTCACATCACTCTGATTTGCGACGCCCTGAGCTTGGACAGAACACACCAGAGAGCATACGACCTGCTTTTCGGCCAAGGTGATCTGAAGAAAAAGACCTGGGATGAAATCCTCACAGATACCGAAACCGTAAATCAAGCCTTTCTAGAAGTCTCCAGATACAGGAAGGTTGATGACGCGACCGGTGCTTGAGAAACCCCAGTTCAACGATGTTTCTGGTAGTAGTCGCATAGACCTGTCAGGGGGCATTTTGCGTGCAGGGGCCTCTTCTTGCAGACCAGCGCCGCGAAGTCCAAGACAGCCTCGTTATAGCATACTCCCTTTCCGGCGGGAATGAGTTTCCGAGCGATTTCTTTCAAGGCGGGGTCGCCCGTTCTGCGCGTTTCCGGCAGTCCGAATATCCGAGTCAGGACACGGACGACATTGGCATCGACTATCGGAGCATCCCTGCCGAACCCAAAACAAAGCACCGCCGATGCCGTGTACTCTCCTATGCCTGGAAGAGAAAGTAGCCCTTCGGGTTTGCTGGGAATCTTGCCCCCGTACTTTCGGCACAAAATCTTGGCGGAATCCACGAGCCACGACATTCTTTTTCCCAGCCCAAGCGTTTTATAGGCCTCTCTCAGCAGAACGGGGTCTGCATTGGCCAGTTTTTCAGGCGACGGAAACTCGGCAAGAAAGCTTGGAAGAACCTCAGCAACGCGCATTGCCGGTGTACGCTGAAGAAAAAACTCCGCCACGAACACCGCGTACGGGTCTCTTTTCTCTCTCCAAGGAAAAACTCGCCTGTTCTCACGATGCCAGTCCAGCAGGATTCTGGCGAGGGCCTCATATCTGCTCGTCATAGATGCTTTCCTGCGCTACAGAAAATCTTCAAAGCTCCGGCTCAAAACGTCGATAAGTGTTGGCGGCACGGCGTTTCCAATGAGGCGCTCCGCCGACGCGAATTCCTGTGGAAACATAACCTCGTCCCTGAAAGATTGGAGTCTTGCGGCTTCGCGGGGAGTAATCGCCCTGTCCTGATCCGGATGAATAAATCGACCGCTGCTTGGCGTCGTACAGCGGCACGTGATTGTGGGAGAGGGTTTCTCCCAACACATACGCCCGTAAACGCTTTCGGCTCCTCGGCCCTTCTTTTCCGCCAGCTCCAAGTGGCAGGGAAGCCACAGTTCCGACGGCAGGCTTCGGCGGCTGCCTCCGTTTTTCGGAACGTTCCTGATAATCTCTAAGACTTTTGGAGAGTGGCATCTTGCGGCGTGATTTGGGACAGAAGAGCGCCCTCCAAGTCCCAGCGGCGGGAGGTCTCCAATTCCGTCCCGCACGGTTTTCCACGGCTCTTGGTCGTCCGTGATTTTGTCGGGGTTTGCGTGTGTTTTTGGAGGGAAAGTGGGCGTCTTGCCCATGCTGCACTCTTCTTTTACGGAGAGGGCAATGACTCTCTTTCTGAACTGCGGAACGCCGTAGTCCGCTGCGTTGACGATGTCCCAAGTGGTGACATAGCCCATCTTCTTCATCCGTGAGAGAAATCTCCGGAAATATCTCCTGTCTTCCTTCCTCACTATGCCAAGGACATTCTCGAAAATGACGGCTCTCGGCTGAATCTCCTTGACCCGTTTCAGGAAAACGTTGACCAAGTCTTTCCGAGAATCTTCGCCGGTGGGATACCTCGTCCTCCTGAGGCTGCTGAAACCCTGACAGGGAGGACAGCCTACGACGAGGTCGACGTCGTCTTTCTTCAGTCCATAAAACTCCAGAATCTGCTGGCCGCTGAAAGACCTCAGGTCCTGGCAGATCGGAGTCAGCCCCAGATTCTCTGAGTAGGCTTTGCACGCTACGGGGTCGATGTCGATGGCGGCAACTACTCTGTGGCCTGCCATCTTCAGGCCGAGTGAAGCACCCCCGCAACCGCAAAACAGATCTACTGCGTTCATCAGGGTTAGAGTATTTAAACTGAGTTATTAAGAATTTCTTTGATTGCCCACTCGGAGGCACACACTACTCGAAGAGGTGTTTGCCAAGAGCAACGGCATAATCGCAAAAGTCGGAGACACGAGCCATCCAAACGGGGTCGAGATCATCCTATGTTATCCCGATTGGGCAGAAAGGAACGAAAAGATGCTGAACGAGATCAGGTGTCTGATGCATGACGTGTTCTATCGTAAGGATTATCTGAGGAAGACGGACTATGTGATATAAGGGTTCGTCGTATATCAGATAGGCTTAGCTCGTATTATCCGAGCAAGGCCTACCCGTTTTCCAAAACCGAAGAGGAAGAATGTGGATATGAGAATCGAAGAAGTCAAACCAGGTGTCATCATTACAGGACCAAAGTGGCCTGAGCCGGTTGAAATAAAGAAAGTTGAGAACAGCGGCGAATACGTCAACATCGTCGGAGCGACGACGATTTCAAACCAGCATGTGGATCAACTCCTCCGCGTTGAGGAATTGTCTCAGATTTCAATTGTAGTTGTGGAGACGGATTTCACTAGCGAGCCGTTGAAAATCTTTCTTGGTCTAGAAACGAAACGATACAGGTTTGCTTCTCTCTATGATCCCCTTCTTGCGATGAACGCTTCCAAGGTCGATCCCTTGCCGCATCAGATCGAGGCTGTTTACGGCTATGTCCTAAAGCTTCCGAGAATACGCTTCCTAATCGCTGATGACCCTGGAGCCGGAAAGACGATTATGGCTGGACTCATTATCAAGGAACTCAAGCTGAGGAACCTTACAAAAAGAATATTGATTGTTGTCCCGGGTCACCTCAAGGACCAATGGCGCAGGGAGCTTAAGGATAGGTTCGAGGAATCATTTGTAGTGATAGATCGAGGATTGCTTGATGCCCACTATGCTGAGAACGTTTGGGAAAGAGAGAACCAAATCATAACATCGATGGATTTCGCTAAGAGAGAGGAAATCCTACCGTCGTTGGGCTCGGCAAAGTTCGATTTGGTTGTTGTTGATGAGGCTCACAAGATGAGTGCTTACATGTACGGTGACCAAACAAAGAAAACAGACCGATACAGACTCGGAGAGGTTCTTTCAAGATCTGCAGATCCTCACCTGCTCTTTTTGACGGCCACTCCGCACAAGGGAGATCCTGAGAACTTTCGCTTGTTTATGGACCTTCTTGAGCCCGGGTTCTTTGCTTCGGCTCAGATGCTGCAAGAGTCGATCAGGAATCAAGATAATCCTCTCTTCATCAGGCGAATGAAAGAGGACCTAAAGGACTTCGAAGGCAGGCCTCTTTTCCTCCCAAGACATGTTAAAACCGTGGGATTCAGATTGTCGGACGACGAAAAAACGCTTTACAATGATGTTTCAAGGTATGTTACCGAACAATACAACAAGGCTCTTAGGGATGACAAGAAACGCGGTATTGCCTTTGCTCTCGTTATCCTTCAGAGGAGGCTCGCTTCCAGCACATACGCGATCTTGAAGTCGTTAGAAAGAAGGAAACAGAAGCTTGAGGACATACTGAAAGGAGCCGAAAAAGCGACAACACCAGAGTCTGGGATGTTTGATTTCGAAGATGTCGAGGATATGAGTGAAGAGGAGCGTTGGAAAGCCGAATCGCTTTGGGAGACCCTCAGTCTCGCACAGAACAGGCAAGAATTCGAGTCCGAGATAAGCACGCTAGGTGAACTTGCCCAACAAGCTAAGACAATCATACAGAACGAGTCTGAGGTGAAGGTTAACGAACTCAGGGAGACAATGAATGAGCTCAACAGAAAATCGCCCAAAACAAAGATCCTGATTTTTACCGAATCAAAAGATACACTTGATTATCTGGAGAGAAAGATTCGCTCTTGGGGGTACTCGGTTAACGTTATTCACGGTGGCATGAGACTTGAACAGAGAGTTGAAGCTGAACGAGTATTCAAAAACGAGACACAAGTAATGGTTGCCACCGAAGCGGCCGGTGAGGGAATCAACCTTCAATTCTGTAATCTTATGATAAATTATGACATTCCTTGGAATCCTAACAGGCTTGAGCAAAGAATGGGAAGGATTCACAGGTATGGTCAGACACGCGAAGTATTCGTTTTCAATCTTATAGCCATAGACACCCGCGAAGGTAAGGTTCTTTCGAGGTTGTTTGAGAAGCTGGAAGAAATCAAGATAGCGCTTCAGAGCGAAAAGGTCTTCGACGTAATTAGCGAAGTGCTATACGAGACAAACCTCTCTCAATTGCTAATGGAGGCTGCGGCAAGCGCTAAAGACATCAATGAAATCCTGAAAGAGATAGACATCGAAGTGGACGAGGACTACATAAAAAGAGTGAAGGAAAATCTCGGGGAGAGTCTCGCTACAAGGTACATAGATTATACTCGTCTGAAAGAGATGGCCGAAAAAGCTAGAGAGAATAGGCTCATACCTGAGTATACCAAGGCTTTCTTCAAGAAGGCATTCGAAAAGGCGGGAGGCAAGCTTAGGGAGCGTAGAGATGGATTTCTGACAATCGAGTCAATTCCATTTGAGATAAGGCAGATTGCAGGTGAGGATACTTTCAAGAGAAGATTCGGTCCCATGCTGAGGTCATACCCCAAGGCCACCTTCGACAAGGACATTGGCTTCAGGACGCCGGACGCTGAATTCGTCTCGTTTGGCCATCCTATGTTCGAAGCTTTGCTGGATTGGGTCGAAAAGGAGATGGGTCCTTATCTGAAAAAAGGTTCCGTCTTTATTGATCCCGAAGGAAAGCTCAATGGCTATATTCTATTCTTTGAGGGCGAGGTCAAAGACGGCACAGGTTCGATTGCGGGAAAGACATTGTTTGCCGACTATTATGATCAGTATTCGGGTGAGGTGAAGAGCATCTCGCCCACGATCATGTGGGACTTGGCTGAGGGAAGGAATGAAGGAAAGGCGGAAGCCGATATAGACGAGCTGAAGAGCAAAGTGCTTTCAAAGGTCATTGCAGACCTCAATGCATACATGAGCAAGCTGCGGGTTGATAGACTGAAACAAGCGGATATCAAAACAAAATATGGCGTGAGATCATTGGACCAACTCTTGCTCGATCTTGACTCTGATCTCATTGAGCTTTACGACAGGAAAGAACGCGGGGAGAACGTCGACATCGTGATCAGGAACAAAGAGGAGCAGAGGAAGAAGTACGAAACTAGCAAGAAAGAGCTTGAGGTACTAATTAGCAAGGAAAGCAACTTGACGATGAGCAAGCCATCCTTCATTGGAATTGTCCGGGTCCTGCCATCTGAGGAAGTGGAGCAAGGAATGCACAGGGATGAAGAGGTGGAGAAGCGGGGAATGGAAATTGCGATGCGATTTGAGAAGGAAGCTGGTCGTGAGCCTCAGGATGTTTCTAAGGAGAATCTTGGGTTTGACATAAGGTCAAAGAACAAAGATGGAAAGACAAGGTATATTGAGGTAAAGGCTCGGGCGGATGTCGGAGCTGTAGCGCTAACGCAGAATGAGTGGTTCAAGGCTCAACGACTAGCTGACGATTATTATCTGTACGTCGTGTGGAAAGTGAGCCGGGATCCGAACACAGTACCATTAGTTATTCAGAACCCGGCCACAAATTTGATCGTAGACCAAAAACTAGAGATTGTACGTTACATCGTCTCGGCTGTCGAGATAGAGAAGAGGGCAGGTTGACTTGGAAGATAAGAGATTTATCGAGGACACTTTTCCGGTGAGAGAGGTCAGTCAAGAATCTGCTAGTGAGAAAAGCGTTAGGTTTGGACATATTTCAACCCTGCACATCTGGTGGGCCAGACGACCGCTTGCTTCTTCTAGAGCAACGACTTTTGCTGCATTGATTCCTGCTCCAAAGAACGAAACGGAATCCGGGAAAGGCAAGGATTTCATTGCCAAGCTCTCCAAATGGCAGAACTCTCTCAACACAGTCCTTCTGGGCGAGGCAAGGGCGTCAATCCTGAGAGCGAATGGAGGAAAACCCCCGAAAGTTTTGGACCCTTTTGCCGGAGGTGGCTCTATTCCTCTCGAAGCAATGCGCCTCGGTTGCGAAACGTATGCAAGTGACTACAACCCCGTCGCCACATTAATTCTGAAAAGCACCCTAGAATATCCTCAAAAGTACAGCGGTAAGAGCAGCAAAGCTGAATATGGATTGGTGTCTCGTGGAAGGAATAACCCGCTCGTGGAGGACGTAAGAAAATGGGGAAATTGGGTGCTCCGGGAAGCTGAGAAGGAGATTGGCCGTTTTTATGCTGAACAAGATGATGGCTCGATCCCTGTAGGGTATATCTGGGCTAGAACGATCCCTTGCCAGAATCCTTCGTGCAATGCAGAAATTCCTTTGATGAGACAGTTTTGGCTTTCAACCAACCGCGCCAAGAAAGTAGCGTTATACCCAATCGTATCCGGGAAGCAAGTCAATTTCAAGATTGTTGGAACAAACCGCGAAAAAATACCGCGCGGCTTTGATCCAAAAAAGGGGACAATATCAGGAGCTACCGCGACATGCTTAGCCTGCGGGTCTGTGGTCGATGGCGACACCATTAGAGAACTTGCTGCGAGAAAGAGATTAGGCCAAAAGATGGTAGCAATCGTATTGCACGATAGAGATTCAAGTGAGAAGGTATTTCGAACAGCTGATACGAACGATATGAAACTCTTCGAGGAAGCCGCTTCTCATCTGAAAGATCAGAGAAATCTACTCGTCTCGGAATGGGGCTTCGATCCTGTTCCTGATGAGCCTATTCACACGCCCGACAACAAAGAGTATGCACCTGGAGCGTTGTTGTACAATTTCACGCCTGTGATGTTGTACGGCATGACAAAGTGGGGTGACATGTTCAATCGGAGACAAAGCTTGGCATTGACTACCTTCGCTAACAAGATTCGCCACGTTTATCATCTGATGGTGAACGAGAAAAATGACAGAGAATATGCGAAAGCAGTCGCTACCTATCTGGCACTGGGACTGGACAGATTGGCAGACTATTGTTCCCAATCATGCATTTGGGCTGCCGCAGGCGGATTTGTGGGCCATACCTTCGGAAGGCAAGCACTGCCTATGATCTGGGATTATTTTGAGATTAACCCTTTTAGTGGAGCAACAGGAGATTGGCTGGGTGCAATTGGATGGATCAGCAGGGTCATCGACCATTGTTCTTCGATCGATGCCCCTCCGGTACAAGTACGGCAAGGAACAGCTACTAGTCTTCCTTATTCAGATGGTTTTTTTGATGCTGTAGCTACAGATCCTCCATACTACGACAACGTGCCGTATTCTGACCTTTCAGATTTCTTCTACGTGTGGCTTAAGAGGTCTATTGCTGAGCTTTACCCTGACCTTTTCTCAACTCCACTGACACCGAAGAGAGATGAAGCTATTGCTGAGCTCCCATTACTGAGGGGAATGGACAAAGTCCAAGCGTCGAAACTTGTCAAGGGCATCAAAACGTCCAAGCATTTCGAAAGCATGCTTCTGCAATCCTTCAAAGAAATAAGGCGCGTATTGAAACCGGGGGGGATAGCTGTTATAGTATACGCTCACAAGTCCACTGCGGGATGGGAGACGCTGGTGAACTCTTTATTGGATTCTGGACTTGTGGTTACTGGTGCATGGCCACTACATACAGAGAGACCCGGGAGACTTCGCGCTTTTGAGAGCGCGGCACTGGCGTCGTCGATCTATATGGTAGCCAGAAAAGTGGATAGACAAGCAACAGGATTCTACATGGAAGTAAGAGGAGATCTCAAGACGCATCTCAACAAGAAGCTCGAAAGGCTATGGAAGGAAGGAATATCGGGTCCCGATTTCTTCATAGCCGCAATAGGCTCATCTATTGAAGTATTTGGAAAATACGATAGGATTATTGATGACGAAGGAGAGGTCATTAGAGCTGACAGATTTCTCGAGGACATTCGCAAAATTGTAACTGACTTTGCGGTCAGGCAAGTTCTCCATAACGGAATCGCAGGTGAAATCAATCCAATGACTAGATTCTATGTATTATGGCGGTGGGCATATGGAGAGGCAAGGCTAGAATTTGATGATGCACACAAACTTGCCCAAGGTGTCGGTATAGATCTACCTCACGAATGGAACAGGGGATTCATTTCAAAAGAGAAGGAGTTCATCAAAGTGATGGGTCCTGAAGAAAGAGAATTAGGTGATCTCGAAGGTTCTACAGAGTTGATAGACGTACTCCATCGAGTCTTGTTGCTGTGGAAGAAGGGAAAGTCTGATGAAGTCACCCAGGTTTTGCGTGAGAGTGGTTACGGGAAAAGCGATGTGTTCTATAGGGTGGCTCAAGCTATTTCTGAATCGTTGACAACTGGTAGCAAAGAAAAGAAGCTGCTTGAAGGCTTTCTATCTGGAAAGGAAAGAATCGTGAAAGAGGTTAAAAAAGAAACAGGTCAAACGAGGTTATTTGAATGAAACCATTCCATACCATAGCAGTTCCCCATCAAGATATACTTGAAGGAAAGCTCACAATGGACGTTTTTGCAGCTGATCTGTGGGAAACTTATCTCAAACGTGCTCCATCAGAATACAAGGATGCAGAACTTTTCTTCAAGAAGACTTACTTGACTCAGGGGCTCAAGAACCTACTTGACATCGTAGAAAAGAGATTGAGTGGTAAAGGCGGAGACCCAGTCATACAGATTCAGACACCTTTTGGTGGTGGGAAAACTCATGCTCTGATAGCTATGTACCACCGTGCAAAGCAGTGGAAGGCCAATCCTGTTGTTATAGTTGGGACAGCACTGAACCCAAATGAGGAAACGCTGTGGGGATTGCTTGAAAGACAGCTCTCAGTGGGCGGTCGGTCACTGAAAGGCAATGTTGCGCCTGGTCGAGAAGCTCTGAGGAAACTATTGATCAAACACGAGCCTGTCTTGATACTGATAGATGAAGTACTCGAATATGTGACGAAAGCTGCTGGGGTGCCCGTGAAGGAGAGCAGTCTTGCTTCTCAAACAATTGCCTTTATGCAAGAGCTCACGGAGGTTGCAGGGACTCTAGAGAAGGTATGTGTTGTAGTTACTTTGCCTTCAAGCTTGTTGGAGCACTATGACGAGACAGCTGAGAAACTATACCAGCAGCTACAGAAAGTCGCCGGGCGCGTCGAAAAAATCTACACACCTGTTCAGGAGAGTGAGATTACAAAGATTATCCGTAGAAGGCTCTTCTCTTCCGTAGAAGAGGATCAAACCATGAAAGTAGTCTCAGGATTCCTCGAATATGCAGAGAAAGAAGGCATCCTGCCCGCAGGGAAGGAACTGTCCGAATACAGAGATAGTTTCCTTGATTCTTATCCCTTTGTTCCAGAAGTGGTAGAAGTACTATATCATAGGTGGGGAAGTTTCCCCACTTTTCAAAGAACGAGAGGAGTGCTAAGGCTACTGTCTCTTGTGATATACTCGCTGAAACAGAGCAGTCGACCATACATTACGCTATCCGACTTCAATCTTGCTAACGCTGAAGTCCGGCGTGAACTTGTAAAGCACATCGGACCAGAGTTCGACAGTGTCATAGCTGCTGATATCACTAGTGCAGATTCGGGAGCTAAAAAGATCGACAACTCAATTGGGAAATCATTTCGTGGTCTGCAACTTGGAACCAGGTCAGCAACATGCATCTTCCTCTACTCGTTCTCAGGAGGACAGGAGAAAGGGGCGCATATCGGCGAAATAAAGAGATCCGCGACAACTTGCGAGAATCCGTCCAGTGTAGTAGTTGAGGCGGTCGAGCAGCTGAAGAGTAAACTCTTCTATCTGCAATCTCAGAACGAGAAGTATTTCTTCCTCAACCAGCCCAACATGAATAGGATATTGCTCACAAAGATGGAGAACATCAAAGATATAGACATAGTGGAATCTGAGAAGGAGACACTCAAACGACAAATCAGCGGAAAAAAGTTCAGGGTCTTTCTCTGGCCCGATAAACCAAAGGATATCCCAGACACAGAGGAACTGAAACTCGTAATCTTGCCAGAGAAGGATGAGGAATTTATGAAGAATGTGCTGGAAACAAAAGGAGATTCGCCGCGAGTCTACAGGAATACGATTTTCTTTGTCTGCCCGTCAGACGCAGAAAAGGCCGCGTTAATGAATTGCATCAAACGGAGAATGGCCTATGCGCAGATACAGACCGACAGAACTCTCAGACTTACCGAGGAACAGAAACACGAAGTGACAGCCAATCTTAGGAAGGAAGAAGACAATCTCAAAGATGCTGTGAAGAGGTGTTATAGAATGGTCTTTGCAGCTGCGAAAGCCGGTCTCGAGGAGATTGATCTGGGAATTCCCACCTATGGAGAGGAAAGGGAACTAGACCAGGAAGTCTACGAGCAACTGAGATCTGAACAAAAGCTACTCGAAAGGATTGCTCCTCTTGTTATTAAGGAAAAGTACCTCCGGGACAAGGACTTCGTGAAGGTCCAACTCATCTACGATTCGATGCTCAAGACTCCTGGCGAGAGGAGGGTCGTAGATCCTTCCGTTATTCAGGAAGCAATCGCTCAAGGAGTCAAACAGGGACTATTCGGGCTTGGCGAGCTGAATGATGACGGGGCCTCTGTCACATGCCGGTACTTCAAGGAAGATGCCACGGTTGAGTTCGGCGAAACTGAAGTGATAGTGAAAGATGAGGTTTGTCTGCTTCAAAGGCAATCAGACGAGCCAACACTAGTTCCGTTTCCAGTTGGCAAATCTGAAGGTCAAGGCGCGGCTGCTCCCACGATGCCACCACAACAACAGCCTATTAGAACATTGGACCATCTTACACTTGAGTTCGAGGTTCCTAGGGGGAGAATCTCACAATTGATGGGGATGATGAGCTTTCTCCAGAGCAAATTCCACGATCTTCGCATCACGGTCAAGGCAACAGAAGGCTCGATTTCTGAGGACGATTACGTGAACAAAATCAAAGAAACATTGAAACAGCTAGGTATTAACTTCGAAGACTAGTAGTTAGAGTCGCTCATTATCTAGTTCTTCCCAAGTATTCTTTCTGTAATGAGGCTTATGCTTTTCGCATCTTCATAGAAGATGACACACGGGTTTTTGCTTTCACTTTGCCCTCCTCGACCTCGGCCCTCTCGTCTGCAGGTACGGCGTCCCCAAGCACAACATCTGTCCCCTCCAAGAACTCTGCGACTACTACGCGAGCAACAGTCCGAGGCAAACCTAACCCCTCGCACCCTCAGTTTTCTTCAGGACACGCTGTAGAAGCGCTAGGTCGTCCGCCAGCCTTTTCTCAGACTGCCGGGCACGGAAAACCAGCATACTAAACCCCTGAAGCTTGGTTTCGTTTGAAAGATACGCCTTCAGAATCTTCTTCTCATTTTGGGTCAGGATGTATTCTCGCAATGATATCTTCTGTAGATGAACTGCTACAGATATCTTTATGAGGGACGCCGCTATATTAATCTGTTGGTGACTATGGCCAAACCGCTGACGACCCCCTATTCAAGTCCGTTGCGGAGATTGCGAGACGACGGGCCCTAGAACACTGCTCGCTCTGATTCTACCAGCAATCGCATACCTCGACATCGCCGCGGGTCTCACAGACTTCTCCCCTTGGCTTCTGCTTCTCCGCTTGCCCTTGGTCTTCTTTGCCATCGGCCTGCTCCATCCGGAACGAAAAGGACGACCCTTCAAACCGTTCGACTGTCTGCTGCTCCCCATAGCCTCGCTTGTCGTTTCCTTCCTGCTCACCGTTGGCCTCGGCCTGCTCATATACGTCGCCCTTCCATCGATTCTAGACCTCTCGTTTTTCACATTTTTGACTCCTTTGGGGCCCGCATTCGATGTCTGGGTCAACGCCGGATGGGTCTGGTTCATATCTTTCACCGCCGTTGCAGAAAGCCTAGCCTATCCCTTTCAGTTTGCCTTCCTCTTCTCGTCCTTCTCCCTGTTCCTGTGGCTTCCGACCGCTATGGGAGCAAAAGCAGTCGAAAAAATCAGACGGAGGGGACAGACGACGTTCAAAGTGCAGCCGCCATATCCCACCTACACCAACGAGCTACCAGTCACGCCGCCGAAAATAACCTTCAAAGCCCAGACGGCCGAACCCGAGCAGATACCAGAAAGCCAATGCGAGATGCCCAAGCCTATGCAGACCTTTCAGGCAGTCGACGCCCAGACAGCACGACTCAAAGCAGCCGAACAAGGACTCGTCTGCCTGTACAAGGAAATCGACAGATGGGGGATGTACGGGAGACGGCGAGTGTACTGGATGCTCGAACCCGAAACCGCCCAAAAACTCCTAAAACTCGACAAAGATATGATGGCACTAAGCGAATTTGACGAGAAAGAGCAGCCCATCGTCAACGACCTCCTCGCAAAAAGATGGCTAAAAAAGATGAAGGCCGGCGACAGAACCTACGTTTACGGCCTCGACAGGGAGACCGCCCAGGTCCTTCAAAAACAGCTTGACGCGCTTGCAAGAAGACAGTCGAAATCGGAGCCTGAAATAGCCGAAAAATGAGAGAACAGCGCTTTGGATTGCCCCTTCATAAAAAACATCTAGTTCTCAAGCCCATTTCTCTGATATGCCCCACTGCCCGAACTGCGGCTCCCAAAAAACCTACAGAAACGGCCACCGATTCCTGCCAGACGGACGGAAAACCCAGCGGTTCCTGTGCCCCGCCTGCGGATACCGTTTTTCGGAATGCACAAATAACCCGCCGCCCCCTACTTCTGCAAGCCAAATCTGCGCTTACGAAGTGAAAAATTTGGCGAAACAGATCGAGAAAGGAGAAGAACACGCGGGTAACACCACCACAAAGGGCAAACTAGTCGACTACAGCTGGTACATGCAAAAAGAAGGGTACGCAGAGGCCACAATCACCAGAAGAACACGGCTGCTTTCCACGCTCGCAGTCCGGGGCGCCGACCTGCTGGATCCCGAATCCGTCAAGGAGACGATGGCAAGACAGCAGACCTGGGGCCTGAAAACCAAGGAGCTCGCAGTCGAAGCATACTCCTGCTTCCTCAAGATGAACGGGGGAACCTGGCAGCCACCCAAATACAAGCCCGTCAGAACACTGCCGTTCATACCCACCGAGCAGGAAATCAACCAGCTCATCGCCGGCTGCAACGCAAAAACCGCCACATTCCTGCAGCTGCTCAAGGAAACCGGGATGAGAAGTGGAGAAGCTTGGATGCTAAAGTGGATCGACTTCGACTTCGAGAACACCACCGTCAGGGTCACACCGGAAAAAGGAGGAGAACCACGCCTACTGAAAACCAGCAACAAACTCATCGCGATGCTCAACGCCCTGCCCAAAACCAGCCAAGAAACGTTCACGGGGTCACTGCGCCACTTCGCCAGATCCTACCGAAGACAGAGGACCAGACTCGCCCGAAAACTCAAAAACGAACGCATAAGCAAAATCACGTTCCACACGTTCCGGCACTGGCGAGCAACAATGGAATACGCCAAAACAAAAGACATATTGCACGTGATGAGGATGCTGGGGCACCGCAGCATACAGAACACGCTACTCTATACCCAGTTGGTGAACTTTGAAAACGACGAGTTTCACTCCGCCACAGCCAAAACCGCCACAGAAGGCCAGAAACTCGTGGAAGCAGGCTTCGAATACGTCTGCGATTTTGAAGACGTAAAAGTCTTCAGAAAACGCAAGTGAAGCGTTTCTGCGTCGCCGATGGGGCCTAGATTATTGTGGTGGGGTCGCTGGGATTTGAACCCAGGATCGCCAACGCCCCAGGCTGGTATCCTGAACCAATCTAGAGGTTCTGGGGCTGAGATACACAACGATTCACCCAACCCAGACACCTTAGCTAGACGACGACCCCACAGAGATAGACGATTACTCTTGCGCACTTATTTTCTTTTTCTGAAGAATCTGATGTTCAAGATAACACAGAAACAATAAGACGATTGCCACAAGTATTGAAACAGTGATCGTTATCATAACAGTCCTCTGGGCAATGAATTCCCAACGATATCAAATGCAGCAAGAAGCGCTACTAAAAGCAATGCCCAACGCGTTCTTCTTATGACTCCCCAGAGCGCAACAACAAACAAGACTGCCACGATAACACCGCTGATCATTAATGCCCTGCAATCAACTGCGACCGTGGAACGAATGTTGCCAACGTTGTAGAGGAAAGACATGGAGACAATTGCATGCTGGATCACTTTCTCTGCCGACAAGATGATTAGCAGGTAACTGATCACGGATCTTTTCGACACATGTATTCACAACGCGTTATCTAGGGCTGCATTCCTCTGGAACTGACTTGCTTAGCACTTGAATCTTAGTCAACTCACATTCCTCCTGCATCAAATCCGGTCATAAGCATGCACACAGAAAGAAGAATGAAGGTGCGGGAGACATCGCCACCTAGATTTGACTTCATAAGCGATGACTGCTAGCACACTACTAACAAAAGCGGAATGACACACACTGAAAATCAGGAGACTATGCTATTTGTCAGCAGTTTCACAGAGTAACACACAATGAGGCCACTTTGTTTTCAGTTCACTCATCCAATTCTCAATAACCTCTTTCTGATCGACATTCTTGATTTTCCTTAGTTCTTCTTTTATTTTTGGATAGCCTTGCTCCAGTGATTCAAAATTCTTACATTCGGCAAGTCCATCGCATTGGCTGCAGTTGGTTATGTTTTTCTTTGAGGCACAGATTCTGATCTCGCAAGCTGGATTTCCACCACCCTTCTTACAGCCTGGACACAGCGGCATAGCCTGTATTGAGGCGAGGCCTTTCATAAACTCATTGAAGTCGAACTCTTTAGGAGCCCACTTTTCTAATGCTGCCTGACTGCGCTTGATGATCTGCTCATATTTTCTTGTTAATTCCAGTATGGCGTCATTGCCGCCTAGGCAACTACCGCACCAGATTCCGCAAAAACCGATTTGGTTCTTCACATTTTCAAAGCCTTCAGTCAACTGGCATTTCCCCAGTATTTAGAAGTCGTAAGAGAGTGAAAATATGATATAACTGATTTGGAAAAAGCACGGAGCACTCACATTTTTCAGTCACGAGATTTGCCAGTAGCACGCTTCTTCGCAACATGAAAAAATGTTGCGGGATATCTGCCTGCCTGTCTCTTGTTCAGACTATACTAGTCTTTCTTTTTCGGAGTCCTTCTTCTGAAGCCTTGTTTGCTTTGGGATCGTTATCTCCAGTACTCCGTTCTTGTATTTTGATGACACTTTCTGCTTGTCAGAGTGTCTGTTGGGCAGTTCTATCATCTTGTAGAAGTTTTTGGCCTTGACTTCAATGCCGTCTTCTGTAACTTTCAAGTGTATGTCTTCTTTTTCCTCTCCTGGCAATTCAATGTAGATCTTTGTTGCATCCTCTTCTTCGAAAATGTCTGTTAATGGTTCACGTGTTTCTTTGAGAGCATCTTCTGATAGCTCGAATGGTCTTTCAGGCAGAGGTCTTCGTTTTAAAGGCTTCAGAGGTTCGATTGGTTCGAGTGCTTCATCTGAATCGAAACGTCCTTGAATGATGTATCCCTTCACTCCGGGTTCATTGATTTCTCTGGTTTCTAGTGTGCCTTTGATCTTTCCATTCTTGACATCCTTGAAAATCTCGTCGATCTCACTGTGGAATCGCTTCATGAACCTGCTGGTGAAAAGGTTGAAGTTGCCGAATATTCGGTCGAAATCGCTGTCAGACGACAATGTTGTTTCACCTCCCTAAAATTCTTCCATCTCTTCAAGTGATTTTATCAGTCGGTGTAGGACAAGGCTCATCATTATGAATGCTTTTTGTCCGAAGCCTGAGCAACTATACTGTCCTCTTCCGGTCTTCTCCAGAAACCCGCCTTCTTCCAGTTTTCGCGAGTTCTCCCATACGATCTTGGGATTCAAGTTAAGGTCTCTCATGAAGCCCGCAAAACTCATTGTGCCATTCTCGTCTTCCACCAGTCGTCTCATCATTCTCAGACGGGTTTCGTGCGACAATGCGTCAAAGATTTTGGAGAATCTTTCGAAATCTTCTTCAGTGGCTTCGAATTCGCTTTCGAGCTCTTCTCTGGACCAATCGACTGGAGAAAGCGGAACCTCAAACAATATTTGCCCATCTCCTACGAGCTGTAGTTTATACTTCATGAACCATCACTTGTCTATTACCGCATGGCAATTACCACTTGGTAATATATAAGCTTACCTTTAGGTAATAATCAAACCGCTCGCTGCAAGCGCACCAGCATCTGCACACAGAGTATTTGACAAACCAAGCATTCTTACGCGGCTCTGAGCAGCATGTATGCTTGTTCCTCAACCTCGGCTATTTCCAACAGACTATTCGATGCTTCCTGCCTGTTTTGCTTCAATGCTTCCTCACAAAGCTTCTTTATCTTTTCTCCGGATCGTCTGAACAGGGTTGATGCTTCCGCCCAAGCACTTTCACGATACTTGCTTCCTAGAACGTTGAGTACGTCTGCTTGCCAGAACCGCATTCCATGGCTGTTTTCGAAAGTCTTAGGCAGCAAGGGAGGGGTCGTCGCATAAGTAACCATGTGCTCAAAACACTTCTTGTTATCCCATTCAAGAACCTCATCGGCCAGCTTACGCATCGCAGGAATGCCAAATAGCTTCACAGGCGGATTCAGGAACCGTTCAGCCTTATGAGAAAAACCCGTCTTAGCAACTTCGAACTCTGATGGCATTCTCTCAGGAAGCGCAAACGTTCTTATCGTGTTTCTCTTACTCATCCCAGGTACATTGACATTCAAAGACTTCTCAAACTCGTCATACGGTATCCGCTGGACACCTTTGTGGCTGCAATCATGCACGAAGACAACGCGTTCCTCATCATCATATCCAATAGCGAGAACATAATGAATGGGAACGTGGAGCTTCCTGTAGAGGTCTGAGTAGTATTGTAGGTAGTACATGTCGAGGGCTCCGGCCATGACGGGTTGCCCATTGTCAATGGACTCTTTTAGCTTCGGAAACGTGTTTTTGAATGTCTTCCCTTCGATCACGGTCTCCTCAAAGCCAATGATTCTGGCGAGATCTCTCATCAAGTACTTGGGATTTGCACCCCAATACACCATGCAGGGCGGGTCTGCTCTCTTGAAGCGAAGATAAGTAAAGCCAGCCATACCGCCTACGACAGAAAGCAAGAAATCAGTATAGTCTGCTCCTCTCCACGCAGCAAGATCTTCCAACCCATTAACATAGCATGTGGATTCACATACTCTATGAGGTAATGCATGTAGCCTTTTCATATGATTCGCCCCATTATATTAGCAGAGGCTGAATATGCAACATCCAAAAATAAATAGCTGCTGTGACGATAAGTAGCCACATCGGAAACGAAAACAGTAAAGAGCACCAATAAAACACTATCATCTCAATGACCTGAACGCGGGAAGATTCATCTTGAAACGTGCTCTTGCATTGTTCGCATTCTGTTTTCTGCTATCATTCACGGCCATTTCCGTAAGCATGAAGCCAACCTACTCGTTGTCCAAAGACCCTGAATCTCATCAGTGTCGGTTCTGGGCCATGATCTCAGACAACATGCCCGAAAACACCGTTCTAGACCATCTGGTGAACATGCCCTCCTCACTGAAGAACCTCGGCGCCTCCAACCGTGACGGTTGGGGACTGGCTTACTATAACAGTAGCGGAACCTTCGTCCTCAGAGGCCAACTGCCCGCATACTCAGACACCAACTTCAACTTATCTTCGCATCAGCTTGCCAGTAGCCACGCCCAAGTTGGCGTCGGCCACGTCCGCATTCGCACGTCAGGCGCTACCGCCATTCCAGACCCGCACCCATTCATGCGCTTCAAAAATGGAACATGGTGGGCTTTCGGACACAACGGCGGCCTTGACAAAACCATGCTCAAGAACCTGATCGGTCAAGCCTACTTAGATCAGAACCCGCCCACCGTAGGAGACAACTGGACCGACCCAGACGTTGTGGACTCAGACCTCTACATGCTGTACATAATGAAGCGCACCGAAGAAAACTGTTGGAACGCCACGCTCGGCATAGCCAAAGCCGTAGCTGACATAGCCGCGCAAGACCAGTACAGCGGAATGAACTTCTTTCTCACAAACGGCCAAACCCTGTGGGGCTTCCGCCGCGCAAATACGCTGTGCTACTACCACAATGCAACAAGCCCACAATACTCAGCCATAGCCTCACAACCGCCAAACGCCACACAACCCGGATGGACGCAACTAGACGACTATAACCTCATCGTACTCACGAAGGACAAACCCCCAACAATAATAGACAATGCGATCACAATCCCAGAACATCCATCCACGCTCACGCTGCCACTCCTCGCTATAACTACACTATTGGCAATCGCGCTCAGCATCAAGAAGACACGTAGACCCAACAAACACTGAAGTCAAAGCTCAATCTACATATAGGATGAGGCAAGACGGCACCGAGAGGCCATCAGAAGCCAAGGTTAAAAGTATATCTACATAAACAAACGTTCTAACTCTGAAAGAAGGCACAGAAGATGAAGGGCAGAGTCATCATACTTATGGGTTCAGAACGCGACACCGAGTTTTGCCAGGAAATCGCGAAACACCTTCGAGTCTTTGGCTTGGAATACGAAATGCGGGTCGCTTCTGCACACAAAACACCAGAAAAAGTTCTGGAAATAGTGAAAGAACATGAAGAGGAGCAAGCCGTCTACATCACGGTAGCCGGACGATCCAACGCCCTCAGCGCCTTCACCGACGCAAACACAACCAAGCCCGTCATCGCCTGCCCACCCTACACTGAAAAATTCAGCGGCGCCGATATCTACTCCTCGCTTAGAGTCCCAAGTGGAATAGGCACCGTCGTAACCATCGAACCAGAAGGCGCCGCAATAGCCGCCGCAAAAATCCTTGCACTTCAAAACCCCGAACTCGCAAAACGCATACACAACTACCAGCAGACAAAGAAAGATGAAGTAGCAAAAGCAGACGAAACACTCAGAAAAAGAAAGTAGCGTGCAACCCTCATGGGCAGCGTGAAAGACCTCGAAACAGTCAAAAAACCGACCGAAAACGAAATGGGCGTCGGCGAATTTCGCTTCTCAGATCGCTACTCCGTCTTCGACTGGGGCGAAATGCCCGATCACATCGCACTAAAAGGCCAAGCACTTTGCCTCATGGGCGCCTACTGCTTCGAACGCCTAGAAGAAAGAAGCATCAAAACCCACTACCGCGGCCTAGTCACCGAAAAAGGCGAAGTCAAAACCTTCGAAGAACTCACGCATCTCACAGACATCATGGAAGTCAACCTCGTCAACGTAATCCGACCAAAGCCAAACACCGAAAAAGGCAAACTCACATACGATTACAGCGGCTTCACATCCGACCGGAAAAACTTCCTCATCCCGCTTGAAATAATCTACAGAAACGGCCTACCACAAGGCTCATCCATATTCAAAAGGCTCGAACAAGGCCAAATCACCCCAAAGGACCTGGGCCTAGACCACACCCCCAAACCCGGAGAACACATCAAGAAACCCATCTTCGACGTCAGCACAAAACTCGAAGACAAAGACCGCTACGTCACATGGAAACAAGCCCAACAAATCGCCGGACTCACAAACGAAGAAACAACACAAGTAAAAAGCCTACTCATGCAAGTTGACCAAATCATAACCACATTGGCCTCGGAAGCAGGCTTGGAAAACGAAGACGGCAAGATAGAACTCGCGTTCGACCCAAAAAGAAGACTGATGGTCGTGGATGTCGTAGGCACGCTGGACGAGTGTCGATTCACCTACAAGGGCCTGCATGTCAGCAAAGAAATCGCAAGACAATACTACCGAAAAACAGAATGGTACATAGACGTTGAAAAAGCCAAGAAGACAGCCGAAGTAAAAGGCCTCACCGACTGGAAAGCCCTTTGCAAAACTCAACCGCCCAAACTCGACTCCAGACTCAAGCAGATCATAAGCGAAATGTACACCGCCACCGCAAACGCCATCACCAAACACAAACTCTTCAGCGTCCCCAGCCTGCCCGAGATTGTTGAAAAATACCGCAAATATACGGGAGAAGAATCGCCATGATGATAAATAGCATAAGAAACATAATCGCCGAGTACGACCCGCGCAACGTGAAAATAGGCGTCCTAGGCTCGCATTCGGCTCTGGAAATCGCCCACGGCGCAAAACAAGAAGGCTTCGAAACCGTCGTCATCTGCCAAAAAGGCCGAGAAAAGACGTACACGCGTCACTACCGAAACCTTTTCGACCACATCATGCTCCTAGACAGCTTCGCCGAACTCGCCGAAGAAAAACACATAAAAAAACTCACCGACCTATCAACCATCTTCGTCCCCAACCGCTCATTCTCCGTCTACGTCGGCTACAAGAACATAGAAGAAAAATTCGCCGTCCCCATGATCGGAAACCGCCATATGCTCAAAACCGAAGAACGCAACACCCCAAAAAACCAGAACTACCTGCTCACGAAAGCAGGTGTGCACACACCCAAAACCTTCAAAACGCCCAAGGAAATCGACCGCCTGGCAATAGTGAAAGTGCCTGAAAAACAGCGGAAAATCGAAAGAGCCTTCTTCTACGCTTCATCCCCAGAGGAATTTGCGAAAAAGGCCGAAGAACGCATAAAAAGCGGCATAGTGAGCCGAGAAGACTTGGACAAGGCCCTGATAGAAGAATACGTCATAGGAGCCAAATTCAACGCCAACCTCTTCTGGTCACCCCTGACTGACGAAATCGACCTCCTCGGATTCGACAAAAGAATACAGACAGACTTGGACGGAGTGCTCGACCTCCCAGCCGCCGAACAGCTCGAACTTGGAATAGCCACCCAGAACGTCGAAATAGGACACATGGGCGTAACCATGCGCGAAAGCCAACTGGAGAAAATCTTCGAAGCAGCCGAACGCTTCGTCACCGCCTGCAAACAGGAGTACCCGCCAGGAATCATAGGCCTGTTCGCACTGCAAGGTGCAATAGCGAAAAACATGGAATTCTACGTGTTCGACGTCAGCCCCCGCGTCCCTGGTTGCCCATGCGTGGAACCAACCTCACCATACATGGAATACAAGTACGACATGCCCGTCGGCCCCGGCAGAAGAGTAGCCATGGAAATAGGACGGGCGCTCAAAGAAGACAGGCTTGGAGAAATCGTCACATGACCAGCCGAAAGGAAATTGACCGCATAATAAGCGAGTACGACCCAAAGAACGTGGCCATCGGCACACTGGGCTCACACTCAGCCCTGAACATTTTCAAAGGAGCCAAGGAAGAAGGCTTCAAAACCGTCTGCATCTGCAAGAAAGCTGACGAAATCCTCTACAAAAGGTTTCCACTAGCAGACGAAACGATAATAGTGAAAGACTTCACCGAGCTCCTCGACGAAAAACTCCAGCAAAAACTCAGAGAACTCAACACCATCCTGATCCCGCATGGCTCCTTCACAGCCTACCTGAGCACCGAACAGCTCATCAACGACCTGTTCGTGCCCACCCTCGGAAACAAGGAACTCCTTCACTGGGAAGCCAGCCGGCAAAAACAGGAACAATGGCTAAGCAAAGCTGGACTGAGACTGCCCAAGACATTCGAAAAACCCGAAAACATCAAAGGGCTAGCCATAGCGAAACTGCCCGGCGCCAAGGGCGGAAAAGGCTACTTCCTCGCAAACTCGGCTGAAGCGTTCAAAAGAAAGACAAGCGAAATGATCAGAAGAGGTCTCCTCACGGATGAAGACGTGAAGAGGATACATTTGCAGGAATACGCGTTGGGACTGAATGTTTACCCTCATTACTTCTCGTCTATAGTGAGAGGCGAGGTCGAGTTCTTCGGCGTTGACCGCCGCTACGAATCAGCAGTCGACGCCATCGGAAGAATACCGGCAAACGAACAACTCGAACTCGGCATAAGCCCAACCTACACGATCGTAGGCAACATCCCCATCACACTCCGCGAGTCACTCCTGCCTGAACTGATCAGAATGGGCGACAATGTCATGAAAACCGCAAGAGAGATCGCGCCCCCAGGAATAATAGGGCCGTTCTGCCTTGAAACCATCATCACCGACAACTTGGAAATATACGCCTTCGAAATCTCAGCAAGAATAGTCGCAGGCACAAATGTAGGCATAGGCACATCTCCGTATGCGTACCTGAAATTCGGCGAAAACATGTACATGGGTAGAAGAATAGCACTGGAAATAAAAGAAGCCCTAGAACAAGGCAAAATCCACGATATTCTCGCATAGCACGAACGAACGGACGGTCTTCTGAGCTTCTTTCAGTTATAGAGGCTTTTTCTATCGATTTTTTACATACCCCAATATAAGACGCGAAACGCCCCTTCATAATTCAGAAGGGGAAAGGGGAGAGTTGGCAGAAGAGACCTTCGGCTGGCTTTTCGTAGGACTCATTCCGCTCATCTACGAGAAGAAACGTCTCGCAAAACAGTACAACATAGAAACATGGCTTGACCTCGCTCAGGTCATGAAAGAACTCAACATAGACAAGACAGAAACCAGCAAACAGCAAGCAAGCCCATCAGCAAGCTACGTCGTTTGAAGGCCAACGGCGACCAGAACATTCCGGAAATTCCTGCGAGACCGACGGTTCTTGTAAGTCTTCAAGGCGGCAATGATTAACGCACGGTTTCTGACTCCCAGCTTTGAAGATAACACGTTGGCAACCGTGCTTCCCAAAAACAGAAACTGGCAGGCTGAAGTTACGTTGGCTGGCCTGCGACTTATGCTGGCACTTTCAAAGTCCACAATGAATACTCGGTCTTCTTGGTCAACCATTATGTGCTTCGGCGCACGACTCAATTCGCCATGATCCAACCGTGCCGCATCCAACTGCCAACACTGTTCCAGAACCGAACGCAGAACCTTCCTTATTCGCGGTTTGCTCCGCTTCTTTTCAAGCCACTCCGGGAACAGCAGCCCGTCCACAAACTGCATCAGCATGAAGTTTCTGCTCGCTTTCAGCAGTCTTGGGCCGACATTCACCGAGTTCGCTTTCTTCAGCAGCTCAGCCTCTCTCAACATCTCAGCCCGATCAGCGTCAACCCGCCGAATCTTCAACGCCATCTCCTCATGGTCTCGGTAAGCGATCACGACAAGCCCGACGCATCCTTTTCCCCAGACAGCAACATCGAACGCCCTCTTCTTCCCAGCAAACTGCAAAGCGGTAACACCGAGTTGCAGCAACTCCTTCAAACGACTCTCCAGCTCAGCCTTGTCGGATCGCGGATAACACAGCACAGAAGCATACGGCTCCTCATCAAGTCTGCCAATGGAGATCTGCGGCGCTCTGCTCAAACAACGATTCCTCAGTGATGTTATTTCATGCGTTTACCATAAATAAGCTGTCCAGCATCTGTAACCTTGGCAATGCGCTAGTCAGGGTGGAATCTGGAAAAAGATGCCCAAGTTCAGACAAACTGCCGAGATACTTAGACTTATGAGCAAGAAAGAAATCATACGTAACGTAGGCATAGTCGCCCACATCGATCATGGGAAAACAACCATGACCGACTCGTTGCTTATCGAGGCTGGACTGCTTCCTCCGCAAATAACAGGCTCAGTCCGTGCATTGGACTATCTTGAGGAGGAGCAACGCCGAGGAATCACGATAAAAACGGCAAACATATCGCTTCTCCATAAGAAAAATCATGTTTCATATGTGATCAACCTAGTTGACACGCCTGGGCATGTGGACTTCACGGGTAAGGTCGCCAGAGCCATGCGAGCCATAGACGGCGCTGTTGTAGTGGTTGACGCTGTTGAAGAGATCATGGCTCAGACAGAGACGGTCACCCGCCAAGCGCTGGAGGAAAGAGTCCGGCCAGTGCTTTTCATAAACAAAATCGACCGGCTGATAACAGAAATGCAGCTTTCAACCGACGCCATCCAAAAGAAATTCAGCCACATAATCGACGACTTCAACAGCCTGATTGAAGTCTATGCCGAGCCAGAGCTCAAAAGAGCTTGGAAAGTTGACGCTGCAACAGAGTCAGTTGCCTTCGGTTCAGCGCTGCACAAGTGGGGCTTCACGCTTGACATTGTACGCAAGAAAGGAATCAAGTTCAGCGGCATCGTCGACGCTTACGGGAAAAAAAGACAACGGGCATTGCAGAAGGTAATTCCGTTGCATGATGCAATTCTGGACATGGCTGTGAGGAATGTGCCAAGTCCAGTTGAGGCGCAGAAGTATCGTGTGCCAAAGATCTGGAAGGGCGACGTGAACTCGGAAGTTGGGAGGGCGATGCTCAACTGCGATGATAGCGGCCCCACGGTCATATGCGTCACAGCAGCCCAAACCAAGCCAGAAGGTGAGCTAATTGTGGCTGGAAGACTCTTCTCAGGAAGGGTGAGAAAGGGAGACTGCATGCATTTGGTCGGCGCAGACAGCGAATCAACTGTGGAGCAAGTCGCGATGTACATGGGAGCTTACCGAGAAGATGCTGAACAGATAACAGCTGGCAACATCGCCGCCTTGACAGGGTTAAATGCGGCAAGAGCAGGTGAGACCCTCGTTGACAGCGAACACAAACGAGGCATGACTCCCTTCGAACGAGTCAGGTACGTCTCGGAACCGGTCTTGACAGTAGCCATCGAACCTAAGAACCCTCTTGACATACCACGGCTGACAGAGGCATTGAGCAGGTTGGCAATGGAAGACCCAAATCTCACAGCAACCGTGAACCCGGACACAGGCGAGCACTTGCTCAGCGGAATGGGAGAACTACACCTAGAGGTAATCGCGAAAACGCTCAAAGAATACAGCGGCGGAATAGAGATCACAACCTCCGAGCCAACAGTGGTTTACAGAGAGACCGTTACGGCAAAGGGGAAAATTACAACGGCAAGAGAACATGGCGAGGACATTGTTTGCTCGGTGCAAGTGGAGCCTGCGGACAAGGAAGTGGCAAGCATGATTGAAAAAGGTGAATGGCCAACCGAAAAAGATGAGACCGTCTGGGCAATGGATGTGCAGGGCAATCTGCTCATCAATGCTACGAAAAAGGACAATGCCCTTCTCAATGTGAAGGATACAATGGTTGCAGGGTTCCGAGAGGTGTGCAGAAGAGGACCCCTGTGTGGAGAGCCTCTTAGAGATGTGGAGGTCAAGCTAGTGACTGTGCAGCTCTGTGAAGACCGTAGACGAGATTTACAAGAGCGTTTAACAAAGGCATTGCGACGCGCGGTTTTCGATTCTTTCCTCACGGCCAAACCTGCCCTCCTAGAACCGATCTACAAGCTCGAGATAACCGCGTCGACTGTGCTCTTTGGCCGTTGCTCAATCATACTGGCACGCAAAAGAGGAAAGATACTTGAAACCCTTAACAAGGGAGCAGTGACAACAATATCAGGCTATGTCCCAGTCGCCGAAACCTTCGATTTATCCTCTGAGATGCGTTCCGCCACTTCAGGCCGCGCCTTCTGGCAGAACATGTTTGACCACTGGGAAAGGGTTCCGGAAACCTTGGCCTACAGTCTGATAGGGCAGATTCGAGAGAGAAAGGGTTTGGAAAAAGATCTTCCTAGATTAAAACAGTTCGCTGACGGTGATTGAGGCAGCCCCTATGATGATCAAGCTTGGTGAAGACTGTCCGCTTGACCTGAACGCTACTTTGGGTTGTGGGCAAGCATTCAGGTGGAACAAGACTGGAAGGTGGTGGGTCGGTGTGGTCGAAAAGAAAGTCATCAGGATTCGGCAAGAGCAAAATGCTCTGGAATTCTTCGGCGCCGACACTGAAACCGTCAAACAGTACCTTGGGCTGGACGAGAACCTGCCCGAGATACTTTCTCAACTGAACAAAGACAAGAACATAAACAGCGCAATCAAAGCGTTTGCTGGACTGCGGATTCTGCGACAGGATCCAGGAGAATGCTTGATCTCGTACATATGCGCCACGTACAAGAACGTGCAAGCAATAAAACACATGATCGCAAACCTTTCTGAACGATTCGGGGAAAGAATGGCTTTCGAAGGCAGCCACTATTTTGTGTTCCCGACTATGGAGAAGTTTGCAGATGCGAAAGTTACTTACTTGGCAGAGTGCGGTTTAGGTTACAGATCAGAGTATGTTTCCAGTACTGCAAGAACCATACGAGACGATGGCATTGGTCTTGACCGACTGGGTAGAATGAGCTATGAAAAGGCAAAGGAAGAGCTGCTGTGTTTTGCAGGCGTCGGCCTGAAAGTGGCGGACTGTGTCTTGCTTTTTTCTCTTGGCAAGAGCGAAGCATTTCCGATAGATGTGCAGGTGAAACGCGCTTTGCTAAGATATTACGTTAGCCAGTTTCCGGAGGATTTCGTTAGAAGGATTTCGTGCAAGAGGTCCCTAACAAACGCAGAATACAACGTGTTGAACTCGTTCGGGCGAACGTATTTTGGCAAGTATGCAGGCTACGCTCAGGAGTACATGTACCACTATGAGCGAACGCAAGTCTAGCCTATTCTAAGGCGGCCCGCGCCTTCCACTTTTCCAGTCTCGTCTGCACTGCCTCTTCCAGTTTTTCCCGCGATATGAGCCGACCTCTAGCGATGACTTCCTCGTCGATGGCGATGCTTGGCGTGCTGACGATTTCGTGGGCCAGCCCTTCGTCTAGGCCTTCCTTGCTTGCCATGTTTACCTCACGGTAGCCTAAGTGGAACTTCTGTGCAATCTCCTGTACAATGGTTTTTGCCACCGGACACGTGGGACAGGTTGGCAAAGTGAAGACCTTCAACTCCATCGTGATTTTTCTCCCCAAACCCTACTCTAGCGGTTAGAAGGCTTTTTAAACCTTTCACAGTCACCCAATCATCGGAAAACGTTTAAATCAACTCGGAAACAAGCATAGTAAACAAGCGCAAAAACAGAACACGCGGGCCCGTAGCTCAGCTAGGTTAGAGCGCCAGGCTCATAACCTGTTGATCCCCGGTTCAAATCCGGGCGGGCCCACTCTTGACTGCTACTCGGTGCGAGTCCGCAATTGCGTCCAGCCTAGCAAAATCCAGACTACTTCGCAAAGAATAATGCCAAAACTGTTGAAAGCAATCAAAGTGTTGGGTTCTGACAAACTCACAATGCCTACTAGACTGTCTTGGAAAGTCGTAGGATTAGGACCTGGAGCCGCGCTGTAGACGAGACTTCCAACTGCAGCCACAGTTATGGTGAACAGCGCAAGTAGAGTTAGAAGCCCATTCTGCGCAAAACCATCAACAACCCTGATGTTACGCGTTCGCAGACTATCAATGAAGAGCACTCCGGCAATGAGCCATATGGCTACTGTGGAAGCCATCGTAAAGAGTTCGACCATGAAGAACGGATGTGTCAGGTATAGAGGTTCAGTCTCGACCAACGTCACTCTTGGAAAGACAGCCCATAGACCAATCGCAACTGCAAACGAGACTATTGTGTAAACTTCTGGAATGACTAAACGTCGCATTTCGAGTCCCTAGTAAGGCAGTATGGAAAGTGGAGGTAATTAAGGCTTTTCTGCTCCTTAAACCGCGACAACCGTCAAATGAAGTTATTCCATGGTTGGTTTGGCGAGTTTCACACCAGCTGAGAAGGCTTGATCCAGCTTCTCCTTGTCCCTTTTCACCACGCCAAGTTCATTGTCGTCATGAGCATAGAACATGGTTTCAACAAGCATGATGTTTGCCCATTTGAAGAAACCGTTGACGGTAGTCTGGATCGTGTTTAATTCCTGTTCCTTTCCTGCAACGGCTATGAATACACCCTTCTTTCGTTTCTTCACTCTTTGCTCGAAACCTGACGAGCCATCTAGCCGCGTCACGTAGGGCATCAGACAGTTGCAGCGATCAATCATGAGCTTAGTCTGTGCGCTTACCGTGTCAAAGTAGACGGGACTGCCTAGCACAATCGCGTCGCAAGTCATCAGCGCCGCATAAATCTCTTTCATGTCGTCGTCGAAGAGACAGAACTTTGGACGTGGGTCGACTCCACAGCTTTGACATGGCTTCGTGTGCAGGTCGTTGAGATGAATCTTGTAAGTTTCAGCCTTCTGACTGCTCGCGCCCTTCAAAACCTCGGACACCAAGAGATCGACGTTTCCACCCTTCTTCGGACTTCCTACGATCCCGCAGACTTTCATTACATCCACTCTAGACGAGCCACAAGCTGCTGGTCCAGACTGAAATCTATCATTCTCAGGATTTCAGCTTCGTGGCAAGTCGTGCAACTCTCTTGCCGAGCTCTTCACAGACCTCAATGGTTTCCTTGTCAGGAGCCTCCACTGCCGCGGCACCGTAGTGCTTGTTATCAGCCCGACCTTCGACGATCATGCCATGCACAAGCATGGCCTGCAATATTGAGAGCAATGTGGTTTCAGCGCCACTTGCTGATCCTCCAGAGCTTGTGAATGCGGCACCAGCTTTTCCGGCGAGCTTGCCATGGATCTTGACTGAATCGTCAAAGAGTTTTTTGATCTTGGCAGACATCAGACCATAGTATGTTGGTGACCCCACGACTATTCCGTCTGAACCCAACAAGTCATCCATGCTGACCTTGTCAACCTTCAAGGCATCTGCAGTCGTGCCCTTTACCTTTCTGGCCCCTTCTGCAACCGCTAGAGCCATCTTTTCAGTGTTCCCTGACCTTGAATCGTAGACTATTAGAATCTTGGCCATCCTCTCCTGCGCTCCTGCCGCTTAGTGTTTTGTTTACTTCGCGTATTTTAGTCTTTAACACCTTTTTTGTCCACAAATCAGACATAGAAGATTTTTCCATAAGCTATAAGTGGAGTGAAGTGCATAGGGGGAAGTATGAGGAGAATGGTAGTTCTGTTGGGGGAGAAAGGAGATAGGAGAGAAAATTTAACCTACCATTCCCCTCATTCAATCCTCATAATGCATGCAGAAGTTGCATATAAGTTTTGGTCAGTTTTCAAAAATAGGCTCTGAAAGTGGCTCTATAAACGTTTCAGTCTAACGCTTGCCTTATTTCCTCTTTGAACTTGTCCGTGTCTAGAAAGAACGTTCTGATTGGTTTAGCATTTACAACGAGCCATTGGTTCTTCCTTCTTATGGATTCCTGAGGCCTTTGCCACTCGTTGATCAGTTCAATTGGTATACCAGGCGCTACTTCTTTGATTATTCGCTCAACCGTCTTCGCAAACTGGTAGCTAAACTGGCATTTCGGACCGTAGAAAACAACCGCCTTTCCTCGGTCTTCTTCCAGTGGCTCATACGCTTCTGCTTGTTCGCGTGGTTGGCATACCCCTTCGATTGGTAGACAAAGCATTTCGTTTTCAGGTGTGGAGAGAAAGCCGTTCTTCCTATAGAAGTCGGACAGTGAGAGGGATTCGCCTGTGTTGAATGCTTTTGCCAGAATGCACTTGCACGGTTTGTTGCCAAGGCATGTTTTTCGCTGTTTGGCGTCTTCGACTAGGCTGTGCAGCAGTCCTGTGGCTATTCCGAGTTTCTGAGCTTCTGGAGTTGGGTTGTAAACGCATTCCACAAACAGAACATTCCTGCGTCTTGAGATTTTTGTCACGTCAGCCTCCTCAGGATAGAACAAGATCTGCGCAACTGGCTTTCCGTTGAGGTAGGCAGTCTTTCCACATGAACCATACTTCTTCAGCATTTGCTGTAGCCATTGTCGTTTCAGCGCCATCCCTTGCTGGTGTATGGGGTCGTTGAGCCACTTGAATGAGCAGACGTAGATGAAGTCTTCCAGATTTGATTCGTTCAGTGCTTCGATTCTCACGCCTTGCTTCATAAGAGGGAATTATGCGCCGTGTTCTATTTAATGCTGGCTCTTCATTCGGTCTCCAGAGTGTACATACCATCAGTCAGTTTCTCAGACTTTGGCTTTGTTACGAGGACCGAGTCTTCAATGCGTATTCCGCCCAAGCCTACAAGGTATAATCCAGGTTCATCGGTCACAACATTGCCGACTGCAAGTCTGTCTTTACTGTCAGGATTGAGTGTTGGCGGTTCATGAACCTCCAATCCTACGCCGTGTCCTAGGCCGTGGCAGAAGTATTCCCCGTGGTCAGCGTTTGCGATAACCTTTCGTCCTGCCGCATCTACGTCTTTTGCTTTGGCGTTGGGTCTGATGGCTTGGAAAGCTTTTTCGTTTGCTTCTTTCACGATTTCGTACAGTTTCTTCTGCTTTGCCGTGGCTTTCCCGGCGACAAAGGTTCTTGTCATGTCGCCACAGTAGTGCGTGTAGGTTGCCCCGATGTCCACGACCACCAAGTCGCCAAGTCGTATTTTCTTGTCCAAGCAGCCGCCGTGCGGAAACGCGGAACGAACACCCGACGCCACGATAGTTTCGAACGAAGTGCCCCATGAGCCCTTCTTGCGCATTGCATATTCGATTTCGGCAGCCACTTCAGTCTCTTTTATTCCGGGTCGGATGGCTTCGCAGGCGACTTTCATGCCTACGCCTGTCAATTCAGCAGCCTTTCGCATCATCTTGATTTCTTCTTCGTCTTTCACTTTGCGCAGTTCCCAGACGAGGTTGCCCTGCATTTTGAGTTTGGCTTTGCCTCTGAGTTCCTTTGCTAGACTGCGGTAACCTTCGTAGCTCAACACGTCAACTGCAAGTTTCTTGGCTTTCAGTGCCTTTGTTTGGGCAGCGATTCTGGCCATGAGGTTTTCGCCACGTTTGACTTGTTCAACCTTGAAGCCTTTTGCTTCGGCCTTGGCTTGTTCATAATTAACGTTGTAAACGTAGATTGTTCCTTCTCCTCTTTTGGGAATGAATATGCAGGAGGTGCCGGGAACGCCAGCAAAGTACAGTTGATTGGTCCCGTTAAAGATCAGGAAACCGTCAAATCCTTTCTTCTCAAAGGCTTTCTGCCTTAGGGCTTTTACTCGGTCCAACGCTTTCACCTTTGGAAAGGATTGTTTATGGTTGTCTAGGCTTAAATCGTTTTACGTGACCTTGCAGGTTGGTCGAGCACAGAAATTCTTAATTACGCATTCTTGCACTCTCTTCAGGGCTTGTGAGCTACATGCCACATTGTATCGAGACCAAGGATTTGGGCAGAACGTTCAAGGGACAGGAAAAAACAGTAGTGAAAGCTCTGGAGAAGGTTTCGCTCACGATTGAAGATGGAGAGATCTTCGGCTTGTTAGGTCCGAACGGTGCGGGCAAGACAACATTCATCAAGATCTTGACGACGCTTCTGCTTCCCACAAGCGGCGAGGCTTATGTTAAAGGCCTAGGTGTGGTGAAGGAGTCAAACAAGATCAGAAAAATCATAAACCTAGTTTCAGGTGGAGAAACGCCTGGCTACGGAATACTCTCGGTCAGGGAGAATTTGTGGTTTTTTTCGCAGCTTTACGGTTTGTCTTCTTCGGTTGCGAATGAGAAGATCAAACGGTTGATGACTGATCTGGAAATTGATGAGTATGCGAATTCGAGGATGGCGAAACTCTCAACGGGTTACAAGCAGCGGCTGAGCCTTGCTAGAGGGCTACTGAACGACCCGAAGGTGTTGTTCTTGGATGAGCCTACTTTGGGCTTGGACGTTTTGACTTCTATGAAGCTGCGGAGCTACATTGTGGATTGGGCGAAGAAGGAGATGAAGGGCACGGTCCTGTTGACGACGCATTACATGGCGGAGGCGGATGAGATGTGTGATCGTGTCGCCATTGTTGACCACGGAAGAGTCCTAGCTTGTGACAGTCCCTATGTCTTGAAGGAGAAGCTTAGGGAAAATCAGATAATGAAGGTTGAGGTGTCTTCAGTTCAGGCTGACTTCAGTTTCTTGGAGAAGATGAAGGGAATAGTCGGTCACTCTCAAGTCCGCAATATTCAGACGGATACTACCACGTTGAAGGTCATGGCGCGCGCCGAGTCGATACTGGCTGACATCACGTCGAAGCTGCAGGAACAGAAGTTGAAGATTCTGTCCATGAATAAAGCTGAGCCGACTCTTGAAGACGTGTACATAAGTCTCGTCGGACGCGGGTTCGAGGAAGAGTCTGAGGCGGCAACCAATGCGTGAAGAGCTCGTTCACAACCTAAGAGTAGTCTATGCGAGGCTTTGGGTTCGGGTCAAGGGCAGCAACAGAGAGCCCGAGTGGCTTGTCGCGGAAATGATTATTCCGGTCTTCACTTTGGCCGCGTACATCTACATGTACAAGATGCTGAACGCGCCCCCTGCGTTTTCAGGTTTCGTCCTCGTCGGCGGGACAATGATTGCTTTCTGGTCGAATGTCTTATGGAATATGTCAGCGCAATTCTACTGGGAGAAAGAAACCGGGACGCTGGAAACATATTTCGTTGCGCCTATCTCAAGGATGGCGATTCTCCTAGGCATGGCTTTAGGCGGGATTGTGAACACGACCTTGAGGGCAGTGACGCTGCTGGTTGTCGGGATTCTGATTTTTCAAGTGCCCTTAGCGATGCATGAGCCGCTGACAGCATTGGCTATGTTTTTCCTGACCATCATAGCACTTTACGCCTTGGGCATGTTGTTCGCTTCACTGTTCATGCTGTATGGTCGGGAGGCTTGGCACACTGCTAACCTTCTGCAGGAGCCAGTCCAATTTCTCTCAGGTTCGTACTTTCCGACAAGCTACTTGCCACTTGTGGTTCAAACTCTCGCATCTCTGATTCCTTTGACCTTTGGGTTGGATGGAATAAGAAGGGTTGTGATTCTGGGTCAAGGTGTTGGCGACGTGTGGCTGGACTTGGTTGCGTTGTCAGTTTTCATCTTGGTTTTGCTGCCTTTGGCCCGGTTTGCTTTGGGTTACATGGAGAATCTTGGCAAGAAAGAGGGGAGGTTGACGCTGCGGTGGCAGTAGGCACTGTTTTGAGGACAGTTAAGCAGGCGGTCTGGTTGGGCTGGAAGGTTGAGACTAACTGGGCTGATCCGCTTGTGTTTGCGATTTACTATTTGATTCGGCCCCTTGCAGGCTTGCTCACAGTGGGCTTCATCTTCCTGATCGGCAGCGCTGTTGGAGGCGCGTTCAATCCGGCGTACTTCGCGTTTATGTTTGTCGGGAACAGTTTCTTCATCTACGTTGTGCAGATCATGATGACCATGAGTATGCTGATTCATGATGACCGATCGCACTATGAAGTTCTGAAACACATCTACTTGTCTCCAGGTTCTCTGGCGTGGTACATTCTCGGCCGCTCATTGAACGGCGTGATGAACGCCACTATTTCGTTGCTGTTGACGCTAGGTTTTGGTGTGCTTATCTTTCAGGGGTTGTTGGGCGTGCAGGTTCCCATAAACTGGCTGGCAATAAACTATCCTGCTTTGGCTTTGGGTCTGGTCTTGGGTATCGTATGCTTTATTGCGCTGGGTTTTGTTTTGTGCGGAATCAACATTATGACGTCGAAAGTCCAGTTCATGCTGTCAGACTATGTGTCAGGCATTCTCTACTTGTTCGGCGGAGTGGTGTTTCTGCCGCAGATCCTTCCCGTTTGGGGACAGATTATCTCGAACGGTTTGCCGATCACGTATTTTCTCAGAATAATGAGGTTCGCGATGCTAGGACAAGCTGGCGGCGGATTCGAGACGGATTTGCTGTACTTGGCTTTGACGATGGTTGGAACCTTGATGGTGGGTTTCATTTTCTTCAAGGTAGCCATGTTCAAAGCTAGAAGAGACGGATTGATTGATAGGAAAGAGGAGTATTAGCCGCCGCTGACGATAGGTAGCACGGTGACGTGGTCGCCGTTTTTGAGCTTCGTTTCGATGCCGTTGAGCTGGTTGAGCAGGTAGCCGTTCACACTGATTATGTAGTTTGGCTTAACGTCCTTGCCTTTCGGCTCGTAGATGGCTTTTCTGAATGTCTCGTCATATCGTCTGGTGAGCAGGTTCAGCAGGTCGGTTACCGTGGAATTGTCTCCAACCTCGAGTTCTTCTTCTCTCTTGTCTCCAGTCATGCTCTTGACGTGTCCAAGATACTCGACCTTGACTCTCACTTCATGCACCAAGCTCCAACAGTATTCTTGGACTAACGCGATTATTATCATTTTCAGTGAAAGCAGGTTCCAACTAACGCAGTGATCTGGGAATCCACAACAAGGAGATTGAATGAAGGTTCCCGACAACCCACTATTTTGGCGTCATTAGCCTACTTGATCGTCTCTCACCATCAGGTCACGAACACTTACATGAACAACTCTCACTAGTGTTCGAGTCCTTGCTCCAAGACGAAAGAACTTTGGACCATCCCGTTTGCTTGCAGATCGGGCATTTTGCATAGACACGGAGAACGAAAGGCTACAGAATGAAGCCAAACCCTTCCGCCGATTCTCGCGCCAGTAACGCCGGCAGAACCGTATTCAAACAGCGCCTTCCTGTCAAACGTGCTTCCACAAGTAGCACATTTGAGTTTAGTCACGAGAAGCCTCCATAAATACGACACTTTTACGTTCTAACTAGTTTGTCGGGTAGTGCTATACTTGGGTTGGAGTGAGCATAGGCAAAAACGCTAACTGGCAGCGACTCGCACTAGTCATGAAGTATGCAACGCAAAGAAAGGAGCAGGCAGAAATGACTGTTCGCGAAATAAGTAGAGAATTGGATGAGTATTCTGACCAGGAAGAGAAGAAGAAAAGAGTAGCATGGGAGAAACACTACGGGTTCGAACCAAGACTGCACGGAGCAACAACGCCTTCGATCAGGAAAGTCTCGGCGAAACACTACGGAAGAATCAAAACAAGAACCAAGGCAGAAATATTCGAGCTTTGTGAGGAACTGCTGAACACGAACTACGTTGAAGAAAGAGTCATAGCTTTCGATTGGGCGTTTCGCCTGCGAAAACACTACGAGCGATCAGACTTCCATGTCTTCGAATCGTGGCTCAACAAGCATGTGCACAATTGGGGAACATGCGACGACCTATGTACACACGCCCTCGGTGCATTCATATTCCAATTTTCCGAATACATACTAAACGTCAAGAAATGGGCAAAATCCAGTGACAGGTGGACAAGACGCGCCAGCGCAGTGACAATGATCTACTCTGTTAGGCGAAGACAACATCTTGGCAGCGTTTTCGAAACAGCCGACATGCTACTCACAGATCAGGACGTAATGGTTCAGAAGGGTTACGGGTGGATGCTCAAGGAGGCAAGCAACAAGTATCCAAAAAAAGTCTTCAACTATGTCATGAAGCATAGGCGAAAGATGCCACGAACCTCGCTGCGATACGCAATTGAGAAGTTGCCTACGAGTCTCAAGAAAGAAGCAATGAAGATGGAGGCTGGCAGAAAGCTCGGATAATCTGATGGCAGGTCAGCTTCTTGGCGGAGCCTTGATTCTGCAGGTATCGTGTTAGCTGCAACGTCTTACAACAAAGGGAAATGTCCACGACAGAAATAGGAACTGCCAAAAGATAAACGCAGCGAACCTATGTATGTTTTTGGATCGATTTTCTAGTATTTTATGCTGAGATACAAAAGTATAGCTAACGCTGCGGATGTGAATAGTTCTGGCAGCATGGCAAACGGTCCCAAACCGAACGCTCGAAAACCGAAAGCCCAAGTCACCAAGGGATTGGAGGCAAGTGCGTTCAGAAGAAAGATCGCTGAGAATATCATCAGTCCGATTGTGAACTCTGAATGTGTCTTCCGGTATATGCCCACATATGTGAGCAATAGGAAGGCTGAAAGCGTCACGTTGATCGTGGAAACTACGGTTTTGACCGTGTAGAAGAACTCTATGTCGCCGCGAATGTACTCTGGAGGCAGTGGGTGAGGTTCCCAAGGAGAAGGCCGAATAGGTGGAAGCCAAAACGTAGATGTGGCCCAGAGTGCTGCCGACATAGCAGCAACTATCAATGTTGTCAATATCAACCAATTCTTCAGGTTCTTGTTCATATGATGTTCCATTTGTTGTTCTCCCTTTTCTATCTTTTCCAGATTTTATTCATAATCTCCTCGAACAGGGCGTAGTTCTCCTCCATCGCTTGGGATAGGAAATATGTGGTTCCGTATCTGTCTCCAGCTGACGTGATTATCTTGTTCTTTTCAAGGACTCCAAGATGATGCCTTATCGTTCTATAATCCATTCCAAGCAGGTTTGCCAACTGATTCGCATTCTGCGGAGTCTCCTTTAGGGTTTCGATTATTTTGGCACGAGTTGCGCCACCTCTCGTGCCTGCAATGAGCCATCCAAGCAAATACTTGAACGGCCGCGCACTGACAGCCATCCATACCGCTCCGCATAGACTATGGAGTTTCCTTAAGTCTATTTAAATTATGGTAATAAATGTGTGCCTTAGCCTTTCGCAGTAGATCTAGCGGGAGTATGATTAGATTAGGAATAGAATCGGGCTTAATTCTGAAAATTCCTTAATAAACCTGACGTATTCACAAAGACAAGACAACAGAAAAGAGGTGATGAAATGAGACGGATGAAGTGCTGTCCAAAATGTGGTTCCACAAACATCAATTTTCTGGTCTTTTACCATCCTTCGACTTGGAAATGCCTAGACTGTGGCTATGAGGGTGCCTTCATGATCGAAAACAGCGGGCTAACAGAAGAAATGCAGGAACGCTACCGAAAAAAATGCAACATTACCGATTGGATGGAAGGAGAACCTCACATACATAATTGGGACGAGTCAGCTGACAATCTCCGGAAAACGTTGGAGACCACATGAAATCTGTCGGCGCCAGTATAGAAGACAACAACTAGGCGGGATTGAGACCATGACAAGAGCGACAATCCACATACTATTTTCCCTCTCCTTTCTCCTGTCTCTCTTGATTGGTCTCAATCAGCGACTTGGTTGTATACCTCGGAATGGTATCTTGTATTGTTATCCATTGCTTTGTTGAGTCGCTGGAATATTGAAGCCGAACCATATTCTGATAGATTGTCTGGGCAAGTTGACCGGAATGCCGCAGACCGTTAGGCCGACAAGCATCTCGACATGTCTCACTGTTGGTGCATGTGGCGCGGGTCATGTCTCCTCTTGTATCTGTGATGAGCCACCTAAGCAAACACTTTGGCGGGTGCGCATCGGCAGACATTCATACGTGGCTCCGAACACATTATAGGGTTTTTGCGAAGCTTATTCGGGACCGTGATAATAAGTACGTTCTTCGTGTTCTCGCTGCCACATGTCAAAAGCGCAAGCTGAGATTAGGGATAGAATTGGGTCTAATTCTGAAAAACAGTTTAATCGGTAGTATGCGATTCCTGAACATTTGGAGGTTGAGAACAAGTCAGCAACACCCCATTCTTCGACAGAGGCTCGCTAAGGTCTGGAACGTGTGAAGACCGGTTTCCTCATTTCCCTCTTCTTCTTTCCCCTCCTTCACATGTCCCAGACCTTAATGAAAACCAAAGGAGAATGGCAAAGACGACCAAGAAGGGAGATGGCAACCGTGGACACAGCTGAGATGCTAGTTTCATTATCAAAGGCGCCAATGGGAAGAGTAACGCCCTGTCATTCTCTTCTTGGATCAGACTTGACAAGTTCAGAAAGGTGGAGCATATGGGTGCTTTGACAAGAGCGTTCAGAAATGTTTCGAGAAGAAGAATGAGAGCATTACTAGTGATTATTGCCTTAGGATTCTCTATGGCAATCATGATTTCTATTCCTGCAGGCATCGTGGCAAATCAAAAAGCCACGCAGAATCTGACTGAAAACTTCAACAGTACGATCAGCAATATACAAGAGGGAATCAATAAGACAGCTACGCTAATAGAATGTCAAACTTCATCTGGAGGAGGCATGCCCTCGGGTATGCCCTCTGGTGCGCCATCGTTCAGATTCGAACGAACAGAGGTCTTCGTAAATGAAACCGTTGGCGATGAGATTCGTTCTATTGAAGGTGTCAAAGACGTTGTACCATTTCTTGAGAAGTCATCCAATGAAACGACTTCGGAAACCATAAATAGCCCACGTGGAAACTTCACCATTTCTAGACCTGTCTACACGATTAAAGGTGTTTCTCTGAATTCCTCCTTCATCGACAACTATTCCATACTGCCAACAAACATAACAGCGGGAAGAAATCTACGCGAGGGGGATAGTGGCGTTCTTCTCATGAGCTCCAACCTCACAGACTACTTTGAAGTAGGCGTCGGTGGCAAGGTAGAGATCCACGGGGAGCCTTTTACGGTGGTAGGGATCTATGAACCAGCAGATCAAAGCCGCACGGAAACAAGAAATGTGTACATGAACATTTCGGATGCCCAGACAGCAACTGACCTTGCAGGAAAAATAAGTGTGCTTGACGTGTACTCAAAGGACGTTTCCGATGTGGATGGAATAGCCGATGTCATTAAAGCGACGTATTCAGAGTTTCAAGTCACGACATACAAAGACCGCTTGGCGAACCTCGAGAATATGCAGCAAATGTATACGCAAACGTTGAACAATGCTGAATCAACCCTCAGTCAGACGCAAACCGTCGCAACTCAAGAGATTGGCATAGCAGTCGTCGCTACAAGCTTGATCGTCTTGTTCGTGATGTTGTACACTGTCCGTGAAAGAACAAAGGAGATTGGCACACTCAAAGCGATAGGCTTCAGCAACTGGAACGTTATGAGTCAATTCATTCTTGAAGGAACGCTGCTGAGCTTGGTAGCAGGCGTAGTTGGCATTGCGATAGGAAGCATCGCGGCACCCATCTTGTCAGAACTTCTGCTTCCTCACATAAGCCTGTTTGATTCACAACGTTCTTTCCGGCCTAGTTTCCAGTCTGCCAATTCTGGAGCGACTGCGTTGAGGACTGCCTCAGCCGTTCCGGACCCGCAAATCATGCTGTTGGCGCTTGGCGCAGCCGTGTTGCTTGGAGTGCTGGGCAGCCTATATCCGGCGTGGAGAGCGTCAAGAACAAGACCTGCAGAGGCGATGAGATATGAGTGAGGCTGTTCTAGAAATAGAGAAATTGTCCAAGTCCTACACGATGGGCAGGAAAGAGGTTCAAGCCCTTTCTGACGTAGATCTCAAAGTGAACAAGGGCGAGTTCATAGCAATTATGGGACCTTCTGGCTCAGGCAAGACAACACTGCTAAACATGCTAGGCTGTCTTGACAAACCGTCTGGCGGAAAAGTGGTCCTGGACCGAGTTGATGTCGCTGAACTGCCTGAGAAGGAACTCTACAAAATAAGAAGAAACAAAATTGGATTCATCTTTCAGACTTTCAACTTGTTGCCATACCTAAGCGCTGCTGAAAATGTAGAATTGCCCATGGAAGGCACAAAGAAATCCAAAAGCGAGAGAAGAAAAAGGGCTCGCGAGCTACTGGAACTGGTGGGGCTGTCTGGAAGAGAAGAGCACAGACCACACCGGCTGAGCGCTGGCGAGCAGCAGAGGGTGGCAATTGCACGGGCTTTGGCGAATGATCCGGCTATAATTCTGGCAGACGAACCCACTGGAAACTTGGATACACAGAACAAGTATGAGATCGTCAGACTACTCGCCAGCCTGAACATTAAGCGAGGAACCACGATAGTGATGGTAACACATGATAGCCAGGTGGCTTCACACACTGAAAGACTGCTCCTTCTGAAAGATGGGAAAATCGCAAAAGAAAAGCAAGGTCTTCACTTGGCAAGAAAGAAGCTCATGTGCCCATACTGCGGAAGCAAGACTCAACCCAGCGACGAAAGGTGCCTTAACTGCGGAAGAAGACTATTGAGCACCAAGGAAGAACACTTATGAAAGCAATGGTCGGAGCCAGTAGGCGAAGAGAAAACTGCTTGCTCGTGAAAGCATCATGCGTTAATATTGCGAAGATATGGAGGAAGAGTAATGCAATTACCTAAAGAGTCTAAAAGAATGCGAATCCAAGTAGTTCTCATTGCTACAGCCGTTGCCCTCAGCCTGCTTGTAGGAGGATTGTTGGGCTATGCAATGAGCTACTCGAGAATTCAAGGAAGAATCGACGATCTGCAGACCCAATTATCAAACAGCCCCCACCAAAACGTCACGTATTTCTTAAGTGAAAATGTGTCGCTGACTCAGTTGTACAAGCAAGTGAAAGAATCAGTGGTAGTTATCCGAGGGCAAGTAGCGCAATACGGCATTTTCAATCGTATCTACTATACGCAAGTTCAGGGTTCGGGATTCGTCTACGACTTTGTTGGACAGATGGTTATCATCACAAACTATCATGTAGTGCAGAACGCAGTGAACATCACTGTTACTTTCATAGATGGGAACGCTTTTCTAACTAAGGTGTTGGGTTCAGATCCATATGAGGATCTGGCAGTTCTTTCAGCAGATGCGGCTCAGAACGAATTGAAGCCTCTAGGAATTGTCAGTTCGTCAACTCTAGAAGTTGGCGATCCTGTGGTTGCGGTGGGCAATCCCTATGGTTTGGCTGGGTCTATGACTACGGGCATAGTGAGTGCGCTTGGCAGAACGATCACGGAAGATCAGACAGGAGGGTATCCGATAGCCAGTGTCATTCAGACAAGTGCTCCTATAAATTCTGGCAACTCGGGCGGTCCGCTTCTAGACTATCAAGGCCAAGTCGTCGGCATAACTACTGCCATCGTGAGCAATTCACAGGGATTAGGCTTTGCAATTCCGTCCAGTGCAATACTGCGGGAGATCGAATCCTTAGTGAGGAAAGGCTCATATGACCAGCATCCTTCGCTGGGAGCAACCGGAACAGACATGACCTATGAAATCGCAAAAGCAATGGACACTACCGCAACTTATGGATGGTTGATCGCAAATGCCCCGGATCAAACAGGTCTGCATGGTGGAACAAGTCAAGCTGTTATCGCAGGAAGCACGGTCACGATAGGCGGTGATATCATAGTTGCGATTAATGGGACAAGAATCACGAATCTGGACGATCTCTCAACCTACTTGGAAGAGCACACTTTACCAAGTCAAACGATAAACGTTACAATAGTGCGAGACAACCAGACAATGACTATCGCAGTCAAGTTGGAAACCCGACCTCAACCAAATACATCGTAAGTTCCGTGTGCACTGAACCAAGCCTGCATTACACTTGACCAGCCCACTGCAGACTACGCTCTTGGTCCAGAAACGGTATTCTTTTTCTCGGCCTGAACCGTGAAATGCGAGTGCGTTGGCCTCAACAAGCTCAAGTAGTCGCCTTGAATTGAAGTTTCCGGTCAAGAGCAAAATGGAAGTAATAAATGCAAACCAAAAAAGTCCGCGGAAAAACATCTCTGCAATGTTAGCCAGAGAAGAAGGATTTGTAGGACAAGGCATTTGCAGGATTTGCCACTTGGGTTCTGCGACTTTGGGGTAGCGGAACTCGATTTTTTTGGGCGTTTCTTGTGTTGCATGCTCGTTTATAAGGCGGTTGTCAGTGCATTGACAGGTTGTTTATAAGCGGGCTGTCAACGGTTGGAGGTTGTCATTCCTTTCGAGTTGTCAAATCAGAAGCCGCTTCTAAGAAGATTTATGAGTGCGCTTGTGTCGAAGACAACCTTTTCCATTCAAGCTCCCTCGCCTTCTCATAGTAATCCGCAGCCTTCTCCAAACTGATTGAATGCACATCTAGCCATGACTCCTTCAACATAGCAGCCAAATCTTCAGAAGACACGACAGCCAGCTTGCGTCTGCGGTCAACTTTCTGCTCAAGCCGCTCCTCATCAATCCTCCTCTCCCGGTACAACTCGTCCAACGTCTCCTCAACTCCCGGCACAGGCTTACCGACCTCCTCCAGCAAATGCGGTTTCCTCTCTCTATCATTCAACAAATATTGAAGAGCCTCATCAAGACTCACCCGCCGCCCAAGCTGGATCTGAAGCTCAGAAGCAGCTCTGAGCAACTTCTTAACTTCATCTGAAACAGCAATAGTAGTCACAGTAGCCACTCTCTATATACTATAATATACATAGGCGTTTCTTCCAGAACACAGCACCGCAAAAACAAATATCTCAGGCAACAAACAACAACATCTCAGGAACACGATGCACGAATTCATCTTGTATTCGCGTCTGGGCCGAACCGCTCCAGACTTCGCTAATCTGCACGACGCTGGCCGCCTAGACGTCGTACACGAATGCATAGTGTCAGCACTGTTCCTCAGCCACGGCATCCGCAAAAACACACTCTTCCACACAGTCCTCTCCGGTCCGCCAAACCCGCCACTACACATACGCATAGACGGCTCAACGCTCCACGACATCCGCACCGACCAACAAACATGGACAACCATCCTGAAAAAAGCCCTGTCATACAAACCTCATCCCGGCATAACCGCTGACAAAACCAGCTTCGAAGCACTAATCAAACAAAAAACAGAAACCAGCGCAATCTACGTGCTCGAAGAACACGGCCAACCCGTCGAAACTGCACATATCAGTGAAAATCCCGTCTTCGTCCTCGGCGACCACATCGGCCTCCCCAAAACCGTCGAATGTTACACGCTCCGCTACGGAACAAAAATCAGTCTCGCAAAACAACCATACCTAGCCGCACATTGTATAACCATACTAAACTATATACTCGACAAACAGCAAAACACTCCAACCTGACCCTCGAATAAAGATTCACGGTAAACAACCCTTTTAACACGTCTCGCACTCACTTTAGAACGGTCGTGACACCCCACCATGTATGACAGAAAAACCAAAGAAAACGAAAACACCGCCGAAGTGGAAACCGAAGAACCCAGCTTCTTGCTTGAACCGCGCACAGTCGAAGTCGGCTCAGGCTACACACTACGAGTCAAATACGACCAAGACCAAAACCCAACCATAAACCTCAAAACCTACGGAACCGTCGACACCACAAAAGTCCGCAGAGAAATCTCACGCATATTCCCCCGAGCCCAAATCTTCCACATCAACCAGCCCGGCGCCCTAACAGTCACAAGAACCGCCAAAAAACGCAACACCAAAAAGAAACGCTAAACGCCAGCGCCCAAAATTCTGAAACCCGAAATGAGATTAAAAACAGCAGACAACATCCCTTTATATATTTTCACCCCAAACCACCAAAAAACAACATGCAACAAGCACGATTTCGGAAGCCGCTACCCAAAACAGCGTAGGCAACCAAACCGCACAACCGTCCACGATCGCTTTTTAAGCCGCCAGCCCACTCTAGTGAAAACTTGAAACCACACCTGCAAGAGTGAAAACCACGACCAAAACCACACAGCAACAACCAGACCTCAAACCCCTTTACACAAGATCCGTAGTCAACTCCCTCGGCCAAGGCATGGTCAACCCCTTCATGAGCGCCTACGCCATCCAACTTGGCGCCTCCCCCTCAGACATGGGCTGGTTCCAATCCAGCTCAAACCTCTCCAACAACGCCATGCAACTGCTCTGGGGCAGACTAAGCGACAAAACCCAAAAACGCATACCCTTCATAATCATCGGCAGCCTAATCATAGCACTACTCTACCCGCCCATGCTCCTCATAAACAATCCCACCCAACTCATCATACTCCTCGCCATCCAAGCCCTCCTAGGCTCAATGGCCACCCCAGCATGGACCGCGCTCATAGGCGATCTCGTCCCCTCACTCAGGCTCGGCCGGGCCAACGCTAGCATAAACCTCTACGCCACCATCGGAAGTATGATCGCCACACTGGTCTCAGGTCTGATCATGGTAAACACGGGCGGCACACCACAACAAATCATACTCATACCCATGGTCACAGCCACCGTCTGCGGCCTAATCTCCGCACTCCTCATGATCTACGTCAGAGAAGGAAAACATGAACAACAACCAGACCTTAGAAACCGAATTGCCCGAGACATGTTCAACGTCCTGAAGACCGCGCGCCAAACACCCGCATTCGTCAAATACTGCACCGCCGCGGCAACATTCGAATTTTTCATGTCAATAAGCTGGCCGCTCTTTGCCATAACCCAAGTAAGCATACTACACGCCAACATGCTCCAACTCGCCCTCCTCAATGTCGTGCAAATGATCACAATGATCACATTCCAAAACTGGGCCGGAAAACGCGCCGACACCCTCGGCCGCAAACCACTCCTCATATTCTTCAGACTCGGCCTCATAACCGTTCCAATAGCCTACGCGTTCATCCCAGACCTAAACATACTCATAGTCATCAGCCTATTCTGGGGCTTCGCACAAGCCCTCGGCCAAGCCAGCGTAACCGCCTACCTGCTTGACATCGCCCCCGAAACACACCGCGGAAGTTTCGTCGCCGTCTACAACCTCATACTCGGCATAGTCACATTCTTCGGCAGCCTAATAGGCGGCTACCTGAGCGACTACACCACCGCCATATTCGGCCTGACACTCGGAATGCAAATCGTCTACATCATAAGCACCGTCGGTCGAACCGCAGGCGCCCTGCTACACCTGACACTGAAAGAAACCCTGCGAAAGTAGCGCAAACACTCTGTTTCACGCGAAGTTCTTCGTGAACCTGCCCACGATCGGAACCGAGCAACCGCATTTCGGACACTTCCCGTCCTCAGTCACATCATACTTCACGACCTGCGGACCATAACGTCCGATCACCTTCTCACCACACTCCGCACAATAGGTGCTCTCATACCGATGCCCCTCAACGTTCCCCAAGTAAACATACTTGACGCCTTCCTTCTTTGCCAGATCGTGAGCCCACTCCAAAACCTCGACTTTCGTCGGCGGACTCTCGAACCGATAGGCTGGCGAATACTTCGTGAAATGCAACGGAACCTTCGCACCCACGCTCTTCAAATGTTGCCCAACAACCCAGCGCAAAGTCTCTTCATCATCACTGACTCCGCTCACAACTAGATTAACAACCTCAACATGCACGCCCAGCTTCTTCGCCTCACAAGCATTCCTCCAAACCTTCTCCACATCTGCACCACCGCAGAATCTCTCATACGTTCTACTGTCCCCCTTCACATCCCCCTTCAAACCATCCAAACCCGCTTCACAAAGCGCATGCAAGACAGGCAGAGTCATGTAACCGTTTGACACGTAACAGCAATACTTGAGCCGCCTTTTCCTAGCTGTCTTGAAAGCCGGAATCGCCCACTCCGAAAGCAGCGTAGGCTCCTGAAAACTCCCACACAGACCCAAATCCCCACCATAAACAGCGGTCTCCACAATCTTCTCAGGCGGAAAAGCCAGCGCCTTAGCAGGCTCAGGCTCAAGCTTTGAGAGATGAAAATTCTGACACCAATCGCACGACAAGTTACATGACCACGTTGAGAGCGTCAAAGCCGTCGAACCTGGCCAATAATGAAAAAACGGCTTAGATTCTATTGGCCGGCTCACAATCGAACTCAAATCACCATAAACCAGCGTATACAACTTGCCCTCCACGTTCACGCGCGTCCCACAGAACCCTTTCATGCCAGCAAAAATCTCGCACCTTCTTTCGCACAGGCTGCATTTCGTCCTGTCGCTGCCCAGCCTCTCATAGAACGTTGCCTCGCGAATCGTGGAACATTCGGTCAAGCCATGCATCAACGGTCGAGGTAAAGAGAGGTTATCTCAAAAATTAAATGTTGTGTACGAAGTGTTCATATCCGCACTGCTCAATCATGCGTTCGCCGTGATCCGTCTTAAGCAGAACTTTCCTGTCAGCCGTCACCTTGCCAACGGCCATGAGCCTTCCATCCACCCGCCCCACCGCATCCCTTGCCTTTCCCCATAGATCAGGCTTCACGGTTAAGACAAGCTCGTACTCCTCGCCTCCATAAAACGCCAGCTCGAACGGGTCAAGAGCATTACTCTCCGCGAAACGCTCAGCCTCTGCCGCCATCGGAACCTTGTCAATGACGAAGCCGACGCTGCTGGCTCTTCTGATCTCATACAAGCACCAAGCCAGCCCATCGCTCGAATCAATCGAAGCCGTGACTGCCCCCGTTTCAACCAGAGCCAAGCCTTCTTTCAACCGCGCCTCAGGCATAAGGACTGAACTGACCAAGGCTTTGCGCATGGTTGCCGGTGCCTTCAAGTTTTGAAGCAGTATCTTCAGTCCAGCGGAGGTCTTGCCGAAAACTCCTGTCACAGCAACAATGTCTCCCAGCTTGGCGCCGCTCCGCAACATGACCTTGCCCTTGCGGGCAACCCCGAACAAGGAGACACTGATCGTCAGATCCGTTGCTTCTCCAGTGTCCCCGCCAATAATGTAGGCACCGTACTCTCGTGCTCCCACATTCAAGCCTCCTCCTACGCTCTCAATATCCTTTCTGGACAGGCCGTCTGGCAAGCCAAGGGAAACAAGCAGCGCTATCGGCTTCACGCCCTTTGCCGCAAGATCACTGATGTTCATGACAACTGCTTTGCGGGCAGCTTGCCACAGACTCATGCCTGGAGGCATGTCAGTCTTAGCCACAAGCATGTCCGTTTTCAAGATGCCAAGCTCGTCATGACCGATGTCGACTGCTGACACATCGTCACCGAAAGGTATCGGCATCTTCGGCATCAGATCGAGCTTGCCCTGTATGATTTCAATTATTTCTCGTTCGCCAAGACGCACATGACGCCCCATCAGATCACCGTGACTGCTGTCTCTGTTCACGTTCAACTATGGCTGATAATACTTAAATGCGTGATTGCGCGATGTTAAAGAGGTTTTGAGGTAAAAACATTTGCTGAAGATCCGACCATTCAATGAAGGGCCAGACGATGAGACGTTCATCAGACTTTACAACGCTGGTTTCAGCGACTACGAGGACAACAGAAAAATGACGTTGGAGGAACTTAAGAAGACAAGAGAAGCTCCGAACTATGATCCAGCAGGACTGTTTCTGGCGGAATCGGATGGCGAAGTTGCTGGCATGGTGGAAGCCTTCGTGGACAAGTACCGAGAGGACAAGAGAGGATTCGTGCGCAGCTTGACAGTCTTTCCACAGTTCAGGAAGAGAGGAATCGCCAAGAAGCTCGTAGCAAAGGCATTGGAAAGCCTGAAAGACCGAGGAATGCAAGTCGCTGAAGCGTGGGCGCAAACAGATCGGGAAGCGTGCATGCACATCTATGAAAGCTTCGGTTTCAGACAAGTGCGCGCCATCGACATGATGAAGCGAGCCTTAGACAATGTCCCCTGCGGAATCGGCGAGAATACAGAAGCAACCATGAAACAAATGAGCACCAAAACCGAAGACATGCAACTGCTTAACATGCTTGACAATGAATCCTTCAAAGAGCACCCCAACTTCAGACCAAGAACAGTTGAGGAAACCAAATACGCGGTACTAGACATGCCCTGGTACGGAGAACAAAACATCTTCTTCGCTATGGCGGAAAATGAGCCGGTTGGCTACGTAAACGCGGGAATTGACGTGGGTCTGAATCGCGAGAAGAACCTGAAGTATGGATGGGTGCTGGATATCGGCGTATTGAAACCTTATCGGCGCAAGGGAATTGGCGCGCGGCTGATGGTTCACGCAATGCAGGTGCTCAGAGACAAGGGAATGACAGACGCTCTGCTTTACGTTGATGAAACGAACCCCACGAGAGCCGTCGAGCTTTACGAAAAAGTAGGCTTCAAAGTCGCAATAAAAAGCGTCATTTACGAATTGGCACTCACTTGACGAGATTCGCTGACTAGAGCTAGCCGACAGCGTCTTCGAATATTATGGTCATTCCTTTTCCAGTCTGTCGCACATCAAGGCGCACTGCGATGTTCTGCCTATCAGGACAAGCGACCATAAAGATGCTTTCCACGTGTTCTCAACCACTTGCGCTCATGTTTACTTAAATAGGAGAATCATGAAAAAGGTTGGTGGGTTGTGCCTCGGTAGCTCAGCCTGGTAGAGCGGCAGCCTCGTAAGTTGCAGGCCACGGGATCAAAGCCCGCCCGAGGCTCTCCCCAAACAATCGGTTTTTCACTGATTTCAGATGCGCTTCACAAATTTAGAAGCTTGTTATCAACCTGCCGTGCAATCTCAGAAGCTGGTAGCAAAACACTTCATTACTAAACCTATCGTGCCTGAGAAAGCAATAGAGGCATTAGCCAAGTATTGCTGATCTTTTTCGAATAAGTATTTTGCATTCATAAAACGTTAATCTATCATTTGAGAAGATTCTCGAAGACCTTCAGTTCCGGTGTACAGATGTCCACACTACGCGCTGAGACCACTCCAGAAATCATAGTCAGCCTAGATCAGAAACCGAATCCTATTCGGGTTCTGCACGTTGATGATGAAACAGGATTTCTGAAGATGGCGAAGCAGCTACTGGAGATGGAAGGTCCATTCCAAGTCGAAGGCGCAACATCAGTCAACGAAGCCTTGGCGAAGCTCAGTGAATCAGAGTTTGACGTTATTGTCTCAGACTACGTGATGCCCGGAAAGAACGGTCTGGATTTTCTGAAAGAACTAAAGGAGAGAGGAGAGAACGCCTCCTTCATCATATTCACCGGTCAGGGTCGTGAGGAAGTTGCAAAGGAAGCCTTGAACCTAGGGGCTGATCAGTATCTCAACAAATCAGGCGATCCGGAGACCGTGTACTGCGAACTGGCTCACAGCATCACAAAAGCCGTGAAAATGAAGAAAGCTGACGAGACGCTTCGACAGAGCGAGAAAAAATATCGCCAGCTTGTTGAAACTCTTCAAGAGGGCATTTGGTGCATCGACAAAGATGGCCACACGACGTTCACCAATCCGCGCATGGCAGAAATCTTAGGATATGTTGAGGGTGAGATGATTGGAAAGCATCTGTTTTCATTCATGGACGAAAGGGGCATCAGCTTAGCCAAGGACAACATGAAGCGTCGCAAGCAAGGAATTAGGGAACAACACGACTTCGAGTTCATCAGGAAGGATGGAACCCGCATCTACACCACCTTGGAAATCTCACCACTAGTTGACGAGAACGGACACTACAATGGCGCCATCGCAGGAGTGATGGACATCACCGGACGCAGAAATGCAGAAAAGATGACTCTGGAGAGCCAGCGGAAATTCGAGAGACTGTTCAAGAACAATCCTGAGGCCGCGGTTTACCTGTCTCCTGACTTCCATGTCTGGGACATCAATCCCCGTTTCACAGAACTCTTTGCCTACACAATAGACGAGATCAAAGGCAAAAACATCAACGACATCATAGTGCCTGAAGGCAAGGCTGACGAAGCCGCGAAGCTGGATGAAAAGGCCGAGGTTGGCTACGTTTACCATGATACGGTCAGAAAGAGGAAAGACGGTTCGCTGGTGCCAGTGTCAGTGTCTGCTGCTCCCATCGCAGTTGAAGGCAAGCTTCTGGGTCATGTTGCGCTTTACAAAGATATCTCGGAGCTGAAGAGCACCGAGGCTGCTTTAAAACAGACTATGCAAAAACTGGTCACAATGAACGAGAAACTCCGCGTCGTCGGCAGGCTGACCAGACATGACGTTAGAAACAAGCTTTCAGTCGTCACCGGAAACGTCTTCCTGAGCCGAAAAAAACTTGCAGACCGCCCCGAGATGCTGGGCTATCTCAACGAGATCGAACTTGCCTGCCAGCAAGTTGTGGATATCTTTGACTTTGCTCGCAACTATGAGATGCTGGGCGACGAAGAATTGAAGTACATCAGCTTAGCCGAGACCTTCGACAAGGCTGTGACACTTTTCGCGAACATGAAAGGTGCGAAGACGGTGAACCACTGTCAAGGGATAGCTGTCTTGGCAGACTCTCTGCTTGTGCGCCTCTTCTACAACCTGATTGACAACTCGCTCAAGTACGGCGAAAAACTAACGCAAATCAAAATTCACTGCGAAAGCATTGGGCAAGACCAGCTGAAGCTGATCTACGAGGACGACGGCGCCGGCATCTCGTTGACTGACAAACCTAACATCTTTATGGAAGGCTACGGGAAAGGCACAGGCTACGGGTTGTACTTGATAAAGAAGATTATGGAAGTCTACGGCTGGGCGATTCATGAGACCGGCGAACTTGGAAGAGGCGCACAATTCACTATAATTATACCGAAGAGAAACCGGGACGGAAAGGAAGGGTATAAGACGCTCTAGCAGGCTGAGACATGCTTTAGTAACATCTTTTGGGCTCGTTTTTGTTGTCGTATTTGTGTTCTACGCATAGACGGAAATGTTTATTAAATCTCAATATTAGCGATATATAGTAGAGAGCCACCCGCACGAAAAAAGGGGACAAGCCATGCCAAGCTTCCACATACACCACCACGAAGAAAGACTGAAATGCCCATACAAGGGCTGCGGCAAATCTTTCGAGAGGCCAGCCGTTTTGACAGACTCAACTGCGCTCCAGAGGCAGACCTTCTACGCTTGTCCCCACTGCCAATCCAAAATAGACATGATCGTCCAAGGAATGAAAGTCGTTGACATCAAACCAATCGAGTATCCGAAAGTCTTCGAATCGCCTGCAAAATGCGCCCACTTTTCAGGCTTCCTCAACGCCATATCCAAAGACATGACAATGCCAGACGAGTGCTTAGTCTGCCCGAAAGTGCTCCAGTGCAGCATCAGGCAAAGACAGAAGTAGCAAGATTTTTCGGACATATTTTCGTTTGAGGAGAATGTTTTAAATTCCCCTTTCTAGATTCTATTCTGCATACGTTCAGGGGCTTTCGGCTAGCTTGGTCTAGGCTTGTAGACTTGGGCTCTATAGACCCCGGTTCAAATCCGGGAAGCCCCACCATCAAGCATCTTCATCTTTATGGCGGCGGCGGTCTTGTCCCCAAGAGCACTTGTATCTCAAGCTTCTGCAGCGTTCCATTCTTTCTTATGATCTCAGCAATTATTGTCTCGCCCGGAAGCGTCTTCTCCACAAGGTAGCTTGACATCTCGTCCATGTTTCTCATTCGCGTTCCGTTGATTCCGATAAGTATGTCGCCTGCTGCCACTCCAGCACTGTTGGCAGGGCCTGGAACTATGACGTTGACTATTCGTACGCCGAAGGTCACGTTCACGCCCAGATTCTGGGCTGTTTCATACGTCATGTCGTTCCCGCCGATTGCAAGATACGCATGGCCCGTGTAGGAGCCGCTTGTGATGAGTGAATACAGTTCTCGGCGTATGGTGTTAGACGGCACGGCGAAACCCAGACCCTGCGAGTTCTCAACAATAGCCGTGGTGATTCCAACGACCTTGCCGGCGAAGTTTAGTAGTGGTCCGCCCGAGTTTCCTGGGTTGATTGGTGTGCTTGTCTGTATTATGTCGGCGATCAGAAAGTTCCCAGTGTATTGCTCACTGATCGTCCGCCCGAGCGCGCTCACGATGCCCGTGGTCATTGAACCCACGAGCCCGTAAGGGTTGCCGACTGCTATCACTTGGTCTCCAACTCTCAGGGTTGAAGAGCTCACAATATCAAGCGACTTGAACTCGCTGGTCGGAGCGTCAGGAACAGACAGAACTGCCAGATCCGCGTAGGGGTCTCTTCCCAATACGGTAGCAGCATAGCCGTCTCCGTTTGAAAACGTGACGCTGAGGCTCTGCGTGTTCTGAACAACATGGTTATTCGTCACTACTATCAGTGTTCCGGTGAAGTTGTAGACGAAACCAGATCCCTGCACGCTTCCTGAGCTGGTCGTGCCCTGTATAAGAACTGTCGAATCCTTGACTCTTTCATAAAGCTCTATCAGAAATGTGTTGTTCTGGTAGATCGTGATGTTCTGGTAAGTCACGTTCTGGTTGCCCGCCAACCTTGACACTTCAGCTTTAAGGTTTGAAACGTCACCTTGCAACCGACTCATCTCGCGGTAGGCTACGAAGAACGTGGCAATTCCTCCCACCAGCAGTCCGGCAACAAAGATCAAAACGATAAAGGCTGATGAGATGCTTGTGTGTCGATTCTGTGATATGGTCAAGTCCTTTCGCCTCTTAGGACAGGAAATATGTAGTCAGATAAAAACATATGCAAATTCTGACCTTCACGCCGGCAGGCGTCACTTATCAAGAAACCCCGTGAATGCAACAATGCCAATGACAAGCGTGGCTACAATAGCGAAATACAGCGGATAGAACGGTGATATGTCGTAAAGAACGCCTCCGATGTATGGTGCTATGAACGAGGAGAACATGCAGACTGTCTGCGGAACAGAGATCCAGCGTGCTCTGATCGATTCAGGCGCAAGCGGTCCAATAATTGCGCCCATCAGCGACCACGTTAAGTACGAGCCACCGGCCACGAAGAATGCAGCGAGCAAGGCTAGGAAGTTGCCGGAAAGCACTATGAGGAGCGTTGAGAGGCTGCACATCATAAGGGACACGCCGAGAGCATAGCTTGTTTTGCGCTTGTCTCCCAACCTGCCAAGCACTATGCCCAGAACAGCTGAGCCTGCAAAAAGAACTGAACCAAGAACTCCTATCCCCAAATCGCTGTAGAGGTAGACATCCTTCATGAACTTTGGAACAAAAGGTCTGAACATCATCACGGTAAACATTGTGCATGCGAAGAATGCTGAAAGTGTCAGCAGCTTCCTAGTTCTCAGCAGTTCAAAAAACGAGCGTTGTTCCTGCCGTGTCTGCGTCGGCGGCGTTGCCGCATGTTGGCTTCTTATAAAGAAGAGCGCAAAGCATGCCAACGCGTAGAAGAGCGCCCCCATGTAGAACACGTACTGCATCCCAATTGCTCCCTTCAAGTATCCGCCTAGACTCGGCGAGAAAACATAGCCAAGAGACCACGCTGCTGACATCAGAGTAAAAGTCAAGGTCAGCCTGCTCTTGTCGGCTGTGGCGACGATGTAGGCAGTGGTTGTCGGTCCCCCCAACCAGACTCCCCAAAGAATCATCCCAGGCAACGCTTGAACCCAGTTTCCGGCAAGCGAAAAAATCAATGGTGCCGGAATCCATGCAGCCCATCCGGCTATCATGATCTTTTTGCGATCGTACTTGTCAGCAAGCATTCCTGCCACAAGCAGGCTGGAAGCGGCCAAGAGGCTCATCACCGCGTATAGCATGCCGATCTCCGCGGCGCTGGAGCCCAGATTCTCACTCAGATAGACAGGCAGCAGGTACGCATAGAGTCCATCTCCGAACGAGCCGAGCAAGTTGCACACGAAAAGAAGCCCTAGATCCCGATTTAACACCCCGAATAGAAGATCGGCTGGCGTCTTGTTCCTAAACTGTCCTATAGTCAACAGATGCGGCTCCGGCTTGTTTAGACTGGGCAAGTGATTGCCTTTGTGTTGGCTATTTTCTTCGGTCGATTACATCCATGGCTTCGGGGCCGTTGCCAATCAGCGAAACTGGTACCCCTGTCTGTCTTTCAACTTCCTTAACAAACTTTTTCGCTTCTTCCGGAAGCGCGTCAAAGGATCGTGCGCCCTTGCTTTCCGGGTATACGCAGTCAAGTTTCGTCAAAGCCACTTGTGTGGCGCTGTTGAGCGTCACGGCTTTTTTGGCCAGTTCGAAGTTAAACGGTGCAGAGCGTCGGTCACGGCCTGTTCCCGAAGCGGTTTCGAACCACCCACGCTTGATTGCTTCTTCCTTGCTGATTTCGCCGGGCAGTGGCCCAGCGCCCACTCTGGTTATGAAGGCTTTGAGTATCACGATCGACTCATCTACTTTTGTGGGGCCTACTCCTGCTTCGCTGCATATGGCTGAGGCGCTTGTGTCTCTGCTGGTCACGTATGGGTAGGTTCCGTGGTAAAGCGACAGCAACACGCCCTGAGTGCCTTCAAGCAGGACCTGCTTGCCCGCGTCCAAACCCTTGTTCACTTCAATTGCCACATCTGCAAGATAGGGTTTCAGTTCAGGCACATCGCGTGCAAGCTTCGCTGTTCGGCGAGCGCGCTCCTCAACGGCCGGGCCCACTCCCCAGCCGGTTGTGCCTATGCCTTTCAGGTGTGCGCTTGACTTGTCCTGAGCTGAATGCCTCTCTTCAATTATCGAGGCTTGACTGTCAACGCCGATGCGATTCCTGACCCCTGTTTCTTCGACTTCCTTCAGAAACTGGTCAACGTGCACGTTTGAGCCGGGAGAAATCAGCAGTCGGCACTTGTCGTGAACGAAGCCTCCGGGAACCATATGCAAAGCATATTTTCTGCCATTGTACCAGATTGTGTGGGCTGCGTTCACCGAGCCAGTGCGGACGCAGAAGTCCAGCTTATCTTTAAGAGCTAAATAGGAGATTATTTTTCCCTTTCCCTCATCTCCCCAAAAACCACCAGCTACTACGGTGCAGGGCATTTTTGTCACCGATGAGAGAATTTGCCGGGTTTTATTTAAGAATGTTTAACGGCTTCATGTAAAAAGCATGTCTAAAGGCGCTGGACTCTGTCACGGCGGTCTTGAGCCTCGCGGTCAATGGTCTTCAGCAGTCTGATAACCTTTCTGCCTTTGCGCTTGATTTCTTCTTGCGAAACAGTTTTGCTCATCGGACACAGGCTGTCTGCGATTATGCCGTCTTCTTCGCTGTAGATCACCGGGTAGATGCGGCAACCGGACGGTCTGAGTTTGTAGGCTCGGCAGCGGTGCTCTTCCGCGTCATAGAACACACAGTAGCGTCCCACGTTTCTAAGCCTAGCATATCCACGTTTGTCAATATGCACAAATTCGCGTCTGACGTAACCTGCTCTCTCTAATCGTGCTATGTCAGCCTCAGACAACAACATCTCAGTTTCAGTGCAGCAAACTCCACAATTCGAACAGCGCATGAACCTATTCTACGAAAGGCGCTCATTTTTCTAGCTTTCGCCAGTCCCGAATGCCTCGGCAGGCTGCTTCAGACTCATCCGCTGATGATCAGGTTCAGGTTGAGCATTTCTGCCCACGCGATGCTTCGCAATGGGATTCTGAAGGCTCCGCGGTTTCCGTAGGAGACACACTTGACGAATGCTGGTCTTCCGAACTGGTCTTTCGAAATCTCAGTCACCTGAACGTTTATGATAACCGAACCGTCCTTCAGGTGCAGATTCACATTCTTTCCCAAGAACGACTTTGCCGTGTTCAAACCAAATCCTTCCATGCTTTACCACTCCCGATCATGGTCGGCAATTCGACTCCAACATCGCCTGCAAATCGGCCGCCTCTCGCCTTTAACTTGAATGTACACTTCTATGTCTTCGGACTTGCATTCCCTGTCCCATGGATTTTTACATGTTTCCATATTGTATGAGCCTCCAACATCGTCGAGCGCATTCAGACTCCTCGTGGTTCTTCGCTTTTAAAGCTCTTCCAGAAACGACAGCTTGTCGAAGTGGAGAGGCGAGTTAAAGTGAACCTATTTATACGAAGTATGCTGATTGGCGCCTAAGGGCGGTGTACTCTTTGTCTTATGCTGTGTCGCCTCAAGTGAACCTTTCACTTCAAATAGCCACTCTCTTGATACTTCTTGCAGGCCTTGCACTGAAGCGAAAGCAGAAATTCCTACTGCACGGTTTCTCAATGCTCGTTGCCGTAGTTCTTAACGCGTTGTCCTTCTTTGTGGTGATGGGACCTTCTTTCTACAGCATGAAGGATTTCGTTTCAAGTCACCCTTTCGATGAGCTTGCCATCGCCACTTTGGGTCATGCTGCTCTCGGAACCTTGGCCGAGATTCTTGCGCTGGGACTCATCGTCCTGTGGCACTTCCAATCAAGTACACAAGGTTGCATGAGACGGAAGAAACTGATGAAAGCGACGTTTCTACTGTGGGTCATGGCGCTCGTGATAGGAATTTTCCTGTACACGCTCCTGTACACCACGATTTTCGGCTGATTCTTGGCTCGAACACAAAATCTATATGATGACTGCCAGAAAGAGGTGTCTGAGGAGAGGAAAGTTGACCCGACCTCTTGTCTTGTGTCTCTTGACGGTGGCACTTCTGTTTTGCCTCGGCCTCGTCAAACCTGTCTTTGCAAACATTCCCAAAGTCGAGAATGTGATTGCATGGAAAGACGGTGCCAACACCATGCTCACTGTTACAATCCACCACATTACAGAAGACTCCGGTCATCACGTGGATGAGATTAACGTCTCTGTCAACGGAGGCATACAGAGCTTTCCCCAGAACAGCCCTCATCTTCTCGACCTTGTGACCTTCACTTTTCACGTCACGATCGGACCCATTACGGGGGTTACAGGAACTCCGACAGCTACTGTGAGCGCTCACTGTAGCGTGAATGGATGGAGTTCGCAACTTCAAGGTGGCGACTGGGTTGGACAGATTCCAGAATTTTCCTTGCCCATGCTGTTGGTGACGATGGCTCTTGTAACCTTCGTCTTCGCAGTTGCCGTGAAAAAAGCCAAACCGTCGACAATTGATTGAGCGAAGTGCATTGCCTAGATCTGGATCACTTCGGACATTATCTTCTCTTGCGTTATCTTAAGCAGGGCGACAGTTGGTTTTGCTATAAACGGCGGCACAGGGTTAGTTGGGCTTCCAGGGTTTATGAACAACGTGTTACGATCCCACCGAACATTGGCACTATGTGTATGACCATAAACGAGCACATCGAAACCGTTCTTCGAGGCTGTTTCGCGCATCTTGCCCATTCCGAACAGAGCACCCGGGTCGTGGACAACCCCGACTTTCCAATTGAAAACTTTTACAGAGTTTATCTTGGACAATCTAGTATGGATTTCCGGGCCATCCATGTTGCCATAGACCGCCAGCACCGGCGCAACCTGCTCAAGCTCGTCAATCACGGCCATGTCGACGAGGTCGCCTGCATGCACGATGTAATCTGCCTTTTCGAAAATCGCGAAAACCTGTTTCGGAACTTCTCTTGCGCGGACAGGCACATGAGTGTCCGATATCAACCCTACTATCTTCGTCGGAACTTGCTCTTCGATCTTGGGTAACGCTTGAGACTGCAGACCGGCCACCATCGGAACTCCTCGCACTCTGCCCATTACGTGTGTCGTTCAAAATAAGAGTTTTGAGCCTTCTCAATAAGCCTTCGGAACACGTACTGAAGAGCAAGAGTCAAAATCAATGCTTAACATGCACGCTGAACTGGCAAATCTTAAGTGGACTGAGCATTCTATAGCTTGAGCAGCAAGGTGAACATTCAAGATGTGTGCCAAGCTCATTAAGGAAGTAGAAGAAGAAGTAACGAACCTTCTGAGCGAACTAATCCAAATAGACACAACTAACCCACCCGGAAACGAGATCAAAGCCGCAAAATACCTCGCCAAGGACTTGGAGAAGGACGGTTTCAAATGCGAGCTCTTCGAGTCAGCTCCGGATCGAGGAAGTGTCGTTTCACGTCTCAAAGGCACTGAACAGAAGCCCAGCCTGCTCTTGCTGTCGCATTTGGATGTGGTGGCGGCAAACCCGAAAGAATGGAGTGTGCCTCCTTTCAGCGGCAAAATCAAAGACGGATACGTCTGGGGACGCGGAGCCTTGGACATGAAGGGCATGACAGCCGTCGAGGCGATGGCGTTTAAGCTTTTGAAGAGAAACGGCGTCAAACTGAAGGGCGACGTGATTCTCGCCGCGACAGCAGACGAGGAGAAGGGCGGAGAGGCAGGCGCCGGCTGGCTTGTGCGCAGCCATCCTGAAAAGGTCAGAGCCGATTACGTGATAAACGAGGGTGGCGGAATGGCGGCGCAGATGAATGGCAAGAGCGTCTTCACGATCCAGACGGCTGAGAAGGGAATACTCTGGTTCAAAATCAAAGCGAAGGGCAGACCGGGGCACGGTTCAGTTCCAGGCGCCGCGGACAATGCGATAATGCGCATGAACAAGGTCGTGGAGAAACTTGGAAACCACAGGTCAAAGATGATGCTCGTGCCTACTGTCAAGCAGTTCCTCACTCAAATAGCCAAAGATAACCAGCTTGCTGCGAAAGCGCTTGCCGCGCTTCTCAAAGATCCGTCTCTAGGCGACCAAGTCTTGGACTTGCTCGCTGCGACTGACCCTGTGATGGCTGAAGAGCTTCGGGCACGCTTGAGGCTGACTGTTACGCCTACGATGATTCACGGAGGTGTGAAAGAAAACATTGTGCCGTCAGAATGCGAGGCTGTTTTTGACTGCCGGATGCTACCGGGTCAGACACCGCAGGGCGCAATGGAGGAGATCAAAGGCTTGCTCAAGAATGTCGATATGCAAAAGCTGGAGTTTGAGATCATCCAGGCCAACGAGCCTTCAGAGTCTCCTGCGGAGACGCCTCTATACGAACTGATAGAGAAGGTTGTCAAGGAGTTTGAACCGAACAGCGCTGTGGCGCCAACACTGCTCACGGGTGGCACGGACTCGCGTTTCTTCCGAAAACTAGGCAGCCCTGCCTACGGTTTCCATCCAGTGCGCGCCGACATGCCCTATGGTGAAATGTTGAGAACGATACACGGCATTGACGAGCGAATCTCCGTGGCCAATCTGGTGTTCGGCACATCCGTGCTGTACAGCATCATTGAACGGTTCATGACCTGAGGGTGAAGTTATAAATAGCCGGTTTGACTGGTTTCAATGCTGGTGAAAATGGAGGTCTTGATGTGCCAGCCATAGAAGTTGGAAGAATCTGCGTCAAGTTGACGGGCCGAGAAGCTGGAAAGAAATGCATAATCGTCGACGTGATGGACAAGAGTTTCATCCTGATAACCGGACCCAAAGCTGTTACAGGCGTCAAAAGGCGAAGAACAAACATCAACCACGTTGAACCGTTGCAGGACAAGATCGACATCAAGCGAGGCGCGTCAGAGGAAGAAGTAACCGAGACCCTTAAGACTGCACACAAGCTTGACGAAATGAAAACCGCCAAATCAGCCTAGTCTTCAAACCCTTTATATTCAAAAACCTTTTTCTTCTGTGTAGGAGTGTAATAGCGCAATGCCTAAAACTGTTGCTCCATGGGAAATCAAAAGCGAAATACTGGTGAAGGCTGAGGACAAGACTGATCCGCACTACGGACACAAGCCCGAGGAAAGGCCGGTTGACGAATACGTCCGCTATGGTGTAATAAACTTGGACAAGCCGGCTGGCCCGACGAGTCATGAAGTAGCTGCATGGGTCAAACGTATCCTCAAGCTTCAGGGCGTTGGCCACGGCGGGACTCTAGAGGCCTAGAGAAATAGGGCCAGAGAAATCCACGCGTGACTGGCGTTCTGCCCGTTACCTTAGAGGAGGCCACGAAAGTCGTTCAGGCGCTTCTTTACAGTGGCAAAGAATACGTGTGTGTGATGAAGCTGCACGCTGACGCTGCTGAAGAAAACGTCAAGCGCGTCTTGGCAGAGTTTGAAGACTTGATCTATCAGAGGCCGCCGCTCCGAGCCTCAGTCAAGCGGCAATTGCGAACGAGAAGGATCTATTACCTGAACTTTCTGGAGATGGACGGGCGCAACGTCCTCTTCCAAGTTGGCTGCGAAGGCGGCACCTACATACGCAAGCTCTGTTTCGACGTCGGCGAAGTGTTGGGCTGCGGTGCCCACATGCAGGAGCTTAGGCGAACACGAGCTGGGCCCTTCACGGAAAATGATTCTGTGACCTTGCATGATGTGGCTTATTCGTTCATGCAGTGGGAAGAGAAGAAGGACGAAAAGACACTGCGAGGGTTCATAAGGCCGATGGAGTCGGCGCTGGGTTTGATTCCGAAAGCGGTCATTCGCGACTCGGCTGTTGATGCTGTCTGTCATGGAGCAAGCTTGACCGCGCCGGGCGTGCTGTCGGTCAACTCTGGTATACGACAGGGTTCAATGATTGCCGTTATGACGTTGAAGGGTGAGGCTGTCGCCTTGGCAAGGGCGGTGGCGTCAACAGACGAAATCATGGACATGGAGCATGGCATCGTTGGCAAAGCCGAGCGAGTGCTCATGCCCAGAGGGACTTATCCGAAATGCTGGAAGAGCGGCGAAGCCTAACAATGGGCAACAAGGCTAGACCGCAGGACCACTATTACACCGCCAAGCCCGCGTCAAAGCCCCGGTTTGGCTTGATCCACACTTTTTTGCGGGGGAAACGATTCGAGTTCATGACCGCTTCAGGTGTGTTCTCCAAAGGCCGTGTCGATTTGGGATCGAGGCTCCTGGTCGAGTCAATGGTCTTGCCGGAGAAAGGATGCGTGTTGGATGTTGGCTGTGGGTACGGAGTGGTTGGAATTGCAGCCGCCCTCGTTAGTCCGAGTTTGCGCTTGGTGTTGATCGACGTGAACGAGCGGGCGGTCTGGCTTGCCAGACAGAACATTGAGCGAAACCGTGTAAGCAATGCAGAAGCCAAACATGGCTACCTGTACGATCCTGTGGCTGACTGGCGTTTTGATTGTGTGCTTTCGAACCCGCCGGTGAGCGCAGGGCTGGAAACTGTCAAGACGTTGATTGTTCAGGCACCGGCGCACATGACGGCTGGAGCACTGTTCCAGATGGTCGTCCGCTCCAAGATCGGCGGAAAACGTTTGTTGGGCGTTTTTGAGGAGGCTTTTGGCAACGTTGCTGTCTCGGCCAGGGGAAGCGGTTACCGAGTGTTGACTTCTGAGAAACAATGAAGCCTATTCGACCGTCAGCTTGTTTACTAGTTTTCTCACGAACGGAATGACTATCAGGCTGGTTGGAAAGCCCACGACGAAACTGATTGCGTAACCTCCTGCAAATCGCAACGGAAACTCAGCATTCAATCCCGTCATGATTGCAGTCATAATGAATGTCATGGTGAAGTCCATGCACAAGGTCATGAACGTTGCAAGTAACACCGTAGAATATTTGCTGTTTATCTTCAAAGCGAAAACCTTCTCTAATCCGATTGCTTGAGAGCTTCAGGCATTAAGCCTTTCTCTCGTCGTATGTTGCTCGCAAGTTTTTAATTCGGCTGGAAAACCTATAATAAACGACGCAGGTTTGAATAGTGCCTGTCTGTTTCGGGGCCGGGGTATCCTAGCCAGGTAGGGAGCAAGCCTGGAGACGCTCCGAATGCTGAGCGCCTAATAGCTTGTGGCCTCTCGGGGCCGCGCGGGTTCAAATCCCACCCCCGGCGCCAACAACATCCTTTTGGATGGACCCACATGATGGGATCATTTTGGCTTTCTGAAGAGATTGTCTAGACGACCCAGAAACACACAAGTCACACGAACGCGGGTTGACCGAAGTCAGCGGCCACTATGGCCACAACGCTCGTACCCCAGTTCAGCAGTCAATCACTTGGAGCAACACTTGCTACAAGTTTCAGAGAGTTCAGAACGCACGCATTCTACTTCCAAGCTTGAGTGTCCAATATCATGCTGAAAAGCTGTGCGATTTGAACACCCATTGGAAGCCCGAGGAGCAGGCTCTTAAGGCTAGCTGAATGATAGTGTGCAGAGCTTGGCTCAAGGTTCTTGTCTTCCTTCAGCCAAATTCTGAAATTCTTAACCTCACTTTCAACCTCTACCTGTAGTTCTCTTTTCTTGTTAGCGTCAGCCTTGTCGAAAGCTTCTCTTTGCTTTCCGATTGTGTCTGCGATGACGCTCTTGCTGTATTCCTCGTATAGTCCAAAGCTTCTCAGACAACGCTCTTTGACATCACTTATTCGGAGTTCGGCCAAGAACTCTTCCGTTCTCGATTGCATAATCGAAGCTTCCACATCTCAGAATATCTGACTTATGAACTTTCGATTAGTATTCAACTTCCATTACCTCTGGGTCACGATCAATCGGTTCCGGCATCTCTGAGCGCGTTCATCTATGTCACGCGCTGATAGGTGACTTGTTAATCCAACGTGCAATCCATATTCGGACTCGTAATTTGAAATTCATAAGTGTAAAATCTGACTCCACATGTATTCTCATTGCTATTCTGGGTGAAAGCCTAATGCATGCTCGAACAGAAAAACTGAGACACCTTTACGGCTGGGATTCTTCCTACGCAACAATGACTCCGGCAACTCCAGAGAACTACAAGTATCCGGACGGTATCGTCCTAACGTTGAAATCATGCGCGCGGGCAGATCACTTCTTTGTGGAACGCACATTTGCTGTTCAACTTGCCAACTCGATTCGAGAGTCATTAACCGCCAAGAAAGGAAAAACGCAACCGAAAAAAGCAGATAGCAAAACAAAGTTGCCGAAGAAAACCAACAAGGCAAAACCCAAGCCAGATTGAGTCTCACCCTTTTCCGGATTCAATAAAAAGATAATACACCATGACCGGCGAAGCGCTAGCTACGGTCATATCTGCCATTCTACTTACTTAACCAAGCGCGCTACATCTAGTTTATGCAAGTGAGAAGTATGTCCACTTCAATCTTCCATGACAACGCCCGCCCATTAGAGAATCGACTGGTCCGAACATGCGCTCTGCCAGTCACCCATTGATCACTCCACAGAACAGCAAATACCTACAGACTGCAAGGGTTGCTTCCGTGTTTTTTATTTTGCTTTCGGGTCGGATTGCATGATTCCGAACGTGTTTCCTTCAGTGTCCGTACAATAGATCATGTAGCCGACACCGGGGATAGTCTCCTTCTTGCCCACGGCTTTTCCACCAGCAACCACAATCTTCTTCACGAACTCATCAATCGAAGGAACGTCAATCGTGTTGCAGGTGGTTTCTTTATTCATTCGATGCGTTATTGCGCCGTTTATTCCCGGCTCTTTCTCGTCGCCTGTTTTTGTCAGCCAATAGTCAACCGGGCCTTTCCACTTGCTGATTTGCCACCCGAACACTTTTTCATAGAACTTAACTGCACGTTCTGGCTTGTCTGCATTGATTTCAAAATGAATTACTCTTGGCACACAATTCCTCCTCATAAGACTAACTGATTGTTCGTTCGACCATATATAAAACGGTTTGGAATCGTGCGCCAACAGTATCGCTTATTGTGTTTGATTCAGTTTTGCAACTGCTTCTTTTATCATGCCAACCGACTTCTCAAACTCTTCCTTGGCTTCGAAGTTCAGCTTGAGCTCCAGAATCCTTTCAACGCCCTTCTTGCCTAGAACGCACGGCACGCCGATGGCAATGTCTGAGAACCCGTACTCGCCCTGCAAGTAGGTGGAAACGCCCATGACTCTGTTTCTGCCCCTCAGAACAGCGTCAGCCATGATCGCAATGACCGCAGCCGGAGCATAAACCGTGCTGCCCTTCAACTTGATAACATCAGAACCTGAACTCCTCGTCAGATCCACTATCCTCTGTATCTGCTCCTTCTTCAGCAGGCTTGCTATGGGAATGCCCGAAACGCAAGCATAGTTCACCAGCGGAACCATGTTGTCCCCATGCTCACCAATGACAAGCGCGCGAATATCCTCACGCGAAACGCCCAGTTCAGACGCAATATATGATCGAAACCGCAGCGTGTCCAGAATGTTTCCCATCCCGAAGACGCGGTTCCTATCGAATCCTGATTCCTTGTAAGCCACGTAAGTCATGACATCAACAGGGTTCGAAACCATCATCAGTTTGCAGTCAGGAGCATATTTCACGACCTCTTTGACGACGGATTTGACGATCTTCGCATTCTTAGCAGCCAAGTCAAAACGGGTCATTCCCGGCTGCCTCGCCTGCCCCGCCGTAACGATCACAAGCTCCGACCCTTCCATCTCACTGTAGTCGCTTGTGCCCTCAATCTTTCCGTCAAACTCGATGGCTGGCGCCGCCTGCATCATGTCCAGCGCCTCGCCCTGAGCCACATTCTTCACAATGTCAATCAATACGACATCGCTGATTCGTCGGCCAAGAATGTTGAACGCTGCCGAGCTGCCGACTTTTCCCGCACCGACTATTGATATCATAATAAACAGCTAATGACCTAGTTTCACATAAACATAACTGAACAGAAAAAGAAGGTGTGAAGACTGGCTGAATGTCAGGCTACTGTGCCTGCAGGCACAAGATTCATCTTGCCAACTGCTTCAGCAATTTTCTCAGGCGGGACGAATACGCGGTTGTAGGGCGCGACCTTGAAGTAGTCTTGTGGAAAGAATACTTCTCGGGTTGTCATGTCAGCACAGTATCGCGAAATCCATTCTTTCCCCTCTTTTGCCGAAAGCTTCTTCCCGCTGAGAATCTTCTTCGCAAGCTCGTACAGTCTCACGCACATTCGGAATTCGTAACCCGTGAGGCTTAGCAGTTCGGCCCAAGTTCCCTTCTTGTTGTTGACTGCGCCCTTTGCCGCTTCCTGCAACAAGGTCAGATCAACCATCTTTGGAATGCTTGGATAGATGGGAAACGAAGCCGCCCAGCCTGAATCGACGAGCAGCAGGTTGAAAGTGGCTCTGTCCCTGCGCGACATGGTCTCCATTTCCTTTTCAGTGTAGATAGGAGCCAAGTAAGCCAAAAGCCTGCCATACTTGTCGAAATGCTCATCAGCAGCGTAGACGAAGAGATTGCGTTTCTTGCCGCTGGGTTTTGTCAGCTTGTCTTCCAAGAGTTTGCTGAAAACCTCTGTGGCCTGTATGCCTTGCTGTTCCTGCAGAGTTCCCGCCTTTCCGGTGGCGAGCTTTGGATAAAGGTAGTTGCCAAGATCCTGATGGATAGGAGCCTTTCCCTGCTTGATCCATTCTGCCAGTTGGGCGAGATTCGCATCATGTTTCGAAGGCTTCTGATTGCCGGGATAATGAGTTTCAGGAGTGTCTATGCTCAGCATTCGCACACCCATCGACAAGAAAGGCGTATCTCCATCCGTTATCCTCACGAGCGATTTCCTGCCAACTGAATCGACCTCCAGACCCTCGGGATCCCAGAAAATCTTGACAGACAATGTAGCACCCCATTTAGCTGCTACGCTGTAACTTCTATTAATAGTTATCTAAATAGGAACATCCGAGCGTAAACATGTAATATACATCGAAATGTGGACATATTGGCAAACCAAACATGCTGCCTTCTGCAAGTTGGCAAGAAGCTTCAGAAACGCTGGAACGCAACAGAAAGATGAAAGGAGCTGTATTGTACACTAGCACTCGTAGCGAGACAGCCGTAGCTTGCTGCTACAAGTGTCCAAGACCCTGATCACTCTGCCATCATAATGGGTGAGCAGGAGGCCGTTGTCTTGTTTCATGTTGCTGATCTGGCGAAACCTTTTATTGCCCTCGCATTCAACTCATCTTTAGAGGCATTCTCATGAAACCTAAAGCTGACAGGACGCTGGACTGTCTGGGTCTGTACTGTCCAGAGCCTGTCTTCAAAACCAGAATGGAATTGGACGAAATGAAAGTCGGTGAAATTCTCGAAGTCGTGGCCGACGACCCAGCGGCAGAAGAAGACATAAAAAGCCTCGTCAGAAATCTCGAACAGGAAATAGTAGACGAAACCAAAGAAGGAAACACTGTAAGGTTTCTGATTAAAAAGGTGAAATAAAAATGAGTGCAAGAAAAAAGATATTATACATTCAAACAAGTGGTGTCGACGCCCCTGAACGCACCTATGCACCGTTCATTCTCGCAACCACCGCAGCAATGATGAACATCGACGCAACTATATACTTCCTGATAAAAGGCATAACCCTAGTCAAGAAGGGCGAAGCTGAAAAAATCAAGCTGGGCAGCTTTCCGTCTCTCAAAGAAGTAATGGATCAAGCAGTAAAAGCAGGCGTAAAGCTGGTGGTCTGCGAACAAAGCTGCCAATTGCTCGGAATTCCGCGAGGAGAATTCACTCCTGAAGCCAAAATCGTTGGCGCCGCAACGCTGAATGATCTGGCCCTGAACGCGGACGCTGTCCTCTGCTTCTGAGCGGACCAGCCATGCCCTCGTCTAAACGCATCTACATGGATCACACGGCGGGAAGGCCTGTCGATCAGCGAGTAATAGACGCTATGCTTCCATACATGACAACGCTGTACGGTAACCCTGCATCGCTTCATTCGTTCGGTCAGGAGCCTAGGCAGGCGCTTGAGCAGACACGGGCCAAGGTTGCTGACTTGATCAATGCCGAGAGGAAGGAATCTGTGATCTTTACGTCGGGTGCTACTGAAAGCAACAATCTTGCAGTCAAAGGCGTTGCTTTCCGAAACCAGTCTCGCGGAAACCACATAATCACATCAAGCATCGAGCACATGTCCGTCATGAATCCTGTCAAGTACCTGAAGACGAAAGGATTCGACGTCACATTTCTGCCTGTCGACAAATACGGCATCGTAGACCTTGACAGCCTAGAGAAATCAATGAACGACAAGACGATTCTCGTTTCCATCATGTACGCCAACGGCGAAATCGGCACAATCCAGCCCATTAAAGAGATCAGCCAGATCGTGCACCGTAAGAACGCTGTCTTGCACGTGGACGCGACAGCCGCCTGTGGACACGTTCCGATAGATGTCAAAACTGAGGGCATAGACCTGCTTACACTCTCTTCCAACGACATGTATGGACCGAAGGGTATCGGTGCACTCTACATAAAACAGGGCGTGGTTATTGAGCCGCTGATTCATGGTGGAGGGCAAGAGCGCGGCTTGAGGTCAGGGACCGAGAATCTGCCGGATGCGGTTGGTTTCGGGAAAGCTGCAGAACTGGCCAAGGCCGAAATGGCTGTTGAGAGCGAACGCTTGACCAAGTTGCGGGTCAGACTGATAAAGGGTTTGCTTGACGCGGTGCCAACGTCGTTTCTGAACGGGCATCCTACGCGGCGGTTGCCAGACAACGTTGCGGTCAGGTTCAGCTATATTGAAGGCGAGTCTATTCTTCTGAGTCTGGATTTGCAGGGGGTGGCTGCATCTTCAGGTTCGGCTTGCACGGCCAAGACGTTGGAGCCTTCGCATGTGTTGTTGGCGATCGGCTTGAAACATGAGGAGGCGCATGGTTCTTTGCTGTGCACGCTGGGCAGACAAAACACGGATGAGGAAGTCGACTACGTAATAAGCATAATGCCCAATATCATACAGAGACTGAGGGTAATGTCGCCTCTGACTCCAAAGGAGTTGAAAGGCTAGATGTACACAGACAAAGTGATGGACCATTTTAAGAATCCCCACAACATGGGTGAGATTCCAGACGCCGACGGCGTCGGCACCGTGGGCAACCCGGTTTGCGGAGACCTCATGACCATATACATCAAAGTCAAAGACAACAAGTTGGAAGACATCAAATTCAAGACGTTCGGATGCGGCGCTGCAATAGCCACGAGCAGCATGATAACAGATTTGGCCCGCGGGAAGACGCTGGAAGAAGCGCTGAAGATCACTCGTGCAAACGTGGCTGACTCGCTGGGCGGGTTGCCTCCTGTGAAGATGCACTGTTCTAACCTTGCTGCTGATGCGTTGCACGTGGCCATCGAAGACTACTACAAGCGGCAGAAGGAGGCTAAGCAATGAAAGCTGAATTCATCAGATGCGAATTCTGCAAAGCCGAAACGCCGACGGAAACCTGCCAATTTGCAGCTTACCACACGGTCGTCGATGGCAAGGAGTACGTGTTCTGCTGCGAAAGCTGTGCGCAGCGAACCAGAAAGAAACAGAAGAAACGTTAGTTACAAGCAGACGCTTCTCAAAGTGTTATGCGCGAAGCGGCGCTGACTCCGCCTTTCTTCTTCTATTTTTCTTTCACAAGCAACTGCAGGGGCACAATCAGCAGGTTCTGTCCAATCAGATTGGCGATGAGTGGCGGCAGAATCTCGGAGCCGTACAATGTTACCCCGATGACAAGCGCGAGCGCAGCGTTCTTCACGCATGCAGCGATTCCCATTGTTACGGCCCGCTTGTGGCCGCTTCTCTTGCCCAAGAGATAGGCGGTTGCGAATGCGATGGCTAATGTTGCGATCATGTAAGTGTTCAGCCATGCAAACTCCCACAGGTTACTCCTGATTAATGATGCTCCCTGTGCGATAGACGCCCAGATCAACATAATCAGTATGACAAGTTCGATCTTTGAGCCGAATCCTGTTACTCGCTTCCAGTTAAACCGCTTGGCTCTTTTGAGTGTGAAGGCGGCTGTTATGGGGACAAGTATTACTTCAGCAAGGTTCAGGATCATCCATCTGAAGTCGACGGTGACGTTTTGGCCTGTTGCGATGAGCATAGTAAGCGGCATCGTGATTATGGAGAGAAGGTTTGCTAGGACGCTTATGACGAGGGCGAAGGCCACGTCGCCCTTGAAGACTTTCGTCCAGAAGGCTGTGGCGATGGCGGAGGGGGCGCAGAACGCCAATGTTATTCCCGCGAAGACTATGGGCGACGAGAATAGCAGCTTTGCTGGCAGTGCTAGGGCCGGCGTGAACACGAAGACCATGAACAGGGCGAGCGCGACGAGATGGATGCTGCGGAACGATTCGGTTATGTCCTTTGGCTCTATGCTGAGGGCGGCGAAGAACATGAGCAGAGCCAGCAGGAAAGCCAAGTAGGATTTCCAGATTAGCCCAATGTCCGGGAGGAGAAATCCAAGCGCTATGCTGAGAAGGATTACGAGCGATGTGAGGTTCCGCGATATGAACGTGCTCATGGGTCGTGCGCTCCGGATTTCGATTGTGGTTCCAGTGCTTCAGGTGCGAGCTATCTCCCTTTTGATCAAAGGGCCTTCTGAGTGATACACTTGGCTCCCATATATATGCAAACGTGAAAGAACTTCGAGAATATGAATCTGAAATGCAGAAATGAGAAATTGAGAGAAGTCAACTGCAGCTTTGAGAACACGGGTGAAGCTTTACCATGTCGCAAATGGTTCATTACCGGAACAGCACAAGCACGGCAACGAAATGCTCAACGGAAGCGGAGAAAATGAAAACACCTAGCTCCCCAGTAATAGGCGTCAAGATTCCGACAAAGGAGCAGGTTTTGGAGAATCCCAGACGCGGAGACTTCGTCGGGGGCGGATGGATTGACAGTACAAATCCTTGCAGCATCAATCTTTATTGGCACAGGCGGCGGGAGCATTTCACGATCTACAGCCTGCTGCAGATTTTGGAGCATGAAACGCTTCACGTCGTGTTGGCGACTCTTTTCAATCTTGAAACGTCAATGAAGCTTGACAACATCAACCGCTCCGCGTGTTTCTGGCTGACTGAAAAGAAGCTGATTTTCGCAAACGAGTACCGCATAATCGACTGGGTTCTTCCACCCTATCTTGAAGAGCCAACAGAAGACCTGCTGTAGCAAAGAATTAAAGCAGCAAACGGCGAAACCACAAGAAACAAACACATCAGGATGGAGAACATGGAAAAACTGAAAGCCCTTGCCCTGAATGTAAGCCCCCTGATGGAGAAAAGCAACACTGCTCTCATCCTCAACCCGTTTCTTGAAGGGCTCAGAGAGGAAGGCGTTGAGGTTGAGCTGTTCTACACGATGAAGCTTAAGGTGAATCCCTGTTTCGGCGACAGAAACTGCTGGACCAAGACTCCTGGAAAATGCGGCCAGAAAGACGACATGAGCATGCTTCTTCCCAAGGTGAGCTAAGCTGACTTCGTCGTCTTAGCGTGTCCCGTCTACGTGGACGGCATGCCCGGCCAACTGAAGACTCTGATTGACCGTCTGGCTGCCAGCATTGGAGCCTTACTTCATCTTGAGGGATGGCCATTGTCGTCACGAGAGAAGAGAAGGCGGCAAACAGACGAAGACAGTTCTGGTTTCCAATTGTGGCTTCTGGGAGATGGACAACTTCGAACCATTAGTTGCGCATGTGAAGGCCATATGCAAGAACGCGGGCTGGGAATACGCGGGAGCATTGTTGAGGCCGCATGGGCCTGCATTTAGCTACATGCTGAGGAAAGACTATTCTGTGCAAGACGTTGTAGAAGCTGCAAAGAGGGCGGGCAAGGAGATTGTAGCGACCGGAAAGATGAAAGATGAAACCCTCAAAACTGTGAGTCACATGTTGCTTCCATTGGAAGAATATGTGGAGACAACGAATCAGGCGTTCAAAAGAGCGCTTGACAGGCTGAATCAGACCCAAGAACCAAAACCTTAGCTGGCTTCTCTTCGAAGCAATAGTCACACTGATTGCAAAAAAGAATAGCAGTGTTTTTGAGACTGATCCCTCACGTTATTAGCGTTAGCTTGGATCCGAACGTAAAAACGTTTAAATGTTGAGACAGTAGAGTTTCTGATGCTTTGTGCCCTGGTAGTATAGTCCGGTCCAGTATATGCGGCTGTCGCCCGCAGGACCCGGGTCCAAATCCCGGCCAGGGCGCCACTTCCTGTGATATTGTTTTCGTGAGAGGATAAGATTAAATTACTTGTTTATGTTTCACACGTAATCGTGAACTTCAAAACTGTAGTAGGCGCAATCGTAGCGGTCATTCTTTTTTTCTTTGGTATCCTTTTCGCTTTCGCCACATATTACTGGCCAATCATACTGGTCGTTTCTGCAATATTCATTCTTCTGGGAATAGCGATACTCTATTTCGTTACTTGGAAGCCTGCGACAGTTGTTCAGAAGCTTGAAGTTTCCGGACAGATGAAGACAGTGGCATTGAAATGTCCAAATTGTAGCGCTTCCATAGACTCAAACCAGATAAAGATCGTTTCTGGCGTGCCTTACGCGACGTGCAATTACTGTGGACACACGTTTGAGGTTTCTGAGGAGCCAAAATGGTGAAAAATCGTCTACTTTCTGCCCTGTTTCTTGTTCTAGCAATCTCTTTGGTAATTGGGAACGCCTTTGCGGCGGACACCCAGTATCATCTCAACTACGAGTACGCAAAGATATGGATAAGGCCAGACGGAACCATCGACCTGCTCTACAACATGAGTGTTACATGTGATTCGGACACGATCCACTTCGTAAGAGTTGGGCAACCAAAGAACGATTTCACGATTGGAAGCGCTGAAGACAACGCAGGCCACACATTGACTGCTACAGACACGGGTGACAGTCGAGTACAGGTTACCTTATACGCGCCAATATCCACTGGCCAAACTGTCAGCTTCACGCTTCTGACAAACGTCGGTCAAATGATCTACAATGACTCAGGCAAAAACCTTGGCAACCTCGGCATGGAGTTCAAGCCAACATGGTTCGACGCGCGCGTAGATGAGCTCAGAGTGCTCGTGGTAATGCCTTCAGGAGTCGCTCAGCAAAACGTCAAAACTGAGACGGACTGGGACAACGCATTCTACGAGGGCGACCGACTGGTAGTATACTGGGAAAGGCACAACCTCTCCCCCAATCAGGAGAACACTTTCGGAGTTTCCTTCCCACAGCAATACCTGCCCAACTACACGCCTCCTGCACCGTCAGGCAACGCCTTTGGCGACCTTCTGCAGTATGCGCCGATTCTCTTCATTCTCGGCGGGATATTCATCTTTATTGTAGCATGCATAATCGGATACGTAATCAGCAAGAAACCATACATGCGTCCCACGCTTTCGATGGAAGCTCTCGGAATAAGACGCGGCCTGACCGTCGTAGAAGCGTCATACCTTCTCGACATGAAACCCACAAGAATCGTCACCGAAATCCTCTACAGCCTTCTGCAGAAGAGAGCCGTATGGGTCGAAGCCGTAAAGCCGTCAATAAAACTGCGAGTCATGCCACAGTTCCAGAACCTGGCGGGCACAAAGGAAACGCCTCTACGCTACTACGAGATAGACTTTCTGCATGCGATACGCGAGGACGGAACCTTGGATGAAGAAAGACTGGCGAAGACCGTTATGAATCTCCGCGACACAGCCGAAGACAAAATGCGCGGATACTGCAGACGCGACACGATTGATTATTACCGCAAAATCGTGGCCAAAGCATGGGAACAAGTGGAGCAGTCAGGCACGGCTGAACTGGCCTCGAAAGCCTACGACGAACAGCTGCTGTGGTTGATGCAGGACCCGAACTATCAAGACCGAACTCGAACCGCCTTCCAGAACCGCGCCTTCGAACCAAGCCCACTCTGGCTCTGGTACTGGTACAGCTACAGCCAGTATCACCCGCACCCAACCTACACACCCAGCCCAGAAGCTCCAGCACAAGCCGCGAAACCGCCATCAATCCCCGGCTCAGACTTTGCAAACAACATGGTCAAAGCCATAGAAGGCACGTCAAACAGCATCGTAGCCAACCTCGAAAAATTCGCCAACTCCATTCTTCCACCTTCCCCGTCACAAAGAGCCTCTCACCAACCAGAACAGCATGATTCGAGAGGCTTCTGTGCATGCGCCGCCTGTGCTTGCGCATGTGCCTGTGTGTCGTGTGCTTGCGCCTGCGCCAGCGGAGGAGTAGGTTAAAGGAGTGAAAACGGCATGAGCGTATTGCGTAATATCTTCACGGCTCCCAAGATTCCTCAAGGACGATACACTTATCGGGGAAAAGACAAGTATGCAGGTTTGGCGCTTCAGCTTCGAATCGAGCCAGACAATTTGGGACTGCTAATAATCAACGCCAACACTGTTCTCTTCCTGAACGAAACAGCCACGGCTTACGCGTATTTTTTCATGCAAGGACTGAGCGGAGAAGAAATTGTGAAGAAGATACGCCGCATGTACAAGGTGGATGCAAAGACCGCGAAAAGCGACTACGAGAAACTCGCGTATGCCATTAACACTCTGGCACAGACCGAGAAAGTCTGCCCCATCTCATTTCTCGAAGTGAAAAGCGTCGAACCGTTCACGCAGCAGTATTCAGCACCGCTCCGCATGGACTTGGCATTGACCTTCAGATGCCAAAACAACTGTGTCCACTGCTACGCCGGCGGTCCCCATGAAACTGGCGAACTGTCTACTGAACAATGGAAAACAGTCATAGACAACCTGCACAACATCGGCGTGTTCATACTCACCTTCACAGGCGGCGAACCAACACTCCGCGAAGACTTATCGGAGCTACTACAGTATGCACAGGATCATGGAATGGTTACCGGATTGGTCACGAACGGCAGAAAACTCGCAGACAAAGACTACACGAAAACCCTTGAGAAGACCAGCTTAGACTTCGTTCAAGTAACCCTTGAATCGCACAAAGCAGCAGTTCACGACCTGATGACTGGAACCAAGGGAAGTTGGAAAGAAACCGTGGCCGGAATCAAAAACGCAGTCACAACGCAGATCTATGTCACAACCAACACCACCCTCAGCAAGTACAACGCAACCGACTTCTTGGAAACAGTAGACTTCATAAAAAAACTCGGCGTGGCTGGCTTCGGATGCAACAGCCTGATCTACTCGGGAAAAGCCAACAAGATAAGCGAAGACTTCGCCGTCCCACTCGAAACACTGAAACAACTGTTGCCAAGAGTGCTCGAAAAAGCCAACAACCTCGGCTTAAAGTTTCTCTGGTACACGCCAACGCAGTACTGCCGCTTCGACCCCGTCAGCTTGGGCTTAGGCGTCAAGTCCTGTACTGCCGCGATGGTGAACATGTGCGTCGGACCGAACGGCGACGTCTATCCGTGCCAAAGCTACTTCGAAAGCCTCGGCAACATTCTCAAAGACGACTGGACAGAGATATGGAACCACCCGATTGCCGTGAGCATACGGAAACGCGAGTACGTTGAACCGAAGTGCAAAGACTGCCCTCAACTGCAAGTCTGCGGCGGCGGATGTCCTCTGGAACTGAAGAATGCGAATTACGTCTGCGCAGAAACCTGACAAGGGGCTAGTCAGTTTCGGCTTTTTTCTTTTCTTCTTCTGCAATCACGTGCTTAAGCTTCTTCTCCATCTTCAACTCGTACACGTGCTCTTTCATAGGTGGAGGCAGGCCTTCTCTCTCAAAAAGCAGGTTCGGAGCGACAATCCGCCTCTCGCCCTGCTTAACCTTGACCTTCTCGCCATTGACAACGTCTTCGAAGGGTTCAAGAGCTTCGACAATCCAGTTACCTTTGCTTTTTGTCATAATTTTGACCATGTGTTTTCCCTTGTAGAACCGGATTTCTCCACTCATAATGTCCCCACTCTAATGTTCATACAGTTTCGGATATAAAACACACGCAAAGCCATGCAATTCTTACGCAAGTTCATGTGCAGAAAGAATAAGAACCACTTCCAGCCCACATTCTTGATGATGAAGGTTGACGTTTTCGCAGGCTCAGGCTCGCAAGTCTTCACCGAACACTTGGCTACATGACATCATCAAGAGCATGGGCGTCAACCAAGACCCTGTTTTGCCTGTGGTTACCAAACGCGCAACCAGCAGCCTGTGCGTCATCTGCAAGGGATCGAAATTTCTCTGCGGCAAAACCAGATGCCCAATAATTGTCAGAACCAACAGCTACCTCAGAAGCGTTCCGCTGATGGACAGCAAAGACATCGCGGGAGCTTCACCGCCAAGCGTCTTCATAGGCCGAATGGGCTACCCGAACGTGTACGCTGGCCCGCTTGTTCCACCTGTTCAGGACGACACGACGCTTTACGATTTGCCCGAGTCTTGGTTCGGCAGATCCATAGACGAGATTGTCGGTTTCCGCTCGCTGCTCGTTCGCGGCAAACAGCGGGTTCACGTTCGAGAATTTGAGCAGGCGGGCAAGATCATTGAGCAGACGCGGGAGCTGGCTCTTGCAGCAAGTCCCGTTGACGTGGAGCTGCTGTTGAAGAAGAAGCCAAGTGGCCGCATATTCCTCGACGACGATGTTCAGCCTTTCGGACCTTCCGCGCAGATTCGCGACTTGCAGGTTGGAAACACGAAGTGGGACCATCACATCGAGAATGCTTACAGTGACACAGACCTGAGGGCCGCTCAGGCAGTTCGGGAACTCTACGGCAAGGGCGTTGTGGTTTCGCGAATCCAGAAGGCCTTCAGCGTCGGCGCCTTTGGCATCGAACAGAACAGGCGGCTTGTGCCGACCCGATGGAGCATAACCGCGGTTGACGACATCCTCTCTAAGAACCTCCTGGAGAAAGTCAAAACGTTTCCAGAGATAGACGAATATCGCCTTTACGAAAGCCGCTACCTAGACAACGTTTTCGAGGTGCTCATGATTCCAACCGGATGGAGCTACGAGGCCATTGAAGCATGGTATCCGGGCACAGTTTGGAACCCGAATGGTCAGCATGTCGTCATGTTCGGCGACTGGGAAGGCCGCGACGGACGCAAGACGTACGCAAGCATCGGCGGCTGCTACTACGCTGCGCGTCTGGCCGTGTGCGAGCTGCTTGTGAAAGAGAGACGGCAGGCCACTGTTATCGTGCTTCGGGAGTCTCGCCCCGGCTACATCATGCCCGTCGGCGTCTGGCAGGTCAGAGAAAACGTGAGGAACGCCATGCGCCAGCAACCGCTAAGGTTTGGCACTCTGGCTACGGCATTGCAGCGCATAGCCAGCCAGTTCAGCATCCCTCTCCAACAGTGGATGCTCAGGAGCGCACTTATCCGGAACGCACTGTTCCAGAAGCGAATCAGCGACTATTTTGTCGGAAAGACCGCCGCGTAGCCAGCCTTTCTATGGCAAGTTTAAAGAATTGAACCCGACATTAACTACAGTCGTGGTTCATTGAATGACTGACACTCTACGTCTTCTACTTCCGTTCACTGTTTTGTCCGCAAGCCGCAAGGAATCAATCACGAAGGAGATGGAAAGAGCCACGGTCTGCTGCATAACCGAGCTGGAGCGAGGAAAAGGAGGCGGGTTGGTTCTCAAACAGTCGCCTGAGAAAATCACTTTTCTGGCCGAGTTCCGCTACCCCTTATGGCTTGTTCCATGGAGCGGAATGAATCTATTGTTTGACGGTTTGAGCACGAGTGCCCACAGTCTGAGCCACAAGACAGTGCCCGACTTGGAGGCTTTCAAGTCGAATCTTGAAAGAAGCTCAAAGGCGCTGGAGACCTACGCTGACTTCCTCTCAAGCAATGCCAGCTATTTCAGAGTTCGTGCAGGCGACAGGGAAACCGTGATAGGCGGCCTTCTGACTGACCAAGCTGTTCTCAGCGAGTTCAGCCTCTACATTGTTGAAGCAGCCAAATCAGAAACGGCTCCGGATGCTGTTGCACTGTCGCCAACGCTGGATGAAAATGTCGTCACAGCCGCGACGGGGGAACTGGCAAGTTTGAAGTCCCAGTTCCAAGGAGAAATAGAGGCACTGTATGCAAACATGAAGCTTCTGAACAAGACGACAAACAGCTTCGTAAAGGCTATCCGTGGCAAGATGAAAGAGGTCAGAGACGAGTACGGCAAGGAAATTGAGAAACAGGAAGCCATAGTTCAGCCGAAGATCCGCAGGTTGGAGGAAGAGTATGACGAGCAGGTGTCGAAGCTTGCCAGGGATTTTGAGAAGCAGCTTGCGCCGTTGCAGAAGGAGAAGGCCAAGCTTCAGAAGGTTCGAGAACAGGCTGCAGGCAAGGTTGAGCATGCTCAGGCCGAGGCAAAGGTGTCTGCTGCTCGTAAAGATGCTGTCGGCGAAAGGAAATGGAAAGAGAAGGCTAACGAAAGTAAGAAGGACGTCTCCGAGCTGGATAAGAAGATCAAAGATGTCGACGAAAAGATGAAGAAGATTGAGGAGAGCCGATCTGCTGAAACCTTCAGGCTCAGGTCTGAAAACGAAGCCAAGATGACTGAAGCCAAGAAGGACTTGCTGGAGCTTGAGGCTGAGCGGGATGCCAAGCTTCAGGTTCACAAGGTGGAGATTGAGAAGCTGCAACAGCTCACGTCGGACATCATTGGCCAGATCGACACAATGGCGAAGACGCAGGAAGCAAATGTTGCTGGCTTCGCGAAGCTGGGGATGCAGCAAGTGTACGAGAAACCTGCTTTGATGCTGATGCCCTTCTATCTCGCTTGTTACCAGTCAGACATGAAGAGGCGATACGTGCTTTTCCCTCCGTCAGTTGCCGGTAGCGTGGGGCTTGCAGCCAAGCTTAAGGGAGCGTTGGGCATGGCTAAGATCAAGCAGTTTTTGACGTCGAGGTTCAAAGCCATAGACTCTTTTCTGAACGGTCTTCCATCGGCTATTGGGCGGAATGCTGTTTTCGAGAGAGAGCTTGACGAGGCTGGCGCTGCCGCAAACTTGTTGAATGCCGAACGCTTGAACGAGCAGATTCTGGCTGGTCTGGAGCAGCTCAATGAAGAGGGATGGTTTTCGGAAAAAGAGTATGAAGCTTTCAAGCGGCTTGGCGAAAGCCAACGCTAGAGAGCTTGCTCTTTACTTTTGTTTTATGAACAATTTGTACTTGTCCATGGAGTAGTTGACTATTTTCCATGCGTTTTTGGCGTTTCTCCATTCCTTGAATTTGACCCACTTGTGCGGTTCCAGCCGCTTGTAGGTTTCGAAGAACTCTTGGATTTCTCTGATTTTGTGGGTGTGCACGTCGGTGATGTCGTGGTTGCCGTTGAATCTGGCGTCGTTGACTGGAACTGAAAGTATTTTCGCGTCTTCTCCTTCCTCATCCTCGACAATTAGCACTCCGAGCACTCGGACTTTGACTATGCAGCCTACCTCAAGCGGTTCGTAGCTGAGTACCATTATGTCAAGTGGGTCTCCGTCATCGTACCATGTCTGTGGGACAAAGCCGTAGTCAACGGGGAAAACTACTGATGAAGGGATTATGCGGTCGAGGACGAAGGCTTCCCACTGGATGTTGTATTCGTACTTGTCTCTTGAGCCCATTGCGACTTCGACAATCATGTTGAGCAGTTCCGGCGGTTGATCGCCCGCTGGAATGTCTTTCCATAAGTTCATGCTTGATCAGCCCTAAAGCAACACTGTGAACCTGCTAATTTACGTTTCTTTGAAGAATTCTGCTAGTTTCTTGTTTTCTGAGCGGCGGATGATTTCGGCGCACTTTTTCGGGTCTAGTGCTTTGAACTCTAGGCCTAGGGTGGCGAGTGTTCGTTGCACGTTTTTGCCGATGTTTGGTGCTGTGAGAATGCCTCTAACTTCGCGGTCTGCTTTTGTTTTTATTGCTTCGATGTATTTGGCGAGCTGTAGTGCTGCTTCTTTGCCTGCGGTTTTGCGTTTGACTTCAACCACGACGAGTTTGCCGTTTTTGTCAATGCCGTAGATGTCGACGAAGCCTGGTTCTACTTTCTTTTCGTAGCTTATTGGTTTGAAGTCTTCTTCGATTAGTGAGGGCTTCATGAGGATTGCTTTGTGCATGTCTTCCTCGCTTGCGTATAGTGCGAACTCGCCGGAGTCGATGAGGCTTAGTGCGGATATCATGTGTATGTTGTCGAATAGGACTTGAACTGACTCTGATGGTTTTTGCCGGATAGCGTGGATTTCGAGCATGTTGCCGTTGGTGCGTGTGTGGAATATGCATCCAGGTGGTTGCCAGTTGACTGGTTCGTAGCCGACTGAACGGTGGACAAGCAATGATCCATCTGACTTGATTATGAGGATGCGTTCGCCTGGTTCGAGTTTTGATTTTGCCCTGCCCGTGTAGTTTACCCAGCACCTGCCTACTATGAGGAGCGTTTTGTGCATGGAGACGGCTTCTTTCGCGGCTTTTTCCGCGTCTGTGATGTTTGGGTTGATTAGAACGGCGACAGGCTTGTTGTGTGCCAAGCGTGTTTTCTCCGATGGTTTATGAGTGTTTTGAGTGTAGATAAGCTTGTTATGGCTTACGTGACTACTGACGGGTAAGAGTTAAATGCTGAAGGCTCTCCTTTTTGAATCTGGAGGTTAACACAGCGTTGGATTTCTCTGGTTTGAGGCGGATTTCTTCGAGAGGCAGATTGCTGGCGCTTATGAATTTCGTTTTTTTCACTTCGGTTTTCGCGACGGCGATTGGGTCTGAGCTGTTGCTTCCAATGTGTCAAAGCGTTGCCTCCTAGGCATAGAGAGCGTGTGGATATTCACTGACCTACATCACGACTGTGACCACAAACTCACTGTAACCCTTGAAACGACATATTATGATGGAAGTGACTATCGAATATTGGCGGTTCCAGTGGACTTGGCGGTGCTCAAGAAATGAGAGAAGTACTGTTACTAGGACTAATATCATTGGCAGCCTTCAGCAATTCCCACGGTATTAGCACTATATGGAAGACGCGTAATCAGCTGACTTCAGACTAAAGAGCGGAAAGTGTACCTCCAGATCTTCGGCAAGCGCTGTCATTTTCAGCATTCATGAAATGCGTCTGCCCAGACCCACCAAAATCCTAATCAATCCATACGAAAGTACAGCTTCCAATCAGCATAGAGCATCGTTTCTGAAGGGTCCGCCTTGAACAAATGGAAAAAGAAGCGTACCGTGAAGCACCGCTACGACATAACAGCCCACATCTACGACATGCGCTACGCTGAAGAACAGACTGCAAAGATAGAAGCAGCTATGAAGAACGTTAGCATTCGCAGGAATAGCTTGGTCTTAGATGCAGGTTGTGGAACGGGCCTCCTCTTCAACCACATTGCAGACAAGGCGAAAACCGTCGCAGGTCTAGACATCTCCCGAGCCACATTACTTCAAGCAAAAGAACGCGCAAAACATCTTGCAAACGTGCATCTCGTTCTAGCAGACGTCGACCACATGCCCTTCAAGCAAGACACTTTCAGCCATGTTTTCGCTATAACAGTCATCCAAAACTCCCCAAACTACGCCGAAACACTGGAAGAAATCAAGAGAGTGACAAATCCCTGTGCTGTGATCGTCGTCACTGGCTTAAAGAAGGCTTTCTCCCGAGAGGCTTTTGAAGCATTGCTGAACAACGCTGGTCTAGAGATCGTAACAATAGCGGATGGAGAGAACCTCAGATGTCACGTGGCGATTTGTGCCAAGATGAACCATTGAAACCGCACGGCACAATGACTAAACTATATATGAAGGAGCATGCAAGCCTATTCCACATTGGGCCTTCACGCCACAGTGATGACCGCTTGGTGATGGGCAGATGCCGTTAAAAACCATAAAAAAAGACACGGCGGACGCGCAAACACTGGAATGGGTTCTGCAAGTGCAAACTTACAAGCTTGCACTTGACAAAAACCGCTGCGTAGGCTGCCAAATCTGCAGTCTGGCCTGCCCAAAAGAAGCCATCAAAATCCAGAAAGAGCCCAAGAAGCAAGGCGAAAAGACCAAAAAAGCCAAGATTGACATTGACTTGGCGAAATGCAACTTCTGCGGTATCTGCGATCTAACATGCCCCTACGGGGCTATGAAGTTCACTCTGAACGGAAATCACTTCCTATCAGTTGTCGAGAAGAAAAGCTTCCCGCAACTCGTCCGCGGCATCCAAACAAACCCTAAGAAATACACGCCAAACAAAACCAGAAGCGAGAAGCCGTGTCCGCTCAACCTGATAACGATAACCGCATCGTCATCCGATACTCAATCCGTAGACTCAGGTTCGGTCGTCAAGATCGAGGTCGACAAGGACCACTGTCCATGCTGCAAAGTCTGCGAAGTCACACTCCCTGAAGGAGTCATGCAAGTCCGAAAATTCATCAACGGCAAAATAACCATCAACGCCGACAAGTGCCCTGAAGGATGCACTGACTGTCTGGATGTCTGCCCAATCACTGGAGCACTCTTCCTTTCGGACGACGGCAGGAAAGTCCAAGCCAACGAAGCGTTCTGCGTCTACTGCGGAGCCTGCAAGGCTGTCTGCCCAGTCGCAGAGGCTCTTGAACTCAAACGCACTCTAATCCGTCACACTCCGGTTCGTTCAGGAGCTTGGAACAAGGCTCTGGAGCGACTCACGTCACCTGTCGAGATGACAAAGGAACTGAAGACGAAGAGTTCTCTGAAGGCAAGAGAGTCCGTTAAGAAAAGGGTAGGACTGAAGGAGGAGCAACATGCCTAAGAGAGTAGTCCAAAAGACGTTCCGGGCTCCACCTAAGAAAAGAAAAACGGCGAAAGCTGAGACCAAAATAGCAACTGAGGGGCCGAGGATCGGCGTCTTCGTCTGCCAATGCGGTAGCAAGATAGCCTCGGTCATAAACGTCGACGAACTCACCAAATATGCAAAAGAACTGCCGAATGTTGTCCACGCGCAAAATATGAACTACCCGTGCAGCACTCAGGGCCAAGACGAGATAGTCGAAGCAATCAAGAACAACAAGCTCGACCGCGTCGTCGTTGCAGGCTGCTCGCCAAGACTGTACGAACCCACTTTCCAGAGATGCGTTTCAAAAGCTGACTTGAACCCGTGGCTCTTTGAAATGGCGAACATCCGCGAATTCTCATCCTACTGTCACAGAGACAAGCCGAAGGAAGCGATTGAAAAGGCCAAAGACACGGTCAGAATGGCCGTCGCCAAAGCAAGACTGCTAGAACCATTAAAGCCCATAGAGCTGCCAATGGCCAAGAAGGTGATGATCATAGGCGGCGGAATAGCCGGAATCAACGCTGCCCTAGACTTGGCTGACATGGGCTTCAAGGTGTACATGGTCGAGAAGACCGAAACCATAGGCGGCTACATGGCATTGCTGGACAAGACCTTCCCAACTCTCGACTGTAGCATATGCATCGAAGGACCCAAAATGGTGGATGTCGGCAGACACCCCAACATCGAAATAATCTCATATGCCGATGTCTTAAATGTTGGCGGAAACATTGGCAGCTTCAAAGTCAAAGTTCGTAAGAACCCACGATACGTCATAGCCGCAAACTGTACTGGGTGTGGTGAATGCCGAGAAGCTTGCCCCATCGAGTACCCGAACTACGCAGACATGTATCTGGGTGTCAGAAAAGCCGTCTCCGTCCCGTTCGGACAGGCCGTTCCGCTCACACACACTATAAACAGGGACTACTGCATCGAATGCTACAAGTGCGTAGACGCTTGTGGCGCTCGGCAAGCCATAAACTTCGACCAGAAACCTGAAGAAGTCGAGCTGAACGTCGGCGCAATAATCGTTTCAATAGGCTACGACATGTACAACCCAAGGGACTTGCCATGGACAGGTTACGGCAAGTACGCGAACGTGTTCACAGCGTTGGAGTTCGAAAGGCTCATACTGGCAGCCGGACCGACAGGCGGAAAAGTGATTCGCGCGTCTGACGGCCAGAAACCGCATTCCATCGCGTTCATTCAATGCGTCGGCTCCCGCGACATCAACAAATACGAGTATTGCTCAAGCTTCTGTTGCATGTACACGCTAAAACATGCAGTAATGCTCAAAGAGAAATACAAGGATGGTATTGACGTTTACGTGTTCTATAATGACATGCGTAGCAACTTCAAAGGTTACGAAGAATTTTTCAACCGCGCCCAAAAATCAGGCGTCAAATTCATCCGAGTCAAGCTTGAAAACCGCCGAATAACCGAAGATTCACAAACCAGCAATCTGACTGTGTACGGCGAAACCGAAGACGGCAAACCCGTCGAAGCCAAAGTGGAAATGGTTGTGCTCGCAAACGCCGCAATTCCACAACCAGCCGCTCCTGAACTGGCCAAAACACTCGGTATACCCCTGAACAAAGACGGCTTCTTCGTTGAATGCCAGCCGAAAATCAGACCCACTGACACCGAAGTGCCCGGAATATTCCTAGCAGGAGCCTGTCAGGGCCTGAAAGACATCCCTTACAGCGTGGCCCACGGAAGCGCCGCCGCCGCTCAAGCAGCAAGCATATTGAGTAAAGACAAGTGGATGGTTGAGCCGCTGATTGCGCACGTGAACGAGGATCAGTGCAGCGGCTGCAGGGTGTGTGAGTCCGCTTGCAGTTATCACGCCATCAATATTGAGAGAATTGGCGACAAGGAAGTGGCAAAGGTCGCTGAAGGGCTGTGCCGAGGGTGCGGCATCTGCAGTTCTGCGTGTCCCATGAACGCGATAACAATGCCCAATTACTCGGACAGGCAAATAGTGGCTCAGGTCAGGGCTGTGATGGGTAAGGAGGCGAGAGTATGAGCAACCAGCCTGAGCCTAAACTGGAGGTCAAGACTGAGGAACCTAGAATCGGCGTCTTCGTCTGCTACTGCGGTCTCAACATTGCAGGAACAGTTGATGTTGAGGACGTGGCTGAATACGCTCGCAAGCTGCCGAACGTGGTTTACGTCAAAACAAACCGCTACACGTGCGCCGACCCGGGTCAGGAAGAGATACGGAAAGGCGTACGTGAGCACAAGCTGAACCGCGTCGTTGTTGCTGCTTGTTCGCCAAGAATGCATGAACCCACTTTCCGCCGAACCGTCTCCGAAGCCGGACTCAACCCTTTCTTGTACGAGATGGCGAACATTCGCGAGTTTTCATCTTGGTGTCACCAGAGCACGCCCAAGGAAGCCACGGAGAAGGCTAAAGAGCTTGTGAAGATGGCGGTTGCGAAGGTCAGGCTTCTTGAACCGTTGGACGTGATCGAAGTCCCAGTCACGAACAGAGCGCTGGTAGCTGGTGCAGGTGTTGCTGGCGCAAGTGCGGCTGTCGACCTTGCCGAGATGGGCTATCAGGTCTACTTGGTGGATCGGGCTGAAATCATTGGCGGCCACATGGCTCAGTTGGGCAAGACGTTTCCAGTGTTCGAGTGCTCTAACTGTCCACAGCAGATTCACTGCCCGCGGTTTTCATGTGTTGCCACACGAATCGGCGCTGCCGCCGTACACCCGAACATCAAGCTGCTGGCTTACTCCGACGTGAAAGAAATCGAGGGAGTCATCGGAAGCTACAGAGCCAAGATCTTGAGGAGACCACGGTTTGTCGATGAGAGCAAATGCATAAGCTGTGGCAAGTGCGCTGAAGTGTGTCCGGTGATTGTGCCCAACAAGTTTGACGCTGGCATGAAAACCAGAAAAGCCATTTACCTTCCTTTCCAAGATGCCACGCCGTCAACGTACACGATTGACAAGGACACCTGCCTGTTCTTCAAGGATGGAAGCTGCAGGAAATGCCGAGAGATCTGTCCAGTTGGAGCCGTTGACTTTGAGCAGAAGCCGGTTGAAGAGAAGTACGAGGTTGGCTGTCTTGTTGTGGCGACTGGCTACGACATATACGAGCCGTGTGACCTTCCGAACTACGGTTTCGGCAAGTTCAAGGATGTCGTCACAGCGTTACAGCTTGAACGCATAATAGACTCCAGCACGCAGGTTTTGGGCGAACTCTGGAAGCCTTCAGACGGACAGACGCCTGAAAGCATGACCTACATTCAATGTGTGGGTTCGAGAGACGTTAACAAGTTCGAATACTGTTCAGGTTTCTGCTGTATGCTGACGTTGAAGAGCGCCGTTTTCCTCAAGGAGAAATACGGCGACAAGCTGACAATAAATGTGCTTTACACGGACATGCGGGCGAACAGGAAAGGCTACGAAGAGCTTTTCCGCAAGGCCCAAGAGATCGGCGTCAACTTTGTCCGAGTCAAGCTGACTGATCGAAACGTCACTGAAGATTCGGCTACGAAGAAGCTTGTGGTTCGAGCCGTGAAGGAGAATGGCGAGCCGGTTGAGGTCAAGAGCGACATGGTTGTCTTGGCGACGGCGGCGGTGCCGAGCCAAGCTTCAGAAGAAGTGGCACGAGTCTTCAACATCAGCCGGGGCAGCGACGGCTTCTTCATGGAAAGCCACCCGAAGCTCAAGCCCATAGACACGCCGGCAGACGGAGTTTTCGTCGCGGGCGGGTGTCAAGGCCCGAAAGACGTGCCTTACAGTGTTTCTCAGGGAATGGGTGCTGCTGCTCGTGCAGCCACGATACTGTCAAAACCCAAGTGGAAGATTCAGCCCATTGTCGCCGTTGTGGCTCCGGACAAGTGCCGGAACACTAAGGTCAAGTGCGGCATCTGCGCAAAGGCCTGCCCGTACGGTGCCATACGAGCGCCTGAGGGACAGGTGGCTGAGGCGGTTAGCGCCATGTGTCACGGATGCGGAACATGCGTCGCGGAATGTCCGGCTGACGCGATCACGCAGAAGCACTTCACCGACGTCCAAATTGTGTCTCAGATACGAGCTGCTCTGGAGACTGGGCCTGAGGACAAGATTCTGGCGTTTCTGTGCAACTGGTGCAGCTACGCAGGCGCTGATTTGGCTGGAACCAGCCGATTCGAGTATCCGCCAGTCATACGTCCGATCCGGGTCATGTGCTCGGGTAGAGTTGACCGCGACTTTGTGCTTGAGGCGTTCCGGCTAGGAGCTGGCATGGTACTGGTGGGTGCTTGTCACTTGCCCTACGACTGTCACTACATAAGCGGGAACTACAAGATGAAGGCTAGGATGGATGCGTTGGCGCCGATGCTGCAGAAGCTGGGCATGAGTCCTGAGCGGTTCAGAGTGGAGTACGTTTCGGCGGCTGAAGGCATCAAGTTTGCCGAGATCGTTAAGGAGATAACTGGTGACATGCAGAAGCTGGGCAAAGACAAGATTTTGGCTGAGAATGCGAAGATGCGACCGATCTTGGAGAACATGCTGAAAAGGAAAGAACAAAAACAATAGGCGGCCCTGCTTGGATTATTTCAGAATCGTCGGAGACCTGCACAGGTCTGCGAGCAAAGCCGAGTGTGCCAGTACGGGTTGAACGTCATTTTCTGCTCCATCAGTCCGCTAGATTAATATATTGTCAAAAAGCTCTTAAGATTCAGTTTGCATGGAGGTTGGAATTTGTTCGGTTATGCGGGTCGTGTTCTTCACGTTGATTTGACGACTGGTAAGATCAGCGTTGAGCCTTTGAACGAAGAATATGCGAAGAAATACATTGGCGGCATCGGTTTGGGCATGCGCATGCTGCATGACTATTCCAAGCCCGGTGTTGATCCTTTCAGTCCGGACAATCCGCTGATTCTGGCAACTGGTCCCATATCTGGAACCATGTGGCCGACTGGTGGGAACGGACATGCGTTTGTGTCGAAGTCGCCTCAGACCTTTGGCGTGGGCGAGTCTAAGGCTCACGGTTCGTTCGGTACTGAGCTGAAAAGGGCTGGATATGATGTTGTTGTGCTCAGGGGCAAGGCGGACAGGCCGGTTTACTTGTGGATTGATGATGATTCGGTTCAGCTTTTGGATGCTTCGCATTTGATGGGCAAGTCGCCTGGAGAGACCGAGGACGCGATAAAGGAGGAGCTTGGTGACTATTACATTCGTGTTGCATCCATCGGCGTGGCCGGTGAGAAGCTTTCGAGAATTGCGTGCATAATCAATGATAAGACTCGGGCTGCAGGCCGGACTGGACTCGGCGCTGTCATGGGTTCTAAGAACTTGAAGGCCATTGCCGTTCGTGGAACGAGAGACATCACGGCTGCAAAGATGGACGAGTTCATTGAGTATGTGAAAGAGTTTCATGAGAGGATGAAGGGGCCTGCGACGCAGAAGTATCGCGCTTTGGGTACGCCTGAGAACATTCTTGTTCACAATTCGCTGTCGTGTATGCCTACGAGGAACTATCGTAATTCGCGGTTTGAGGGTGCTGAGAAGGTCAGCGGCGAGGTTTTGAACGAGAAGTACGTGGCGAAGATTATTGGTTGCAGTTCGTGTGCGATGCGGTGTGAGCACACGGTTGTGGTTGGTGAAGGTCCATACAAGGGGACTATGACGCGGATGGAGTATGAGTCGCTTTGGGCGCTGGGCCCGTACTGTGGCGTGGACGAGCTGGATGCGATAATCAAGGCGATGGATCTTTGCAACTATTATGGCGTTGATTCGATCAGCGCAGGCGTGATTGTTGGGTTTGCGATGGATTGCTACGAGAGCGGCCTGTTGTCGCGGGAGGATTTCGGCGGGATTGATGCACGGTTTGGCAATGCAGAAGCGTTGGTCAAAACTGTTGAGTTGATCGGCAAAAGGGAGGGCATAGGTGCGGTTCTGGCGGATGGCGTCAAGTTTGCGGCTGAGAAGATTGGCAAAGGTTCAGACAAGCTGGCGTTACACATTAAGGGCGTTGAAGTCACGGGGTATGATTTGCGGTGTTTGAAGACGGCTGCTTTGGGTTTTGCGGTTTCGTTCCGTGGTGCTGATCATAACAGGCATGGTGCTTACGCGTTTGACGTGAAGGGCAAGGTTAACAGGCTTGTTGCTGAGAAGGGCAGGGGTAAGATGGTTAAGGACATGGAAGACGTTTACAATCTTATTGACTCGTTTATTGTGTGCAAGTTTTCGCGGGGCACTTACTATAAGGAGCTTGATGACATGGCGAAGCTTTACGGTTTGGTGACAGGTTACGAGATGTCTCCTCAGCAGCTAAAGGTTGCCGGCGAGCGGATTCAGAATGTTGCGAAGCTGTTCAACGTGCGAGAGGGTTTGGGCAGGAAGGACGATAACTTGCCGTGGAAGGTGATGCATGATCCGGTTCCGGATGAGGGGCCTTCTAAGGGTGCTTTCGTTTCGCAGGCGGAGCTTGATTTGCTGCTTGACGACTATTACGAGTCGCGGGGCTGGACGAGGGAAGGTGTGCCGACGAAGGAGAAGCTCAGTGAGCTGGGTATGACGGAGTTGCTGCCAATAGTGGAGAAAAAGTGAGAATCGGAGGAATGTTGTATGGTTAAGATTCATGAGCGCAAGTTTGTGTCGGCTGACCCGGACAAATGTGTAGGCTGCCAAGTATGTGAGTACGCGTGTTCGATGACGAAGGAAAAGGCGTTTAATCCGTTGAAGTCGCGGATTCGTGTCGTGCGAATCAATCAGGTTGTGAACATGCCTGTCACCTGTCGGCTTTGTGAGAGTCCAGCGTGTGTGGTTGCTTGTCCGCGGGATGCGTTGAAGCAGGAAGAGGAAACGGGCGTGATAGCGGTTGACAAGGACAAGTGCAACGGTTGCGGCTGGTGTATTGAGGCTTGTGATTATGGCGCGATTATGCTGCATCCGGACAATAAGGTTGTGTTTGTGTGCGACTTGTGTAAGGAGAAGGGTGAGCCGCAGTGCATCAAATGGTGTCCAGAGGAGGCTTTGGATTTGGTGACGAGTGACGTTTTGGCGCAGAAGGCAAGAATCACGGCCGTGAAGAAGCTTATGAAAGAAGCAGTCACAGAAGCCTCAAAAAAACCTTAGCAACCGCGAACACGCAATAAAGCCCGCTGTGAGAACTCCGATGTCTATCTCTCCTTCATACGTAGATCGAACCCTCAAGTGAATCTGAAAGGGGCTCTCACTGCTTCCACGCGGTTAGTGTTCTGCTGTTTTCTGAGAACCTGTATTCGTACTGGATGTTTTTCATAATGTCTAATGCTGTCATCTTGAACTCGGTTTGAAAGAACTAGAACAGGCGCAAACACTTTGTTCTAGTTCTTCTAGCATATCTTTGTCTGGTGAGCTTCCGAGTGTTAGGGAGACATGATGAAGGAATTGGTGGTTGCATGACACTCGATTATGTCAAGCTGGTGCTTCAACGGACGATGTGTTCATTGAGGCTTCGTTTCTGAGCTATTCAGTAAAACTGAAAGTCGATCAGGTTCACGGATTCGAAGTCACCGACTAGAAGAGGCAGCGTTTCCTCGGACATTAGGAATCTGCCAGAGCTGGTCTGCTGTCTCCTACGTAAATCCCCACAATCCTGCTCTTCTGCGAGCCCATCACACATTGGGCCTAAATCATCTTGAGGCTTTTTAGTATCATGTTTATGCTGGCTACGATGAGCATAACCGCGAAAACCAAGCGCAAATTCCGACCAGAAAGCCTCTTGCTCGTATAGGCACCTATCTGCGCGCCAAAAACCGATCCCAACCCCAAGTAAAGCGCAAACTCGGGATTCACATTTCCCTGCTGCAAGTGGTTAGCAACGCCCGTTATCGACGTGAAAATCATTATGAACATCGAAGTCGGAATGGAAAAGTGAATTGGAAAATCCAGCGCATAACACATAATCGGCACAAGAATAGTACCCCCACCCACACCCAGCATACCCGAAGCAACGCCACCGAAAAAGCTCAAACACAAACCCACAGCCAGCTTCCGCCGATTTCTGAGCAAACCTGCTTCAAAAGCAGCATCCTTCTGTCCGCAGGCCTTCTCCGATTTCGTTGACAACGCCTTGTACATCATCTGTGCGGCCACGATGATCAGGAAAACGCCGAATATCGGACCCAGCAAAGCCTTCACCTCAGCTATCCCCGTTAAGGCCGCACCCGCGTATCCGCCCGGAGCCGTGGCCAACGCCAGAACAAGCCCGATTTTGATGTACACGCGTTTCTGCTTGATGTAGTTCGCAGCCGAAGCTATCGACGTGAGTATGATAGTGGCCAAGCTGGTGCCTATAGCGCCTATGGCCGAGAAGTCATACAACAAATTCAGCAAAGGCACTATGAATATGCCGCCTCCGACGCCCGTAAGCGAAGCCGCTATCCCAATCAAAAACCCGAAAATAGGCAACAACCACTCCCACATGACACGCTCACTTCGAGGCTTTGACGAGTTTTTGTTTGGCGAAGTAGTAAACTGCACCCACTAATAAGCATGCCACTCCCACAAGCCAAGACTGAAATGAGGCAAAGAACGTGAACGCCAGAAAAACCAAACACGTCACAGCGCCCAGCGCGGGCAAGAACCGCGGATAAACGCGTTTCTGAGGCTTCAGCCTGAAGGCTGACACGTTGGCAAGCGTATAGAAGAAGAGCATGGCAAAGCTGCTTACGACGACGACTCGGGAGATGTCGGCGAACAGCACGAGCACGATGGTTGCAGCGCCTACTATCCAGATCGTGTAGTAAGGCGTGTTGTGCTTCGGATGCAGCTTGCTCAGAGCCTGCGGTAAGTCGTTTCTTCTGGCCATCGCATAGGCCATCCTCGAGACACCGAGAATGCTTGTCAACAGCACGCTTGCGGTGGCAAGCATCCCCCCGACGGAGATGAGGGCGACAGCGGCGCCGTTTCCCGTGGCAGCCATAGCGTCTTTCAGAGGCGAATTCGAGGCTGAGAGGCCACTTGCGCCTATAAGTCCGACAGCCACGAGGCCGACGAGAACATAGACCACCGTCGATATGGCTAACGCAATCAGAATCGCTCGAGGCACGTTGCGGCGTGCGTCCTTGATCTCCTCAGCGATGACGGCGGCGCGTGCGAAGCCTCCGTAGGCAAAGAAAATGTAAACCGCGCCCAGAAGTACGCCTGCCTGAAAAGGCTGGAAGGGCAGGTAATTCGCGGATTGTATGAAGCTTAGGCCGAAGGCGACGAAGAAGGCGAGAATAAGCAGCTTGGCCGCCACGAGGAAATTGTTCAGAAGCGCTGATTGTCGAGCGCCGAGGTAGTTGAAGACAGTGAAGCCAGCGGCGATGAGAGCCGCAATGATGTTGACGGGCAAGACGGGATACAGCGCGTTCAGGTAATATGCGAAGCCTAATGCTACGGCGGCACCTGCGAACGTGTTGCTCAAAATCCACATCCAACCTGTTAAGAAGCCTGCGAAGGGCGAGATAAGCCTGTACGAGTACTCGTAGATGCTGCCCTCCAGCGGCTGCCACGCTGCAAGCTCACAGAAACTCAAAGCTGTCAACAACGAAACACACGCCGCCACCAACATTGAAACCACAACCGCCGAACCCGCAACACCAGCAGCCACACCTGTAACCACAAAAATACCGCCACCAATGATGGCACCTACGCTAATCGCGACAGCATCAAACAAACCCAAAGAAGCTCTAAAACCGGATTGTCGAGCGTTCTCTTTTTTCATGTGGACACCGATCAAACGGTATCTTTAGTCGCATTCGTTATAAAAACCATGATGAAGTCAGATGGTGGAGATATCTCCAGAAGTCCTTACAAATAGTTGGCTTTTCGTTCCACCTGATATACCCAATAAGAGACAGGCAATTGTGAATATAAGCCTTATGAAAGATTGGATGGATAGCGCACGCTGACCGAAAATTCTTTTAGGCATTCTTGTTAAGCTGATGGTACAGGTGTAAGTGACATGACGGCCAAGAAATCATTATTGAAATTCGTGTTGCTAGCGTTTGGCTTTTGTTTCTGTGTAGCCATAGGAATTTTCGTTTACACATCAACAGGTGAAGAGTGGTTCGTTGCAGCTGGGATTGGGGTTGGATTCATAGTCTTTTCAGCAATTGGAGCGTACATCGATGTGAAAAAGCCCAAGTTTCTAAAGTGGGCATCTTTCGAGTTTGGTACTTTCAGACCATCCTAGCGCATGCGATAGACTACGCTTTAAGCAATTTCCTAGGTTTCGTTTCTGCTATGACTTTTCCGCAAAAAAAGAAACTGACGCACAGTTTTCTCTTATGAGAGGCGGAGTTTGTGGTAAACGGCCTTGCTCGGATCGGTGGGAGTTTGGCGAGAGCCAAACAATCGCTATCTAGGTTTCTCTGGTTGTGCGCCAATATTAATAAAAAGGATGATTGCTTATTCTTGTCAATCTTCTTCAGAACGGGCGTGCTCACGAATGATCTTGCCATTTCCACTATTGCTAGCAATTGGGTTAGTGTTGCTTGGCGGATCGAGCGGAGTAGTCATATCCAACTTGATCGCTGTATCCGAGAAACGGAGATTGAGAAAGTCTGTACTAAGTTTTCTTTTGGTTGCCTTCTCAACATCGCTTCCAGAGCTGTTTGTTGCCATAAATGCGATAGCCGTAGGAAACATGCCTGTTTCACTTGGAGACATTCTTGGCTCTAACATAACGAACATTGCCCTTGTCCTCGGCGTGTGCTTCATAGTCATGACTCTGAATCATTCAGGAAAGAAGGAGATAGCAATTGGGGAAAAGGACATGAAACAGTTCACAAATGGATTGATCCTTCTTTCAGGAACTCTTCTTGTGCTTCTCTATCTTCAATACATGAGCAGAGTTATCGGCGTTCTGTTGCTAGGCGTGTTCTTCATTTACTCTTTCAAATTGTTCCGGAAAAGAAAGATAGACGGAGATGAGGGCAATAGGAATACAGATGGAAGAATTAGAAAGGAATTAGTGCTCATTGCTGTTGGTATCATTGGCGTCGTCATTGGTTCGAGATTTGCTGTTGAATCGGCGATAGATGTCGCAACCTACTTAGGAGTGCCAGTTTCGATCATTGGCGCAACTCTGGTTGCTCTTGGGACAAGCCTGCCTGAATTCGCTGTTGATGTAAGAGCGGCCTACACTGGCCACTTAGAAATTTGCATAGGCGACATTGTCGGGAGTTGTTTCTTGAATTCGACGCTTATCCTAGGTCTGCTGTTGGTTTTCACACCGTTCACGGTTAACTTAGCCGTCCTTTCCGACCTGTTATTGTTTAGCGTGGTCTCAAACCTTGTTCTGTGGTACTTCTTAGATAACAGAAAAACGGGATACCGAGAGGGCTTAATTCTACTCTCACTTTACATAATCAACGTGTTGAGCATCCTTGGAATCTTAGTCTTGCGAGTTCCATGATTGACCATGGACATTTCGATTATTTTTGTTTGCTAATTGGTGCGCGCGTGCTGTTCCGTTAAACGTGAAATTGGAACATTAGATTCATTACAGGCACACACGGGTCCAGGTTATTGGCAAACGGCCTTGCTCGCATCGTAGCGCGCGCTTTTAGGTCTTCACTTCTGACCGCATGCTTGAGTTTCTAGTGCAGTCAGTAGCCGATTTTGATGGAGGCCCTTCCGCTCTCTTCGCTACCCATATCGTCTTGCGCAAGATTTACTTTAGTTACAATGGTTTACTATATTGTAAACTCTGTTTTTCTGATAGTGAACGGTATTAAAGGTTCAAAGTAAGATAGTAGATTTTTGTTAGTAAACGATTGTATTAAATATTCGGAGAACCGTGTCTCATGCAGGCGAGTTTGAGGGTGCCGGTTACTAAGGAAATGTTTAAGGTGCAGTATGAAAAGGCCCTTGCACGTGTCGCCCAGCTAAAAGAGATGGGAAAGACTGACGATGAAATCGAGAGGATATTAGCTAAGGAAAAGTATTACGTGTCTGTCCTGTCGAAACTTTTCCACAAGTCAGGCAAACGCATAACGAGAAAGGTTAAAGCTGAAGACGTGGAGCTGGCGAAGCAAACCTTTGCTGAACGGGAGGACAGCAGGAAGCCAGTCCGCCAGAAAGAGATTGAGGATGCTACTTGGTTCCATAATCTTCTTCACGACTTGGGCAAGTACACCTACCACAAGTTAGTTCGGTACGTCAAATGGACTGAAGAGGACATGACCAACCCCGAACATGCCAGGAAGACGTTGACAAGCTACATTGACACTCTCCAAGCGCTGATTGAGGACAGTGGAAAAATCCAGCAACTTGAGGACGATAAGACCCTTTTGGAGATGAACCAGTTTAGGATTCAGCATCTTCTTGATGTCGCTGTCAACGGGGTTAAAATGCTTAAGGGGTACAACGATACGCTGATAAGCTGCATGACGCCGGAGTGCAGGCTTCGAGCATTGAAACAAATGTTGGTTGCTAGCGGCATGAAAGCTATGTCCGAAAGCATGACTCATGTGCAAGCAGAGCCTGATTAAGATGTCGATGAAAAACAGGACTTTTCAGCATAGGCAGCGATCTGCAGAGATCTAAGCCACACTTAGAATCAGCATACGAGCTTTGGGCATACCAAAGAAAGTTTGCATCCAGCAGACTGGCATCCGCTGAAAGAAATGGTTTCTCCAGTTTCTTCAGAAAGCTTGACTCCTTTCGGAAAAGCGCGATCGTCAGGAAAAGATTCACACTCCTTCAAGAATCCTTTGGTCTCACCGGTAATTAGCGCCCCTTCGCCCCAGAACAATTTCACTTCTCACAGAGAGAAACTCGACGGAAAAGCCGAGGCAGGGAGTCACAGAAAACACGACAAAAATGGGGAAGCTCGGGGTAATATCACTCTTAGGTGGAGCCATCTTAATCGTACACATTCAATTCTGGAGTGGTGCGGTCGCCGGTACTTATACCCAAACGGGTTCAAGTACCTTACCTAGAAATTGTCCGCCGATAAGTTAATAGTCTTTCAATTCCCTTTGCTTGGGATTTTTCCATGCACCAAAACTAAGACTGTTGGACAACGGGGAATCTGATGTCTTTCAATTTCCTTTACTTTGGATTTTTCCACTAGAAACTATGACTATCTTTTATGTTGCTTGGAGGCTTCGCTTATGGCTCTGGTGTACATGTTTGATGAAACGCCTGCGACAAGTCCGCCGATCGCGTCGTTCACGATTGGTCCCAGATTTTTTAGGATGCCCGGTTTGGCTTGGTCAAATCGGATAAACTCGAAAATCCCTTTTGCTCCAGCTATGTAGTTAGCTATGGTCATCCCCAGAAGTTCATCTGCCACCAGCCCCGGTCGCCCCGTAAACCTTTCTTTTGACAAGCTTGGTATCAAGCCAGATTTAGCGTCCTCTTCTGCGCGGAAACAAGCAACCTCCAGACAGGAGACATTAGCATCCGATAGGGCTTCAAAGAATTCTTCTTCAAGTAATTCAACTGCTTTCTCTTTTGTCTCTACACCTGGGTGAGGCACAAATAATTCCAAAGCCGCATCTATCATATCCTGTAGTGTAATGCCCTTTTCCTCAAGATATCTCAGCAAAGGTAAATCGCAACTTTCCGATTTCTTTTCCACCATGTTCACACGTCGTTTGTTCTAGGAGGCGAAGACTTATAAAGGTTGGCTGGATAATCCATCCAACGACACCGCGCGGTGACTTAAATGAAGAAGGAGATTCCCGTAAAGCAGCTTGCGGCTATATCGTTGTTGGTTGCTACGGCAGCGGCTGTAAGGGTTGGGATGAACTGGGCTGCGCTCGCTCTGACTATTCCGATTTATGGTGTTCTCGTAAAGATTGGGCTGACTGAAACTCTGACCTTTGTTTCTGGCTTCGTGTTTGGACCCCTACAAGGTTTCATCACTGGTCTGTTGATAATTATCATTTCTGACCTGTTTACCCTCGCTGGTCTTTGGACCCCTTTTATTGCAGTAGTAATCGGTATGCTTGGCTTACTCGGAGGTCTGCTTCGTCGCTTCAAGCCTAATCCGAGCATCGTGTTCTTAGGCGCAGCGGCAGTTGCCTTGACGATGATAAGTGAATTGCTACAAAATATATGGTTTGCATGGTACATGTGGGCGTTCTACATGCCCCAAACAGCGTTTGTAGCGGTACTTGGAACGGTGCTTGTTGGCGGCGTAAAGTCAACTGTTACAGCCCTAATCAATAACGTTGTTCTATTCACGGCGGTCGCACCCACGATAATCAAAGCATTGCGAGAAATGGTAATGCCAAAAACTCTTGCGGAAGAGAAGGCAGTTCAATCTTGAACAGCTTCATTGACGAAATTTGTTTCAAGCTTCGGCTTTTGTTACGAGAGGCCGTGAAAAGAAATTTGACTGAAGGTATTTTGCTTTCCGGCGGGTTAGACACAAGCATCCTAGCGGCCATTGCGTCGAAATCCGTATCGTTAAAGGCATTTACTGTAGCCCTTGAAGGAGCTCCAGCGCCTGACGTTCAATACGCAACATTGATGACCAGTAGGTTGGAGCTAGAGCATGTTGTTTACTGCTTCAAAAACGACGAATTGTGTGATGCTGTTCGCGTGGTCGTGAAAACGATGAGGTCTTTTGACCCAATGGAGATACGCAATAGCATAGCGGTTTACATTGGCTTGAGAGTGGCGAAGGAGCATGGAATGGGCACCGTCATGACTGGTGATGGATGCGATGAGTTATTCGCGGGGTACAGCTTTCTTTTCGACTTGGAAAAAGAACAACTGGACTTGGAATTGCGGAAACTATGGGATGTCATGCAGTTCTCATCCATCAAGTTGGCGAAGGCCCTCGGGATAGAAGTGAAGCTTCCATACTTTGATCCCGGTTTCAAGTCCTTCGCTATGAAAATTGATTCAAGCTTTAAGGTTCGTGACGAAAAGGGGATGAAATGGGGCAAATGGATTGTTCGCAAGGCTTTTGAAAGCATCTTACCTGAAGAAATTGTGTGGAGAGTTAAAACGCCTATTGAGTGCGGATCAGGAACGTCGACGCTTCCAAACCTTTTCAATGAGAAGATTTCTGATGAAGAGTTCAAGGATAAAAAATGCAGATATTTTGATGAGGACAAAGTGATGATTCGGGATAAGGAACAATTGTTCTACTACGAGGTTTACAAATCAGCTATAGGCGTCCCGCATCCTGTCGATCTAAAGAGCAGATTGTGTCCTGAGTGTAACTCCAATGTAGCCGAGGGAGCCACTTATTGCCGAACTTGCGGAGCTTATCCGATTTAATCGTTGGGTGATTGTTATGTCTCGAGTTGTTGTGTCGTGGAGTGGTGGAAAGGACAGCTGTTTTGCCTGCCATAAAGCAATCTCAGAAGGATCCGACGTTTCTTATCTCATGAATTTTGTCTCGAAAGATGGAAGATGTATGTCTCATGGGCTAAACTCTCGATTGCTCCTAGCACAGTCTGAAGCAATCGGAATTCCAATGGTTCAAAGAGAAGTCGCGTGGGAAACATATGAGCAAGGTTTCAAAAGCGTGGTACGTGAGCTAAAACAAAAGGGCGTAGAGAGCGCTGTCTTTGGAGATATATCTGACATTGCGGGACATGAGGGTTGGATAGACCGGGTTTGTAGCGAACTGGGTATAAAGCCTGTGAAGCCTTTATGGGGCAGTGACCCTTGGCAACTTCTCGCCAGCTTTATTAAAGAAGGGTTTGAAGCACGCGTGGTTATGGCGAAAGCGAACTTATTTGGCAAAGAGTGGTTGGGGCGCAAAGTAAACGAGAGTTTTATGAGAGACTTGCGGAAGCTTGCGAAAAAAGCCGATGTTCACCCTTGCGGCGAACTGGGTGAGTATCATACGTTCGTTTGTGATGGTCCATTGTTTAGAAAGCGCCTAAGAATACTTGATTTTGAAAAGAAGACACTAGAAGGATTCTGGTTTCTGGATATTACACACTGCAGAACTGTGGAGAAGTGAGAGAAATGCATGACATAGTTTTAGCGCATAATGAAACTAAAGGCAGAGCCTTCTTAGATCAGCTAAGTGGAAAAACACCTTTGTTTGCGTGCGTCATTGGCGTGACTGAGACTGCGAAAATTCCGGGCATATCGGCTGCGGGAAAATATCCCGAGTTGACCGATTATACGCCACCTGCTGACGTTGAGCTTCTTCTACTTGGAAAATGTAGATGTATAGCGGGTGTGCCTGTGACGCCGGAAGGGATACCGACTCCTGCCTTAATTACCATGTCAGCACTGAGGCTAGCGAACATACCCGCTCTCGTGGTCAGTGGCGGACTTGAGATAAATCCACATGTTCCCTTCTTAGACTTAGGAGGAAAATCCGGAAGAGATGTAAGAACAGGCAAGGCTGTCGACAATGCAGGGGAAGTTATGTGGAGAGCAAAGATTGCTGCAGAAAACTTGGCCAAGACGGTTGATTATCTTGTGATTGGTGAAAGCATTCCTGGTGGCACAACGACTGCTCTCGGCGCACTGTTGGCTATGGGCATGGACGCTAAAGGAAAAGTTAGCAGTAGTATGCCTGGAAACCCCCATGAACTCAAGATCAGAACTGTCGAGGACGGCTTGAAGGCTTCGAATGTGGGGTTCGGTGTCTTAGCTAATGATCCGCTAAAAGCGATTTCCTGTGTTGGAGACCCAATGATGCCTGCCTTCGCAGGATTGATTCTAGGTGCTGCAGATAAAGTGCCAGTTGTGATGGCAGGTGGAACACAGATGGGGGCAGTATTATCCGTCGTTAAAGCTATAAACCCAAATGTCCTCGACAACGTAGCCATTGGAACTACTCGATGGATCATGATCGACAAGACAGCTGATTTGAAAGGAATAATCACTCAAATCGCGGACGTTCCGATACTTGCTGCTGATCTCGACTTTAGCCAATCGCGATTCGAGGGCTTAAGGGCTTACGAGGCAGGTATGGTGAAGGAAGGAGTCGGTGCGGGAGGAGCAGCCATAGCTGCGATGGCTAAATCGGAGGGATCAATAACAAAAGATACCTTACTTGTGGAAATCGAGAGTAACTACGAGCGATTAGTAAGACCCAAGTGATGTGGTAGGATGCTTAAGGAAATAAAGAACCTGATAGCTTTTCTCACGATAATTCCAGTGGGCATGGATTCAGATTGCCTCACCGACACAGCTGGCTACATGTACCTTTTTCCATTAGTAGGTGCTTTCATTGGTTTGTTATCAGGCATATTCGGTCGGCTGCTTCTTAACTTCCTTGACGCCGCAATTGTCGGTATCTTGACTTTAGGTTTTATCTTGCTAATCACTGGGCTTCATCACACTGATGGACTACTCGACTTTGGAGATGGTATAATGTATCAGGGACAAGCGGAGAGAAAGATCGAGATTATGCATGACCAGCAAACAGGTGCTGGCGGCTTGGCACTTGGCTTAGTGACAATTCTAACAACAGCCTCATGTATCGCACAACTCAACCAGAACTGCTTTATACAAAGCTTGATTGTGTCAGAAGTTTCAGCCAAGCTCGCCATGGTCATCATAGCGTGGACGGGAAGATCCGCACGAGAGGGGATGAATACATATTTTGTCAACGCTATGCAGGGTCAACATCGAAATCTTCGAATGATAGTTGCTCTCTTCATCGCACTTGGCATAGTGCTGCCGCTTATGAGTGTGGTAGGTTTTGCCGCAGTGGTCGCAGGTTTGGCCGCCGCGTTGGTTCTCACAGTGATTTCAAACAGACACTTCAAAGGCGTGACAGGTGACGTGTTTGGAGCGGGGAACGAGCTTACCCGATTGGCTTCTTTAATCACTATTTTAATGGTGGTTAGATGGGTGTGACCGCGCTGGTGATGGCTGGGGGTAAGGGCACGCGGATGAAAACGATGGAAGAAAAGCCCCTACTAAAAGTTGGCGGCAAACCTATTATTGAATACGTCTTGAACGCGCTAAGAGCCGCAAAGAAAGTCGATGAGATAATTGTAGCCACAAGTGAACGCACTCCCAAAACAGCTACTATGGCAAAAAAATTATCAATGAGAGTTTTGAAAACATCAGGAAGAGGCTTCGTTCCCGACATACAATGTGCGATCAAGAAGCTTGGACTCAGCACAGTTTTAACGATATCAGCAGACCTACCGTTAATCAAGAGTGAATTTATTGATAGGATAATAGAGCGTTATGAAGAATGCGGCAAACCAGCACTGACAGTTGCTGTTCAGATGGAGACACGCGAACGATTAGGTCTGAGTTCGGATTACGCCTTTGAAGTGAATGGCAAGCGTTTGGTTCCAGCGGGCATAAACGTGATTGATGGGAAAAGAATCGATGAAAAAGAACTGGAGGAAGAGGTCTTCGTCCTCGACGATGAAAGAGTTGCTCTGAACGTCAACACTTTGGAAGATCTAAGGGTCGCTGAACTTATGCTGCAACCAAGATCTCGATAGTCCCCATTTCTATGTTTTCCCACACTAATGCAAACCCTAACACACAACCTTCTGACCAAGCTGGAGCCCTACTATCGGCGTTAAGTCTAACCAAGCACTAATGACGATCATCAAACTGACCGCAAATCTCAATAATACAAATCCGAGAGTTCGAACGTTTTGCAAAGATACTCTACTTACTCGCAATTTGATAGCAATCCGCATCGGTTTTGCGGCAAAAGGACGGCCGATTCGCAGGTATTTGAGGGCTTAATATGGTAGCCCGGGATAGTTTCAAACTCTCGGTTCAAACCTTTCCTGACTATCAATTTGCGAGTTTAAACTAGCTTGATTGCGATTGAAACGGCTACGTTTTTCTATCGTTTTCGCTATTCACCCGAGAGCTCGACACTTTTTAGCACTCATGTTATGGCGTGCGGTAGAGTTCCAGAGCTCTTATGCTACGTGTGGATAAAACGGTACCTTTGGGTTTGGGGGTAAAGTTTTATCTTGTGTGTGAAAAAGCGTTTCATTCTGAGATTCACAAAAAGAGGGGAAGGCTTCTTTTATAGAAGGCAAACGTTAGTGTTTTGCTGGCCTGCTGTGAGGCGCTTTTAGGGTTTTTCAATCACTGTTTTCGTGAAGATTTCTATTTCCGTCACCTTTGCCTGTGTTACGTCTACCTTGACGAAGGCTCTTCCTGTTGTGTTCAGGTTCATCGTGACTATTGCCGTGGTTGCCTTCGTGGTGACAGTGCCGTCTGCTTCAACTGTGGAACTGATGATAGGTCTCACATCAGTTATGTTGTAACTCTCTGCAATCAGCTTTTGCACGTCTGTATCGTTTTTGGCTATGTTGATGACGTTGTCCTTGTACTCTTGGCTGACGGTGACAGTTCCGCCAAACCCGCCCTGTCTACATCCGCCTCTATGCCCATGTCCTCCCAAGGGCATGCCCGTGCCATTGAAGTAATTGCCGTAGTCATAGGCGAAGTCCGCTGTCGTGCTTGTGGCATTCGCCATCCCGTTGGCGTATACCATTGCAGCTATTGTCGACAGAATCGCAAGAACCGTCGCCGCTGAGATTATCAGTGTCTTGGTTTTTCTTTCCAGTTCAATCACCTCTTTTTGCTTGAATCGTTTTCACGTTTCAATTGGTTGTTGGGGACGATAAAGGCGTATTTCAGAATTAGACCAGATTCTGTTCCCAATTTGACCATACCCTAGTTGGATCTGATATGTTTGGGTAAAATTTTATCAACCACCACCACCAAAAACGACGAATGCGGAAAAGTGATAGCCGAACACTTACCAACCAGTATGCTTATTAATTTTCTGTAAGCATTCCATCGTAGTGCCTCTAATGTCGGAACAGAAGCAAGAGAAGAAAAAGAGGAAAAAGAAAGAGCATCTTGGTTCCTTAGAGACTGAAAGAGCTGAGAGTGAGTTATTTCCAGAGCTAATGAAAGGTTTGGAAGAGCTGGAAAAGGAAAAGAAGTATGTTGATATTCAAGTCTGTCCGAAATGCAAAAGCCCATTGACCCGCAGAGTCGGCTCGATGACTGGAGACATGTCGGCTCACATCGGATGGGCTCCACCAAAATACGAATGCCGTGAATGCGGATGGAGAGAAAGGTCAGTTCTCAAGGCTACCAACAGACCAACGAGCATAAAAGACGTTGTAGTAATGGCAGAGGCGAAAGATGCCGAAAATGAGAGAAGGAGAAAGGAAACCAAGAAAAGATAGAAGGTTCTTCTATCAGACTTCTTAAGCAACTGTGATGCTTAGTTGGGGTAAAGTTTTATCCAACCAACGACGATGGTGTTTGGAAAAAAAACTGTGGCAGGGAAGGGCGTATTCACGGCTCAGGTAGCAGTAGAAGGCAAGGAGCAGTATCGCGTAGTATTATCGGAATCGAGTATACGCCCATTTTGTGGAAAAGTTATAGCTGAACTAAGGCAGTCAGTGGATTCGCGCGCGGTTTTGGATGCCCGCTTAACTGCAAGTCCTGCTTCTCAGGTTAGGAATTCTTTACACGGTGTTCTTTGTTTTCCCAGTATGGTTTTGTTTTTAGGTATTGTATTTTTGCTTTGAGTAGGTCCATGTATAGTTGGTCTTCTTTCGGGTGCATTTTCCCGAGGATTCTTGAGGCTGTTTCAGGACCTACCCCCTTCACCTCTAACGCCACGATTGCCTTCTTGCCGTAGCTCAGCACGAGGTCTGCCATCCGCCTCGTTTTGGCCAGATCCTTCAGTTCCTCTTCTGCCAATTCCTCGCCTTCAGTTCTCTTGTGCATAAGCTCAACCAGCCGCTTCGTGTCCTCGCTCGGATACAGCGGCGCCAGCAATTGCGATTTGCATTTGCTGCATTGTGGCAGTTCAGGCAGGCTCTTGATCTTCGTCTCGCCCGTGGCTGCTCCGCACTGCATGCACAGCAAGTTCACTCTTCTTGCTTCGATGGCCATCTTCATCTTCTCAATGTTGCTCTCCAGCACATCTTCAGGCGCCATAAGCTCGGAAACGTCAGAATGCTTTTCCAGAATGTGAAAGGCCAGCGGCGTGGGCTTCTCGCTTCGCATTACCGTGCTGACCTTCAAAGTGCCCTTTCGGATTGCGTTCAGTATCTGCTCTGTTCGACGGAGGTCCACTTTTTCAACCATGCCCTCGCGCAGCGCTTCATCATAGATTGGCGTGTCGCGGAATCTGGCAGGCAGCTCAGCCAAGCGTTCGTAGCTCATCGTCTTGCCGCGAGGCAGCGCTCCGAACCTGTCGGCCACGAACTTCATCCTGTACGAGAACGGGAACTTCGCCTCCAGATAAGCGTCAAAAGCCTTCTCCGCCTCCGCGTCCGTAAGCCCAAACAGCGTCTTAGGCATCTCGTCAAGCTCACGCTGCGTCACCTTACGCGGAGCCTCAACTAGAATACGGTAACCGTCATTCCACCAACCAATAATCGTCTCACGATCCGAAAGCACAGCGTCGAATATGCCTCCGAGCGTACGGTTCACGATTTCACCAAAGCAGGCATGCACGATCAGGTACTTGTCGAAGGCCTCGATCACGATGTGCTTGTCCGTGGGCAACGGCGCACCTTGCTTGACTTGTTCAGCAACTTCAGCGACCACTTCCAGAAGGTCCGACTTGCCCGTGGCGAACTCGCTTGCAAGCTTCTCAGCCGCAGCCTCAGCACTTCCCGCCTCCTTCAGTGCCCTGCGAATTTCCTCCCGCATTTCGCCTGTCTTACTAGCCAGCTCAAACGGCACAGCCATGATCTCGCCGTCCCAACCTGGCGCGGCCGCAAACGGGTCCTCAGAAGGCACAACGTAAACCGTGCCCGTCTCCTCTTCGATCTGCACGATGCGCCACACCTTACCCCGCACGACAAAGTTCAGGCCAACTCGCGCACGCAGAGCCATGAACTCGTCGCCCACCGTACCTATCCTACGATCCGTAATCACGTTGATCATGGGGTAGCGTCTCTCGTCTGGAATCATTGACAGGTTCTCATAGTAGTAACTTCGTGTTCGTCGTGCCTTGCGCAAGACTTGGCCTTCCTGCTCGGCTCTTAACTCGGAGAGGCTGTCTAAAAAATCTATCACGTCCAGCAGCCTATCCTCAGAAAGGTTGCGGTACGGATACGCCCGATGGAGCAGTGCCGAAAGCTCTTTGAGGCTTACGGTGCCCTTGTCCATGATGACGCCAACAATCTGGTGCGCTAGAACGTCCAGAGCTTCCTCGTGGATGAGCACAGGCTCCAACTTGCTCGCGTAAGCGTTCTTCACAGCAGCGATGGACTCTAACGTGTCGTCAGGATACGCCGTCACGATCACGCCCTCAGAAAGCATGTTCAGCCGGTGACCGCTACGGCCCACTCGCTGGATGAGGCTGTTCACCTGCCTCGGCGAAAGATACTGGATAACAAGATCCACAATGCCTATGTCTATGCCCAACTCCAGCGTGCTCGTGCAGATAATCGCCTTCAAGACGCCTGCCTTGAAATCGTCTTCAATCTGAGTCCGCTCCTCTCTCGAAAGCGACCCGTGATGCACAGCAATGTCGGCACGGCCCAGTTGCGTGAACTTGTGCCCCAACACCTCAGCGTTTTCCCGACTGTTGACAAAAACCAGCGTTGACCGGTGACTGTCAACAAGCTCGGTGACGCGTCTTATTCTGGCCGCCGCCTCCGGAGCAGTGTTCAGCTTCCCAGCCAAATCATAATCCGCATCCACCGGAGCCGGGTTCTCAACGTGATACCTGTAACCCTTCGGCAGCGCAGCATGCACGATCTTGATTGATCGTTCTGTTCCTGCAACGAATCCTGCCACTTCCTCAGGGTTGCCAACAGTAGCCGACAAACCTATCCTCTGAAAGTCCTTTTCCGTCACTTCGCGCAATCGTTCAAGCGCCACTGTCAGCTGAACGCCGCGCTTGCTCTCAGCCAGCTCATGAACCTCATCCACAATCACCCACTGCACATGGCTCAAATGTTCGCGCATTCTAGAACCGGGAAGAATGGCTTGAAGAGTCTCAGGAGTCGTGACCAGCACGTTCGGAGGAGAAATCGCCTGCCTACGCCGCAACTTCATCTCAGTGTCACCATGCCTAACCTCGACCGAGATATCCAGTTTCGACGTCCAGAACGACAGCCGCTTGAGCATGTCGCGGTTCAAAGCCCGAAGCGGCGTCACATAGACTACACGTATGCCCTTCTTGGTCTCCTGTTGAATGAGCCTTGAGAATATGGGCAAGAGCACTGCTTCAGTTTTCCCGCTGCCTGTGGGCGCAATCAACAGCACGTTCTCCCCAGCCATAATGGGAGGAATCGCCATAACCTGAGGTAACGTCGGGGTGTCGAAGCCTAACTCCTGCAGCCCCTCTCGGACTGGCTTGGCAAGAAGGCTGAAGACATCGCGATCCTGTTGATGCGTGGTCATTTGCGGGTGTCGCCACTGAATACTTGCTGTGAACTGCAATTATCCTTTACTGGCCTGTCCATCTGCGCCGCTAAAGTATCATTTTCCTCAGGTGCAGTGCGTCTTTCTTATTTCCGTAGAAGTCTTTGACTCTCTCGAAGACTACGAACCCATTCTTGGTTGCGAAACCCAGCGCCGTCTTGTTCGTTTCAGGAAAGTGCATGCTTAGTGCGAGCATTTTCTTTGCTTTGACAATTCTGGCGGCCTTGTTGACTAAGAGCGTGCCTAGGCCGCTGCGCTGAAAGCCTGGATGCACGTCCAGCCATTCGATCTCCAACGAGTCGTCTTTTCTTGGTGACAGAATCATGAAGCCGACCGCTCTGGTTTCAACTTCTGCCAACCAAACCTGTTCCCGCCGCTTCAGCTTCTCCAACCGTGCCTGAAGCTCACTCGTCGTATGCCTCTTCCAGTCCCTAGTCTTCTCAAGCGTGGCAACATAATCAACGAAATCGCGACTCTGATACTTACGAACCCTGCGCATACAATCCCAGACTAACCTTTAATTGCGAAAGACAATTTCAAGCTTTTCTCTTCCCGCCGACCAATCGAGACCTTCTCCTCAAACTTGCCTTCAGCAAGAAGGCTTGCGAACTCTGGTGTTAATGGTTCCTTTCTGGAACAAAACACGATTTCGTCCTGCTTGTTCGCCCAGATAGTCAGGCCTCGCGTTTTTCCTTTGTGGATGAAGTGCAGAAGCGTGCCTTCCTCGTCGATCTGCAGCATGCCAATGGCGCTTGGGCCTTCCAAAGTGCTGCAAAGCTCATCCAGAGCCTCATTGGCATTTGATTTCTCGTTGAGCAGTTGCCAGAACAGATGCGGAATGACCTCTGAATCGATGAGCTCCGTCCTCTCTGACTCGAAAACGTGTCCTCGACCAAGCTCTGCTCTGATCTGCTTGTAGTTTTCGACTCTACCATTGTGAACTGAGACCACGGTGCAGTCGGGGTTGTGTTCAACAACGTAAGGCTGCGCGGTCTCTCTAAGCTTGGCGGTTTGCATGAACTCTGGACTAGGCATCCGCACGTGCCCCAGCAGCACTGAAGCTTTGGCTGTTTTCATAATCTCGGACAAGCGCCTCGCAGGAGAGCCGTTGACTTTGCCCACCTTGTCATATATGACGCTTCCGTCTACAAGCAGAAGAGCTATGCCTGCGCCATAGCCGCCGACAGGCGTCTCCTCACCAGGATACTGGCAGACCTCCAATCTTTCAAGAACCCTGAACACTCCGGAAAGCGGAACTGGTTTTGTCAATGCGAATCCAAATATGCCGCACAAGCTTTTCGCGTCTCCTCTAATGCATTGTTGGAGTATGGCTGCTTGGCGTTAAAAGGTGTTCTGTCACTTGCCGGTGTGCAGGCCGCGCGCGCGGCGCATCGGTCACGCCTATCCTGTACGCTACTCCTTCAAACTTGTCAAAGTCTCTTCCACACTTGTATACGAAGCGACCGACGTGTTCCAGCGGCGTGTCTTTGGACAGAACTGAGATGGTGAACACGCGGCTTTCAGATATGAACTCGTGTGTATAGTTTTTCTTGCAGATGCTTATGCCCACAACGACAGGTTCGGATGCCACTTAAAAGACTGTGTTGCAGATTTGACCGTTGAACTTGCTTTCCTTCTTCGAGGACACAACATAGACGCCGTAGCTAATCTTGCGCAATGCCTTCAAGTCCATTCTTTCAACAATTCTCCGTCACTGCGCTAGGGTCGGAGTAAACTCTGGCAATACTTGGTACTTAAGGCTAGCCCGAAGCTCACCAAAACCTTGAAATTCCGAGGCGTTCAATTCTGCTTGGACGATGAGGTCATCGAGGTACGGAGACGCACGCGCGAATGATCGCTTTTTCCGCTGCTGAGTCCACAAAATCTTTAGGGTAGAGGTTTGCATTGGCTAATTTCCCCGCCAAGAGCATGTTGGATCTGGACAGTAAGACTGCTTGGGATATAAAGAAAGGAGAGGGGAGGAGTTTGTTAGCGTTCTGATGGCCCGGTGATGTATGCCCAAACGCTTACCAGAACCAGCGTCAAGCACGCTCCAGCAAACCCTGAAACCATGAACCTTATCTGCACCAGTGCTGGCAACACTTCCATCATCCAAGGAATTACGTAGTCTGCTGTCAATTGTGCAATAATGCCTGCCATGAATCCGAGTAAGGCTACCATCGCGAAAATCCTTATCCTGTCACTCATCTAATTCACCTTTTGAATAGCAATGAATCCCAAGCCTCTTTTTAGTCTAACTAACACGTTTATGTCTATAAACCGAAAACAGGCACTGGCCACTTTTAATTGGAAAATTAAAGCCAAAAACCGTTTCCGTTCAGACATATATCTCCACATATATGCGCTCATGTTTCACCCATATTAAGAACGGTTATGACTGTTCCCAGAGACTTCTGTCTTTTCGGAGGTAACTCATTTGTCAGAAAGATTTAGCAGAAAATGGGAAAGTAAGAGAGAAGAACGACCGTTTACAGACCGCATGAAGGAGGCTGTGAAGCCCCCAGGCCCACTGAAGCCACGACTAGACTTCGCCGTAAGACGCATCGAACTTCAAGTCCAGAAACTTGACCAAGCAACCGAAAGATTCGCCCAACGTGACAAAACCATCTTTGCCCGAATCGTCGACGCCTACACCAAGCACGACACCGCCCGCGCAAACGTCTTCGCCAACGAACTCGCTGAAATCCGCAAGATGGAAAGACTCATCATAAACGCCAGACTCGCACTAGAACAGATCGTACTCAGACTACGCACCGTATCAGAACTCGGAGACGTCGTATCCACACTCGGCCCAGCCGTCGGCGTACTACGATCAGTCAGAGCCGGACTAGTCAGCGTATTCCCAGAAGCAGAAAACGAACTCGGCGAAATCGGCAACATGCTCAGCGGAATAATGCTCGAAGCAGGACAAGGCTCAGGAATGACCCTCAACTTCGACAGCGTAAACGAAGACGCCGCCAAAATTCTGTCCGAAGCATCAACAGTCGCAGAGCAAAGAATCAAAGAGAAGTTCCCAGAGCTTCCACCAGGAATCCCAACGTCTGCGCTAGGCGAACAATCGACAACCAACACATCCTAAAGGTAGGGGTTGAAGAACATGCCAGAAACCCCCAACCTTTTTCTCCATGTTGGAAAACAAGTCAAAGACGAATACGGCCGCGCAGTAGGCAAAATAGCATCTTTCGCCGTAAGCCCACAGGGAAAATTCGACGCCGTCTTCATTGAGCAAGGTGACGGAAAATTCAACAGACACTCTGTCGAGCACCTGCAAATCGACGGAATCGAAATCACACTCATCTCCAGAATAAAGTCCAGAGCAACCATGTTCTCCGACCAAATCCCACTCATATGGCGAAAAGACCAGGCCCTCAAGGATCTGAACGACAAAAAGAAAATCTCGCCCGGACTCTACGAGGAGCTGCACACAACATTCGACGGTGCACTGACCCAGCTGAAGCGCGACGCACAAGCACTCTCAGAAGAAATCGAAAAGGAGATAGCGCGCTGCTCGCGAGAAATCATCGAGCAAAACTACGCACTTGTGCACTTGGAAATCGAGCACGAAATCGGCAAGATCGACGGTCAATGCTACGAGACCGCCTTCTCAATGATACAGGAGAACCTCAAGAGAGTGCAGATCGAGAAGAGCGACTTGGACTTCACAAGGACAAAGCTCTCCAACATACTTCTGGGCGACGCCACAAAGCTACCCATACCAGAAAAGAGCAAAGTCAGCGAAGGGTCAACCAAAGGGTTCAGTTCACTTTCACTAGGGCCAGATCTTCCGGAACCGCCTGTAGTAGTGTACGTGAAAGAGATCGGAAAGTCCAGCATATAGGAAACTGACAGGAAAGAGTAGCGGAGGAGGGAAAAAGAATCAAAAACTTCTTACGCCCGGACCCTCCACCCGTCCGCGAAACTATAACACGCTCAATCCAAACACTCCGGGTACAACAGAACAAGATCGGGCAAGCAACCTACCGCCTCAAAGAAAGAGACAAAACCCTCTTCCAATCCACCATTTTTGCACTCAAAAACAGGAACAAGGCTCGCGCTGCAATCTGCGCAGGTGAAGTCGTTGAAGTCCGCAAGCTCTTGCAGTTCCTTCAAAACGTGGAGCTAGCCATAGAACGCGTAATCTTGCGCCTTGAAACTATCAAGGAACTCAGCGAAATAGTCGTCGACCTCAAACCAGCGCTCCGTCTGCTTCAAGGAGTTTCGCAGGAACTGTTCGACGTCCTACCCGACGTGTCTTCCGAACTCAGCAAAGTCAACGAAACCATAAGCGAAACCCTCGCCACCACTCGAATACAAACAGACGAGTCGATAATACCTGTGAACACCAAGACGCCCGGAGGAGAAGAAGTCCTCACCGAAGTCTCAGACTTTCTCAAGCAGAGGATCTCAAAGAACCTTCCCGAACCGCCCGCTACTCTCCAAGTTCCAGAGGACACAAAGGCCGCAATCAAAGAAATGGTTGCGTTGGCAGCCAGCTGCTCAGAATCAATGGGTCAGGAAACCTCCAAAGATTCTGATCAACTTTCCCAAACCCTCTTTTCTTACAAGAAGGCCGAAATTCAGGAAATCTCCCTGAAAGTTGAGAAATCCCAACTAGAAGACGTGCTTCTAGATTACGTTAAGAAAAGTAACGGTGAAATCGACTTGACAAGATGCTCAGTCGATCTCGACACCTCACATGAGGAAATCCAGAAAGCCCTCAAAGCCCTCGGGGCCAAGGGCAAGATCAAAATCGAAGTGCAATCAGGATAAACAGAGGCGAGAAAAGCATGAGCGCTTCCCAAGAACTAGAACATGACGCGACTAACCACGCACTGGAAGCAGTGCGACTAGACAAGCAGGGAGCAAAAGGCTTAGCCATAACCACCTACCAGAAAGCCATAGAGTGCCTCCTGAAACTCGTCCAGCTATACCCAGAATACGGGCTCAACCAAGTCTACGTGCAAAGAGCCATAGCCTACCAAGAAAGAATCAAAGCCCTACAGGGCGCCGTAGGCAACGTGGGTCCACACTTGGCACCGCGCGACGAGAACGGAAACACACAGGCTGCTGAAGGCGGAAAATCAACCTACGAAGAACTCGTGGTCATGGAGAAGCCTAACGTGAAATGGGAAGGAGTCGTAGGCTTAGACACTGCCAAGAAAGCCGTCAAAGAAGCCATAGTTTACCCGGTTCAAAGACCTGATCTCTTTCCCTTAGGCTGGCCAAGAGGCATACTGCTCTTCGGACCGCCAGGTTGTGGAAAGACACTCTTGGCCGCGGCAGTTGCGACCGAAATAGACGCCACCTTCGTCTCGATGGATGCTGCATCAATCATGTCCAAGTGGCTCGGTGAAGCAGAACAGAACGTGGCCAAACTCTTCGTCTCGGTTAGGAAATCGGCAACTGACGGAAAACCATCAATCGTGTTCATCGACGAGCTAGACTCGCTCATGGGCAAGCACACCAACGAAGTAGGCGGAGAAATCCGCGTCCGCAACCAGTTCCTCAAAGAAATGGACGGAATCTCTGACAAGGGCAAGAACCTTCACGTCTACGTGATAGGCGCAACCAACAAACCGTGGGACTTGGACTGGGCGTTCATTAGACGATTCCAGAAAAGAATAATGGTTCCTTTGCCCGATCATCACACTCGCCTCATGATGCTCAAACTGTACACGGGCACGCTGCAACTCGACCCGAACGTCGACCTGCATGAGCTGGCCAGACTGTCAGAAGGCTTCTCCGGAAGCGACATCAGAGACGTATGTCAATCCGCACAGCTGAAACTCATAGGCGAGTTCTTCGAAACCGGCAAAGCCAAGGACAAAGAAGCCAAACCAAGACCTTTGACCATGGACGACTTTAGACAGATACTGGAAGAGAGAAAACCAAGCGTATCGTTGGACATGCTCTCCCTATACAACCGATGGTTCGACGCGTTCAAAGCTCTCTAAGAAAGGAGGAAACGATGGAAAAAGAGTTTGAAGTTTGAGAATGTTGGTGGAATGGTTTGGAGATCGCATACAATAATTTTTTATGCTCTCCTTTCTCCCCCTCAAATAGTATCTCCAAACCCCACATACACATTCCAAACTGAAAACTCAAAGAGAGCCTTACACATTTACCTTCAAGAGATCTGCAAGTTTCTCTGGGCTTTTTGTAGCGTCTACGTACGGAATCTTCAGACCCATTGCTTCCGTTGAGAAGGGTCCGGAAAACGCGAGTATTGGTTCGAAGGTCTTCAGTGCTGCTGTCGCTTCGTTGGCAGTTTTCACAACCACGATCTTGGGAATGTTTCTCTGCTTGCTCACGAGTCTCTTGAATCCTTCAAGAAAGACAATGTCGTGGCCCTTGCACCTTTCCAAAATGTCCCTAAGGGAGTAGTTTCCGCTGACTCTTTCTATTGTGGCTATCTCGCTTGCGGCCATGCTTATGATAGTCTTGGCGCCTGCTCGTGCATATCTCCACGTGTCTTTTCCTCTGGTGTCAATCGTGAAATCCTGCTCGGATATGTGTTTCACTGCAGCTATCTTGTGTCCACGCTTTGCCAATTCGCTGATCAATGCTTCAACGGTCGTTGTCTTTCCCGAACGTTTGCTTCCGACAACGGCCACAACAGTCTTTTTCATCTTTTCCTTCCCCCGCTTGACTGCATCTCTTCTGAGAAGGCCTTTTCAAGCACTTTTCTGTCCATGTGAAGCCTTTCTGAAAGAGCCTTCACCCATCCCACGTAAGCCCTGAACAGATTCTGAAGTATCTCTGCCTTCTCTCCGTCAGACAGGTCCTTTTCCTCCGCCAAAAGCAAAGCAAACCACCGGCCAGCGTCCGTGAGCTTGTAGGCCTTAACCCACACTATGCGTCCTTCTGTTTCAACCTTCTCCATTTCCTCGGACAGAACACTCAGTCTGGTCAACGTTTTGAGGTTTCCAATGACCGTCTTGTTCGAGTAAGCGAGTCTCCGCACAAGATCTTTCTGGTAGATCTTGTTCGCGATTCCTTGACCTAGCGAGAATCTTAGTATGTCAACGGCGGCTCTTGAACCGAAAATGGCGCCCAATATCTTGGTCTTCTGTCCAGATGGAAGAAATACTACATATGGATGTAGCTTCTCTGTCAATGCTTCCACGCACGCTTGCTCTATTCCTGAACCTGTTTTAAGTCTTATGTCCTTCAACGGCAGGTTTTTTAAACATTGCACTACCATTCTTCCGCGGTGCGCAGTAACGACGATCAAGAACTGGCTGCCAATGGACGGCGACACCTTCGTAACCCGAGAGGGCTTCATATTCAATGTTTTCGGATACGAGCATCCAGCCGATCGCGTCTTCGCGTTTCTAAAATACATTCCAGCTGAGCTGAAAAGCCTCTTCAACATATCATATCTAGACAAAACATGGAAACACGGCAAGACGGATCTGTTCCGAGCTGAAAGACTCTACACTGCACAAAACTACCAGACCTTCCTGCAGACTTTCAGGAGAAGCTTTCCTTCTTACGTGTACTACTGCCCCTTCCGCGAGAAAGAAGTGATCAGCGCATCAATGAGTTCCATAAAGCGGGTGTTTGTCCCAAGAGAATGCTTGTCCGCCTTGGCGGCTCTCAAACACAAGGACACATTGCAGACCGAGTCTATTGAGTTCATCAAGCTGCTTTCAGAGAAAGCAAAACTAGCTACGAGCGACTTCGGCATCCACGGTTCAGTAGCCTTGAACATGCACACACCAAAATCAGACATCGACGTAGTCGTATATGGCGCACGGAACTTCCGCAAGCTCGAACGGGCCGTAGATCGGCTTGTGATGGCAGGCAGGCTGAGCTACCAATTCAACAACAAGCTGGATGCGGCTAGGCGCTTCAAGGGGCGCTACAAAGGCAGGATTTTCATGTACAACGCGATCCGCAAGCATGAAGAAGTAGCGAACAGATACGGACAGTTCAAGTTCACTCCCGTCAGACAGGTGAAGTTCTGGTGCACAGTCAAGAACGACAGTGAAGGAATGTTCCGCCCAGCCACATATCCCATCGAAGGCTTCAAGCCTGACGACAAGGATTCCGCGCTCGCTGGCAGCGATGTTCCTGAGCTTGTGGTTTCGATGATCGGGTGCTACCGCAATGTTGTTCGGAAAGGAGATGCAATGCACGTTTGTGGAATGCTGGAACGCGTACAGAGTCTTGAAACTGGTCGTGTTTTTCATCAGGTTGTAGTCGGATCAGGAACGAGCGAGGAAGAACACATTTGGCCTCTCTGAAACTCAGAGACCGAGACGCAATCATCACAAGAGAAGGTTTGATATTCCGCGTTTTCGGCTACGATCACCCTGAAGGCACGTACATTTGCGACGCTGAATACGCGCCGGCACAGATATTCAAATCATACAACCCGAAAGCCCCCAGAGGCAGCGAGTCGAGCATCTTCTACAAGTTCTATGAAGACGAAGGTTTGAAGCTCCTACAAAAACAGTACCCGCAATACATGCTTTTCAATGAGATGCTCCAGCGCAAGATCGTGGGAGTACGTCACAGCGACGTTGCGGACGTTCGAAAACCAGACGCTCGTCTAGCTAGTCTGATGGAAGGGAAGCCAAAGGACGAGCTTGTTTCAGCCACGCAGAATGTTCTGGATCATGTGACCCGCCTCAGTGGGCTGCCTAGAACGAGCTTCGGCGTGTTCGGTTCCATGCTCCACGGCTTTCACCACCCAAAATTCTCGGACATTGACCTCACAGTCTACGGTCACCGAAACGTGGACAAGTTGCGCCTGACTCTGCAGGATCTTTACGAAACCGAAAACTCTGCATTTCGAAACGAGTTTGAAACCATCCAGTCTGTAGAAGGCAAGAACTGGAAATTCAGGAACTTCAGTCCAGAAGAGTTCGTCAGACATCAACAAAGGAAACTCATTTACGCGCTACTCAGTGATGCAAAAAACGGCAGAGTAATTAAGACCGAATTCGAGCCTGTGAAGGACTGGTCTGAAATCAGTAACGAATACAGTCCTGACACACGGATCGCGCAGCGAGGCTGGACCAAGATGCTCGCGCGAGTGACAGCGGACGAAGGAGCACCATTCATCCCTTCGCATTACGAGATTGAAGTACTTGAAGTCCTGCAAGGCGCTAAGGAAGCAGCAGAGGCCAAACGCATAGTTTCCTATGTGGAGGAGTTTCGAATGCAAGCCTTCAAGGACGAGATTGTACACGTTGAAGGAAACCTAGAAGAATTGGTAAATGCTCAGAGTAGTTTCATTCAAGTAGCTTTAACCTATTGTCCCAGATACTATGAGCAAGTTCTCAAAAGCAGAGACAGAAGTTAACTTGTAAGAATCATATAGTCTGAAGGTTTGTTTCCTAGCAGTAGCCTATAATATTCGCGACGGCATCTGCTGTCCACGACCCGCTCAACCTTCCCCTGAGCCGTGACTGCTTCGTCCGTCTTCGCTTGCTCACAGAATCTTCCCCGGAAAGACACAATCTCCTCTATTGGCTCAGCATCTACTCCTTCAATAATCTGGACTTGACTAATTCCGTATGTGCAAGGCGTGAATATCGTTTCCGAATCGTCGACAACCGTTGCCCTAATCTTTGCATCTCCGCAATTCTCGTATTGAACGTCGCCATACTTCTCGTCAATCTCATTCCAATCTTTCACGAAGCGAACAAAGTAATCTGTTTCCATGAACTTGCCCTGCCAAGCTTTCCTCGATTCAGTTCGAACAAAATCCTGAAAACTCATGGCAGTGTCCTTCGAACGAAAATCGAACAGCACTTTCAACTCTTCCCGATTGTATGATTTAAAGTGTGAATGTCCATCTTTCAAAGATTCATTCAATGCCGAATATGATTTCCTACAGTTCTCCGAACCATACACAATCGGGTCAATATCAGACCTCGACACGTGAAGCCCTGCTAGAATTGAGCCCGAAATTCCAATTGAAGCCCATGGAATGTCTGCAGTTTGTTTCAGCAGTTCTGCTAGCTGCAAAGCCTTTCTTTGAAGCTCATCTAGTTCTTTAGAATCGCGAAGCTCTTGAAGCTTCGCAACCGGGTTATAGTGTTTCTTGATGTCGCCGATCGGGACTTCGCAAAGCGTCTCATCAAGAACTGGATCACGAACAAGGTACTGCGGATACCTCTCCTTCAGCAAAGCATACCTTTTGGACAGAGAGTAGACCTTACCGTATGTCGCCTCATTCTTTCTTCTTTCCCCTTTCTTATCAGGGAAATATCTTACGAAAGCTATGACCCGACTCGGTGGATGAACTAGGCCTTTCACGTCAAAGACCAGACCTTCAACATTCTCCACCAAATCGCCTTCGCGGGTTCTCATCCGAAACCTCCAATTCTAGCTATAGACAATGATCGGGCATTCCCAAAAAAGCCCATTAGGGAATGATCATTCGAAGGTGAGTATATTGGTTTCTTGCCAAAACCATGGAGTACCCTTAAGTGCCATAATGAGCGGTACAGCAATGATCGTTGCGACCACAGCTTGGGCTATCCTGATGGCAGGATATAGAAAGGGGCTTACTACGAAAGCAACACGCACAGCATCAAGCGGCATGCCAAAAATCCCTTCATAAACTACGGGTGTTGCAAAGGCGAGCGCTCCCCACATGTTGTCAACTTGATTACCGATGAAAGTCAGCAAGAAGCATAGAGGGATGGTTCCTAAAGCAGCTAGTTGCCTTGTAAGCTTTGCGCATGGCAAGATAAGCAACATCGCGATGATCTTGTCCCATGACACAGCTATCCATACGTAGAGGTTTTCAGGAAGGGGTTGAACAGGAGGCGTGAACAAGAAGGCAATAATGAGAAGGCCAAATACGAGAAAACCGGCTTTCCATCTTCTGTAGAATATTAACCCGGTTACGAGAGCGTTCAAAGGCGGAGACAGCAAAAACGGTAGACCGTAAGGGCTCATGCTTCCCGGAGGCAAAGTCCACGCAACAGTGACTCCCAGAAGAGCTGCTAATGCACCTAGGTAAGGGCCAAGAATAAGGCCGAATACGGAGGCGATTAGAGCTTCCAAGTTTATCTTGATTCCCGCGACTATCGGAACGTAGGGAGTTATCATCGAAAGAACATAATACAGAGCTGCGAATACTGACATTAAAGCAACATTCAGTGCGGAAATCCTCACCGTTCTAATCCCCTTGTGTAATCCGCGCCATAGCTATGTAATCTTTTACACAACATAAATAAAACTTTCCACAGAATGATATGCACGTGAGGACGCTTGTCACATCCACATGAGAAAGCAAGACTCATCTCAAACTGCCTAGAGCTAGCTATTCTCTTCGAGATCAGTGCCGACAAACCTGGAAACGTGAATCTGGTCGTCGGCTTTGAAGGCACACGCTACGAGCATTTCTTGGCTTCCGCCGTTGCCGCCGCGCCTTCTTTTGAGCATGCGGCGAAGCAGGGGATTGCGGTCTCTCGCGGAGAGATCGGCGTTCGCGATGTTGGTCTGGGCCGAATAATAGAGCGTTGCGTGGCGAGTATCGATGCTTGGCAACGGGGTGGCAATACTTTGCTTGGCACGGTGATCCTGCTTTCGCCTATTGCCGTCGCTGCAGGAATGACTCTCATGGAAGAAGGGTGTGCTTTTGACATTTCTAAGCTGAGGGAGAACCTGAAACTCGTTGTGGAATCAACAACCGCGGAGGACGCAGTTGGCGTTTACAGGGCTATAGGAATCGCTAAGCCTAGCGGGTTGAATAAGTCTCCAGAGCTTGACGTTAATGATCCTAACTCGATAGACAGGATATTGAAGGAGAGCATTTCGCTCTATCAAGTCTTCAGGATTGCTTCAAGATGGGATAGGGTATGCTCTGAATGGGTTGAGAATTTCCCGATAACTTTCGACATTGCCTATCCTTATCTGATGAAAAACATTAGCGAGACTAAGGACTTGAACGTGATTGTGACTCACACGTTCTTGAAGGTTCTGGCCGAATATCCGGACACATTCATAGCCAGAAAGGTCGGTATCGAGAAGACCCATGAGGTTTCGCTGAAGGCGAAGAAGATACTGGAGCTTGGCGGACTCGAAACCCTGAAAGGCAGAGAGAAACTTCACGCGTTTGACGCCGAACTAAGAGGGTCGGGCAATCTTCTGAATCCTGGCACGACTGCTGACATTGTCGCGGCAACTCTGGCTTTGTGTGTTCTTGGCGGGTATAGGCCTTAGCTCCTTATTTTTCGACCCATCTTCGGTACAGCACCACGCCTATCGCGTAGAATATGGCTGCTGTAGCTGCGAGAGTGCCAATTGGCATGAGCAAGTCACCGGGAGTCGCATTACGTATCATTATGTCTCTCAGAGCTTGCGCAGCGTAGGTCATTGGTATCAAGCGGCCGATCTGCTGCATATAGACTGGCAGGTACTCGATTGGGAAGTACATTCCTGTGAAGAACTGAAGCACTATCGCTATTGTTGTGGCAGCGTTTGACGCTTCTTGAGGGGCTCTTCCGATGCAGGATATGATCAGACCCAGTGCTATGCCGTTCATAGAGCCTAGGAAGAATATCGGAACCAGTAGCGGGACGTTCCAGTTGAGCTTTGGAGCCAGTAGCACTACGGCCAGAGCTGCCATGATCAATATTGATATGCTGGTCTGAACCAATGCAGCAAGGGTTTTGCCCAGCAGCACGTTTATCGGTCGAACAGGCGAGGCTCTGATCTTCTTGAGCGTTCCTTTTTCTCTCTCAAAGACGATTGCTCCTGTTGCGACGACCATGCTTGAGAACAAGAGAGGATAAGTGAGCATGCCTGGGACTATGTTCTCCTTGTAACCGATTTTCTCATGCACGACTGCTTTCTCTTCGTTTACGACAATTGGTTCAATGTAGGTCGCGTTGTATGCTGTGTGGTAGTATTGTTTGTAGAATTCTGTGAAGAAGGTTTTGACGCCGTCTCCGACTAGGCGAGCCACGTCAGGGTTGGTTTCGTCGATTGCCATCATCACATGCGCTGGCATGGTCATGGTCAGATTGAGCGTGAAGTTTTTGGGAATCGTTATGACTGCTCGGACGCTGCTTGTGTTCAATTCCTTCAGTGCTTCAGTCTTGTCTGTGAAGTTTTTGACGGTGAAGACTCCTTTGGTGCTGTTCAGTCCTGTGATGATGCTTGCCGATATTAGCGAGTGGTCGTTGTCTACTACTCCTATGTTTGCATTGAACGGTATGTCTCTGCCAAAGATGGCTGTGAAGAGTAGGAGTATCATTATTGGGAAGGCTATGGTCCAGAAGATTGTTCCTTTTTCCCTGAAGAAGGTCTTGGTGTCCTTCACTGCGATGCCTATTATCGAGTTCATGCCGAATCCTCCGTTAGCTTTCTTCCGCTCAGCTTTATGAACACGTCTTCCAGTGTCGGCTCAACGACTTCGATCTTATCAGTAAGTATGCCTTCGGAGGCCAACTTGCTTGAAACTTCGGTCATCGTGGCCAGTGGATTCTTCGCTGGAATCTGAACCTCATCGCCGAGAAGTGAAGGGTTATATTTCTCAAGAATCGACAGTGCTTTCTTCGTCTGGGATTCTTTCACGCGCACGTGGATTGCCGTTGCGCCTCCGATGGTTTCTTTCAGAACGCGGGGCTTGTCAAGCGCGGCCACCTTTCCCTTTTCCATGATTGCGACTCGGTCGCAGATCTCATCTGCCTCGTACATGTCGTGAGTGGAAAGCAGAACAGTCTTTCCAGAGCTTTTCAGGTTCTTGATAAGCTCCCAAAACTCTCTCTTGATTGTGGGGTCAAATCCGACGGTCGGTTCGTCCAATATTACTATAGGCGGGTCGTGTATGATTGAAGCTGCCAGGTTTGCTCGTCTCCTCATTCCGCCTGACAGTTGCTGGGCTCTTCTGTTGAGGAATTCTCCGATGCCTAGAACGTTGGATGCAAACTCGACTCGTTCGTTAAACTTTCTGCGGTCAAGCGAGTACAGCGCCGCTGAAAAGGCTAGATTCTCCCTGACACTCAGCAAGTCGTATAGCAATGTCTCTTGGGGACAGAAACCTATGACGCCGCGGACCTTGTAGGCGTCTTTGATCAAGTCGAAGCCGCTTACTGTTACCTTGCCAGAGTCGAATCTTCTGAGACCGCACAGGATCTCCATCAGTGTGGTCTTGCCTGCGCCGTTTGGGCCGAGCAGGCCGAAGGTTTCTCCTTCGTTGACTCCGAATGAAACGTCGTCAACGGCTTTGACATTGCCGTAGTGCTTCACTAGACCGTCAACTTCAATAATCATTCTTCCACCATCAACGCACGCCATATTAGCAGAGCGGAAACGGCGTTGGCTTTAATAGTCTTTTCGATCGTGCACATGAATCTGTTCATCAGTCCCTACCTGATTGCTTGTACCGTTGTTCTGCGCTTAAGATTTAAAGGTGTTAAGGCATTCTAACCAACATACAGCGGGCTGTTGAATGGTAACCCATCAGAGGCTGCACGTCATTTTGCTCACGGGGCGGACGATTGAGCAGGGCGTAGGGAAGGAACAGGGCAAGACTTCTAAGGACTATTTTGACAGCGCCTCAGTTTGTTTCATAGACCCTGACGATCTGAAAACGCTTGGAGTAAATGAGAAAGCCAATGTTCAGGTTTTGACTGCTTTCGGCTCTGTGGTTGTCAAGGCCTTGCAGTCGCCTCAGGCCCCACACCGTGGCATCGTCTTCATACCATATGGTCCATGGGCAAACATCATTGTCGATCCAGAGACTGACAGTGTTGGCATGCCCTCGCTGAAAGGAATACCTGCAGATGTTGAACCAGCTGACGACAAACCGTTGCTCAGTTTCAAGGAGCTTCTGGCACAGGAGTTCAGGAAGGAATAGCATGCCCGTCGTCAAAGCAGTTGCTTGTCCAGTTTGCGGGTGCCTCTGTGACGACATAGAGCTAATCGTTGAAGAAGGACAGATTGTCAAGGTCAAGAACGGCTGTGCCATGTGTGAATCGAAGTTCTTGGGCTATAATGGCGAACACAGGGTCTTGAAGCCTCTCATAAGAAGAGAAGGTAGACTAGTCGAAGCCAGCTTCCGAGAAGCGTTGGCAAAAGCGGCTGAAATCTTGACGAAAGCAAGCTATCCTGTGCTCTATGGTTGGAGTTCGACGAGTTGTGAAGCCATCCGTGTTGGCATCGAGTTGGCTGAAGAGGTGGGCGGTGTGATCGACAACACGTCAACGGTCTGTCATGGCCCTTCGGAGCTTGCTGTTCAGGATGTTGGCATCTCAACATGCACTCTTGGCCAAGTTAGGCATCGCGCTGACCTTATCATTTACTGGGGCAGCAACCCGTGGGCTTCTCATCCGAGGCACATTGAACGATACACGGCCTTCTCTGAAGGACGATTTGAGAAGAGCGAATGGAAGGGCTACGTTTCCAAGGTGAGAGCCTCGGTGGCTAAAAAGAAGTTCAAAAGTGCCGCGAGGAGAGTGATTCTTGAAGAACGATCGTATTCGCCTCCTCCTCCGAAGCGTGAACCTGTTGCAGCTCTGTCGAAGGCTGGGCGAAAACTTGTTGTGTTTGATGTCAGGCGAACGAGAACAGCTGAGAACGCTGACTACTATGTTGAGGTTGAGCCCAACAAAGATTACGAGTTGCTGCAGGCATTTCGTGCCTTAGTCAACGATGCGGAAGTTGACGTGAATGAGGTTGCTGGCGTGCCGCTTAAGTACTTGGAAGAAATTGCTGACGCGATGGTCGACTGCGAGTTCGGCGTTCTGTTCTTCGGTCTGGGACTGACAATGAGCAGGGGCAAGGCAAGAAACATTGACGCTGCGCTTTCTTTGACACGTGACTTGAATAGGCGGACGAAGTTCATGATAATGCCCATGCGTGGCCACTTCAACGTCACAGGCGCTGACACAGTGTTCACTTGGCAGACAGGTTACCCTTACGCGGTTGACTTCTCAACTGGTTATCCGCGCTACAATCCGGGCGAAACCTCCCTCGTGGATATTCTGATGCGCAAGGAGTCAGATGCCGTGCTGGTAGTTGCTTCTGACCCTGTGTCGAATCTTCCCCGAACAGCGGCTGAACACCTCGTCAGAAATCCGCTGGTCGTCATAGACCCACATATGAATGCCACGAGCCAATTCGCAGACGTAGTTTTCCCTTCAGCATGTGTTGGCATAGAAGCCGCTGGAACAGCTTATCGAATGGACCATGTGCCTCTGCCCTTGAAGAAAGTTGTGGCGGCGCCGAAAGGAATCCTTTCAGACAAAGAGATACTTCACAGACTCCTTTTGAAAGTCCGGAAGACGAAGACAGGAAAGCAGACGGAGGCGTCGTAGATGGAGTTGCTGCTTAGGAACGGGTTCGTTTATGACCCTGTCAATGGCGTCAAAGGCGACAGGATGGACATAGCCATCAAGGACGGGAAAATCGTCGATTGCGTCAACGAGTCCAAGGCAGAAGTGCTTGACGTTACAAGTATGGTTGTCATGCCGGGCGGTGTGGATATACACTCCCACATTGCAGGCTCGGAGGTTAACACCGGTCGCCTCATTAGACCTGAAGATCACTTCAGAGACTGCGAACGCAAGACCGCTGTGACACGGTCGGGAGTTGGGCACTCTGTTCCGTCTACTTTCACGACTGGCTATCGGTATGCGAGAATGGGGTACACGACCGTGATGAATCCTTCGATGTCCCCATTGGAAGCGAAACACACGCATGAAGAACTGAACGACACTCCCATCATTGACAAGGCCACTTATCCGCTTCTAGGCGACTGGTGGTTTACGCTCGAATACGTGAAGAACGGCGACTTGAAGGGGCTTGCGAGGCACGTTGCATGGATGATAAACTGTACGAAAGGCTACGCCGTGAAAATCGTGAATCCTGGCGGACTTGAAGCGTGGGGTTTCGGAAACAACGTTCACAGCCTTGACGATCAGGTTCCCCGTTTCTCAACAACTCCTCGCGAAATCATCCGCGGCTTGTGCAAGGCAAACCAGCTTCTGAATCTGCCTCACACGATTCATGTTCACACGAACAACCTAGGAATGCCGGGGAACTATGTTACCGCTCTGGAGACGATGCAGTGTGTTGAGGACTTAGCCACGGATGACAAGCCAGTGATCCACATAACCCATTGCCAGTTCAGCGCCTTCAAGGGCGAGGACTGGCGCACGTTTGAATCAGGCTCCGAAGAGATCGCAAACTACGTCAACTGTCACTCGCACGTTACCGTGGACATGGGTCAAGTCATTTTCGCCGACACGACTACTATGACGGCAGACGGGCCGTTCCAATACAACCTTTACCGGTTGACTGGCCACAAGTGGGCAAACCACGATGTGGAAACCGAAACGACAGCGGGAATCGTGCCTTTTCGCTACCGACGCAAGAACTATGTACACGCAACTCAATGGGCAATTGGACTCGAATTGGCTTTGCTTATCCGCGACCCTTGGAAAGTATTCATGACGACTGACCATCCGAATGCAGGCCCGTTCACTGCTTACCCAAGGATAATCGCATGGCTCATGAGCAAGAAAGCCCGAGAAGCAACAATGAAAAGGATAAACCCTCATGCAGCAAGACGAGGGCTTCTTGGGTCGATAGATCGTGAGTTAGACTTCTCAGAGATTGCGATCGCAACAAGAGCTGGACAGGCCAAAGCACTTGGCCTCAGGAACAAGGGCCACTTAGGCGCGGGCGCCGACGCCGACATAGCCGTGTACGACGTGAATCCTGAAACGACTGACCCATCAAGAGAGTACAGGACGGTGAGGAAAGCACTCAGGCGAGCAGCCTACACCATCAAAGGCGGACAGACAGTTGCCAAGTCCGGAGAGATAGTTGCCAGTCCTGACGGCAGCACATTCTGGCTTGACGTGAAAACTGCTGAACCTGCTGAAGTAGGTGAGGAGATGAAAGCGAAGTTCAGAGACTACTGGACGGTCGAGTATGAGAACTATCCAGTGCCGGAGCATTACCTCTCAGTTTCGCAGCCGATAACCGTGAAGGCGGGCGTCTAATGACAACCCTGACTCCTCTCAGAAGGTTTACATTCCCGATACTCGCTGAATGCATAAGTCCAGACAATTTCACAGGCAAAACCTGCAAAGAAGCAGGTAGACTGAACGTTTGGGAAGGAAACAAGGAGAAGAAGCTCTCCGACCTTTTCAAAATCGCAGAATCCGAACCCGAGACGGCGACAATCACGATTCAGGGCGACGTGAGCAAGGTTCGTCGAATAGGCGCAAACATGAAAACAGGAGCAATACTGATCAATGGAAACACGGGCTCGCATTTGGGCGAGGAAATGAGAGGAGGAAGGATAATCGTTTGTGGCAATGTTGGCGGGTGGGCCGGTTCAATGATGAGGAATGGCGTGATCGAGATTCACGGTGATGCTGGCGACTACTTGGGCGCTCCCTATCGCGGAAGCACGCAAGCTATGCGTGGCGGAGAAATAGTTGTTCATGGAAACGTTGGCAATGAAGCAGGTTGTCACATGAAGGGCGGCGTAATCAAGGTTCATGGCAGCGCGGGCCAGTTCATAGGCTTCCATATGAGCGATGGAACAGTCTATGTCGAGAAAGACTGCCAAAGCAGGATTGGCGCCTGCATGACCAGCGGAAAAATCATTGTCGGAGGCGTTTTGGAGTCTGTCCTTCCGACTTTCACGATAGACTGTATCAGGCCAAAGGTCAAGGTGGGGGACGAAGAGGCAGTCGAAGGGCCTTTCTACGTTTTCTTGGGGGACATTGTGGAAGAAGGCGACGGCAAGCTTTATGTCCGGAAAGAGAAGAATCCACATTTGAGCCATTTTGAAAAGCTTCTATGAGGAGAGAACCCGTGAAGAAAGCCCTAAGCGTGAATCGTCTTGCATGGAAACTACTAGAGAAACTGCTTGACAACCCAGAGCTTTACGGGATCAAAGTTGAAAACACGACCGCTGGAACAGTGATCGTGGATGCTGGCATAGAAGCAAGAGGCGGCTTCGAAGCAGGAAGAATCATAACTGAGATATGCATGGGCGGCTGTGCAAAGGCGCATGTAACGTGCCGAGACTACGGCGGTCTGCAGCTTCCTTCAATCTTCGTTTACACGGACCAACCAGTTGTTGCGACTCTTGGTTCGCAATATGCAGGATGGCAGATCAAAGAAGGCGACTACTTCGCAATCGGCTCAGGTCCCGCGAGAGCATTGGCTTTGAAGCCTAAGAACATATTTGCGGAGATCGGGTACAAGGACGATTCTGGCAACGCGATCGTGGTTTTGGAGACTGACAAGCGTCCACCCCCGGAACTGCTGGAGCGCTTCGCAAGAGACTGTCACATTCCGCTCAAAAACTTGGCCGTGATCCTCACACCAACCGCAAGCATCGCTGGCGCAACGCAAATCTCAGGCAGGATCGTAGAGACCGGAATCCACAAGCTCAGAAAACTAGGATTGAATCCTAAGATCATTCAAAATGCATGGGGGATTGCTCCAATTCCACCGATTCACCCGAAATTTGCGGAAGCAATGGCGCGTACAAACGACGCCATCCTCTACGGCGGAACCGCATGCTACACAGTGCGCTGCGAAGACGAAGACAGACTGGAGAAGATAGTTGAGAAAGCGCCGTCCAAAGCGTCCAAGGACTATGGAAAACCGTTCATTGAAATCTTTAAAGAAGCGGACTATGATTTCTACAAGATTGACCCGAACCTTTTCGCGCCTGCACTGCTGATTGTCAGCAATATCGCGACTGGCAAGACGATCGCGTCTGGAGAACTCAATGTTGCCGTGCTGAGGCGGTCGCTGAGTCTTTGATTATGCTGTTTTCTTTGCTTCAGGCTTCGGCAACTGAAGGAATCGGTTGATGAATTCATTGAAGCCTATGTTTCCCGCCAACGCAGCGATTAGAAGGCTCATTATAGCTATTTCAATCCATCCCTTCGGGATAACGATGGGTATCATGTACTCCATCGCGTGTCCACTCACAGCCGTGACGATGTACAAGAAATACGCTATTGTGTAGATTGATTCGGGGATGTACGATAAGAGTGTTGCAGGAATGGCTAGGGTGGAACGGCCCGAACTGCCTACTTTCAGCTTCTTGTAGAGGAAACCTGCCAGCAGTCCAGTCATTGCTTTTCCAATCGGTATACCAATAAGCGAGAGCATTCCAAGGCTGCCGACCACGTAACCGAAGTGGTAGCCCGCGTAGACACCGCTCAGGAATCCGACTGCTGCGCCGATGTAGGGTCCGCCGAATATGGCTGCGACGAAGGTTGCGATGTGTGACAGGTCTAGGGCGACTGCGCCTTGACCTGGGAGAGCGACTTGTATAGGTCCCATGTTGAGCGACATTAGGGAGAGTGCTGTGCCTAGTGCGCTCATCATTGCTATGAATGCTGTTTTTTTCGCGTCCATGTCCTTTCAGCTCGGGATGCTGGTCTTGTTAGTTTCTGTTTGTTATTTAAGAGTAGCTACTCAGAAAAGGGTAAAGGTTGTTTGAAAGATAAATATGGCTTCTGCGCAGTTCCTACTGGGAATGCTCTTGTCCGAAACCCTCAGGTTCACCTCTGAATCCATAAGAAGCTGGCTCGAACACCAGACAAGATCAACATTCGTGCCAACCCACGCGAAAGCCGAGAAGCTGCGCGACGAGTTGAAGAACGAGCTTGACAATCTCGCAGAAACCTGTAAGTCGTTGGCAGAGAACAGCGCAAAGGAAATCGAGAAGCGGAACACGAAAACTTACCGCCGAGCCCGGGCCATGAACAAGCTGGCGCGACTGTTTCTGGAGCGCACTCAGCAAATCAAAGTGCCGGACAAAGTGTATTACGACAGCTTCCGTGATTTTGCCCAGAAGACGCAGGAAGCCATTGCAGTGACCGAAGTAGACATAAGAAACTGGTTTCCAATGATTTCACCTTTCTTCATAATCGACCGAAGAAAATTCCAACTGGCTCTTGAAAGAACCAAGGAATCGCTTAAAGAAGCCAGCAACTTCTTGGCAAAGGAATACATTAAAACCAAGACCATGGAGGAAACGTTCCAACTCATAGACAGGCTTCAGGCTCTTCAACAGCAACTAGCCGCTTCGAAAGACCAGAAAACCCGAACTCAGAATGATGAAACACAGATTGAAAGGCAAATTGCTGAAACCCAACAGAAGATCACCGATCTGCAGAGCAAAGGCAGCCTTAACCAACTGAACCAGACAAACGCTGGGATCCAAGCATTGAACGATGAGCTGAAACACGTCCTCTCGCACCTCCAGAAGCCCTTCATCAAACTTGAAGCACTCTCCATTCATGGCGGAGGAAGCGGCCTCACGCCAGACGAACTCAAGAAACTAGACCAGTATCTTGCCAATCCGTTCGAAGCCTTGGCAACAGACGAGCCAGACTATGTTTTGCTGCGGCAAATTCTTCAGAAGCTTGAGAAGGCTCTGGCTGAGGACAAGCTGAAACTCAAGCCTGAGAAAACGCGGAAAGCCGAGCAGACACTGGACAATGTTCTCAACAAGAACACGCTGGCAGGACTCTACCAGAAGTGCAGGGAGACCCGCTCACGCAAGAACCAGCTCTTGGCTTCACTAGAGATATCGGAGAGTAAAAAGGAAATGGCAACCTATCGCGAGCGTCTGGAAGAGCTGGAGCGAAAGAAGAAGGTGATCGAGTCAGAGAAGAGCACCATCGAGCAGGCTTACGTCAAGGTGTCGGAGGACATCCAGCACAGCAAGAGCGAGATCGAAAAGAACATCTTAGGCTTCTTGAACAGACGCGTACACATCGAATAGAAGAGAGGAGTGCCGTTGCGTGCAAGCTTCAGACAGATCGTGAAAGAGGCGTTTGAAACCGACTGCGCCAGTTTTACAGTTCTCGTGAACGAAACCGCGCGGACGCTGAGCAAGGAAAACGGAAAAATCGGTTCTCTTCACGTCACTGGCAGACTCGTCGAAGTTCAGCCTGAAGGCAAGGCACTTGTGATTGGCGACTTGCACGGCGACCTGGAAAGCCTCGCCGACATTTTCCAGAAGAGTCGCTTCCTCCAGAAAATGAACCGAGACAAAGGAGCCTTTTTGATTTTTCTCGGAGACTATGGCGACCGTGGCGCCTGCTCGGCAGAAGTATATTACACGATCCTGAAATTGAAACTCGCTCTTCCTGAGCAAGTCGTTCTTGTGCGCGGAAACCACGAAGGTCCAGACGATCTCAAACCTTCACCTCACGATCTGCCCGCCCAATTCCAGAAACGTTTCGGCAAAGAATGGAACGAAGCCTACACTACGATCCACAAACTCTTCCCATATCTGTACAGTGCCGTGTTGGTGAAAGAGCGTTACATAATGATTCATGGCGGTTTGCCAACAGATGCCAAATCCATTGCCGACATTGCATTTGCCCACGCCACACATCCACGGACAACCTACTTGGAAGAAATGCTTTGGAGCGACCCAAACGACTCATCTCTTGAGACCTGCGCGTCGCCGAGAGGGGCGGGAAAACTTTTCGGACAAGATGTGACGGAAAGGTGGCTGGAGAAGCTCGGAGTCAAGGTTCTGATAAGGGGGCACGAATCTTGTCAAGAAGGCTTCAAATTCGACCACAGCTGCAAGATACTGACTCTGTTCTCAAGAAAAGGGCCACCATACTTCAACGCGCACGGAGCATATATCGAAATAGATCTCGCCGAAAAGCTTGGAAACACAGAGCAACTGGTCCAGCATATACGCAGATTCTGAGATCAGCGTCCTGCACAGAAACCTTAAGAGTATAACCCAACAGCACTTCTAGCAGGACATGATGCTCGGAGAGTCTGGTTCTTGAAGATCGGCATCGTTACGAGGAATCGAGATTCTTGGAGTTCCACTCAGCTTCGAAAGGCTTTGACCAGAAGAGGCATAGCTTGCGTCTGTTTCAGCTTTCCGCGGTTGACCGCTCGCGTGGGATACAAGCCCTCACTGAGCCTCGGTAATGTTGACCTGTTGGAAGAGATGGAAGCTCTGTTAGTTCGACCGATCGGGCGTGGTTCGCTGGAGGAGCTTGTTTTCAGGATGGACATGCTTTACAGGCTTCAGCGTTTGGGAATGTATGTGGTGAATCCGCCTGAGGCCATTGAACACTGCGTGGACAAGTACGACATTCTGGCAGTCCTAGAAGAGAACGGTGTTCCAGTGCCACGCACCGCCGTGACCGAAAACGTCAGCTCAGCCCTCAAGGCTTTCGACGAGTTAGGCGGAGATGTGGTAGTGAAGCCGATCTTTGGTTCAAGAGGAATAGGCGCCACACGGGTCAAGGACGCGGAAGTAGCCTCCACGATATTCAGAGCCATAACATTCTACCGCGGAGTGATCTACCTCCAAGAGTTCGTGGATCATGGCTTCAGTGACCTACGCGCCTTCGTCGTAGGCAACAGAGTTGTCGCGGCAATGAGACGCGTAGCAGAAGGCTGGAAGACCAACTACAGCCAAGGAGCACGACCAGAAACCGTCAAGCTGGACCATAGTCTTGAGGATTTGACCATCAAGTCCGCGAAGCTAATTGAGTGCAAAATCGCTGGCGTGGACATCCTCGAGAATCAGAGCGGCCCAGTTGTCGTTGAGGTCAACAGCCAACCCGGATGGAAAGGTCTCCAGACAGTCACGAAGAAGGTCATTGCTGACGAAATCGTAGACTTCGTCAAGTCCGAACTGAAACGATAGGCCGGTTTGCCAATGCGTGAAATCCACACAACAAAGATTGCCGTTTCGTCAAGAAAGACCACACAGATTGCAGATTGAGTCGCAGAAGAAAGTCCGTTTTCGTGTTTCTGAACAGGAATCTTCTTGTCACTATCACGTGTTCACTTTGGACCTGAAGGAACTAGCGGTAGGCTGACCGGTGACATCGCGCGCAAGGTTGCAAGAGTCACTATTCCTGTTATACCTTCTTGGCTGCAGTAGTCAATTTCGGGGTTGAAGTTGCAATGGAGGCGGTTTAAGGCTCATGGATTTTGCGCGTGGGAACTGAATGAACGTCTATGCTTTCCCGGAAAGGATTCTCGCGTAGGGATCATCTGCTTTTTGTGGAAAAACCCTCTTCTGTCCATTCGATTCGAGAATGCGATCCATGTTGCCTGTGAAAACTCCCACCAAGTGCGCTTCGACCTTGCTTTCGCCCAGAATTCCTTCCACGGTGCTCTTTGCCTTCGGGCTCACAGCTGCCAAGATCGTTCCAGTGGAAGACATTGACAGCATCTGTTCGTCTGACAGATGAAGATGTCTTTGCAGTGTGCACACTTGTTCTGGAATTGGCAACTTCCCCATGTATATCTCAAAGCCCACATTGGAGGCCTCTGCGATCTCATTTAGTGCCGCAACAATGCCTCCTTCGGTCGCATCGTGCATGGCGTGGACACCTTCTATTTCGGCAAGAAGTAGCGCCTCTGTGACGCAGCTCTGCATGTGGACAAGCTTTGACAATTCGTATGTCTTGCCAACGCCGAACAACTTTTCGGCCAGAGTCTTGTGTGTCAGGGCAAGGTTGATCACGGTCTCCAATCCTATCGGTTTGATGCAGTAGACGTAGTCTCCGCTCTTGGCGTTGCTAGGAGTCTTCAGCTTTTCGCGACTTACGGTGCCATAGGCTGTGCAAACGCCTACAAGAGTCATCAGACCTTGGTAGGTCCCAGTGTGGCCGGTCACGATGGCCATATCAAGGCCGTTGGCGGCGTTACACGTTTGTCTCATCACCTTGTGGAAGACTTGCGGTTTGGTTGTCTCAGGTCCAAGAAGGTTGATTGTGCAGAATTCTGGTTTGGCTCCGAATAGGGCGACATCTGATGCTGCGTAATGTACTAGAAGCCATCCGAACCATTCTTTGGGAACGCCTATGCATGGGTCAGTGGAAACCACTAGGTATTCGTCTCCGATTTTGTGGACGCCTGAATCAAATCCAGGCATGGGCGGAATGACCACTCTGGTATCGTTTCTGATGCAGCTCAGCAGTTTCTTCAGGTCTTCGGTTCCCAGTTTTCCCATTGTCCCAGCACTAGTTTCTTTTGGTCAATGGTTCGATGCTGCCACCCATTAACTCGTCGAACCCTTTGATTCTAGTTACGAGTTTCGGCATTCTGTGTATGTCTTTACAGGAAGGTTTTCAGTAGTTTGCTTTCCTGCAATAGGTAGACTAGGTAGATGCTTATCACGAGCTCTGGCAGTAGGTATCCGCCGTTGTATATTGCTGAGTAGACAAGGGGGCTCATTCCTTCAGGTGCGTAAGTCGCGAAGAATATTGCGCCTGAAACGAAATGCGCCAGAAAGCGTCCGCCGATGGCTACGTTGATACCGAGAAATGGGCGGTTCTTGAAGAATCCTGCAAGTCCGAGCGCGCCGAAAGCGATGGGATAATCAAGCAGCACTTGTGCTGGATGGTATATGAAGGGCTCTATTGCCAGTTGGACACAGCCATAGACAGCAGCAGAAAACAAGCCTATTTTTGGTCCTCTTCTGAGTGCCAGCCAAAGGATGGGTACCATTGAACCGGCAGTCACTGAACCGCCTTCTGGCATACTGAATATCTTGACGTAGCTTAGTCCAGAAGCGAGAGCAACAAAGACCACGATTTCTGCAATTACCTTAGTAGAGAAACTACTTTGACTTTTTTTCATTCTTTTTCCCTCCGCCAGTATTATCTGGTTCAGGTTCTTTGGGTCGACGACACGGTTAGTCGTCCTCTCAGCCGGGTCGTTTCCCAGCTCCCCAAACCTTAGAGGGATAATCGTTATTTATCGGTATATTTACTTTTCCTAGGAACAGTCTGAATGTTACGGTGGATGCGGTTGATGGAATATGAATAAGCTGCCTAAGGAATTCAACATCTTCGAGATTGAGAAGAAATGGCAGGGCAAATGGGAAGAAATGGGTACTTACCACTTCGACTGGAGCGATAAGAAACGGCCTGTGTTCAGCGTGGACACCCCGCCACCGTATACTTCAGGCGAGTTCCACATGGGCCTCGTGCTAAACTGGACTTACTTCGACGTTTTGGCACGGTTCAAACGCATGCGAGGCTTCAATGTGCTGTTTCCGCAGGGGTGGGACTGCCACGGCTTGCCTGTTGAGGTAGAAGTGGAAAAGAGGAACAAGATCAAGAAGACAGATGTCCCGCCAGATCAATTTCGCAAGATGTGCATGGAGCTCGTGGACCAGAACATCAAGGGCATGAAGGAATCCATCACGCGCCTTGGATATTCGATTGACTGGACGACTGAATATCGCACGATGAACCCTGACTACTGGAGACGCACGCAACTTTCTCTGATCATGCTTTACAAGAAAGGTTTCATCTATCGAGGTACGCATCCGGTAAACTGGTGCCCAAGATGTGAGACGGCGATTGCCGACGCTGAGGTGGAGTATGACACGCGAAACGCCGAGATTCATTACATCAAATTCAAGTTGGAAGAGGGCGGCTTTCTTGAGATAGCGACGACGAGGCCTGAGCTTATTCCTGCATGCGTAACAGTTGCGGTTCACTCTGATGACGAGCGGTACGCGAAGCACATTGGGAAGAAGGTGCGCGTTCCGACCACGGACAGAACGGTCGAGATTGTGGCTGATGACATGGTTGACCCCAAGTTCGGCACAGGCGTAGTAATGATTTGCACGTACGGCGACAAGGCCGACGTGAAGACCGTGGTCAAGCACAACCTGCCAGTTATCATGTGCATTGACGAGAAGGGCAGAATGACAAAGAACGCAGGCAAATATGAAAGTATGAACACCAAGGAAGCCAAGAAGGCCATGCTCGAAGACTTGAAGGCTGAAGACATGGTTGTTAAGACTGAGCCGCTTAGCCAAGAGGTCAGCCTATGCTGGCGGTGCCATACGCCGGTCGAAATACTCGAAAGAGAACAGTGGTTCATGAAGACGCGCATACTTACGGACGAGGTTGAGAAGAACGCCAACGAGATCACATGGTATCCTGACTACATGAGGCACAGGCTGATCGACTGGGCACGATCGCTTGAGTGGGACTGGGTCATTTCAAGGCAGAGGGTTTTCGCCACGCCGATCCCGATCTGGTACTGCAAAAACTGTAGCGAAATCATACTTGCTGAGGAAGGTTGGGTTCCGATTGACCCGCGCATTGAGAAGCCCAAGATCGACAAATGTCCCAAATGCGGCGGAACTGAGTTTGCGCCTGAGCGGGATGTTTTGGACACGTGGATGGATTCATCTATTACATGCGCAGTTCATGCAGGGTGGCCCGACAAAGCGGATTGGCACAGTCGTTTTCCAGCTGATGTGCACGCGTCTGGTGTGGACATTATTCGCACTTGGGCCTACTACCTGATGGTCAGACACTTAGCATTGTTTGGCGAGAAGCCCTACAAGAGCTGTCTAATCAACGGCATGGTGCTTGGCACTGATGGCCGCGAGATGCATAAGCATCTGGGCAACTACGTTGCGTCGCTGGATGCGCTTGGAAAGTATGGTGCGGACGCGATTCGCCAGTGGGCAACAGGCGGAGGAGCAACCGGCTCGGATATCCCGTTCCGATGGCCTGACGTTGAATACGGGTGGAGGTTCCTGATAAAACTGTGGAACGCCTCCCGGTTCGTCGCAAACCTGCTTGATGACTACAACCCAAGTGAGAAGGCAAAGTATGCGCTTCAGCCACTGGACAAGTGGATTCTGTGCAAGACTGAGAAGCTGACTGAGAAGGTGACTGATGCATTGGAGAAGTGCCAATTCAACATAGCCATGGAAGAGACTCGCAACTTTGCTTGGCACGTGTTCTGCGACTGTTACATCGAAGCGGCTAAAGACAGGCTGTACAAGCCTGAAACCTACGGAGCAGGGAAACGCAGGGCTGCACAGTACACGCTCTACACGGTCTTGCATCGCATTCTGCAGCTGCTTGCACCGTTGACTCCTCACGTCACAGAAGAGATTTATCAGGTAATGTATGGCGAAGAGAAAGGATGTAAGAGCATCCACAACTCCAACTGGCCTGAAGCGGACGAGAAACTGGTCGACGAGGAGGTAGAGAAACAGGGCGACCTCATCATGGCCGTGATCACCGAGGTTCGGAAGGAAAAGGCTGAGAAGCATCTGCCACTGAATGTTCAAATCAAGAAACTGGCGATATACGCTGGAGACAAGGAAGCCGCCAAAACCATAGAGGACGGCAAAGAAGACATCATGGGCACGCTCAAAGTAGAATGTATTGAGGTTCTTGCTGAGAAGCATCAGGGCAGGGAAATCAAGCCGTACGACAACGTAAGTTTCAATGCCGAATTCTGATGTGAGCAACCGGAGTGAGAAAGATTGAAAACCGTTGGAGTCATTGGTTGCGGCGCGATTGGCACATTGATTGTAGAGGCGGTTGAGAAACACATTGTCGCCTGCGACAGACTTATCCTTTACGACAATGATGTGGCAAGAGCTGAGAGACTCCACAGGCTGTTGCATGTTCCTGCAGTGGTTGTGAAGAGCGTTGACGAAATGATCAACCTCAAACCTGCGGTCATCGTGGAAGCAGCGTCACAGCAAGCGGTTCGCGAGTACGTTGGGAAAGTCGTTGCCGCAGGCATCGAAATGATAGTCATGAGCGTAGGCGCCTTGCTAGACGTAGGCGTCAAGAGCAGTCTGGTTCACTTTTCGTCAGGAGCCATCGGCGGCTTGGACGCGATTTCAAGTGCTGACTTGGCCGGAGTGGACGAGGTCTTGCTCACGACGCACAAGAATCCGAAGGTTCTGGAAATGAACAACCGACAGGCGAAAACGGTTTATGAGGGAGGCGCTGAGGAGGCGGTGGAACGTTTTCCAAGAGAGATGAACGTGGCTGCCACCTTAGCGTTGACCGTAGGACGAGAGAAGGTGAAGGTGCGCGTGGTTTCAGACCCGAAAGTCAAACGGAACGTGCACGCGATCAAGGTGAAATGGAAGCACGGCGATATGCTCATGCGCTTCTCTAACGATCCACATCCGGAAAACCCGAAAACAAGCGCACTCGCCGCATGGTCAGCGATAAGACTCTTGAAGGATATCTTGGCGAAAAAATAGCCTTTGAAATTGCCAGGGCATTGACCCGACTCCATTCACGGAAACATGAGCTCGATCTATATGAGGATGGTCTAGTCGCCTCAGAGAAGCCTACTCTACAAAGGTAGAGCTAAGTCGAACCAGCGTTTCAATCTATATGTGGGAGGGGTAACGCTCGTAATAGGCTTCTCTTTTACATCCTTTTTGGAACCTATTCGTAGCCTGCGGACCAGTCATTTGTGAGGGTCTTTCGGAAACAACTGAATTGAATGCTCAACGTAATCGATAAATCTGGCTTCCTCCTGCATAGTATGAACACTGACTTAGGTTGTGTCTCCTCACGGGGTGCGATACCGTAATTGTTCGTTTCAGCGGGGAAATCGGCATCAAAAGCGAATGGACTCGCCGCCACTATGAAGGTCTCTTGAAGAAGAACATCTACGATGTCCTGAAACACCACAGCATATCCTACCGAAAAATTCTGCGAAAACGCGGTCGCATTTACGTAAAGACCGAAAACGCCGCTGAAACCGCTCAGGCACTGACCAGAGTCTTCGGCATATCCTCGGTCTCTCAAGCTAAACAAACAACCGCGAACATGGACAACATCTTGGAAACCGCGCTACAACTAGCCGTAGAAATAGTTCAGAATGAAGACACGTTCGCTGTCCGTTGCCGCCGAACCGGAACCCACCCCTACTCAAGCATCGACATCTGCAAACAAGTCGGACAGCAAATCCTCACAGCCCTCAAAGAACGCAACCCACACGTGAACCTATCAAACCCGCAACGCACAATCAACATTGAAATCCGAGAAGACGAAGCATACATCTTCACTGAAACATTGCAGGGCGCAGGAGGCTTCCCAGTAGGCTCACAAGCCAAAGCCATCTGCCTTCTCAGTGGCGGAATAGACTCGCCTGTCGCATGCTGGCTCGTCATGAAACGTGGATGTCCAATAGTCCCAGTCTATCTTGACAACAGTCCACTGACAGATGAGACCACCACTGCAAAAGCTTTGGACACTGCCAAGAAACTCTTCGAATGGTCAATCGGCTTCCCACGCAAAGTCTACATCATACCACACGGCAGAAACCTGCAAACCTTCGTCGAAAAAGCTCCAAGAAAGCTTACGTGCCTGTTGTGCAAGCGCATGATGTACCGCATAGCCGAACAGATAGCCGACATTGAAAAGGCTGACGGCATAGTGACCGGCGAAGCCATCGGCGAACAAGCCAGCCAAACAATGACCAACCTGCGCGTACTAGACGAAGCCGCGAAAACTTATCCGATCCACCGCCCGCTCTTAGGCTTCGACAAAACAGAAACCGAAGCCATAGCGCGAAGAATCGGCACATACGAAGTCTCAACCAGACAAGCAAAAGATTGCACCGCCGCGCCAAGCAAACCCGCCACACAAGCGCAAGTAGAAGCAGCTAAGGACGCTGAAGCGGCGTTGGACATAGACGGAATCGTGAAGGATTCAGTCAAGGCGGCAAGAACCGTCCTCGTCTAAGCTTCGGCGAGACTTATTAGTGAAATCAGACTATTCTGATCGCGTTATGTCAACGGCTGACACTGCGGTTCACGTATTCCGCGAACTTCAAAACGAAGACCTCCGAGTCCTACAGGTCATAGAAACCGCAATGAGCCAACACGAATTCGTCTCCAAAGAGCAGGTCGCCAAGTTCACCAAACTAGACCTTGCCCGAGACACCGACTTCAGACTAAACAGACTCAGCAAACTGGGCCTAATCTACCAGATAAGGGCTGCCTACACTGGCTACACTCTGAACTATGCCGGATACGACTGCCTAGCCATCAACGCACTCGTCAAAGCCGGAGTCCTCGAAGCCTTCGGCAAATCACTTGGCGTCGGCAAAGAAGCAGACGTCTACGACGCACTCAACCCAAAAGAAGAACGCATCGCCGTAAAATTCCACAGACTCGGCCGAATCAGCTTTCGCCAAACCCAACGCAGAAGGGGCTACGTGAAAGAACATGCAGGCTGGCTCTTCCAGTCCCGACTCGCAGCTGAGAAAGAGTACGCAGCATTGAAGCTTGCCTACCCGAACGATGTCGCCGTCCCAGAACCGATAAACCAAAACCGCCACGTCCTCGTCATGGGAATGATCGACGGTGCAGAGCTTTCGGCTTACAGCGAAATCCCCAGCCCCAAGAGGATACTGAAGGAAATCCTCAGAAACATCCGAACCGCCTATCTGAAAGCGGGTATTGTACACGGCGACCTGAGCGAATACAATATCCTCCTGAAACGTGACATGCACATCCTCATCATCGACTGGCCGCAATACGTGACGAAAGAACACCCAAACGCTCAACTGCTTTTAACGCGGGATCTGAAAAACGTTCTCCAGTACTTCAAACGCAAGCACGGCGTAGGCACTAAGCCCGAAGAAGCATTAGAATACGTCACCGGAAAAAGACGGGCACTCTATTTCTTGAGCAAATCCAACGCTATGTAGAGCACGTTGTTACCGCGCAGCAAAACGTTCCCGTAGTTCGTGAGCAACTGGTCGTCCTTGCACTCGTTTGCCCCTTCCAGCAGTATGTTCATGTGGCCATCGCACTTGATCATCTTTCCCTTGTACTCGCAGCCATTCTTCAGCACGACTGCAATGTGGGCATTCAACTGTTTGACGAGAACGTTCAAAGGCTTCTTGCTAGGTTCCATCATGGCACCCTGTCCCTCTGTCAATACTCATACCACAAACGCATGACATATAAAAGCCTTATGAAAACCATGCGTGCATAACCAGTTTGCTATTTAGAAATCCGCAACCGACGTCAGAGCTTCTTCAGAATGGATAATACTGCAATGACTAGAAACGCAAGCCCTGTCCACCATGTGCTTCCCGTCAGATACCAGACCACGAAGGCGACTAGGGCTGCTGGAATGAGCACGATGAGCAAGCGAATAACCAGTATGATGACCAAACCAAGCACGATAAGACCGATAAGGCCTAGCAGATCATAGCCCAGCAAGTTCATTCACAAACGCCTCCGAATGAACCATAGTTCTGAGGGTGATAATAACATTTCTGCAAAAGACTAAAAGCAACTGCACATAACACAGAAGACGGAGAGGAAACGAGATGAAATACGAAATAAAGTACAAGCCCGCTTACTCGCTTCTAGTAGTCACGCTTGAACAGGGTGAATCAATAACTGCTGAAGCCGGGGCCATGACCTACATGACTCCGAACATTGAAGTTCACACGCGCAAAAGAGAGAAGAGTCTTCTAGGAAGCCTCGGTCTCGCGGTCATTGGCGGTCAATCTTTCTGGGTGAACGACTACACCGTAGCAGGCGGCTCTGGAGAGGCCGCGTTTGTAGCTGCCCCGTTGGGCGACATAGAAATGCTTGAAATTAAACCCGGTCAAGGCTACGTGATACAGAAAGCCGCGTACATTGCCTCAACGCAGGACGTGAACTTGGACATCAAGTGGGAAGGCTTCACCAAAGGTCTCTTCGGTCAAGGTCTCTTCATGATAAAAGTCTCGGGCAACGGCAATCTGTTCATAAACACTTTCGGCGCCATCGACAAACACACCCTGCAAGCTGGACAGACAATGACTGTTGACAACTTCCACCTTGTTGCGTTCAGCGACACATGCTCGTACAAGGTCACGAAATTCGGCGGACTCAAAGAAACACTGCTAGGCGGAGAAGGCCTCGTCACGCAGATAACCGGCCCAGGCGACATCTACATACAAACCAAGAACCTCAGCGAATTCGTGGAATGGCTGTGGACACTGATCGAGCCAAGAGTGAGATCAAGAGCCCGCTAAACCCCCCCAATTTCTATCTCTCAAGGCAGCTAGACTGAGATTTCAAAGTGCCTCGCATGATTGCGAGTTTTCTCTAACACAATATTTAAGCAACTGACTACATTCTAGAAAACGATGAACAATGAAGATAGTAGTCGTAGATCACGTCTACCTAGAGGAAGAGCACACCAAGAAACTGCGATCGATTGGTGACTTGAAGATCTTCAAAGATCCGCCTGAAACTCCCGAAGAATTGAAAGAAAGAATCAGGTCGGCTGACATTGTAATAGTAGGCTGGAGCCACTTGACCAGAGACGTGATCGAATCCGCTAAGAACCTCAAGATGATCTCAATATGGGCTACGACTTGTCACTATGCGGATCTTGAGGCAGCCAAGAAAAGCGGAATCGTGGTCACACATGTGCCAGGCTATGCTACAGAAGCTGTTGCCGAGTATGCAATCGCTTTGATGTTGGCAGCGGCCAGAAAATTGCCGTTAGCCGACGCGCATGTCAGAAAGGGCAGTTTCGATTGGAGACCATTTGGAGGCAGAGAACTGGCCGGGAAGACCTTGGGCGTGATCGGCACGGGCGCGATTGGCTGTCGAGTTGCGGAGATAGCTCGGGTTCTTGGTATGCGGCTTCTGGGTTTTGACAAATATCCTGATCCGAAAAGGGCGGAAAAGATCGGGATGAAGTACGTCGACCTTCATACTCTGTTGAAGGAAAGCGATGTGGTCACTTTGCACGTAACTTTAACGGCGGAAACAGAGGGATTGATAGGGCGAAAGGAAATTGCGGCTATGAAAGACGGTGCCGCCATAATCAACACTTCTCAAGGCAAGGTAATTGACGAAAAGGCTTTGATCGATGCATTAAAGTCAGGTAAACTATTTTTTGCCGGTCTTGACGTGTTCGACGAGGAACCCCCACTTAAAGGTAGCCCGCTTTTCAAGCTTGATAACACGGTGCTTTCTCCTCATGTTGGGTTTCATACGGTTGAGGCGGCGAAGAGATGCACCGATATTTGCATTGACAACATTGCGAAGTTTTTGGAGGGGCATCCGCAAAACGTTTGTCAATAAAGCGATAAACCAATGCTTCGAAATGAGGAGGAAATCCTACTGTATCTAACCAAAGAGGAAGAACGAATACTTAAGGGCGAATCGGGAGAAGGAATGCAGAAGGCAATGGAGTTGCTCGTGGCAATCGGGGATGCTTACGACGCCGAAAAGATGATTCCCATAAGCCGCGCGCATGCTGCCTCAAGCGGTCAGGAAGGAGACCTGTACTTCGTCGAGCTTCTGGCCAATGGCAGTGCACATTGCAGAGTGCCTACAAGTACGAACCCGGTGTATGACATTGCGTATTTCCACAACCTATTTGACACTATACCGAAAGATGAAGCCGAAGTGGCCCGAAGAGTAATGGAAGCATACAAGCGCGTTGGTGCTATTCTCAGCTGGAGTTGCGCACCATACTTGGCAGAAAACATTCCGTTGTACGGCGAGACTGTTGCCTTCTCTGAATCAAGCGCCACGCCTTACGTGAACTCTGTCATTGGCGCGACAACAAACCGCGAAGCAGCCCAGAGTGCGCTGGCTGCAGGAGTAATCGGCGAGACTCCCAAGTATGGACTGCACATCAAAGAGAATCGAAAAGGCACATGCCTCATCAAAGTTGAAGCAACCCTGAAGGACGAGTTCGATTACACACTTCTGGGGTACTACGTTGGCAAAAGGATAGGTTACGGAATCCCCGTGCTCGAAGGCATTTCGAGACGACCGAACACGGAGGAACTCATAAACTTCTGCGCCATGTCAAACGTGCCTGGAGCCATATCCATGTTCTACATGCCTGAGTTTACTGTTGAAGCTTCAACTGTTGAAGAAGCGTTTCAATGCGATGTCCCAGAGGACAAGATCGCTGTTACGAATCGTGAATTGAAACAGGCTTATGAAGAACTTCAGACGACAAGCAGAGGAATAGATTTCGTCATGCTCGGATGCCCGCACTACACGCTAAAACAACTGGAGGAAGTTGCGAGACTGCTGAGAGGCAAGAAAGTTCACGAAGGTGTATCGCTCTGGATTTGCACATCAGCCACTGCCAAGTTTTTGGCCGAGAGGATAGGCTACGTGGACATCATAGAGAATGCTGGAGGGTACGTCGTGGTGGACACCTGTATAGACGAACCGTGTTGGGTTGCGTACAAAGACAAGGTAGGTATGACGGACTCGCCTAAGTGCGCCTACTATCGGAGATTCAAAGAGGTCAGAGTTGCGAGACTGCGAGAATGCGTTGAAGCTGCTGTCAGGGGGAGCTGAAGATGAAGGATTCGGAAATCTCGTTGAAGTGTCACAAGATTGTAGGTGGATACGGCGAGGGCGAGGCCTTGGTTTCTCATGAACCCATCTGCTTCTACCTCACAGATCCCAAAACAGGAATAGTCAGAGAGAAAACACATGAGCTGGCGGGGAAAAATCTCGCGAACAAGGTGCTTGTGTTTCCGTCAGGAAAAGCCAGCTCAGTGGTCCAGATAGACGGCCTGTTTAAGCTAGCATCACACAATCTTGCGCCTAAAGCGATGATCGTCAAAGACGTGGAGACAGTGCTCGTTGTCAGTGCATTCCTGGTGAAGGTTCCCTTGGTAGACAGATTGGAAAAGGATCCCTTCGAAATCATTCGAACCGGCGACTTTGTCAAGGTAGACGCAGAAAAAGGCACAGCCACAATAACAAAGAAGAACCATAGCGCAGCAACGACCTGACTTCCTTCTGTCAATAATGCGTCTCCGCGATAAAGAAGGAGGCCTCTCTTAAACAACTACCCCCACTGTACATAGATTCAGCTTTGCCCTAGTTTTCCTAAACCCGAGTTCTTCGTGTTTGTTGAGCCTCAATTAACACTTAATGATCCTTGAGAACTTGTTTTACCATCTCGCGTCAAAGCAGTCCAAGTTTTGCTTTCCAAGCACCGTCTGATTCGTTCCATTCCTTCACTTATTTGTTGATAGGAGACGGAGTATGATATTCTTAAATGTCCCTCGCCGGCTTTGCCGAAACCCGAGCCTGGTGCAGTCGCCACTCCCGCTTCTTTCAGTAAACGGGGCGCGAGTATTTCATCCGATTTTTCATAGCTTGAGAAGTCTGGAAAAACGTAAAACGCTCCCTTCGGTCTAGTATAGGATATTGACGCGATCTTCTCAAGTTCATGAAGGACAAATCCTCTTCTTCTACCGTATTCCTTCACCATTTCCTGAACGCAATCCTGTGGCCCCGTTAACGCGGCAAGGGCTGCCTTCTGCGATATCGCGTTCGGACACAAAACCGCATAATAGTGTAGCTTGCGCAAAGTGGCTGACAGCTTCTTTCCTGCCGCCATATATCCGATTCTCCACCCTGTCATCGCGTACGCTTTCGAGAAGCCGTTCACGGTGATCGTTCTGTCTTCCATGCCTGGCAACGAACCAATGCTAATGTGCTTTATGCCGTCGTAGACAATTTTCTCGTAGATCTCATCCGCGAAAACCAGCAAATCATGCTTCTTGGCCACTTCAGCTATGACTTCAAGATCCTGCCTTGAGAAAACGTGCCCTGCAGGATTAGATGGGCTGCACATCCAAATCATCCTCGTCCTCTCAGTCACTCCGTTTTCCAAGGCTTCCATTTCTATCCTGTAATCTTTCGCTTGGTCAAGTGGAACCGTGACTGGCTTCGCTTCAGCCAAAAGAGTGTCTTCATAACACGCTGGATAGTAAGGATCAAGCATCAGGGCTTCGTCTCCTCGATTCAGGAAACCCAATGCGGCAACAAACATGGCCTCCTGAGAACCTGAGGTCACTGTCACTTCAGTCTGCGGGTCAGCATCAATGCCATTGTCCTTCTCAAGTTTCTCAGCAATTGCTTCGCGCAACTCCAGCGTCCCATCAGTTTCCGTATAATGCGTGTAACCTTTCTCAGCAGCCTCTACAGCTGTCTTCAAGATATGCTTCGGCGTCGTGAAGTCTGGCTCGCCTTGTTCAAGGTGGATGACATTTTTCATTCCGGATGAGAGTTCAAGCATTCTTCGAATCGCTGAAGGCTGTATCAAGCTGACCCTATTCGAACCGTCAGACAACATGTCAATCACCGTTCTGTGAAGCCAATGTTCACAAACGTAATTCATAGGCAAACTCGATATAAGAGTTGACTCTCTGAACAGGTGAAAGAAATGAAGCAGGCAACCAAAATAAGATGAGTCATCTGAAGATCAGAAGAAATATTAGGGCTAGGGTCTCACGCATTCAGCTTTTGGACGATATGGCCTTTTTCTTGTTCTTCTCTGCTTGTGGTATTCGCACTCGTGTACTCGGACAACCATGAAACCGTCGTCTTCATACACGCATCCACAGGGTAGCTCAGTCTTCTTCGCCGGCATTCAACCCTCTGCCTCGATATTGTCTTTAATCCCGTTCCAACCTAAACCTCTTTCGTCAGAAGCCATCAAAAGCCAACGCGAGTGCAAACATGCTATAGGTGTCTTCAGTTTTCTCAAGTCCTCTCACGCTATGATGGCAACAGGGACGATGGTGTCAACGTGACAGTCAAATCCTCGCTAGTGATCTCTCGTAGTTGGCAACTAGGCATTTTTTCCTTTTCTGAATCACTGTATGTCCTTCTTTTTCCAAAAGCTTCTTTTGAGCCTCAGCTCCGCCAGGGTATTTCGGGTTTACTTCTCCGCCTGTTTTCAGTGTCCGCCAGTAAGGAGTTGTGTTTTTCGCTCCTTGTTGTTTCTTTTCTTCTGCAGCATGCGCGGCGACCCATGCGAAAATCCCTGTGGTTATGGGGCATCCGATGGTCGCTCCGTGTTTTTTGGCAAGAGCCGTTCGGATCTCGTTAATCGTTACTAGTTTTCCTTGAGGCACGTTTTTCATGATTTCGTCAACTTCTTTTGGCGCTGGAATGACTACTGTGCCTGTTCCCCATTTCTTGCTCATTTTGCCTGTGATCTTCTCTACTCTGGGCAGGTCTTTACTGTCTTCCAGTTTCTCCGACCAGCTTTTTCTCTGCTTCATAAGCTTCCCAAAAATGAGTTCCGAAGAATCCGCTAATAAGCTTTCAGTGCAGAACCTCGTCCCATTCCGACAAATGAAGCTGAGCCAAGCGAAACAGCTTTGCACACGCGTTCCAATTCTTTGCATTCTTCACATGAAGAAAAACGGTAAGCTTTTATCCTATATGAACCGCTAGTAACTGAAAAATATCGGTGGGAAAAGAATGCCCATGTTTACGATTTGCACAGCCATTGTGCCTGAGGGTGAACTTGAAAAACAGATCAGCGGTTTCCGTGATGCTGAGAAGAGGTTCACTCGAGAAATAGGCGTGCTGGAAAGAGATTTTTACCAGTGCATCCAGCAACCGCACATAATCTGGAGCAACACCAAGTGGACCGAAGAGAAAGCTCACAACGACGCAGCCCAGAGCATCATGAAGGTGAGAAGAGATGACAGGATTGGCGCAGCCTACTTTCAACCTGGGCTGTACTTTGAAATCTTCTGCAAGGAAATCGATGAAATCTCCTACAAATCATCCCGTGAAGAGTCGCCTCGAATGATCGTAATCTGCCATGGGCTTGTGGCTGTCAAAAAGCTGGATCAGTGGAACAAAACCGTACGCGAACTGTGCAAGGATTTGCATTCTGTTGAAGGACTTGATTTTTGCCGGACTTTCTACAACTACTACAACCCTGCTGAATTCGTCGGATTCATGGAATGGAATAGCCCAGAAGAGTATCAAAAACACCGCATGATTGATGATTTAACCATCGAAGAACACTGTTACACCGGCCTCAAGAGCGGCTCTTCCATGCTTGCCGGCTTCAATCAATTCTATTGCAAACCTCTCAAAATCAAATAGTCTATAGGTACTTCTAATTGAAGCGTTAGGCATCTGAGAATGAACGAAACTCCGATTTTGCAGCAGAATTTGGTTAATAAACGAAACGAAAATGAGCTCTGCGTCTGAAATAAGCATATGGCGGTCTTATTTCAGTGAAAAGAGGCTTGGTCGGGCGGGCAGGATTTGGACCTGCGACACTCCGGTTTCTGTTTGTGCGCCTAGTAGGCTGGGTGACACCCACCTTAGGTAGGCATCTACAGCGTCTCCATCGGCTAATGCCCAACTGAGCCTACGCCGACTCGGAAGCTCTACCAGGCTGAGCTACCGCCCGACCGAAACTTCTAGAATAATGAAAACGAATTTATGCCTTTCGTACCTAAGAAGGTTCTTCTAAATTCATATCGCAAGTGACTTTCTGCTAGCCTTTCCGATTGGAGCGCACCCACAATGCTCCCCAGATTATTATACATGCTAACGTGGCCCAGAAGAGCACAACCAGCATCAGAACCGCGTCAGAAGCAATCCTTTCAAACATTGTCGCTCAAACTATAACTTGCCATCCGCCGCCTAAAAGCAACGTTTCCAACATCGAAATGAATACGCTGCAAGTCATATGCAGAAAACCGACATATGCCCGTGCGAGTAGCAACGGCTTAATAAAGCAACAGACACACTAATCCATGTCCAAGCGGGGGAAAGGAGAAGGCTTCTATCACAAGAGATCCTTGAATGGCGGGCCCGACGGGAATTGAACCCAAAAGGGTGCGGGCCCTAATCGTCTAATTCATTAAATCGAAACTTCCAACGTCTAATTTCCCTATTCTCACACACGAGAGTTCGAAGCTCTCCCGAGCTACCAACAACCCCCAGTCAGGTTCGACGTTCAAACTCTCGGGTAAATGGTGGCGCTGGATGCGGTTTGCACCTGTTGCCATATGGCGACGTCTCTACTGTCTCCCGCAACTACTCATTCTTCTGTTCGGGAGGAGTGCCCCTGCCGGAGTGTCATATGACTAGCTCAGAATCTTGAAAAGTTGACTGAGAGCTTGAATTGTTGGGATAGACGCTTTTTCCATGTCTTCCTTATTGCTGAATCCGGTCAAGACACCGATTGTTTTGATCCCCAATCTCTTTGCCGGCATCAATTCCCAGACCGAATCGCCTACACACAACATATCCTTTGCGTCCATCTTCATTAACCCAATCACACATTCGTATAGTTTCTTTCTTTGCTCCTCAAAAGGGAGTAGCGGTATCTCTCTGACCCCATGGTATTTCGCGGCTACCTCCCTGGTGACAATCAACAATTCAGTCAAGGTCGCGAGCATCACTGGTTTTGGTAAGACAACCATAGGCTTTGTCCTTGTTGCGTTTTCCACTTCATTGCCCGAGCTTCTTGTGTCCATTTTCGCGGCGTTAGGGCAGGGTGCCATTGGCGTTGCTGTCGGAAACGTCCTTGGCTCAAACATAGTCAATGTTGGCTTGATACTTGGCATTTGCTTTCTCATTGTTGCATTGAAGTGTCCGAAGTATGCGTGCCTTTATCCGAATATGGCGAAGGAAGAGACGGGCAGCCTGTATTTTGGGCTTTTTGTTGCTTCAATGGTTCCGCTTGTGCTGCTCTATTTGGAAAGTGCAAGCAGATTTTTTGGCGTGGCGCTTCTGGCTATTTTCGTTGTCTACCTCTATCAGCTCTCGAAAGTGAAGAACGTGAAGGAAGAGGGTTCTACAGGGAGCGAAAAGAAGAATCTTCGCATATACACGTTACTAGTTTTCTTAGGCGTAGCAGGAGTTGTTGCCGGTTCGTATTTTCTTGTTGGTGCTGCGTCTTATGTTGCCAGAAGTGTTGGGGTGCCTCCAGTTATCATAGGCGCCACTGTTGTCGCATTTGGCACGAGCGTTCCAGAACTGGCGACCAGCGTTGCCGCAACTCGGAAAGGTCATTTGGATCTGGCGTTGGGCAACATCGTTGGAAGTGGTTTCATGAACATCACACTCATCCTAGGGGTTACTTTGGTGGCTTCGCCGCTGAGTGTGAACATGGCTGCTTTCTCCAAGCTGGCGATTTTCTCGCTCATCACCAATCTTCTTTTGTGGTACTTCTTGTCCAGTGAGAAGCTGACTTGGAGAGAAGGTGCTGTCCTGTTATCTGTTTATTCAATATTCCTTATGACCAGTTTCACGAGCTGAGTGGAGTCATTCCTCAATCATGTGAGATACATATCCATCGATCAATCTAACAACCTACAACAAAATTCCTGCACACAGAATACGTGACAAAGCCCTCAAGAAGGAGACCGTAGCGCCCGGAACCTCGCGGTACTGCATGGAAGCCTGCAAAACCGTCAGAAAAATCCTTATCTATTCCAGTGACGTTTTTCAACGCATGAGGCGATGAGGCTCGCCTTTAACTGCCCTTGCTTTAGCGCTTGCAGGGGCTGATAGCTTCTACCAACATTCAAAACAAAGAGAGTGGATGTTAGGTTGCACGAAGAAGGGCAGTTCGAGAGCGGTTCATTTTGAAAGGTAATACTGCAACGATAGCGAAAATGGGCAAAATCGTTAACGTTGCGGAAGATGACCTATGCAAAGGGGATATCTTGCTTTTGCAAACGGGAGATCTCGTCCTAGCTGATGTTAAGCTCGTTGAGTCAAGAGGTCTGGAAGTTGACGAATTTGATTTAACTGGAGAAATTATGCCAGTAGACAAGAGAATCAATGGAGAAGAGGTCTTTGTATACAAGGGTAGCCGAGTGACCAGAGGCAATGGTAGGGGTGTTGTTATTGCATTAGGGGAAGAAACAGAATATGGAGAAATTCTTAAACAGCGCTTTGGACAAGTGAAATACAACTTCCCTTCTTTTATACGAAAAAGGTATTTTGTGCTACCTGTTTTCCTTTTGCCGCCTTTCATTGTTTCCCTAATCCGAAGTGGCAACCCCGCCTCGGTTTGCGTCATATATTTGGCGATAGCAGTTTCTGTCGTTCTAATACAGAATAACGAGCTGTTCAAGTATTTCCTCACTTCAAGCGAAGTCAAGAAGATCAGAAGTCAAGACATCCAGATACTTGATGAGACTTCATTAGATTGCATCAATAACATCGATGTAGTATGTTTAGATAAAACAGGCGTGCTGACGACGCGTGACATTGAAGTGAAACGCATTCATTTTGCTGATGGAATACCCGGCACGAATTCCTTTTCACCCAGCAAACATATTTCTGATTTGACTAATATCGCATGTGCACTATGCAATGATGTCATCTTCTTCGAAAAAGCAAACCAGGCAACCCCCATAGATAGAGCGTTAATAGCCTTTGCTTTGAAGAATGGGGTTGATATTAGCGAAACTGCATTGAAGTACAAAAGGACATACGAAAAACCATTCGATCCAGAAGACAGGTACATGGCCTGCGGGTTTGAAATTGATGATAAGGAAACATATTTCGCAAAAGGAGATCCTGAGATTATATTGAGAATGTGTGAGAACTATGTCACAGGGTCAGGTGTGGAGAAAAGAGTAGATTTGGAATTTTGGTCATCCATTAATCAAAAAACACGTTCTATTAATCATAAGGGGGACGTAGCAATAGCTTTGGCGTACAGTTACAGCACTTCAGAGATCCCACCTTTGCATTACACATTTCTTTGCCTGCTTCAATTGGAAAACCCGGTGAAGCCGGCAGTTCCTGAAGTCGTGAAGAATCTGAAAGAGAAGGAGATAAGAACCGTTATTTTGACTGGGGATAGGCCTGAAACCGCCATGAAAATTGGCGGAGAAATCGGAATGGATAATGAATCAGGTTATTGCTTGACTGGAAAGAGTTTGGAAAAGATGGACTTGTCGGAAATAGCAAAGCAGTCTGATCATGTTTCAGTCTTTGCACGATTATTGCCATCGCAGAAAGGGATCCTTGTTATGCTATTGCAGCAAAGAAGGCATTTTGTGGCCATGGTTGGCGATGGGGCAAACGACACAGTAGCTCTTAAGGTAGCGGATGTTGGAATATCTTTTGTGGAGAACAGTTCCCCTTTGGCCCAAAGAGTGTCCAAAATTCTTATCAACGATTTGGCTGATTTGTTGACCATTTTTCAGAGTGCAAGACGAACAAAATGGCGGATCAAATATTTGATGTTGTTCAGAGTCACAATTTTAGTATCAATGTTACTTATTTTGTATAGACTGATGCTAAACTGAAGGTATCTTCAATCATTTTTCACACATTTGCCTCAGCTTGGTTGCACGCGCTAAATAAGCATTGACTCACGACGGTTAGTCGTAACGTTATGTACGTATGTGAATTTGCGAGAAGCAAAAGCATGCGCTTAGATGTGTTGTTTAATTGCCTCCGCGATTTTGTCCAGTTTGTCCCTGTCTACTTCTTGGATCTCTTCCATTCTGAGGAGCCTTTGACCGCTATGTCTGGGGATGACGTGAACGTGCAAGTGTAGTATATGCTGTCCGGCAGCCTTGCCATTTCGTTGGATTATGGATAATCCTTCGGGATTAAAGGTTTCTCTTACAGCCACGGCTACTCTTTTGACTACTTTGAACAGATGTGCGATTTCCTCGCCCGGAATGTCATAGATTGTCTCGAAGTGTTTTCTAGGAATAACGAGCGTGTGCCCATCACTCGCTGGCCTATTGTCCAAGAAAGCCATTACACAATTATCTTCATAAACAGAACTCACTGGACTGCACTCATTTGCTATCCTACAGAAGACACATGGCTCAGTCATAACGTTGCCTCACTCTGTTCAGATTCTCATCTCACTATTATCTCATCGATATCGGCCTAATCCCTTGTTTGGTTCCTCTTTCCCTCTCTTTAGATATCTGATTCTCCTGATGTGCGCACAATTGTTAAAGTTTTATGGAGGTTTCCAGTCAGAAACCAGCTTTTCTGATTGCGGGCAAGAAATTGATGAGTATCAACATCTTTAGAGGTAAGATCTTATATTTTTAGCAAGTATTACTAAATATTCATCCCACCATCAGGTGAAATTGTGGCTAATAGCATCACTAAGGTGAAGGCTAGAGAAGTCCTTGACTCAAGAGGCAATCCAACCGTCGAAGTGGAAGTTTGGGCAGATACTGCAATGGGACGTGCCATAGCACCATCGGGCGCGAGCACTGGTACACACGAAGCACTAGAATTGCGTGACGGTGATAAGGGACGCTATGCGGGAAAAGGTGTTCAAAAAGCCGTCAACAACGTTAACGAAAAAATAGCAAAGGCAATAGTCGGCTGTGACTGCACAAAACAGGAAGAGATAGACAAGGCAATCATAGAGCTTGACGGGACGAAAAACAAGGCGAACCTAGGCGCGAATGCGACAGTCGCAACATCCATTGCAATCGCAAAGTGCGCAGCCATGTGTAGGGGCATTCCACTTTACAGGAGTTTCAACCCACAAGCCTCGCTTCTGCCTGTTCCGATGCTTAACGTTCTCAATGGCGGAAAGCACGCAGGCACAAAACTCGCACCACAGGAATTCATGATCATGCCCATCGGAGCACAGAATTTCCGCGAGGCGCTTCGTATGGCAGCCGAGACGTATCATGTGCTCGAAGGAATAGTCAAAGAACGTTATGGCGTGAGCGCCAAGAATGTCGGTGATGAAGGGGGATATGCGCCTAACATGAAGATGACATCTGAGGCGCTCGAATGTCTCATGAAAGCCATTGAAACGGCGGGCTACTCAAAAGATATTTCGCTTGCCATAGACCCCGCGGCCTCCTCGTTTTACGACACTGACAAGAAGAAATACTTCTTGGATGGAAAGAACATAACTGCGCAGGAGCTTGTTGATTTTTGGGCAGAGGTCGCAGACAAATACCCCATTGCTTCGATTGAAGACCCATTTCAAGAAGGGGATTTCGAAAGCTTCGCAGCGTTAACCGAAAGGATAGGCCCCCGCGTCCAAATTGTCGGCGATGACATTTTTGTCACAAACGCAAAGCGCATTAGAAAAGGCATAGAAAAGCGCGCCGCAAATTCCGTTCTCATAAAATTCAACCAGGTAGGAACAATGACCGAAGCCATAGATGCAATGAACATGGCACGTAGTAGCGGCTGGACAACTGTAGTTTCACATCGCTCGGGCGAGACAGAAGATTCGATGATTGCGGATTTCGTTGTAGGGCTGGGCACAGGTCAGATAAAGGCGGGCGCACCTGCACGCGGCGAACGCACGGTAAAATACAACCAGCTTCTCCGCATAGAGGAAGAACTCGAATCAAGGGCAAAATACGCAGGCAGAAACTTCCGTTCGTTAACAATCACGTGAAATTGAAGTTCCATTTTGTTCTCAAAAGACAGTAGATTGCACTAGTGCGCTTTTCAGTGTTCCTATTCCGTAGTACAGTGAGAAAGATTGCCGCTCAAGAAAAGGACTAAGAAGAAGCTGAGGGAACGTGCCCGTAAGAAAGAAAGAAGAAAAGCAGGGCAAGGATCATAAGAACAAATCGTCTTTGTGGCACGCGAAGCAGACATCCCTGATCACCTCTCATTCCTTGGTTGAGCGCCTGCGCCCAAATCTATGTTTAGTATTCCGGAGGCATTCCGCCCATTCCCCCCGGACCGCCAGGAGGCATTGGTGGAGTTTTCGTTTTCCCGCCAGCAATTACATCGTCAATTCGCAGGATCATTGTTGCTGCCTCTGTAGCAGATTTGAGTATTTGTGTCTTGACTGACAAGGGTTCTAGGACTTCAAGTTTCTTCATATCTTCAACTTTGCCGCTTTGGACATTGATGCCAGCCCAGATCTTGCCTTTTTCGTGTTGAACTTTGAGTTCTGAGAGTATGTCGATGGTGTCAAGGCCTGCGTTTTCCGCGAGAGTCATGGGAACGATTTCTACCGCATCAGCAAAGCCAATGACTGCCAACTGCTCTTTTCCAGGCAAAGTTTCTGCGTATTTTCTGAGCAACCTAGCCATTTCTTCCTCTGGAGCGCCGCCTCCAGCCACGATCTTTGGCTCTTTCACCACGTCACGCACAACGCAAAGAGCATCGTGAATTGATCTTTCCGCCTCGTCCATTATTCGTTGGGTTCCGCCTCGGATCAATATTGCCACGGCGTGAGGGTTCTTGCAGCCTTCGATGAAGGTCATCTTGTCTTCGCCGATCTTTCTTTCTTCCACGAGTTCTGCGTGACCTAAGTCATCCTTGGTGAGATTATCCAAGGCCGTGACCAACTTGCCGCCGGTGGCTTTGGCGAGTTTGACCATGTCAGATTCTTTGGCTTGTTTCACGGCCAATATTCCCTTCTTGGCCAAGAAGTACTGAGCCATGTCGTCTATTCCCTTCTGGCAGATTACAACATTGGCGCCTGCCGAAGAAATTTTCTCGACCATTGATCGGAGCATGCCTTCTTCTTCGAGTTGAAATGCCTTAATCTGCTGTGGATCCTGAATGTTGATTTTCGCGTCGAATTGAGTCTTCTTGATCTCAATCGCGGAGTCTAGAAGGATAATGTTTGCTCTCTCTATCCTCTTAGGCATGTCTGCATGAGCGACTTCCTTGCTGAGAACCAGGCCTTTGATGAGTCGCGTGGATGCCACGGATTCTCCAGTTTTCTTCTCAACCATGACATCATCCAAGTCAACTCTATATTCTTCTCCGACTTTTTGAGCTACGTGCATTATTGCGTCCACGGACAATTCTGCGAGTTGTTGACGATTTTCGGCGACAAGCTTGCTGGCCATCGATGTCATGGCAACTTTCTTGAAGGATTCCTTATCCGTCAGCTCAACTCGTATAGCGATTCTTTCCAAGGTTTCGAGAGCTTTACTGGCCGCCTTTCTATAGCCTTCAACAATCACGGTCGGGTGTAGGTTATTGTCAAGCAGCTCTTCCGCTTTTGAAAGGAGTTCTCCAGCTACAACGACGGCTGATGTCGTTCCGTCACCGACTTCGTCGTCCTGTGTCTTGGAGATTTCAACCATCATCTTGGCTGCTGGATGCTCAACTTCCATTTCCTTAAGGATCGTGGCTCCGTCACTAGTGATCGTGACATCGCCCATGCTATCCACCAACATCTTGTCCATACCTTTAGGTCCTATAGAACTTCTGACTGCCTGTGCTATTATCTTGGCCGCCATAATGTTGTTCTTCAGTGCTTCTTTGCCCCTTCTTCGCGAAGTTCCTTCCTTCAAAATTAGGACTGGCTGCCCACTCTGGGTTTGCGTCAAGTACGCCATAATTGTTCCTCGCCCCTTTTTCGGATTAGAATCGAAAATATAAACTTGACGCATGACGGTTCTGGTAACTCTTCCCGTCTTGACTAAGTCTTGGAGAGGTCTGTTGACAGAGCCGACGTATCCTAAGAGTCATGGCAACCATGTTTCATTCAGCTCACCTGATTTAGTCCGATGTCTTCAATGCATACATGTTTGTCAGCCCGATCGATCACAAATCAAAGCGCTCTCTTCGCCCTGTATTTCCAGTTGTCTTTCATCGTTTAGCCGATTTACGGATTGTTAGCAAGGCTGCGGCTATAGCTGCAAGCACTGCCCCATAATAGAAAGCAGCGCTCGGGAAGACCAATGTCCACAAGACTCCAGCCACAACGCTTGAGACGAAGTCTCCTATTCCATTAATCGTGCTCAACACCCCGAAGCCCGTTCCTCTGTTGTTCTCGCCCAACAAATCCGCGGCATACGATCTTTCACCCGCGTCGATTGCACCGGTCTCCACTCCAGCAAGCATGAAGAGAAATGCATAATTCACAATGTTGGGCGGCAATAGAACGAAACCTACGCAGTACGCGCTGAAAATCAGGTATCCAAGAGCTAGCAGATTTCTTTTGCTGAACCTGTCACCCAATGCTCCGAACACGTATGCAAAGACTGCTGCGCCCACATTGAGTAGCACATATAGAAGTGCACTGATACTGCTCGCGACGATTACTCCCAGACTTGGAGCTAGTGCTTCACTCGCCTTCAGGACCAGAAAAGTGTTAGCGAAATTTCCTATCCCAAAGATGCCTACTGCCAGCAAAAAGGGTCTAAAATTCTGTGGAAGCTGCTTAATATCGGTTGTGAGCTTTCTTCTCTCACCAGTGCTCCGCGGCTTCACTTTCTCGCGTGTGAATACTGCAAACACCAAAACCGCCAAAACCCCTGGCACGAGCGCAAGGAGAAATATATTCCGAAACCCAATCAAAGGCAACAATATGAACGCTATGCTTGGACCAATAATGGCGCCGAGCGTATCCATCATACGATGAAAACCAAATGCGTGACCGTAATTTTCAGGCTTAACAGACTCAGCCAACATAGCGTCCCGTGGGGACTCTCTTATTCCTCGTCCTATCCATCCGACTGTTCGGTAAAACAAAACGTGGAGAGCATTCGATGCGAAAGCAAACAGCGATATGAAGACCCCGGTGAGCGCATAGCCTAAAGTTCCCAAAGGCTTCCTCTTGCCAATCTTGTCGCTGAACCAGCCAGAGTATGTCTT
>Ga0315281_10000027_pt1 | contig 174840 bp, 153 predicted proteins | sample YL17G07_0_MG_FD_204540 | JGI IMG/M metagenome (GOLD analysis project Ga0315281, IMG submission 204540) | Sediment microbial communities from Yellowstone Lake, YNP, Wyoming, USA - YL17G07_0 | ecosystem: Environmental > Aquatic > Freshwater > Lake > Sediment | place: USA: Wyoming | collected...
GCATTGGATTTAGCGACAGAGCCGCGAGCAATGGCAATTCCTGGATCCTGCAAATTCAAAATGTCTGGCGAAGCTAACAACGCTTCCAACTCTTGATCGTTTTGAATATTCCAAAAATACATGGTGTTGGAAAGCTGTTTAACTGCAACCCTGCCTGTTTTTGCTTGTTTGCCTTTCCCTTGTTTGTCTGTAAAAGTAAGCACATCAATACCGCCTGGGTAGGCAGTTTGGGCGGATACTGTGAAATTTCCTTGCTTGCATGATGGGGCGGAAGAATTGCCAGCGCTACCTAACGCGCTAACAGATGCATTAGGACTAATTACCGAAATTAGGGTAATCAGTATCAGCAATGTCGAGACAGCGTTCGTTATTTTTTTGTTCATATCGTTTCTCCTTGTAATTTGAATTTTTCTTACAAAGAGAATTCTATACCTATCCCCTATTTTTGACACTGGAAAAAATCCTAGTCTTTATCTAGGAATTTCTTCTAGCATAAACCTAGAAAAAACCTATAGGTTTATGCTAGAGTCGATTCCACTCTAAACTCGGAAAAATATCTAAATTGTCTAATAAATTATCCGCCGCCCACATCCCGACTTCAAAGCGCGATTTCATCAGCCATTTGGAATAGATATGCGTTAGATGAAAAGCGATTGTTTTTTCAGAAATATTTAAGGCGACGGAGATGGCGCGGTTGCTTTTTCCCATCGTTATCCATTTAATAATTTCCCTCTCTTTGGGCGTCAATCGTTTTATTTTTTCGCCCACTTCCTTTTTCCATTCTTGCGCCGCCAGAAATTGCTCCAAAGTAAAAACGGTTTCGCCGCTGGCGGCGTGACGGATAGCGTCAATCAACTGTTGCGGCAAAACGTCTTTGCGAAAATATCCGACAGCGCCCGCTTCCATCATACCCGCCAGATACGACTCGTTGCGATGATAGGTTAATATCAGCGAGACGGTTTCAGGATAATTTTTACGCATCCATTTGACAAACTCGGCGGGCTTCAAATGCGGCATTCCCAAGTCAAGCAGTAAAACTTGCGGACAAAGCGTTGCGACCTTATGTTGCGCGTCCATCCCGTTGTACGCTTCGCCGACAATTTCTATGTCGAGGCAACGAGAGAAGGCGGCGCGGAGACCATCCAGCGTTGTGGGATGATCGTCCGCCAAGACTACGGTTATTTTGCTAGAAGAGATTTTCATTGCTTATTTCTCCTTCCCCACATTATAGCCGTTTTTTTTTTTGAATTTGAATAGACAGAACGATATATCAGCGTCGAGCAGATTCGATATACGGTAAAATTATCTTGCAACCCGCAACCCCTAACCCGCAACCCATAACGTGCAACTCCTCTCCTCCCTCCGCGACCTCCCCCCCTACCAAACCCTGCGCGACGGACTCCAAGCCGAGAAAAAAATCTCCGCGCTTTGGCTTCCGCGCTCTGCCCGCTTGCCTGTTCTCGCCGCCCTCCACGCGGACTTGAATCGTCCCATCCTGCTCGTCACAGACCGCGCCGACCATGCGCTGGCGTTATTTGACGAATTCGGCTTTTGGGTCAAATCGCCGCGATATTTGTTTGCCGAGCCGAATCCATTATTTTACGAAGACGCCGCATGGGGCGCATCCACTCGGCGCGAGCGATTGCAAGTCCTCACCGCCCTCTCCGCTTACCACTTACCATTTACCAAAAAGCCCGAAACCCCGCCGATTATCGTCGCCTCCGCCCGCGCATTGATGACGCGCACTTTGCCGCGTCGTGATTTTTTGAAGGCGTGTAAAAAACTTTCGGCGGGACAAAAGATTCAGCCCGACGCGCTTATCCGCGAGTGGACACGCATCGGTTATCAGCGCGTGAATACGGTTTTAGAGGCGGGACAATTTTCGCATCGCGGCGGTTTGCTCGATGTGTGGACTTCGACGCAAGCGCATCCCGTCCGCTTGGATTTCTTCGGCGACGAGATTGAAACCATCCGCCAGTTTGACCCCGCCACGCAACGCACCGTCGAAAAGTTGGACAGCATCCTCGTCACGCCCGCCCGCGAATTTATAAATCAGGTTGAAGGTTCAACGTTGAACGTTGAAAGTTACGAAACAACCTTCAACCTTCAACTTTCAACTTTTAACCAGATGCAACCCGCATCGTTGCTGGATTATCTTCCGCAAAAAACGCTCGTCATGTTCAACGACCTCAGCCTGATTGAATCGCTGGCAAACGAAGTGGAAGAACAAGCCGTTAAATTTCGACAAGAGAGTATCGAAGAAGGAACACTTTCCAAAGATTTTCCCGTTCCCTATATTTCATGGTCAGAACTACACGACAACATCGAAGGGTTTGCCACGTTGGAACTCGGACATTCGACAAGCAGTGATCAGTTATCAGTAATCAGTGAACAGTTTGGGCATGATGAAAGATTCGGCGGAAGGCTTAAACCGTTTATTGATTATCTTTCTTCTATTGTAGAAAAAGGCGAACAAGTATTCATCGTCTCCCGTCAATCCTCGCGCCTCCAAGAACTCTGGAACGAACAATTGTTAATTGATAATTATCAATTGACAATTAACAATCCCCAATTCATCGAAGCCTCCCTCTCTGAAGGCTTCACCCTATCGCCCAATTACCAACTTACCAACTTACCAATTTACCAATTCCCAACTCCCAATTTACCAACCCACCTAATCACTGACTCCGAAATCTTCGGCTGGGAACGTCCGCAACCGCGCATCAAACAACGCCAAAGCGCCGAGACTCCCGAAGCGCTCTACGCGGATTTGCAAACGGGCGATTACGTCGTTCACATTGATCACGGCATTGGGCGCTTCAACGGATTGATTCAGCGCCAACTTGACGGACACGAGCGCGAGTATCTCGCAGTGGAATATGACAATGCCGACACGCTTTTTGTCCCCGTGCATCAAGCGGATCGCCTCACGCGCTACATCGGCGGGGAGGGCGGCAAGCCGTCGTTGGATCATCTTGGCGGGCAAGCTTGGGGCGAGACGAAGAGTCGCGTTAAAGAGGCGGCGTTAAAAGTCGCCGAAGATTTATTGGATTTGTATGCGCGACGTCAAGTCGTGGAAGGCTTTGCCTTCGCGTCCGATTCGCAGTGGCAAAAGGAACTTGAAGATAGTTTTCCGTACATCGAAACGGACGACCAAAAACGCGCCATCGCCGACGTCAAACGCGACATGGAACGCGCCCGCCCGATGGATCGTTTGCTGTGCGGCGACGTCGGTTATGGAAAAACGGAGGTCGCGTTACGCGCCGCGTTCAAGGCGGTGATGAACGGCAGGCAAGCCGCCGTGCTTGTTCCGACCACCGTTTTGGCGCAACAACATTTTGAGACCTTCTCGCAACGCCTCGCCGCTTTTCCCGTCAAAGTGGAAATGCTTTCGCGCTTCCGCACGCACCGCGAGCAAACCGAAATTTTGCTCAAACTCGCGCTCGGCGAAATTGATATCATCATCGGCACGCATCGTTTAATTTCCGCCGACGTCGAGTTCAAAGATTTGGGGCTGGTGGTGATTGACGAAGAGCAGCGCTTCGGCGTGACGCACAAGGAGCATCTCAAAAAGTTGCGAACTGAAGTGGATGTGCTAACGCTGACCGCCACGCCGATTCCGCGCACGCTTTACATGGCGCTGACGGGCGTCCGCGACGTCTCCAATTTGAACACGCCGCCCGAAGAGCGCCTGCCCATTGTCACGCATGTTGGACCTTATTCGCCGCGCCTCGTGCGTCAATCCATTTTGCGCGAACTCGAACGCGGTGGGCAAATCTTTTTTGTGCATAATCGCGTCAACACAATTGACGCGATGAAAGCGCATCTCAACAAACTTGTCCCCGAAGCGCGAGTGGACGTCGGGCATGGTCAAATGGCGGAGAATCAACTTGCCAGCGTCATGCGGCGTTTCAACGCGGGCGAGATTGATATTTTGCTTTGCACGACCATCATCGAGTCGGGGCTGGATATTCCCAACGCAAACACGCTCATCGTTGATCGCGCCGATACGTTTGGTCTCGCGCAACTCTATCAACTGCGCGGACGCGTCGGACGCGGGGCGATGCGGGCTTACGCGTATTTTTTCCGTCACAATAAAATGACTCCCACGCAAGACGGGCAACAGCGTTTGGAAGTCATCGCTGAAAATACGCAACTCGGCGCGGGATATTCAATCGCCATGCGCGACTTGGAGATTCGCGGCGCGGGAGATTTACTCGGCGCGCGTCAACACGGATACATCCAAGCCGTCGGCTTTCATCTTTACACACGCATTCTCGCGGACGCGGTGAGACGCCTTCGGCGGTTGAAAGTTGAAGGTTTAAATGTTGAAGGTGAATCTGAAATAAATCTTCAACTTTCAACTTTCAACCTTCAACTTGCCTTGCCCGTCAACGTAGACCTCCCCCTCGCCGCCAGCATTCCCGCGACCTACATCGCCGACCAAGATTTGCGTCTGCGCCTTTATCGTCGCATCGCGGACTTGCGCGACGAAACCGAACTCGACGCTTTGGGTTCTGAATTCCGCGATAGATTTGGCGTCATGCCTGAAACGACGCAAAATTTGTTATATCAAATGCGCGTCAAACTCCGCGCCGAAAAAGCGGGACTATCGGCGGTGAGTCAAGAATCATCGGGGCAGATTCTGCTCAAAGTCGTGGGCGCAAAAGAGGAGCGAATGCCCGATTTAGGAAATGGAATCCGAGGCGGAAAATCCGCGTATTGGGTGACGGTCGCCAAGAATGAATCTTGGATGGTGAAGTTGCTGGAGGTGTTGGCGCTGTTGAATGAAAAATCGGTTTAGTTTTTTTTCGCGCTCGCAAACAAATTTTGCAAAACGCATCCGCACAAAGCGAATCCGTAAATCGTGAACGGCATGTACCATGCTAGAAAATTGGTATGGGTGTGAACATACGCCTGTCCTTTGAAAATGACATACCATAGCAACGGGGAAAAAATAGAAGCCCATGTCGCGACAATCATTGCGCGAATTTTACGGGAGTCTTCGGGCGAAGCGATTTGGAATTTTTCTTTTATAAAATAAATCAAAGTAAATCCTGCGAAGATAAAAATCAAATCCATAAAACGCAAACCTGTTTGCACCACCGCCCAATTGGTTTGCAGATAAATCCATAAAACGTCCCATACGTTGGCTTGCAAGGATTCTGTATATCCTGGGTAACTTTGCGGGTCGCCCATTGTACGACGATTGAACGTGCTGATGATGTATTCCGTCGCTTTAGCAAAACTGCCTTGATTCGCCCATAGTTGCACGGTTAAGACGAGCAAGGAAACAAGCACGGCGGCGGTTACGCTGACGATGATTATTCCGCTTGTTTGGATGAACTTGCGTGTCCCCCAGTTATCGCGCATGGCGTAATAAACAAACGGCGCGCCGATCATCAATATCGAGGGGAGGATAAAATCGTATCCGTTGAAAAGACATTTGAGCAAGACGGTTATAAATATCAAACCGCCAAACTTTAATTTGACTTGTTCGATATGCGCGGAATGCCTATTTAGATAAAAAGTTACGGCGACAATTGGAATGTAAAAAAAAGTCGGGAAGTAAAACAAGTTTCTGCCAAAGAGAGTCAACCATGGCGAAGCGATTGTCGTAACCAACGCGAGAAGCGCGGCAGTCCATCCAAATTCGGTTAAAAACCAAAACAGCAAATAGCCGATAACCAGCGCGAACGTTAAAGACGTAATTACGCGGTAGATACGCATGTTTTCAACAGGCGTGAACGGGCTAAGTTTATCCAACGCGCCAAAGAACATCGCCTGCATTCCGCTTTGCGACCCATAGCGCCCATACTCGGAGAAGGTTTGTTTTTTCAAATAAGCGTCGTATTGGCGCTCGTATATTTTTTGATAGTTGTAAGTTCCGTCGTCTGCGCGATATAAATTAAAGTCGCCGCGCCCCAATAGCCCGCCATGCGAGAAAATTCCGTTTTGCCGCGATTCAACCAATCGCCCCATGACAAGGCTTTGGTCGTCGAATTGAAAGTTATTGAATTTTGCAAGCGTGACTACGCTCCACTGGTTTCTATAAAAGCCAAGAAAAAGAACTGTTGTTGCAACGAAAAAAAATAAAATGGATGAGAATTGGGATGGTTTTATTTTTTGTTCCATTGTCTTGGATCACTCGCTCGCCAAAAGACGTCTCGCAATCACCAATCTTTGGATTTCGCTTGTGCCTTCGCCGATGGTCATTAGGCGCGCGTCGCGGTACATGCGCTCGACGTTGTATTCGCGGCTATAACCGTTGCCGCCGTGAATTTGAATCGCGTCGTAACAGACGCGTTCCGCCATTTCGGTGGCGAAGAGTTTTGCCATCGCGGCTTCTTGATTGAAAGGGCGACCTTGATCTTTGAGCCATGCGACTTTATGAAGCATTGTGCGCGCCAACTCAATCTCCGTCGCCATGTTGGCGAGTTTGAATTGAATCGCTTGAAATTCAGCAATGGCTTTGCCAAACGCCTTGCGTTCGCGCGCGTAATCCAACGCCGCTTCAAACGCGGCGCGCGCCAACCCGATGGAAATTGCGCCGATGCTGATGCGTCCCGCGTCGAGGGTGGCGAGGGTTTGTTGCAATCCGCGCCCCTCCGCGCCGACTAAATTTCCAAGCGGAACGCGGACGTTATCGTAGGTCACGCCATGCGTCGGCGAGCCGTGCAAGCCCATTTTCTTTTCGGCGGGACCGATCTGCAAGCCTTTGGAATCCGTCGGGACGAGAATCATGCTCAGGGATTTTGTGCCGCCTTTCGGGTCGGTGCGAACGAGCGTGATGATGTATTCCGCAATGCTGGCGTTTGTACACCACATCTTCGCGCCGTTGATGATCCACTCGTCGCCTTGCTTTTCGGCTTTGGTAATCACGCCGCCTTGCAGGTCGGAGCCGGCGCCGGGTTCGGTCAACGCCAACGCGCTAAGTTTGTTTTTGCCGTCCGCCACGAGCGGCAGCCATTTCTTTTTTAATTCGGCGCTTCCGTAACGCGCAAGCGGCGCAACGCCGAGACCGTTGTGCGCGGTGAACGACAGCGCGATGGAGCCGCAGCCCCAGCCAAGCTCTTCCGTTGCGACGGCGGATGAAATTGAATCCACGTTTGAGCCGCCGTATTCTTCGGGAACGTTCATGCCGAGCAAACCAATCGGGCCGCCTTTGCGCACCGCCTCCCAATTGAACGAATCGTTTTCATCCGCTTCGCGCGCTTTGGGTTTGACGACTTTCGCCGCAAAATCGTGAACGGTTTTCTGCCATGCTTGTTGTTCTTCGCTGAGATCGAAATCCATTTTTATCCTATCGTTGATTAATTTTCATATTCTTCAAGCAGCTTGCGCGCTTTTTTGGCGTTTGTCTTTTCAACGTAAATTTGCGCCCTGCCAAACGTGACGGGAGTGACATTAAACGTAGTCGCCTCTTGAAATACTTCCACTTCAATATCGTTGGCTTGAAAATAGAGTTTGAGCAACTCGGCTTCCATTTGCCCAAGAACTTCGGTGAGTAATTCCCATTTGAGTTCGTCCATAGATTCTCCATGTAGTCGCGCTTGAAGCGACCTACAAGCGCCAACATAAAATAAACAATATCATCCACACAACGCTGACGATGAGCTGGCGGATTCCAATTTGCGTGGGTTTCCAGCCGATGGCGGGGTGGGTGATGCCCCAAAGCGTTTCAAACCATTGAAGTAAAAACGGAACGAAGATAAGTTGCGGAACGATGTTCGCCCAACCCAGCATGAGCGTTGCGCATAAATTGAACGACGTATACAAGAGCGCGTCCCTGCCCAGCTTCCATTGCTCGCTTTTTTGCGGAACGCTAGTTAATTCCCGTTGCGCCAAGCGAAGATATGCGTAGACGATGCTGGCGGCGGTTTGCGCCCAGCTGAGCGCCCAGAGCCACCAACCTAATGAATTGTAACCGCCGAACGAGACCCAATACGCGGCGGGCGCGGCGAGGGAGAGTACGCCCGTGGCGATGATCTCGATGTTGACCCGTTTCCGTTCCGCGCGACGGCTGACAAGCCACAAGTGCCACGCGAAGACGGGCGCGCCCGGTATGATCGCCAGAAATAAGACGTAACCAAAACCCTCGATGATTAATGCGACCAGCGCCAGAATGGCAATTCCGCCGTAGATAAATGTCCAAAAGTGGGCGGGACCGCGATCCGTTTCGGGACGTCTTCCCGATTTTACTTTGACGAGAATCGCCATCGGTTGGCGCAACATGAACGTCGCCATCGTCGCGATAAAAAGAGTCAGGGCGGCGAAGTTGAATCTGCCGCCCGCGAAGAATCCAATCAGCAACGGACTCAAAATGAAAATCCAAGCGCCGTGGTCTTGCGGGATCGCGATGTGCTTTTTGAAATTTGTTTCCATAATCCGACAAGCATACAAGAAAACCCGTCTGCGCGCAAGGTTGTTATAATAGGATAGGACTTACGCAAGACTCTGCGTAGGGCGCGTTCTCTAACGCGCCACTGGCGAAATTCGGCGTTAGAGAACGCCGCTTACGCTCAAAAGACGTTTTTTTGCGTAAGCCCAATAGGATAAATTCATTCAAGGAGAAATTGGCATGTCACCCAAAAAACGCGTTAGCAAGGCGGAAGCCCAAAAAGCCGACCAAACCATTCAGTATGTCGCAATCGCCGTCATCGTGATCGTAATTGCGATTTTCATCTGGCAATATATTCCAAAGTCGCAACCCAAATCTGACGGCGCGGCGTCTGGGTATTCAACTGAAGTCGCAACAGACGTTGCCACCGCGCCTGTGATTGCGACTGAAATTGCGACAGGCATTGCGACTGCGCCTGTAACTGAAATTGCGCCGAACGCCGCCACCGCAACCGAAAGCGCGCCCATTTATGTTGGCAGCCCAACGGCTTGCGGAGATTTTGAATCCATTGCGGCGGCTAAAAAATACGACGCCGCGCCGCCCATGAAAGTTGACGCGACAAAACAATATTTTGCAACCTTCAAAATGGCGAAGGGCGGAGAGTTTATTGTCGAGTTGTATCCAGCCAAAGCGCCGATTACCGTCAATAGTTTTGTCTTTCTGGCGTGCAAAAAGTTTTTTGACGGCTTAACCTTCCATCGCGTGTTGGAAGGTTTTATGGCGCAAGGCGGCGACCCCGACGGCACGGGCGGGGGCGGACCGGGTTATCAGTTCGTCAACGAGAAAAGCGATTTGACCTTTGATAAAGCGGGCGTGATGGCGATGGCAAACGCAGGTCCCGACACTAACGGCAGTCAGTTCTTTATTACGTTTGCGCCGAAACCCGACCTCAATGGCGGATACACCATCTTTGGTCAAGTGGTCAAAGGAATGGACGCGGTGAACGCAATCACGCGCCGCGACCCGAACGCGAATCCGACGTTCACGGGGGACGTCATGGAATCAGTGACGATTACGCTAAAGTAGAGAAGGGAAAGATTTTATTCACTCACCTTACGCGGAATTCTCCCTCATCCCCAACCCTTCCCCCGAAGGGGAAGGGAGTCCCCTCTCCCTGCGGGAGAGGGTTAGGGTGAGGGTGCGTAAGATAAGTTATTCAAGGAGAAATTTGCATGTCGTCGGAAAAACAAACAAACGAAAAAATTCTTCAGTATGTTGCGATTGCGACGTTTTTAGTCGGGGCGCTCGCTTTCGCTTGGAGATTCTATCCGCGCGCGTCTTCTCAAACGGACGCGCCCGCAATTACGGCGATTGTCGCAACCGCAACCCAAACGCCTTTAGAGATTGGCAACCCGACGGCTTGCGGGGCGTTTGATTCGATTGCGGCGGCGAAACAATACGATCAAGAGCCGCCGATGAAAGTTGACCAAGCCAAACAATATTTTGCGACGTTTAAAATGGCGCAGGGCGGCGAGTTTATCGTCGAGTTGTATCCCGCCAAAGCGCCGATTACCGTCAATAGCTTTGTCTTCCTTGCCTGTAAAAAGTTTTTTGACGGCTTAACCTTTCATCGCGTGTTGAAAGGTTTTATGGCGCAAGGCGGCGACCCAACTGGCTCGGGCGACGGTGGACCTGGTTATGAATTTGTCTACGAAGGCAGCGACCTAAAATTTGACAAAGCTGGAGTGGTCGCAATGGCAAACATCGGTCCGAAGACCTCGACGAACGGCAGTCAATTCTTTATCACCTTTGCGCCGGTTTCGTATCTCAACGACGGGTACACCATCTTCGGTCAAGTGGTCAAAGGGATGGACGTCGTGAAAGCCATCACGCTCCGCGACCCCGATACCATGCCCTCGTTTAAGGGGGATGCGATGGAGACGGTGACGATTACGGTGAAGTAGGGGATAAAAGAAGAAAGATGAAAGAAAAGAGGATGAAGTCGTTTGCGCTTCATCCTCTTTTTTGCTGGTTGAAGTAGTATAAGCAGGGACGCCCGGATAGCCTCCCGCCCCAATGGAATCAAAAACTTGATTGGGCGGAACGGCGCTGACTAAATCTTCCAAACTTTGCACGTCTGAATCAACTACCTGCCACCACGGCTCGCTTGTTTTGCTTTTAATGACAAAGAAGTTGTTGCTTCCTGACGTGCTTCTTACACTGGCTCGCGTCGGGCAGCCCCCGCATTTTGTTGAACATTCAAAGCCCGCGGGTATGCCCGTTAAACTTAATGTGTATGTGCCTGCGGGGGCGTTGACGATATAGCGCCCGCCGTCCACCCCGCCGCCAACCACAGCGGATTTATGATTCGTATCTGGGATACTCACCGTCATCCCGTTGCCCTGATTCCACTTTTGCACTCTTGAGCAATTATTGGTTTGGTCAAAATAAACCCTGCCTTGAATTGTTTTTGCGTCGAGATTACAAGTGTACGCACCTCTATAGGCCATGCAAAACCAGTAACCAGGACCTTTGCACTGTGTATTTCTGTCACCTGGAATCGAGCCATTAACACCCCCCCAAGTATAGAGGCAACTATCATAAGTTATGCAGCCTATAGGAGTTCTCTGTGGCGTATACTTCGTCCCGACAGGGCATTTGGGGACACATTTATCTGTTCTATTTACATTATGCCCAGTCCAATCCTGCTCCCCATCTAACCACCGATAATCGCCGCAACCTTGATTGAAATAATGTCTAATTCGCTCGCTGTTGCGGTCATAATTAACGCTCTCTCCGCAACCGCTACACTGGTTGATAAGTGGTCCTGAAAAAACAGGCTTCAAATCGGGTGGGCAATCTAACTTGATGGCTAGAGGATAACACACATGTTCCTTCGCCAGCCGCCCTCCCCCGCCATTTACCCCAGTACCAATGGCGTGATAGCAAGTTTGCCCTGCTGGACAGGGATTGCCATTCGGCAGATAAGCCACAGAATAATACCCCGAAATATTTCCCTGTCCATACAGTTGCCCCGTAAACGCTCCGCCAGTATTATTGTTATTTTGCGCGCCACCAGCACTGTCTGACATCTGAACATAAACACCGTTATTATCTACGTACCCAACGTAAGGTCCATTATTACTAAACACAGCCGTACATCCACCTGCTATCGTACATTCTGCCCACACCTTTCCCACACCCAATACCATCAGTAAAATCACTATGCCAAAAATCATCCCCCATTTCTTCATATATTTATGATAGCAGAATTTTTTGTGAAGAGGCAACTTGAATGTTTATTTAAAAGAGTCTGTCACTGTACCCACCAAAGGTAGCGGCACTTGGTTAAGCATCATCTGTAATTTTTGAAAATCTTCCTCTGTCTTTGCCTCCCTAAAAGCCTCTCCTATTTTCGCCCACGCTAGTTCAAGCGTTGTTTCTTTTACCTTGCCATCAGGAAATTTAAAATTCACCATCTGTTTTTGCACCAATTTTGTCAAGGCAGCGTTAAAATAATCTCCGAATGATCCAACATTAAATCCAGGCATTGTTGTTCTTTCTCTATTGACGCCAAAAGCTTCCTGCATTACTGAAAAAGTAGATTTTACACTCTTATCGCCAAATACAAAATTTTTGTCTGTAAATCCTGTAAAAACCAAAACGCCCTTATTTGTATGAATAACGCCATTCACCAGTAAGACGTCTTTTGTTTTTTTCCACCTTTGCTCCAACTCTGGTACGATATCATGGAACAACAATTCTCCTCCGCTTATTTTTCCATTACCTTTATCTATTATCGAAGTCCAATATTCGACAGGCACGTCTTTAGCCGTAACCGCTTTTTTATCTAATTTCATCAATAGAACCATGTTGTTGTAACTGTCTGGCTTCAGAAAAAATCCCGTTGCGCGGGCGCCTGTCCACGGCGTTTTACTTGCCTCTTCCAGCGCCAATTTATTGTAGGCGGCGATAATTTCGGGCATACCGCCTGGGTATAGTTTTTGCAGTTCGTCGGCGCTGATGGCGGGGATGTCATGGGGGTTATCGGGCAGGGGGAGCATTTCAATGTGCGGCGCGGGGGTGAAAGTCGGCGCGGGGGTTTGGGTTGGCGGCAACGAAGTGACAGTCACCTGCGAGATGACTGTCACTTGGGGCGTGTTGGGCGCGGGGGTATTGGAACAAGCGGTTAATAAAAATAGAGCGAGGGCGAATGTGAAAATGGGGCGCATGGCGGAGTCTCCTTTTATCAAACACGGTTTTTATTTATTGAGTCAGGGCTTTCGCTTGTCATTCTGAGCGAAGCGAAGAATCTCTACGCTTGTCTCAGAGACCCTTCGCTGTCGCTCAGGGCGACATGAAGTTGCGCGAAAGTCCTGTGAGTTAATGGCGCGGAAAGAATTTATCTGGAGAACTATAGCGCAAATATGGCGTTAGAAAACGCCCGTGACGGCTTTGTCTATTTCCTTCCGAAATCCGCCGGGTTCTCGCCCCACAAACTGGTATCCCATTTCAAGATTTTATTTTCGGGCAATTTATTTTCAGCCAGCCAATTCTCCGCGCTGTGGATGAGGGCAAAGAGCAAGGCGTTTTGTGGCGTGTGGATAAGATTTGTTTTGCATCGTCCCGTGTTTACCCACGAAATGGCGTTCTGTGAATCTGAATAAATGGGGACGTGCGAGTTGTGTTTAACTTGCCAAGTCAGCGCATGGACAATGGCGAGAAATTCGCCCACGTTGTTTGTCCCGTGTTCGTAGGGACCCGCATGAAAGACCTGCTCGCCCGTGTCAGTGACCACGCCGCGATATTCCAGCTTGCCGCGCGATCCGCTACAAGACGCGTCTACGCAAATGGAGGGGAGAATAGGTTGGGCGCTTGCCAGCTTCCATTTTCCTTGCGAAGCGACTTTGCCCTCGTAATTTTCATATTCGGCAAGGAACGCGACTTCCGCCTCCTTAACGCTTTCAAAGGCTTTGAACTTCGCGCCGACAAAACCCTTCACTTGTTTTTCGCACTCCGCCCATGTAGTGAAGACGCCCGTCTTGCGACCTTTCCAAACGACGTAATATTTTTGCTTTGGCATGATGTTTAACCTAAAAAGTTAAATGTTGTCGCGCATGAAGCGATTTCCATGGCGCACGGGGATTGCTTCGTCGCAACGACACACTGAGAATTACGGGATTATGGGAAACCAAGTTGCGCCGCCATCGTTGGTTTTATAAAGCTTGCGCCGACCAGACGGGTCGGCGACGACGCCCCAGCCAGTGGCTGAATTTATAAAACTCATGTTCGTGAGAGATTCGCCGAAGGCGACGTCGGGCGGGACGATGCTCCACGTTTTCGCCGCGTCTTTCGTGACGTAGAATTGGTCGCTGTTATACATAATCATTTCCTGCACTGAGGGGATTTCCAACATGCCCGCGCTTGGAATTTTTGCGGGCGCGGGCGACCAAGTCGCGCCGCCGTCGTTCGTTGCGTAAATGACGGTTTGCAAATTGTTGAACGCGACTTTCAAAGCGAGAAAACCTTGCGTCGGCGAAACGAATTTTATCTGATAAATCGCGAGGTCGCTATTTTTCGCTTCGAGCGAAAGAGCAAGATTGACCTGAGACCAGGTTCTGCCGCTGTCGTCGGTGCGATATAAATAAGCGACGCCCGGCGAATACACCACGCCGCCAATCCACGCCGTTTTTGAATTGAGCGGAACAATCATATTTTTCAGACCGCCGAGCGGAAGCGATTCGCCGGCGCCGTCGAGATTGGGGTCGTTCGTAAATGCACGCTTCCAAGTTGCGCCGCCGTCGCTCGTTTGAAAAACAGAAACCGCCATCGAGCCGGCTCCAACGCCAAGGTTCGCCATCATCCACCCGTTGTTTGCGTCAACGAAAGAAATATCTCCGCCGCCGAATGGAGTCGCGCTGGAAGCCCATGTCAATCCGCCGTCGCTGGTGCGATACATGGCGCCGCCGTTTTGATTGTTTGGGTCGGGAACTTGAATCCACGCATGGTCGCGGTCAAGAAAATCTACGCCAACGCTGTAACCCGTTTCTTTAATTCCAGCGGGGGTCACGTCGTACCACGTCGCGCCGCCGTCGTTCGTGCGGACAATCTGCGTATCGGTCGCGCCCCAACCGTAGATCTCATCCAGCGCTTTAATTATACTAATAGACGGAGAATCAACAAGCGGCGCGTTAATCGCTTCGGGCAAAGTCGCGCTTTCAGGCGCGAGCGCGGCGGACGTGTTTTGCGGCGTCGGCTCTAGGATCGCAGTCGCGCTTGGCGCGGGCGTATTCTTAATCGCCGGCGCATTTGTTTTAATCGCGCTTGGCGGCGCCGAGGCGTTGCAAGCGGTTAAGATGAGAAGAAAGATGAAAGAAGAAAGAGGTTTAACATTGAATAAAAATGTTGTTGGCGTTTTCATTGTAATCTCCGCAAATGGATCGCGCTTTAACCCAGATATTCAATCACCGTCGCTTCGCCTTGACCGACGCCGACGCAGAGAGTGGCGACGCCATACCTCGCATTTTTGCGCAATTTCATTTCATGCGCCAGCGTTGTTACAAGTCTCGCGCCCGAACAGCCGAGCGGATGTCCGATGGCGATTGCGCCGCCGTTGACGTTGACGAGTTCGGGGTCAATCTCCAAGTCTTCAAGAACCGCAAGGGCTTGCACGGCGAAGGCTTCGTTCAATTCCATCAAACCAATATCTTTGATTTTCAATCCCGCGCGTTGCAAGGCTTTCTGGGTCGCGGGGATGGGACCGTATCCCATCACGCGCGGCGGAACGCCCGCCGACGCCGACGAAACGATCCGCGCCAACGGTTTGAGATTTAACGCTTTGGCTTTTTCCGCGCTCATCAGCAACAAGGCGGAAGCGCCGTCGTTTAATCCCGATGAATTGCCCGCCGTCACGGTTCCGCCTTCTTTGGCGAAAGCGGGTTTCAACTTACCCAGCGATTCTATCGTCGTGTCGCGGCGCGGACGCTCATCGGTCTCGACAATTTTCGGGTCGCCTTTTTTTTCCGCAGGGGGAATGAAAACGGGAATAATCTCTTGTTTGAATCTGCCTGAATCAATGGCGGCAATTGCGCGCTGATGGGAACGCAACGCGAACTCGTCCTGCTTTTCGCGCGTAATGCGCGGGCGTTCCCGCGCAATATTTTCGGCGGTCTCGCCCATGGATTCCGTCCCGTACATTTCTTTCATTTTAGGATTTGGATAACGCCAGCCGAGCGCAGTGTCGTAAGCGGTTAGATTTCCGAAAGAATAACCGCTCTCCGCCTTGGGAAGCGAGTACGGCGCGCGACTCATGGATTCAACGCCGCCCGCAATATAGACGTCGCCCTCGTCCGCTTTGATGGCGCGCGCGGCTTGATTAATCGCGTTCAAGCCGGAAGCGCACAAACGGTTAATCGTGACGCCGCCTGTTTCCTGCGGCAAGCCAGACAGCAACGCCGCCATGCGCGCCACGTTGCGATTATCTTCGCCCGCTTGATTCGCGCATCCAAAAAACACTTCTTCCACCAACGCCGGATCAAACGAATTGCGTTCGAGAAGCGTTTTGATGACAAGCGCCGCCAGATCGTCGGGGCGAACGGAAGCGAGCGCGCCCCCCAACGCGCCAATCGGCGTGCGAATTGCGTCTATGATATAGGCTTCATTCATGGTCAGTCTCCAGTTTTGAGCCAGTCTTCGCTTGCGATTGTACCACCGCAAGAAATGAACGGGCTGAAATGCGCGCGCGGCGATTGGCGTTCGATTGAAGTAACCTTGCCAAGCGCGGCGACCTTACGTTTTATTTTCGGGATATAATCGTTTTATGATGGAATAATTTTTTGGGATTCGCTTTACGCTTAAACAACCCTCTCAGATTCTTCTAATCAATAAATTCTAAAAACAAAAAAATAAAGCGACAACTATGAAAATCACCATGTCCTCCCCCGACTTAACCGACGCAGACCGCCAAGCGGTGATTGACGTCGTCAACACGCCCATCCTCAGCATGGGACGTCGCGCGCCCGCGTTTGAGAAATCTTTTTGCGACCTCACTGGCGCGAAACACGCGATTGCTGTTAACTCTGGCACGGCGGGATTGCATTTGTGCGTCCGCGCGGCGGGGATTGGCGCGGGCGATTTGGTCGTCACCACGCCGTTTTCGTTTGTCGCCTCGACGAACGTCTTGCTATTTGAAAACGCGATTCCAATCTTCGTGGACGTTGACCCGCGCACGGGCAATCTCAACCCCGAACTCGTCGCCGACGCCGCGCAGAATATCGAAAAATATCTGCCGCGCCAATTACCAATTACCAATTGCCAATTACGCGCCATCCTCCCCGTTGACGTATTCGGTCACCCCGCCGACATGGACGCCATCAACGCCGTCGCTAAAGAACATGGATTAACCGTCATCGAAGATTCATGCGAGGCGCTGGGCGCGACGTATAAAGGCAAACACGCGGGAACGCTGGGCGAATTTGGCGTCTTTGCTTTTTATCCCAACAAGCAAATTACGACTGGCGAAGGCGGCATGATTATCACGGACAACGATGAAGCCGCGAACTTTATGCGCGCCTTACGCAATCAGGGACGCGCGCCCGGCGACACTTGGCTGCAACATACGCATCTCGGCTACAACTATCGGCTGGATGAAATGTCCGCCGCGATGGGCGTGTCGCAAATGGCGCGGCTGGATGAAATCCTCGCCAAGCGCGAACAAGTCGCGGGGTGGTACGAGGCGCGGCTCTCCGAAATTGCGGGAATCGAAATCCCGCTCATCGAATCCTTCACGACGCGGGCTTCATGGTTTGTCTATGTGCTTCGCTTCGATAAAAAAATCAACCGCGATGAAATGGCGAAAAAACTCGAAGCGCGCGGAATCCCCGTGCGCCCATATTTTTTGCCGATTCATTTGCAACCCTACATGGTTGAAAAATTCGGCTATCGAGCCGGCGACTTTCCCGTGACGGAAGATTTGGGCAAACGCGGACTCGCCATTCCTTTTAGCGGCGTGATGACCGAAGCGCAGGTGGATTATGTTTGCGCCATGCTCCGCGAGGAACTAACGTTAAACGTTTAACGTTTTCGCCATGAACCGTTTCTCCCCACCCAAACGACGCGGCTTGATTCTTCACGGCGCGCTCATCATTGGCTTGACGCTCATCGCCATGATCGGATTCGTCAACCTCACGCTCGCGGACGTTGGTCCCGTGTTTTTATTTGCGTTATTGATCTCGCTCGCCGCGTTTGCGCCCATTCTATTTTTTGCCTATCGCGCATACTCGTTATGGTACGCCGATTATCGCCTTGACCGCGACAGCCTTTCCATCAATTGGGGCTTGCGCATCGAAGACGTTCCGCTGGCGGAGATTGAATTTATCCGCTCAACCGACGATTTGACCGCGCCGCTGAAATTGCCGTCTTTGTCCATGCCCGGCGGAGTGTTGGGAATGCGCCGCCATCCTGATCTGGGCATGGTTGAATTCCTCGCTTCCGATTCAAAAAAACTTTTGCTGGTCGCAACCGCCAAGCGCGTCTTTGTCGTTTCGCCTGAAAACCCCGCCGAGTTTATGCAAACCTTCGCGCGCGCGACGGAAATGGGCAGCCTGACGCCAGCCGAATCAAAATCGGTTTATCCGTCTTTTGTTATCGTCCAAGCATGGCAAAGCGGATTAGCGCGTTATCTCTGGCTGACCGCGTTGTTGCTTAACTTAGGTTTGTTCATCTGGGCGAGCCTCATTATTCCATCCACGCCGCGCGTCGCGCTGGGCGCGCAGTTTGCGGGGAGCGCGATTGAAACCGTTCCGTCTGCGCAACTCATCGTTTTTCCGCTGGCGAGTCTTTTACTCGCCGTCGCGGGCTGGATTGTGGGCTTATATTTTTATCGTCTGGAAAACGAGCGCGTTCTCGCCTTCATCGTCTGGGGTTCAAGTATGTTGACGGGGTTATTATTTTTGCTTGCGATTCTGTTCATCGTCACGACGCCGGTGTAAAGTAAACAAGTAAACCGGTATGCAATTTTTATTTGGATTTCTTCTCGCAACCTGCATCGCCTATCTCGCCTACCGCGCTCATAGTTTGAACAAAAGCGGCGCGTTGGCGGCGACATTCACAGGCGCGATTATTTTCGGCGTCGGCGGTTTGCGATGGGCGATTTTATTGCTTGCGTTTTTTATCACGTCGTCCGCGTTGAGTCGCGCTTTCAAAAAACAAAAACAAAACCTGAACGAAAAATTTTCAAAGGGCGCCGAGCGCGACGCGGGGCAAGTTTTTGGCAACGGCGGCGGCGCGACGCTTTTCGCGGCGTTGCATTTTTTTTATCCCGAATCGCAAATCGCTTGGATTGGATTCGCCGCCTCCCTCGCCGCCGTCAACGCCGATACGTGGGCGACGGAACTCGGCGTGTTGAATCCGCATCCCCCGCGCATGATTACGAATCTAAAAAAAGTCGTGGAAAAGGGGACGTCGGGCGGCGTCTCTTTGTACGGAACTCTCGCGGCGCTCTTCGGCTCTGCGCTGATTGGCTTTCTCGCCGCGCTCCTCTCCCCCGCAGACCGCTGGTTACTGATTACTAATTACTTTTTACTAATTACCGCCGCCGGCCTCACAGGCTCGCTCTTCGACTCCCTGCTTGGCGGAACTGTCCAAGCCATGTACTTTTGCCCCAAAGAAAATAAGGAAACCGAGAAACATCCGTTGCACGCCTGCGGCGCGGAGACCGTTCACATTCGCGGCTGGCGCTGGCTTGATAACGATTTAGTCAACTTTGCCTGCGGCGTGTTTGGGGTTATGATTGCGCTAATCATTTTCTCCCTAATTGCCTAAGCTCCCAATTACCTATGTCCTCCCCCATCCTCGTCACCGGCGCCAGCGGATTTGTCGCGCTACACACCGTTATTCAACTTTTGCAACGGGGCGATAAAGTCCGCGCCACGCTGCGAAGTCTTTCGCGCGCGGATGAAATCCGCGCAACCATCGCCAAGCATGTTGAAGTCGGCGACAAACTCGAATTCGTCGCCGTAGACCTCATGCAAGATTCAGGCTGGGACGAAGCCCTGCGCGGTTGCGAATACGTTTTACATATCGCGTCGCCCTTCCCGTTGTTTGAGCCAAAACACGAAGACGAATTAATCGTCCCCGCCGTGCAAGGGACACAACGAGTTTTGCGCGCCGCGCATAACGCCAACGTCAAGCGCGTTATCGTCGTCTCGTCCGTCGCGGCGGTTTACGCGGGACACGCTCACGAGCATCGAACTTTCACTGAAAACGATTGGTCAATTGTTGAAAACCAGATCAGCGCGTACTCCAAAAGCAAAACCCTCGCCGAACGCGAAGCGTGGAAATTTATCAACGGCGCGGAAAACATAAATAAAATGGAAATGGTCGCCGTCAACCCGCCGCTGATTTTGGGACCCATCCTCAACAAAGACTTTCACACCTCGATTGAATTCATTCGCGTTTTTATGCGCGGCGAAGTCCCCGGCGTAGCGCGACTCAAAATTGGAGTCGTCGACGTCCGCGACGTCGCGTCCGCGCTCATTCTCGCCATGACTACGCCCGAAGCGGCAGGCAATCGTTTCATCTGTCCCGCCGCAACCGTCTGGTACAAAGAAATATCCGAAATCCTGCGGAAAGAATATCTACAACGCGGGTATAAAAAAATTCCGCATATCCAATTCCCAAGTTTTCTCGTCCGCCTCCTCGCGCTGTTCGATAAAAAAATCGCCCTTGTCGCGCATGACCTCGACTGGGACTACGACCTCGCCGACGAAAAAATCAAACGCGTTCTCAAATGGTCTCCGCGCTCAAAAGAAGAAGCGATCCTCTCTATGGCGGAGAGTTTGATTGAACAAGGGTTTGTTTAATTTACGGAGGCGCGATGAAACCGAAAAGCATCATCCTTGTTCGGCACGGCGAATCGAGAGGCAGCGCCGACAAGTTCCGACGTCAAGCCACGCCCGATTTTGCCTTGAAATTAACTTCCAAAGGAATCGAGCAATCTATAAGAGCCGGCAAAAAAATCAAGGCGCTGATTGGCGACGAAACGCTCTGCGTTTATGTATCCCCTTTTTTTAGAACGCGAGAAACGTTCCAGAGCCTCCGCGTGGCGATTGACGATAACATCGTCCAGATCATCGAAGACCCAAGAATTCGCGGGCAGAATCGGGGACATTTTATAAATCCCGGAGACAATCAAAGCGTCCGCGATGAGCAAGATAATTTCAACGTCTTCTATAATCGAAACCCCGACGGCGAATCGGGCGCGGACGTCTATGACCGCGTCAGCGCGTTTTTAGACACGTTGCATCGGGACTTTGAAAAAAGCGATTTTCCCGCCAATGTCCTCGTCGTAATGCATGGATTAACTCTACGATTGTTTTTAATGCGCTGGTTCCGCTGGAGCGTGGAGGAATTTGAAAGCCTGATTAATCCTAGAAATTGTCAAATCGTCGTCATGAAAAAAACGGCGGACAATCGCTATCAACTGGCGCGCGAATTGAAAAAACGAGACTTCCGCGCCGTGTAACGATAAAAATTTCTTCTTCTTCGGGCTTTGTGATGGCAATATCTAAAATGACTCTACTGCAAAAACCTGTTTGAACCGCGAAAAGCGCGAAAGACACGAAAGAAAATCAAAGACATTTGCGTATCTTCTCAATAACTTGGGGATGGCTACATACCGTCCCGAAGGTTTGATGTCGATTTCTCTACCAGAGTTTATGCAGAATTAGCATTGCCCCCCATATATGGGAGCAAACGATGTCGCACCGCCACATATAGGTCAAAAACATTCGGGAAGCACCCGAAAACCTTATTGTGCATAAACTCTACCGTACATTTCAAAAGGGGACGCGGATTTACGCCGAGAACGCGGATTTTTAATTGTTTTTTCCGCGTTAATCCGCGCTCGTCTGCGTCCTATACGAATTTTGTACGGTAGTGAAACGTCGATTAGTTTTTCTATTTAGACACACTGCTCAAATGGTAAAATTGCGCCCTCTCAAAAATTCAATTCACAGGGCAGGGCATGAAAAAATTAGAAGACCGCCTTGACGATCTCGGCGGAATTTCCTGACGCGGCAAGATTGTGGTTATAATTGACATAGTTCAACGCAAGGCGACGCAACAAAGCATCTATTACTGAGCGCGAGTCGCAAGATTCGCGCTTTATTTTGCGATAAAAGGAAAAACCATGACTATTCCCAGCTGGGTCAAAGACGCAATCTTCTATCAAATCTTCCCCGACCGTTTTGCGCGGAGTTCAAAATTTACCGACGTCGGTTTTGAATCTTGGGATTCTCCGCCGACCTATCACGGCTTCAAAGGCGGCGACCTCTACGGCGTGATTGAGAATTTAGATTACCTGCAAGAGTTGGGGATCACCGCGATTTATTTCAATCCCGTCTTCGCTTCGGCGTCGAATCATCGCTATCACACCTACGACTATTACAACGTAGACCCCTTGCTCGGCGGAAACGACGCGCTGAAAAAATTATTGAAAGAAGCGCATAAACGCGATATCAAAGTTGTTCTCGACGGCGTCTTCAATCACGCCTCGCGCGGCTTCTGGCAATTCCATCACGTTTTGGAAACGGGCGAAGGCTCGCCGTATAAAGATTGGTTTTACTTTGACCAAGACCGCTTGACTGGAAAAAAACATTGGGGCGCGTACCCCACGCCGCACGAACAAAAATTGATGTACAACGAAGACAGCCTGCACGTCATCGGTTATCGCGCGTGGTGGAATTTGCCCGCGTTACCCAAGTTCAATACCAACACGCCCGCCGTGCGCGAATTTTTATTCGACGTCGCCGAATATTGGATTAAGTTCGGCGTGGACGGCTGGCGCTTGGACGTCCCCGGCGAGATTGACGACGACGACTTTTGGCGCGAGTTTCGACGGCGCGTGAAAGCGGTCAATCCTGAAGCGTACATCGTCGGCGAGATTTGGCACGAAGCGCAACGCTGGCTGCAAGGCGATCAATTTGACGCGGTGATGAATTATCTCTTCACGGCGGCGGCGCTGAGTTTCTTCGCGGGGCCGCATTTGAACATGGGCGTCGTCGCGCAATCGGGCGGAATCAAAGACCGCGTGCGTCAAATAGGCGCGCATGATTTCGCCAACGAAGTAGACCGCGTACTAAATCTCTATCCGTCCGAGATTGTCTCCGCGCAGTTGAATCTACTCGATAGTCACGACATGCCGCGTTTTCTTTCCTGCGTCAACGGGGATAAAGATTCGCTCAAAATGGCGTGGCTGTTTATCTTCACGATGGTCGGCGCGCCGTGCATTTACTACGGCGATGAAATCGGCATGGACGGCGGACATGACCCCGAATGTCGCAAAGCCTTCCCCTGGGATAAAAGCAAATGGGATAAAGACCTGCTCGCTTACGCCACAGCCTGCATTGCGTTGCGCAAAGAACATGAAGCGTTGCGGCGCGGCGAATACAAACGCCTCTACGCGGACGGCAACGTCATGGCGTATGCGCGCTCGACGGCGGACGAAAATTTGATTGTCGCGTTCAACGTCGCCAACGAGGAAAGAACGATTGAGTTGCCCGTCGGCAAAAAGACGCAAACTTTATTCGGAAGAAAACCTGTGATTGAGGGCAATCGGGTTGCCATCCCGCCGCGTAGCGGAATTGTTTTGAAATAGACAGGACTTTGGCTCAGTCAGCGTTCTCTAACGCCGACTGAGCCAAAAAAAATTTTTGAGCGTAATCGGCGCTCTCTTGCGCCGATTTTTTAGAAACAAGCAAAAGTCCTGATTGATAATCTTTGAGGAGAAACAACATGTCGGAAATCAAATACGAAATCGTCAAAAAGATTGGCACGCTGTCCAAGTCCGCTTCGGGCTGGGCGAAGGAAATCAACTTGATTAGTTGGAATGACCGCGACCCGAAATACGATATCCGCGAATGGGCGCCCGACGGCGTGAAGATGGGCAAAGGCGTCACCTTGTCCAAAGAAGAATTGCTGGCGCTGAAAAATTTGCTCAACGGCATGGAACTGTAATTGGGATAATGAAAAAGAACGTCTGGCGGCATTAAGGCAGTATGGGATTCTGGATACAGCTCCCGAAAAAGCCTTTGACGATTTGGTTCGCCTTGCCTCCTACATTTGCGGAACTCCAATTGCGCTGGTTAGTTTAATCGACGCCGAAAGGCAGTGGTTCAAAGCCCGCGTTGGAGTTTGTCATTAAAGGCTTAAACGCGGCGATGAATAAGTTCAACGGAACGATTGAATAAAAAAACAGACGGTACAAATTTATTAAAATATCAATTCGAGTACAATAACAACATGACAGCGTTTGCGTCCACAAGCGTTATTCTCTGCGACAAAAACGGCGTCGCGGACGTAGACGACGCTTGCCTAGCGATGTTCGAATATTCGCGCGAGGAAATAATCGACAAGAACGTCCTTCAACTGATCGCGGAAGAAGACCGCCCGCGTGTTGAAAAATATCTGCGTCAAGATTCAGACGAAGCGCTCGCAACTCAGGGATTGAAAAAAAGCGGAGCGAAGTTTCCTGTTGAAATCATCGTCAAGAAAACTTTACATCAGGGGCAAGAACTTGAAATCCTTGTAATTCAAAACCGAACAAACGAAGCCGACGTCGCTACTCGGTTTGTAGACCTGTCCATTGACTTGCTGTGCGTGGCGGACTTTGACGGTTATTTTAAACGACTCAGCCCCGCATTTAAAGAGGCGCTTGGCTACGACGATGAAGAATTGCTCGCCAAACCTTTTTTGGAATTCGTGCATCCCGAAGATAGGGGCGCGACGCAAAAGCAAATCGAGTCGTTGTCCGCTGGTTCGGACGTCATCGCGTTTGAAAACCGTTTCCAAACTACGAGCGGGTCTTTCAAATGGCTTGCATGGAACGCGACGGCGTTTATGGACGTTGGTTTAATTTACGCCATTGGCAGGGATATTTCTCTTCAAAAAGAAAACTTGTTGGAGTTGCAAAAAAGAGAGGAGCAATTGCGCTCCATCCTTGAGACAACGGTGGACGGCATTATCACCATCAACGCGGCGGGGATTGTTCAATCGTTCAACCCCGCCGCTTCAAAAATATTTGGTTACAAACAAGAAGAAGTCATTGGGCAAAACGTGCGGATGTTAATGCCCGAACCGTATCATAGCGAACATGACGATTATCTCCGCGCCTACATGACGACGCGCAAGCGAAAAATTATCGGCATTGGCAGGGAAGTGAAAGGCGTCAAAAAAAACGGCGAAACTTTCCCGTTGGAGTTGGCGGTTAGCAACGTCGAGTTGCCGAACAGGACGCTCTTCACGGGCATCGTTCGAGATATTACCGAAAAGAAAGAAGCCGAAGAATCCTTACGTTCGGCGCAGGAAAGATTGCAAAAAGAGCTTGACGTCGCCGCGCACATCCAAGATACTTTGACGCCCAAGACGCTTCCCGTTTTGGACGGGTTTGAATTCGCCGCAAAAAATATTCCCGCTCGCTATCTCAGCGGCGATTTTTACGATTTTATTTCCATTGACGAAAACACCTACGAAATTGTTTTAGGCGACATCGCGGGGAAGGGTATTCCCGCCGCATTGTTGACTTTATCGCTACATACATTGATACGTTATCAATCGTCGCCGTTCCCGTTTGTGATAAGCGCGCCTGAAATTCTCGACCAAATCAATATTCAGCGTTACGAGGATTTTTCCAACATCGGCGTTTTTGTGACGTTGTTTCTCGCGCAAATCAATAAAGAGACGGGTGCGTTTTCGTATGCCAGCGCGGGACACGGCGAAGCGTTTTTATACAGGGCGCGGAATGAAATTCAACATCTCGCCGCGACGGGATTGCCAATCGGCATTTTAGCCGACGAGCGCTACGAAGGCAAAACCTTTATCCTGCGCCCCGACGACGTCGTCGTTATTTTCACCGACGGGATTACGGAAACAACGGGGGCAAATCAAGAGCAGTTTGGCGTGGAGCGTTTGAACGCGACAGTCATTAAAAGCGCCTCGCTTTCCGCCGATGATATTCTGTACAACATCATCGCCGACGTTTTGGAGTTTGATCAGGGTCACGCGCAGGAAGACGATATTAGCATTGTGGTTATGAAAGTCTTGCCGCGCATGATTTCATTTCACGCGCCGAGCGAAATGAAAAATCTTGAAACGATTATCGCCAAAATCAAAGAGAACGCGCTGGCGTATTCCGAAGATTTTGCTTATGAATTTGAACTCGCCGCTTCCGAGATTATCACGAACGTTATTAAATATTCCGACAAGCAAGAACAAGCGGACACTTTTTTTGAAATCAATTTGCGACCAGACGGTTTGCAAGTAGATATATTTTCTCAGGGCGAACCGTTTGACCTATCCCAATTTCCCGAACCCAACTTTGACGAAATTAAAGAATCGGGCTACGGAATTTCAATCGCCCGACAAGTATTAGACGAACTAACTTGCCAGCCCAACGCATTAGGCGGAAGCCACTGGCGTCTCGTCAAACTTTACAACGGAGAATAACATGCGCCGATTTATAACAATTTTATTTTTGATTTCACTTTTAAGCGGAGCCTCCCCCGCCTACGCCGCGCCGCAACTTCCGCAAACCTTTGCGGATTACGGCTACAAAGACCGTAGCGCCTCTTCGATGTTCGGCGCGTTGGAATATTATTTTCCCGTCCCCGAAAACGTGATTTTAAAAGAAGGCGCGACGCTGGATTTAATCGTCAGTCATTCGCCGCTGTTGCGTCCTGACCGTTCCACGATGACGGTTATTGTCAACGGCGTTTCGATATACTCGGCATTGCTCGACGCGACAAATCAAAATCGCGCTACGATTCACATTCCCTTGCCTGTGGACGGATTTCAAAATTCGGCGGGACGCCGCGAGGGATACGTTGTGCTAGTTCAGTTTTTCATGCGTATCACGGATATTGTTTGCGAGGAAACCAACAACCCCGCGCTATGGGCGACTGTCTATGGGGATTCGTCTATTGCTTTTCAAACGGAGGCGCGAGTCAATCCCAACGACCTCGCGGCTTTGCCGTATCCGTTCATAGCCAAAAACACGCTTGACGGAAATCGCGTCACGTTTAGTTTTTCAAAAAATCCTTCGAGCGTTGAAGTAAACGCCGCCGCAAATTTGGCGATGTATTTGGGCGCGCAATCCACGCAAGAGTTGACAAACATCAGCGCGCGCACGGACGCCGCGTTAGACGCGACGCAACCGAATATCGCCATCCGTTCCACGAGCGGATTGAGCGCGTTATCGCTGAACGAATCCACTTTAACGCTTGGCGGCGAGTCGCCCCTTTTGGCGTCCGAAGCGCTTTTGAATCCCGAACTCTTCAATCAAATTCAAGGGACGTCGGTTCAAGTCCGCAGAACGGCGGACGCTTCTTTGGATAAAAAATTATGGACGTGGCGACAAAACGCGGCGACCTTCGCGCAATTGGGCGCGGCGGATAGAACCGTGCAAGGCGTCGGCGCACAATCTTTGTTTTTATCTTTCACGCGCCCCGCAGGCTGGAAGTTGACCGCCGATAATATTTATCTAGACTTGCATATCACGCGCTCGCCTTTGCTCTTGGCGGAATCTTCGGGAATTAAAGTAAAAATCAACGGCGCGGATATGGGCGCGATTAGCTATGCCGAAAAACCGCAAGCGAACGGTTTTTATCGCTTCATGTTGCCCGCCGATATATTAAACGTGGGACTGGACGAAAAGTATGTCAACGAATTAACCGTCGAATTAATTTTTGAACATCAGTTAGCGCAAAAAGGTTGCGAACCGATTTATTCCGAAAACGCATGGACTACCATTCACGCCAATTCATATTTTTATCTGGCGCATGACGCAGTGGCGTTGCCTGATATTTCGGTTTTTCCTTATCCGTTCATCGATCCAAATCAAATCGGCTCAATCGAAATCGTTTTGCCGCCTGCGCCAAACAACGATGAGATTGCGGCGGCGCTAACGCTTGCGCAATTGATTGGAAAACACAATTTCGGCGCAACGCCCAAATTGCAAATTGTTTACGCGGACGAAATTCCAGAAATCCGTCAGAACGCGATTTTGATTGGAACGGCGGAGAGAAATCATTGGGTCAAAGACGCCGACACGACGCTCCCGCCCGCGCGACAAGGTTTCGCGCAAACCGCCATCACCAACGACGCGATTGGGCATCTCAAAGAAATTGCATCCCCGTGGGCGCAAGGGAAATGGGTCTTGATGATTTCAGGCGCGTCGAGTTTGAAGGCAGTCGTTTCCGCGTTGGGGACGCAACTGCCTTCGGCGTCGCTCATCGCCGTTCGCAAAGACGGCAGCGTCGAACCGCTTTTCCGCGCCGTACCTGCGCCGCAACTTTCCGCGCCCGCCCAGCCTAAACCGCCCGCGCCGCTTTTGCCGCAACCGAAATCATGGCAGGTGGTTTTGGGCGTGTTCGTCTTAACCGCGCTGGTTGCGTTGATAGCGGTGTTGATTTATCGGCGTAGAGGCGCGGGATAAAAATTGTTTCGCGTTTTTGAAAATATTTCACCACGGAGTCACGGAGACGCTGAGAAAAACATTAAAAAAAACTCCGTGCCTCAGCGTCTCCGTGGTGAAAAGGTTTTGAAAAAAGGTTGCATGAAATTTAAGCAAATCTGGAATTCGTTTGTCGAGTGGCTTTTGCCCGTCGAGGAAGCAAAGCGTTACGCGTTGCGCATCGTTATCTTTCGCATCCTCGCGACGGCGGATATTTTTCTAGGTTTGTATTATCTGGTTTGGCGCTATACCTCCAGCCTCAACATGGACGCGCTGTGGTTTGCCGTCCCGCTGGTGTTGGCGGAAACGTATAGTTTTATTGACACGATCCTGTTCGCGTTTATGATGTGGAAGCCGCCGCGCCGTGTGTCGCCGACTCCGCGCGGCGACGAAACGGTGGACGTCTTCATCGCCACCTACAACGAGCCGATTGAACTCGTCGAACTCACCGCCCGCGCCGCCATGCGAATTGATTGGGCGAATCTCAACGTCTACGTCCTCGACGACGGCGCGCGCCCTGAGATGAAAGCGAAGGCGGATGAAATCGGCTGTCATTATATTTCGCGCGGCGCCGAGTGGAAGGAAAAGCCGCGTCACGCTAAAGCGGGCAACGTCAACAACGCGCTTATGCAAACCAGCGGCGAATTCATCCTCATCTTAGACGCGGACCAAATCCCCGCGCCGCAGATTATCAAAAACGTCGTCGGGTATTTTCAAGATGAAGAATTGGCATTCGTCCAAACGCCGCAATATTTTTACAACCTCCCGCCCGGCGATCCATTTGGCTCGGACGCTCCGCTTTTTTACGGACCGATTCAGCAAGGCAAAGACGGCTGGAACGCGGCTTTCTTTTGCGGGTCAAACGCCGTTCTGCGCCGCGAAGCGCTGATTCAATTGGGCTTGACCGAATTCGTCAAAGAGATGGAAGCGCAAACGCTGAAGAGCATCCAAAAATTGGACGCGGAACTGCGGCAGGTCAAGCATACTTCTCCGCTTCACAAAGAAGTTTTGGCAAACCTCAAAACGGAACTGGCGCAAGCGAATAAGGAATATAAAAAAGGATTCCCAGTGGAGGCGATTGCCGAGAAAATTCGCAAGAAAATTGACGGCGCGGGCAGAGCGCTTATCGAGCAAAACCTCAATCAAATCATCGCGGACTTGAAAGACCTCGCCGATATGGGTGATGAAAACGCAAAAGAATCTTTGGCGCTACTCCAACAAGAGCAACCTGAAATTGTGGCGGGGATTTTGCGCGACGTCGAAAGCGGCGCGACGTCTATTGGCATACGACAAGAAGCGCTGGAATCCATCTCGTTGATTCGTCCCGACGAGGCTATCCCAATTCAACCGCTGGCGACCATCAGCATCACCGAAGATATGGCGACCGCCATGCGCCTACATTCGATGGGCTGGAAGAGTTGCTTTCACTCCGAAATCTTAGCCTACGGTTTAGCGCCCGAAGATTTAGGCTCGGCGCTGTCTCAAAGGTTGCGTTGGGCGCAAGGCACTATCCAAGTGTTTTTGCGCGAAAATCCCATGTTTATTCGCGGCTTGAGTTTTCCGCAACGCTTGCAATACATCACGACGATGTATTCATACTTCAACGGCTTCTTTAGTTTGATTTTGATTCTCGCGCCCATCGTTTATTTGTTCACTGGCGTCTCGCCTGTTTCCGCGTGGTCGTGGGAATTTGCGTTGCGCTTGATTCCGTTTCTATTGCTCAACAAAATAATTTTCCGCTACGTCGCGGCGGGGTTATCGGTCTGGCGCGGCGAACAATACAGTCTTGCCTTATTCTCTTTGTGGATACAAGCGGTGGTCAGCGTGTTCACGGGAGTGAAGCTCAGTTTCGTCGTCACGCCCAAACAACGCCAAAGCGGGAATTTTCTTCCGCTGGTCTGGTCGCAAACGCTGGTCGTTTGGCTAACCGTCTGCGCGATTCTCTATGGGATTTTTTCGTTCGCAGCCGGCTGGAATTTACACATTGAAGGGATTTTGGTCAATATCTTTTGGGGATGTTACAACATCCTCATGCTTTCGGCGATTATCCGCGCGGCGGTTTATAAGCCGCCCGAAAACTGGTCGCCCAAACCGCCCGCGTTTCTTTTTCCGCAAACGGCGGCGGAGACCGCAACTCAATAAGGAGACAGCATTATGGAACTTGAAATTTCAGAAGAACGCCGCGAGGAAGGCGTTGTCATTCTCAGCGTCGCAGGACGCTTGAACGCCGTCACCGCAGGCGAGTTGAAAGACAAAATCAAAGCGCTAATTGAAGAGTCTTTTATCCACCTCGTCCTCGTCCTCACGGAGACGCCTTTCATTGACAGTTCGGGGCTTTCCGCAATCGTCTCGGCGTTGAAGGGAGTCCGCGAAAAGAACGGCTCGCTCAAATTGGTTGGGGTGAGCGCCAATGTAAAAAAGGTCTTCGCGTTGACGCGCTTGGATCGTATCTTTGAATTTTACGATAGCGTCGAGCAAGCGTTGAAAAGTTAGCGGGCTGAGGCAGGCGCGTTTTTCCAAACCCAACTTTTTGGGCGGTTAATCTCGTGTATGATTAGCCCATGCAAACGTCTGAAAAACAACGCGCCAAAGGCGCATACAATCGGTTGCGGACGTCGTCGCTCACCGTATTCGCTGAACACAGAGGCTACTTTGTCTGAAAACAAAAAACCAAAAGAAGTTTTAGACGAAATCCTCGCCGACTTGCGCAGCGCCGACTCGACGAAGCGTTTCAGCGCCGTCGCGCAATTGCATGAGATTAATTATGGCAGCGAAGCGATTTGCAACGCGCTTGAAAAAATCGTGTTGACCGACGCCAGCGACGACCTCCGCAAAGAGGCGCTGTTCGCGCTGAATCTTCCCGCGCAACGCAACGCGCGCGCCCATCTCAATAAAATCGAGCGCGGCAATCGCTATATTCTTTTGAGCGAGATTGAGAGTTGGGAAAAGAACGGCTTGCTAAAAAAACAAAACGCGGAAGTCATCCGCCGCCGCTACGACTTTGATTTCATCGAACCATCCGCGCCAAAATTGACCGCGCCAAAAATCGAAGAAGTTGTCGCGCCCGTGTTGCCCGTCGCCCCCCAACCCGCAACTCATATCCCGCAACCTACCCCGCCGCAACCCGCAACCTTAACCGAAACCCTCCTCAGCGAAACGAGCGTCAAAATCGCGCTATATCTCGGCGCGTTTTTTGTAATTGCCTCAGGCGCGATTCTCGCCGCGCTCACGCCCGCCGCGCGTTTGCCCGTTCTCATTGTTTTCACAATTCTCTTCGGCGGAATTTCTATCGCCCTGCGCAAACGACTGCCGCAACCGAGCTTTACGCTCTTCATAATTTTCTCGTTCCTATTGCCAATCACCGCCGGCGTACTGGCGGATTTTCTCAAGTTGCCCCCGCAATTCGACGCGGCGTATTGGGTGTTTATCTCCGCGTTCATGGCGCTGATTTGGGCGGGCGGCGTTTGGATTTACGAATCGCGCCTGTTCAGCCTCACCGCGATTGCCGCGCTGACCTTCTCGTTTTATCGCATCGGCGACATGCTCGGCTTCCACATCGCGTCTGCGCCTGAATTTTACGCAACCATGCTTGGGCTCGCCGCGCTTGCGGGGCTCTCAGGCGCGTGGACGCTCAAACAATGGATGAACGCAATTTTTGCGGAGCCGTTATTCATCTCCGTTCAATTGTTGCAAGTCGGCGCGCTGAGTTGGTCTGTTTTCATTTTCTTCGCTCAATTTATCAACGCGCCCGCAACGCCGCTGTGGAATCTTTCATCCGTTTTCACTTGGACGTTCGCCTTCGCCTTCTTCGCGCTTTCGGATATTCTCTTCCCGTTTATTTTATTCCCTTGGATTGCAACGGGAACGCTCTTTGCGATTCCATGGCTGATCGGCGCGGCATTTGAGCTGGATGCGCTCGGCGGGGCGACGCTGTTCTTCGTCTGGGGATTAATCGTCGCGGCGTCCAGCGAAGTTGCCCATCAGCGCTTTGAACAAACGCGCAAATACAGCCTGCCCGTTTTGCTCGTGTCCATTTTGATAACAAGCGTCGCGCTGATTTATGGATTCATGAAAAACGAAACGACGGGATTTGTTTGCGCGTTGGGCGTAATGCTGATTTACGCCGCCCTGCATTTCATCCGCCCGCGCTCATGGGTTTGGGCGTTTGCCTTGCTGAGTTTTTCCATCGCGTATTTTGCCTTCTTCAAGTTCCCGTCTATCTTGATATTGAATATTTTCTTCGGTTATAAATTTCTCGGCTTAAGCGTAATTTTCCTTCTCCCCGACTTCTTCCTGAAAAACGATTTCAAAGATAATCCCGCATGGCGACTGCCGCCGCGCATTTACGGCGCGGCGTTCACAGCGCTGGCTTTCCTGACGGTTTTTATCGATTCCGTCGCGGGCGAATCGTCGTACGTAAAAATCGCGATTATGTTTGGCGGGTACGCGCTTCTCTTCGCCGCCTACGCATTACGCTACAACGCGGCGCGGATTGGCTACGTCGCCACGCTTGCGCTGACCCTCAGCGCGACGTACGCGCTCAATTATTCCGAATCGAATTTCATCCTTCACTCGCTCGCCGCATTGAGCGCAATTTATTTCTTCGGCGGATTCGCGCTCCGAAAAAACGAATCCCGCGCCGCATGGCGGACAACGCTCGAAGTTAGCGGATTAACGCTCGGCAGTCTTATAACGATTATCGCGCTGTTCGCTCCGAAAGATTACATCGGCGGATTTATCGCCGTCGTCGGCGCGATGTTTGTCGTTCAAATGGACAGCCGCAAACAAAATCTATTTGAGATGGGCGCGCAGACGGTTCTTTCAGCCGCGTGTTATCTCGTCTTGAAAAATCTCGGCGTAACCGAAACTTCATCCATCTTTCTTGGAATCAGTTTGGTTATCCTCAGTTTGGACGCGCTCTTTACGCTTACCTTGGCGCAGCCCTCTGCGGGCAATAAACGCCCGTTGGATATTCCCGTCAAAGCTATCGGCGGACTCGTCGCGCTGCTTGCTTCGCTTCAACTCATTGTTGGGAACAACGCTTGGCAAGCGACAATCGGCTTTGCAATTTACACGGTTTTCTTTATCGCCTACGCCGCCGTTCAACGCAAACCAATTTACGCCTATCTCCCCGCCGCCTATTTGCCGCTAACCATTTTCTTCGCGCTCAAACATTTCAACCTCGACGTATGGCTTCCCGCGTTAACTGGTTTGGCGATTCTTTATTTCGCTATCGGCTACGTCATTCGCAATTCCCAATCCCTAATTACTAATTACCAATTTACTCTCCGCAACAGCGCGTTAATTCTCGGAACCATTCTCTCGTTTGGCGCTCTCATTACATTCAAAGAAACAGGCGGATGGTACGCGCTCGTCATCGGTTTGCTTTTCGCCGCAGAGATGTATTTGCGCCGCGACGGTTGGTTTGAAATCGGCTTGCCCGCGATGTTTAGCGTCGGCGCGTTTCTCATCCTACGCGACTTCAACGTGACGTCGCTGGGTTATCGTTTGCTGGCGCTTAGTTTCGTTTGGCTATTGACCGACTTGCTCGCGCATCTCACGTTTACAAATCCGCGCCCGTTGATGTGGATTGTGCGCGGCGTCGGCGCGATGTTGGCGGCGGCGAACTATGCGACTTTATTCTTCATCGCGGATTCGTCCGTCGCGACGATTGGCTTCGGCGCGTACGCGCTTCTTTTCTTAACCGTGAGTTTGGTCTACCGTCGCCCGAATCTGCTATACGCTTTTACGTTGACTCTGCCCCTCTTTGCGACTTTCCTCTTTCGAGTATTCGATTTATACAAATGGATTCATCCCGTTATCGTCATCGCCGTCGTTTACTACGTCGTCGGATTTTTCCTCCGCCGCAACGCGCAACCCGCAACTCCTAACTCGCAACCCGCAACAGGTTGGGACGCGCCCCTACTATATAGCGGACTTGGAATCGGCGTCCTCGTCTCCATTGCGTCGCCCATTCTCGGCGGGTTGGACGCCGCCATCCCCGTCGCCTTCGCCGCGACGATGTGGGCGGCGGAAGCTCTCGCGCGGAAAAACGTCTGGCTTGGATTCCCCGCCAACGGGTTGTATCTGCTCGCTTACTTTATCATCCTCGTTGAGTTGAAACAAACGGAGCCGCAATTCTTCTCGATGGGCGCGGCGGCGCTTGGCATGTTCCAGCATTACCTGCTCACCCGCGCCGAAAGCAAAACGGGCGCGTTTATTACGGGCATGGTCTCGCAATTTGCGTTGCTTGGCTCGACATATACCCAAATGATTCTTAACGGCGAAAACGGATTGACCTATTTCGTCGTAATCTTTTTTCAATCCATCGCCGTTATTTTCTACGGCGTCGTTATTCGTTCGCGCAGTTTGACTTTTGTGCCAATCGGCATTGTCGTCATTAGCGTCATCACCGTGCTTTACTCCGCGCTCAAAGGCATCTCGGCGGTTGTCCTCGTCGGCTGTTCGGGCATTCTTTTGATCATTCTCGGCGTTATCGCCGTCGTTATGCGCGAGAGAATCTCAAAGATTGGCGAGCGCGTCAGCGACTGGAAGGCGTGAGGGGAATGCGGAAGGTGGAATAAATGGCGAATCGCATATTCGTCATCGTTTCCCATTCGTGAATAGTCTTTGGGCGCGACGCTACGGCAGTTGCGCAATCCGCTATGTGGAGTTACATTGCGCCTGTTTGCTTATTTGCCTTCCTTATGTTGCCTGACCAACTCGCGGCGCAAAATTTTTCCGACGGTTGTTTTGGGCAACTCGGTTCTAAATTCAATGTAGCGCGGAACTTTATAGGGCGCGAGATGTTCCTTGCAAAACGCTTGGAGTTCCGCTTCGGTTAAACTTTCGCCGGGTTTGAGCACCACCCACGCCTTGACCGTCTCGCCGCTTTTCGGGTCGGGGATTCCGCCGACGCCGACTTCCAAAACTTTGGGATGATCCATAATCGCCTCTTCCACTTCGCGGGGCCAGACTTGGAATCCGCCGGGCTTAATCAATTCCTTCTTGCGATCAACGATGTAGAAATAGCCGTCCTCGTCCATGCGCGCGATGTCCCCGGTGAAGAGCCACGTCTTGCCGTCTTTCATTTGACGCAAACTGTTCGCCGTTTCGGTGGGCATGTTGTGATAGCCCTTCATCACTTGAGGTCCATTGACGATAATCTCGCCGATTTCGCCTTGCGGCATTTCCGTCTCGCCGTCGTCGAGGCTGATGATTTTTATATCCACGTCGGGTAGGGGCATACCGATTGAACCCGTTTTGTTCACGCCGTTCAACGGATTGCAATGCGTCGCCGTCGGCGCTTCGGATAAGCCGTAGCCCTCGAACACTTTGCCGCCCGTCAAACGTTCAAATTCGTCTTTTGTCTCGCGCATGAGCGGAGCGGAACCGGAGATACATGCCTTGATGGATGAAAGATGATATTTGCCCGCTTTGACGTCGGGATGATTGTTGATGCCGTTGTAAAGCAAAGGCACACCGGGAAAGATAGTCGCTTTGTATTTGCTGATATTTTCCAGCACGTCTTTCAAATCGCGCGCGTTGGGAATCATCACCATGCTCGCGCCCGAAGACATGGCAAAGTTCATCCCCGCCACCATGCCGTAAACGTGAAAAAGCGGAATGCCCATCAGTACGACTTCTTTGCCGTCCTCCAAACCGATCATCCAATTTTTGATTTGAAGCGTGTTCGCCACGACGTTGCGGTGCATGGCGACTGCGCCTTTCGGGACGCCCGTCGTCCCGCCCGAATATTGGAAGAGAGCTGTGTCGTCGGGAGAAATATCCACATTGGGTTTGGGCGAGTTCTCGTGTTTCGTTAGCAAGTCTTTCATCCACACGTCGCCGTCTTCCAGCGCGTCTAAGCGGTCTCCGCCTTTTTTCTCTTTTAAGTGCGTGAACAATAAACGCGTAAACGGCGGCAACGCTTCTTTCAAATTGGAAACGATAATTTTTTTGAGTTTGGATTTTCCGCGTACGGTTTTCAACGTGTTGTAAAAGCGCGTGAGCGTAAATATGATTTCAATATTCGCGTCGTTGACGGGAGTTAAAATTTCATCGGGCGGGTAGGTGGGATTTATGGAGACGACGACGCCCCCCGCTTTCAAAATGCCAAAACACGCGACTACAAATTGCGGCAAGTTCGGCATAAAAATTCCCACGCGGTCGCCCTTCTTGACGCCCATCTCGACGAGCGCCGCCGCCATCCCATCGGTGAGCGCGTTCATCGCGCGGTAGGAAATCGTCGCGCCTTTGAATATCGTACAAGCGCGGTCAGGATATTTTTGCGCGGCTTCTTCCAAAAAATGAAACAGCGGCTTTTTCGGATAATCAATCGTTTGCGGGACGCCTTTGTCGTAATGCGCCAGCCAAGGTTTGTCGCTCATGCTTCCTCCGTTTAGATTCGATTTGCGTAAGTTGCGCTCTCTAGCGCAACGCCAATTACGCGCTTGCTTAATACGAGTATAACTTGAAAAAAACAAAAGTCAAACGGCGTTGCGAATATATTCCTCAAGCGCTTCTTTTTGATTGGGATGAAACCACGCGATGCGCGGGTCGGCTTCCTTAAACCAATTCGCTTGCCTGCGGATAAAAATCCGCGTCGCGCGACGCATCTCGAATTTGGCTTCTTCTTCTGTTAAATTTCCTTCCACGACTTTGACGCATTCCCGATACCCAATCGCGGACATGCTCGGCAATTTAGGGGAATATCCGTTTTCAAGTAGACCGCGAACTTCATCCACAAACCCGTTTGCGAACATCGTCTCGATGCGTTGATCCACTCGCTCGTACAATTCGGGGCGCGGACGGTTTAATCCAATCGCGACAAGACGATACGGCGATTCAACTTGTCCGCGTTGCTCGGAAAACTTTTTCCCCGTCGTCAAGATCACCTCCAAAGCGCGGATTGTCCTCCTCGCATTGCGCGCGTCAATCTTCTCCGCCGCGACGACGTCTATTTTTCTAAGCCCTTCGTGCAACCACTCCACGCCTCTTTCATCCTTCATCTTTCCTAATTCATCCCTTAGCCTCTCATCCGCCACAACCGCCGGCGGAGTCCAGCCCTCCGTCACCGCGCGGACATATTGCCCTGCGCCGCCGACTAAAAAGGGAAGTTTGTTTCGCGCGTGAATCTTCGCGACGACGTCCGTCGCCATTTGCTGAAAGACCGCCAAACTTAATGTCTCATCGGGATTGGCGACGTCAATTAAATAATGCGGCGTTTGAGCGCGTTCAGCGCGGCTTGGCTTGGCTGTGCCAATATCCATGCCGCGATAAAAGAGGCGCGAATCGGCGGAGACAATCTCCCCGTTTAATCGTTGCGCGAGTTGAAGCGCAATTTCGGTCTTGCCGACGGCGGTGGGACCGACGATGAGGATGAGGGGCGGCTTGGTTGGCATGGAGTAGTTAATGAAGTCATCTCCCTCATCCCCAGCCCTTCCCCCGCAGGGGAAGGGAGTCCCATCTCCCTACGGGAGAGGGTTAGGGTGAGGGCGCGTAAGGTGAGTCAATAATATCAGATTGAGCCGTTTTTTTCAGCCGAAATTCAAACGCCGTCGCGCCAAACGCCTGTGCTATAATCCGCCGACAAACGACAAAATCAAGCCGGCATAAAATCAAAACGCGAGGAGCAGAATTCATGAAATCCCCAACACTCAAACAACGTTTTCAATACTGGTTCGACGGTTACATGGCGCGCGGCACAAGCGCATTGTTGCTGGCGTTGTTCATCCTTTCCGCGCTCATTATATTTGCGGTCGCCGCGTTAGTAAAAATAACGGGAAACGCTCCCAACGACGAGAGTCTATTTAAATTGGCGTGGATGGGATTGTTGCGCACGCTCGATTCAGGCACGATGGGCGGCGACGATGGCAGCGTCTTTTTCTTATTTATGATGCTCGTCGTTACATTTGGCGGCGTCTTTGTCGTCAGCGCCTTAATTGGCATTATCAACAACGGGCTTGAAGATAAAATTGACGAACTCCGCAAAGGGCGCTCTGTTGTTTTGGAAAGCGAGCATACGCTCATTCTCGGTTGGTCGCCGCAAATCTTTACGATTATTTCAGAACTTGTCCTTGCCAACGAAAACCGCAAAAGCGGCGCAGTCATCGTCGTGTTGGCTGACCAAGATAAGGTCGAGATGGAAGACGCAATTAATGACCGCATCTCCGACATGAAAAACACGCGCATTATCTGTCGTTCGGGCAGTCCCATTGACCTCACCGACCTTGAAATCGCCAGCCCGCACACGGCGCGTTCCGTAATTATTTTGGCGGAAGGCGCCGACCCCGACACGCACATCATCAAATCGGTGTTGGCTCTCACGAATAACCCCAATCGCCGCGAAGAACCGTATCATATTGTCACGCAAATCCGCGACCCGAAAAATATGGACGTGGTGAAAATGCTTGGCGTCAAAGACGTCGTGCAACCCATCCTCGTCAACGACTTGATTGCGCGCGTTGTCGCGCAAACTTCGCGCCAAAGCGGGTTGTCCATCGTTTACACTGAGTTGATGAACTTCGGCGGCGGCGAAATTTATTTCAAGCAGGAGCCTGCGCTTTCGGGCAAAACCTACGGCGAAGCCTTGCTCGCGTTTGAAACGTCATCCGTAATGGGCGTTCGCAAAGCGGACGGAACTATCGCCATGAATCCGCCGATGGACACGCGCATTCAATCGGGCGATCAAATTTTCGTGATTGCGGAAGACGACGATAAAATCGCGCTGGCAAGTTCGCGCCCCGCGCTGGACGAGAGTTTGATCCAATCTAGCGCAAAGGCTTCTCCAGCCAAACCTGAACGCGCCCTCATCCTCGGGTGGAATCGCTCCGGCGCGACAATCATCCGCGAGTTGGATAACTACGTCGCCAAAGGCTCGCAGGTTACGGTGGTTTCAAACATTGAGAATCTTGACAAACAAATCCGCCTTGACAACAGCAAACTTAAAAATCAAAAAATCACGGTGCAGGAAGGCGACGTCCGTGACCGCGACTTGCTTGAGGCGCTTGAAGTCACCGAGTACGACCATGTGATTGTTCTGGCGTACAGCCACCTCGAAGCGCAGGAAGCGGACGCGATTACCCTCGTTGCGTTGTTGCATTTGCGCGACATTGCCGAGAAAGACGAGACGCCCTTCTCCATCATCAGCGAAATGCTCGACTTGCGCAACCGCGAACTCGCCGAAGCCGCCAATGTGGACGACTTCATCGTCAGCGAACACCTCATTAGTTTGATGATGGCGCAGCTTTCAGAGAACGCCGAATTGATGGGCGTATTTGCGGATATGTTCGACCCCGAAGGCGCGGAGATTTATCTCAAGCCGATTGGCGATTATGTGGCGACGGGGCAACCGGTTAATTTTTATACCGTCGTTGAAGCCGCCCGCCGACGCGGCGAGACCGCTATTGGTTATCGCTTGATGAGCGAAAGCCATGACGCGGGCAAAACGTACGGCGTTCACACCAATCCGAAAAAATCCGCGAAGGTAATTTTCTCCGCTGAGGACAAGGTTGTGACGCTCGCGGAGTGACGCGCCTGTTTGCCAAATTCCCCCTTTACGCAAAGCGATTATCAGGGTATACCAATCCTGATGGTCGCTTTTCCTATTCGTCATGTCCTCTTTGATTTAGGCGGTACGCTCATGCGCGCGCGCGCGGATTGGGGACCCATTTATCAACGCGCCGACCAAGCGCTGGCGGATACGTTGCGCGCGCGCAATATTCAACTTAACCCAACTACTTTTCGCGCGCACTTGCATAAATATTACGAACAGCGCGATCAGGATTTTCAAGAAACCACCTATCACTTCGTCTTGCGCGAGTTGCTTCGGGAATTGGGCTACGCCGAAGTCGCCGAACCGATTCTCAGGTCTGCGTTGGACGCGCTGTATTCCGTCACGCAAACCAATTGGGAACTCGAAGACGATGCGTTGTCCGCTATCCAAAATCTAAAATCTAAAAATTATCAACTCGGGATTTTCTCCAATGCGGGCGACGATCAAGACGTGCAGGAACTCGCTGAAAATTTTGGCATTCGCGCATACTTTGATTTTGTGCTGACCTCCGCCGCCTGCTATTATCGCAAGCCGCATCCGCGCGCGTTTGAGATCGCTCTGGCGCGCTGGAACGTCACGCCGAAAGAAGCGATCATGGTCGGCGACAGTTTATCCGCCGATATTTACGGCGCGAAAAAATTGGGGATGAAAACGATTTGGATTGCGCGGCGCGCGCATTTTAACGCGGATGAAGAACAACGCATCCAACCCGACTTTGCGTTGCGCGACTTCGCCGAATTATTGCCCGTCCTCGAAAAAATCAACGCCTTACGCGCGCCGTGAATTGCGCCAAAAACTATTCTGACTGATTGCCTGACGCTTTGTTTTGAGACGCGGATATTTTTTAACGAAGCGCCCGAAAAGGCAATTCCCAATCCGCGCTCGTCCGCGTCCAATTTTAAGCAAGTAAGGCAATCAGCGCTTCTGATACAATCCTCCCATGCAAAATAAATTTCTCCCTTACGCCGCTCTCGCGGTTGGCGTCGTCTCGCTTAGTTTTTCCGCGATGTTCGTGCGCTGGGCGGAAGCGCCGGGCGTCGTCACCGGCTTCTATCGCGTGCTGATTTCAACCGTTTTGCTCACGCCGCTTTTTATTCGCCAGCAAAAACAACTTGGTCGCCTCGATAAAAAATATTTTTACTTTCCCTTAATCGCCGGCGTCTTCGCCGCCTTCGATTTTGCGTTTTGGAATTCTTCGCTAAAATACACCACCGCCGCCAACGCGACCTTGCTCGGCAACACCGCGCCGTTGTGGGTCGCTTTAGCCGCGCTGTTTATCTTCCGCGAAAAATTACGCGGCGCGTTCTGGTTTGGATTAATCCTCGCGCTGATGGGCGCGGCGCTGATCATGGGCGGCGACTTTTTATTTCATCCCAAATTCGGCTTCGGCGATTTACTGGCAAGCGTGGCGGCGATTTTTTACGCATCCTATCAAATCGCCACCCAGCGCGGACGCCAACACATTGATCCGCTACGCTATGCGTGGCTGGTCGGGGTCAGCGCGACGATTGGTTTGTTTGCGATGAATCTGATTGTCGGCAATCAACTGACGCGTTTCCCCGCGCAAACATGGCTGATCTTTTTCGCCACCGCGATTGTCTCGCAAACCATCGGCTACCTCGCCGTCACTTACGCGCTCGGGCATTTGCCCGCCTCCGTCGTTTCGCCCACGTTAATTGGTCAACCCATGCTGACGGCTTTGCTCGCCATTCCGTTGCTCGGCGAAATTCCCAACGCGACGCAATGGGCGGGCGGAGCGCTGGCTCTGGCGGGCATTTACATCGTCAATCAATCGCATCGTCAAACGCAGGAAGAAACGCCAAACGCTTGAAATTAATGAGCTGCGGCTATATACTATCCCCGTTGACGAACGCCTATTACGCCGCAATACGGAGGAAACTATGCAATTAGACGCTATTTTGGAAGTCGCCATTGGGTTGGTCTTTGTCTGGTTGGTTATCAGCGTCGCCACGATGGAAGTTCAAAATCGAATCGGAAACGCGCTCAATTGGCGCGCCAAGTATCTTGAAAAATCTATTTTGGGCATGTTGAAAGACCCGTATCTGGTAGAAAAGTTTTACGCGCATCCGCTCATTGTCGCGTTGACCTCGAAAGATAAATCGGGCAAACCCAAACGCCCCGATTTTATTCCCAATAGCATGTTTGCCAAAGTCGCGTGCGAGATTATGCTAAACGCGGGCGTGGAAGAAAAAAATACGCCGATGGAAACCATGTCTTTTGACCACATCAAATCCAGTTTGAGCGCGTTGGCGAAGAAAAACCCGTATCTCATGAGTTTAAATAATTATCTCATGCCGGATATAAAAAAACTCGCGGATAACGTGGAAAACGTGGAAGTCGCCGTTGCGGAATACCGTCAGAACACAGAAATATGGTTTGACGAGATTATGGTTCAAACCGGCGAGTGGTACAAAATGCGCGCGCAACAAATCGCGTTTTTGATCGGGTTAGCCATCGCTGTTTTTATGAATGTGGACACGATCCAGGTTGCGCAGAAATTATGGCAAGAGCCGACCACTCGCGCCGTTCTCATTGCGCAGGCGCAAAAAGCGGCGCAAACGAACGAACTCGAAATCGCAAACAAAATAAATTTTCCCATCGGCTGGACGACCACCCCGCTTGCGACGCAAACCTGCGTCTGGCTGGATATGATTGATTATCAAATCGTCATTCGCTCGGCGGGGCAATGTCGCGCAATTACGGGCTTGCCGCCTTTTAACGACGGTTGGGGGATTCTTGTAAAATTATTTGGATACTTTCTCAGCGCCGCCGCCGCCGCACAAGGCGCGCCTTTTTGGTTTGACGTGTTAAACAAACTGGCGAACCTCCGAGAGAAACAGCAACAACAAATGGATAATAATTTGGCAGTGGGTTGACGCGTAACGTCAGAACTTGAATAAGTTCTTTCCACGTCCGTAATTCAAATAAAAAGATTTCATCGCTGGGCAACTATATTCATCGTCCGCCGCTTGCGCCGAACTGGCTTTTTGGCTTACAAATCCAATTTCGCCATTAAACAAGCGAGCGCCTCGGCGCAACCTCCTAATGGGTTCGCGCCTGAGACCGTCGAACGTTTGCGCAAATTAATCTGGGAACAAAAGAAGCCCAAGCGCATTTTGCAAGTCCCTGTGGATGAGATTGCGAAAATTATTGAAGAATCAAAAAATGATTGATAGAGCCAGTAAAAAATATGAGGTTCACTATGACAGTAAAAACTCTTGACGAACATATCGTCGTCGCATCAGGCGTAAAAAGCGGACGCCCGCATATTGCGGGGCGGCGTATTTCGGTGCAGAACATCGTGATTTGGCACGAATGGCAGGGATGTTCCGTTGACGAAATCGCCAGCGACTACGACCTAAGCGTCGCCGATGTTTACGCCGCGCTTGCTTATTACCATGACCACCGCGAAGAAATTGATAAAGATATTAAAGACGACGACGAGTTTGTGGAAGCCCTGAGAAAAGAAATCAACGCAAAATAAGCGGGCGAATTATGGCTATTAAATTTTATTGCGACGAACATATTCACCCCGCTATTTCCACCGCTTTGAAAAATCGCGGAGCCGACATAATCACCGCCCAAGACGTCCGCCAATTGGGAATTGCCGATGAAATTCATCTGCAATTTGCCGCGTCTCAAAAACGAGCGATTGTCACCCAAGACGCCGATTTTCTTCGCCTTCATAAATCTGGAGTTCCTCACGCAGGAATCCTTTTCGCGCATCACAGCAAAACTTTGAGCGAAATCATTCATAGCCTCATTCGGGTTTATCAAATGAAAACCGAAGACGAAATAAAAAATCATGTCGAGTATTTGTGACGAGATAGAAGCGATTGGCGAAAGCGGAATCTGGTTCTTCTCGCTGATGCGAGAGCATGGCAAGGAACGCCCCCGTCGAGTTTTTGGACAACAAAGGCGTTGTGAAATAAACGGCGGATTTTTATACGCTGAGATGGAGATTTATCTCTCTGTCAAATTCAATTCGCGCAAACAAGCATGTTAAAATATGCTATCAAAATAAATGAGGTGCATCTATGAAGGCAACGGAAGCCAAACTTCTTGAATTTTTGAAAAAATCCCCCCAATTCTTAATACCAATTTATCAAAGAACATATAGTTGGGGAGAAAAAGAATGCAACCAATTATGGGAGGATATTTTACGCACAGGACGCAATGACGCCGTATCAGCGCACTTTGTCGGGTCAATTGTTTACGTTGAAAAAGGCTTGTATCATGTTTCTAATCAATCGCCTTTACTTGTAATTGACGGACAGCAAAGATTAACTACAGTAACCTTGCTTATGGAGGCTTTGGCGCGCAGTCTAGGAGACAAAGAACCTCTGGATGGATTTTCAGCTAAAAAACTTCGGAATTATTATCTTCTCAATCCCCTTGAAGACGGGGAGAGAAGATACAAACTTGTCTTATCTCAAACGGATAAATCTTCTTTAATGGCAATCATGGATCAAAAGTCGACTCCAAAAGAATTTTCTATTCGCGTTGAAGAAAATTTTGGTTTTTTCAACGACAAACTAGCGTCTGCGTCTAGCGAAATAGCCGCCATCTGCAAAGGGATTGCCAAATTAATAATTGTTGATATTTCACTAAATCGAGATCAAGATAACCCGCAGCTAATATTTGAAAGTCTAAATTCTACAGGGCGCGAGTTAAGTCAGGCTGATTTAATTCGTAACTTTATATTAATGGGATTAGAACCAGAAAAGCAAACTAAGCTATACGAGCAATACTGGCGTCCAATGGAAGTTGATTTTGGACAAGAAGCATACCCAACTTATTTTGACGGGTTTATGCGCCATTATTTGACAGTTAAAACGGGGGAAATACCGAATGTAAACCAAGTGTATAACGCATTTAAATTATATTCTCGCTCGTCTATCGTGCCAGAAATCGAAGAAGTTGTATCTGATATTAGAATGTTCGCTGGCTATTATTGCGCGATGGCATTAGGCGCAGAAACAGATGCTGAACTAAAAACAGCCTTTCACGATTTGAGAGAATTAAAGGTTGATGTTTCATACCCTTTCTTGCTAGAACTGTATCACGATTACGCACATGGTATCCTTCCGAAAAACGATTTTTTGGAAGCGGTTCGTTTGATTGAAAGTTATGTTTTCCGACGCGCGGTTTGTTCGATTCCAACGAACTCGATGAATAAAACTTTCGCTCAATTTACTCGCGCTTTAAGGAAAGACTGTTATTTAGAAAGTATCAAGGCTCATTTTAGTTCTATTCCATCCTATCGCCGATACCCTGATGATAGTGAATTTCAACGTGAGTTGCAAATCAGAGATTTGTATAATTTTCGTAGTCGTAGCTATTGGCTACGAAAATTTGAGAATTTTGACCGCAAAGAACGCGTTCTTGTTGACGAATACACCATTGAACACATAATGCCTCAAAATGAAAACTTATCATCCCAATGGCAAGCCGCGCTTGGAGGCGATTGGAAACGTATTCAAAAAAATTATTTACATACGCTTGGGAATTTGACTTTGACGGGGTATAACTCTGAATATAGCGACCGTACTTTTCTTGAAAAACGCGATATGAAAGGCGGATTCAAAGAAAGTCCTTTGCGCTTAAATCAAGGATTAGGCGTTTTAGAGCAATGGAATGAAGAGGTAATTGTTGAACGGGCAAAGCGCCTTGCTCAACATGCAATTAAAGTTTGGGTATATCCCAATTTACCCGTTGAAGTTGTCGAGAAATACAAACTAAAAACAGAGTTAACGTCGTACAGTATTGAAGACCATCCATATCTTCAAACGGGGCTAAACAAGGAATTGTTTGAGGCTTTTCGAAAAGAAGTTATCGCGCTTGACCCTTGCGTAACGGAAGAATTTCTAAAATTATATGTGGCTTACAAAGCGGAGACTAATTTTGTAGACGTTGTTCCGCAATCTAAACGGTTACGTCTTTCGTTTAATATGCCATTTCCCGACATCAATGACCCCAAGGGAATATGCAAAGATATTTCAGGCATAGGACGTTGGGGTAATGGCGATGTAGAAGTTGGTATATCTTCTTTAGAAGAATTGCCTTACATAATGGGATTGGTTCGCCAATCTTTCGAGCGTCAAATGAATAACAGCGGAGAAGGCGAGTAAGAATGAAACCAGAGGATAAAATCTAATTATCTATTCTTTCTTTCCTCAACCCAAAATCATAAATCAGGAGTTCCCTTGAAAATCATCACCTGCATCAAACAAGTCCCCGACTCGGAAGCCAAAATCATAATAAAAAAATAAAGGAGCGCCCCAATGATTCAATTTGACCGTATCACCTTCGACCCGCTTGTTCTCGGCGGACGCGCTTGCATTCGCGGTCTGCGCGTGACGGTGGCGTTAGTCGTCAATCTCGTCGCCAACAATATGACCGCCGCCGAGATTGTCAAAGAATATCCTTACCTTGAAGAAGAAGACGTGCGTCAGGCTTTGCAATACTCTGCAAATTGCCGTTGTATCTCCTAACCCGCAACCCGCAACCTGACACCTGAAACAGGATACCCCTTGAAACTACGGCGAACCCTTACTTTATCATCCCCGCAATCTCTTTCAAAACAAATTGTAAATCAGGCGGATTTGCCGCAACTACATTTTCCCCAACGTGTTTATGATGCGGCGCAGTGGATAATTCAAGATAGTGACGAGCGTTATCGTAGCGAAAGATAATCGTCTCGTCCGAGCTTTGGTAATGGTAGGCGTATTTATAGCGATTAGGCGGCAAGCCTTGTTTCAATTGAACAAACTCTCGAAAATGCAATTGCGAGCCGTTCGTAAATTTAACTTCGCCGCGCAAAAGAAGAAAATCGGTTTCGCGCTCTTCTTTGTAAAGCGCGGAACCGCAAGAAAGCCTCCCCAAATCGGCAATCGCTTCTTCAATAGCGCGGATGTACTCGTCAATCATTTAATCCGCGCCTCTTGAATTATCTTTTTTTTCTCTTCGAGCAAACGCAAGGTGTCAATCTCGCCGTCCCATTCGATGAAGTCTAGCGTTTCGCCCAAATCGTCGGCGGTGAAGCGGCGCTGAAATTCGGCGGTAGTCATGTTGAATTTTTTTTCAAACTCGCGCAAGCGATCCCATGTGCGCAAGATGGCAAATTCCACTAAATGAACTTCGCGGTCTAACGCGCCGCGTAAGATAGATTCAAATTGCTTTGCGTCTTGTATTTCTATGGTAATTTGTTGTAACATTTCGTTCTCCTCGCCAGTCTAATAAACTGACTGACGATATTATAGCAAATTAATAACTGGCGTTGCCCTGCGGGGCTTATAATTTCTTGTAATCTGTAATCTGCAACTTTCAACAGGAGCCTCCCCTTGAAAATCATCACCTGCATCAAACAAGTCCCCGACTCGGAAGCAAAAATCAAAGCCGAGAACGGACAAATCAACTACGGCGAATCGCCGTTAGTCATCAACCCCTTCGACGAGTACGCGGTGGAAGGCGCGTTGCAACAAAAAGAGGCGCAAGGCGGAACAGTCACCGCGTTGTGCATCGGGCCTGAATCCGCGTTGAACGCGCTGAAACACGCGCTGGCAATGGGCGCGGACGACGCCATTCTCGTCAGCGACCCCGCGCTTGAAAATTTGGATACGCTCGGCGCGGCGCGGATTCTCGCGGCGGCGATTCAAAAAATCGGCGGCGCGGAGATGATCGTCTTCGGGCGGCAAACCCTCGACAACGGCGCAGGCGTCACCCCTGCGCAAACCGCCCGCATCTTGGGCGTTCCCATGCTCGGGCTGGCGGGCAGTATCCAAGTCAAAGACGGCGGGGTCACGGTGGAGCGCGTTATCGAGGAGGGCAAGCAAATCGTCAGCGCCAAACTGCCCGCCGTCGTCAGCGTCGTGCAAAGCATCGGCGAGCCGCGTTACCCGTCCTTCATGGGCATTCGCAAAGCCAGCAAAGCCGTCATCCCCGTGTGGACGCTCGCCGACTTAGGCGTCGCCGCGCCCGCGCCCGTTGTCACGCGCGTCGAGTTGATGAACCCGCCCGTCAGCGTCGCCGCGTGCGAAATCATCACGGGCGAAAGCCCCGCCGAAATCGCCGAAAAACTCGCCGATAAAATTCTCGCGGAAAAAGTCTTATGAAAACCCTCGTTTACATTGACCATTTCAAAGGCGAAGTTCAGCCCGCATCGTGGGAGGCGCTCGCGCTTGCCAAAACTTTTGGCGACGCTATCACGGTTGTGTTCGCCTCCGCCGAAGTCGCCAACCTCGCTTTGGAATATGGCGCGGATGAAGTCCTGCTGGCGGATGATTCTGCCCTCGAAGATTATCGCGCCGAAGTGTATTCCTCCACCCTCTCCGCGCTCGCTTCCGAATTTAACGTCGAGTTGATTCTGCTCCCGACGACTGCGCGAACCCGCGAGTTAGCAGCCATGTCCGCAGTAGACTTGAACACAGGCGTCCTCACCGACGTAACCGACTTCGAGAAAAACGGCGACTCGTTCATTGCGACGCGCCCGATTTACGAAGGCAAGTTGTTAGAGAAAACCGTTTGCGTGGGCAAGCCCGTCATCGCCACCATTCGCGGGCGCGTGTTCCCCAAACCGCAACGCGAGATTGGCAAAACGGGAAAAATAACCAACGTAGGGGCGGAGCGCCGCTCCGCCCCCACCACAACCATTGACGGTTATTCCGCCGCCGAATCCGCCGTCAATCTCAGCGACGCCGCAGTGATTGTCTCAGGCGGGCGCGGCGTTTCAAATAATCCGTCGCTCGTCCCACCCGCTGGCATGGACGAAAAACAAGCCGAAATCTGGCGCGCTCAACAAGGCTTCGCGCTCATCACTGAACTCGCGCAACTACTCGGCGGCGCAGTCGGCGCCTCCCGCGCCGCAGTGGACGGCGGCTACATTCCCTACTCGCACCAAGTCGGACAAACGGGCAAAGTCGTCACCCCCGATTTATACATCGCCTGCGGCATCTCAGGCGCGATTCAACATCTCGTCGGAATGCGCAACGCGAAGTTAATCGTCGCCATCAACAAAGACCCCGATGCGCCCGTGTTCACGCAGTCGCGTTATGGGGTTGTTGGCGATTTGTTCGCGATTGTGCCTGCGTTGACGGAGGCGTTGAGGAAGAGATTGGGAAATAAGTAGACAGGTAAACAAGAAGTCCTCCGAGATTTAGGAAATCTTGGATGGCATTACTCTTCTTAAATCAAGCCTTTAAGTTTTGCGCGAGTATATGCGGCAATGGTAAAACCATCCGTGATTTCTTCATTGGCTATCATTTGCTCAATCTCCAAAACAGAAACCCATTTGGGATTTGCAATCCCTTCTTCTATTTCCATTTCGCCAATTGAAGCCATGCGCGCAAAAAAAATAATTATAGGATTTCCTTCAAGCCCTGTATTGTTATACAGAACGCCTAAATTGAAAATTTCAGCAACTTCGCCGCCAACTTCTTCTTTTAGTTCATTCTTTGCTTGAGATTCTGCGTCTACGCCAGATTCGCCAAAGCCACGCGGAATTTCCCAGTGAAACGTTCTTGTCGCATGACGGTAATGTTGAAAGAGCAATAATTTACCATTCATCTCTGGCAACATTACTATCCCAGCCGCACCTCCTTCTAAGTAAGCGCGATTGTAAATTCGTATATACCCATTGCGAAATCCTCCGGGAAATTCAACAAGGTCGCGCAATATTACTATTCGAGGATCATCAAAGACAACCCCAATGTCCGCCCAGATTGTGGGCAAATTTTGTTTATTTAAATTTCCTTGTTCTTTCTCCTGCCATTTTAAAATTACATTCTCGTCGCCAATAATTTTTATCAAAGCATTGGAATTATCAAATAGGCGCGGAACAAGTTTTTTTATTTTTTCGTATTGAAGTCTTTCCATCAGCGATATCTCCATTTACAAAATGTCGTTCAAGTCGTTTTCGTTCTTGCTCTGATCGGCGTCTTGCGTAGATCCAAGTTCTTTGCTGTCTAAAAATTTAAAACGGGGGTCGCTTTTAAGCGCACCATTGACTTCACTCCAAACTTCTCTCCCCTGATTTACTTTGCTTCTCATAAAATTGACGCTAATCCCCAAGTCAACATGCTCAGCCGCCATAATTTTCAAGTTGACTGCAATCGGCGCCAATCCAATAGCAACAGGACCTGAAAGCGCTTCAACCAGAATTCTTGAAGGATCGGCTGCATCCAAAGTGAGTTTCATAAGCGCGCCGCCAATGGCAATAACAACCATCATACCCGGTTGCCAACGAGATACAAGGCTGTTAGCGGATTTTTTTATATTCTTAATTTTTAAATCAGTGATTTTTAAATTTAGTTTGGCAAATCGCGTTGCGACATCGTCAATTTTATCTTCAAATTCTAAGGGGGATGATAGCAAGGAATTTAAACTGACGGTGTATTTTTCCCATTCATCGGTTTTGCGAACTTCGATTACATCGCCTAGAGACAAGATATCCAAACCTTTTAAATACAAAGCCTCGTTTAACATAGCGAATTGCATTCGCTTTAAAGCGTCAATAAATTCAACGACACGATTATCTTTAAGTAAATTTTGAAGGTTAGATTGATTGATATCGCCTAATACGGTTCGATCTGGCGATCCTTTTGGGGTAAAAGCATATCGCCCAAGCGCATCGGGTAAATTGACGGTATATCTAAGGTCGAATATTTCTTTTAATTCAATAGCAAAAGGTTTATTTTTATCGTAAAACCCATCGTCAATTTTCGAGCCATCAACGCAAACAAATTTCTTGTACAAATCATTCCTGACAATGTTTTTTCCTTGCGACGCAATGTTGAAAGCATAACTGGCAACTTCTATTAATTTATCCCTAAAGTCCGCCCTCATCCTTTTTGACACTTTAAACGCATTAGTCAGATGATCAGTACGGTCTGGCATATTCAAACTTTGGATATAACCATGAAATATTGCTGATATATGATTAAAATCATCGTCTTGCTTACCCCAATCCAAGCGAACGCAAGCAAGATTTGTATTTCGAATTACATCCAGCCATCTTGTCCATTTTTCATCGGATATATCAAAAGACGGTCTTTGATCAGGAGATTCTTCAGTAAGCAGGTAGTCTACGATTACTTGGCGTGATAATAACTCTTGAAAATATTTTTTGTTTTCACCAGAATAATCTTCAACTACAACCGAATTATTGATTAAAGCCGCTCTGTTTACAACAACTTGAGGCGCGTAAACAAGAGATCTTCGCCACTCGCTCAACACGACTCTTTTTCGTTCTTTCCAGTCTGTCAGCGATTGCTTTCGGTTTGCCAGATTTTTCAATACTTTTGTTGGCGCCCATTGATTATCTAATGCTTGTGGAACGATTGCGCCTTGATTTAATTTACCCGCTGTAATTTTTTCAAATGACGTTGACATATATTTCTCCTATTTACCTCTGTTCATCCAACACTCGGATTATACCCCAGCGAATTTACAGGACAATCCACCTTTCCGCCTGCCGCGAGATGCGAAGATAAATTTATCAGGTTTGCAAATGATGAGTTGCGGGCGATGGTTGAAAGGCAAGGGTATAATCTCCGCCATGAAACGCTACATCCTCTTCACCGTCTTCATCTCAGGCATGACCACCCTCGCCGCGGAACTCGCCGCCTCGCGTTTGATTGGCACGGTCTTCGGCACGAGTAATCTCGTTTGGGCGAGCATCATCGGGTTGATTTTGATTTACCTCACGCTGGGATATTTTCTCGGCGGCAAATGGGCGGACGCCGACCCGACTCCGCGCGCGATGTATCGCATCCTTGCGTGGGGCGCGTTCACTATCGGGCTAGTGCCTTACGTCGCCAGTCCCGTTTTGAAATACGCCGCCACCGCGTTTGAAGCGTTGAGCGTGGGTATCATGGCGGGCTCGTTTATCGTCGTGTTGATTTTATTCAGCGTTCCCATCACGTTGCTTGGCGCAATCTCGCCGTTTGCGATTCGCCTCTCGGTGGAAGACGCCGCGACGGCGGGAAAAGTCTCAGGTCAAATTTACGCGATCTCGACGCTCGGATCATTTATCGGCACGTTTGTTCCCACGCTCGTCACCATTCCAACTATCGGCACGCGCCTCACGTTTTTAGTCTTCGGCATGTCGTTGTTGATTGTCGCGCTGATTGGGCTTATAAAATTCGCCAGCCGCCAAGACGCGCTCAAATTAATTTGGATGCCCGTCGCGCTTGCAATCGTCGCGGCGCTTTTTGCAGGCGCGTCGCTCAAAAATAGCGCGGGGCAAGTTTACGAAACCGAATCCGCGTACAACTATATTCAAGTGCAACAACAAAACGGCTTCACATTTTTGCGCCTCAACGACGGCGAAGGCATTCATTCCATGTATCACCCCGACACGCTGCAATATGGCGGACCTTGGGAGCAGTTTTTAGTCGGTCCCTATTTTTACGCAAATCGCAAACCGTCGGATACAAAACGCATGGCGATTGTCGGTCTCGCCGCCGGCACCGCCGCAAGACAAGCGACTGCGGTGTACGGCAACATCCCCATTGACGGATTTGAACTTGATGAAAAAATTGTGGAAGTCGGTCAAAAATATTTCGGTTTGAATTTGCCCAACTTAAATATCCACATCGGCGACGGGCGATTAAATCTTGAACGCAGTCCGTATAAATACGACATTATCGCGGTAGACGCTTATCGTCCGCCGTACATTCCGCCGCACATGACGACGCAGGAATTCTTCGAGATTATCGCTTCCCGCCTGACCTCGAACGGAGTCCTGACCATCAACGTTGGTTCAGTCCCCGGTGACCGCCGTCTGATAGACGGTCTCGCCACGACGATGGCGTCCATCTTTCCATCCATTCACGTTATGGATATCCCCGGCACATTGAACACGATGATCTTCGCCACCATGCAACCCACCGTAAAAGAAAACTTCGGCGCAAATCTTATGACCTTATCCGCAGACCCAAGCGTTCATCCCTTGCTTGTCTCCGCCATGTCTTCCACCTTCGTCAATCTCAAAAACGGATACGCAACCACCGAAGTCTTCACCGACGACCGCGCTCCCATCGAATGGATTGTCAATAATATGGTGGTCAGTTTTGTGCTGGACGGCGGATTGAAGTTTTTAAAGCAGTAGTTGGCGTTATTCAAGCGTAAGAAAAGACATCCATCTGCACAGACTTGATTGGCTTCTTATTTCCATGAACAATCAGCCGCACGTTCTCGGCGGTTTCCCTGCTAAAAACCTCTTCGCCGCAACGCGCGCAAACTTGCGCGGGAACATGCTCTACAAGAACAGGTTTTCCGTCAATTTGAAAAACTTCGCTCACAAACTCTTCGTGAGATTCCGTTGAGCCGCAAACATGACATTTAAACATGGCTACCTCCGTTTCCTAAACTCAATCCATTCTTCGGGGTCAGGTTCGTACAACGTGATAATCCTAACCATTGGCGTATCCGCAAAAGATACTTGCACATGAAGCGGACGATGCTGTTTTGTAAAACCAAGCATCAAACAACTTGGAGAATACTTATCGTCGGGATATTCTTCTATCAATTCAGCGCTTTCTGCCGCTTGAGCAATTTCCTTATCAGAAATATTTCGTTCCACCGCCCGCTTCAATGCGTGGCGAGAAAATTCAAATTCCCCCGTTATAAGCTGGCGACGGATTCTCTCAAAAGTCTTCATTAGTTAAAATTATACTCGCTTCTTTTTTAGAGCGACACGCTCGCAAGTATAATCTTCCACACAATAAAACCCATGAAAACAAACCTCATCCTCTCTTATCTTATTTCCTTCCTCATCCCTCTCGCCCTCATCGGCGCGGCGTTGCGGATTTTGCTCACGCCGATTTATTACACCGCCGAGTACAACATGCCCTACTTTCCGCCCGACGAATATGGATTCACCCAACAAGAGCGTTTGCGTTGGGCGGCGTTCACGGTGGATTATCTCGTCAACAACGCGGACGTTTCCTATATCGGCGATTTGAAATTTGATTACGGCGATCCCATTTACAACAAACGCGAGCTCAGTCACATGGCGGACGTCAAAAATGTCGTCAAAGGCGCGTTGCGCGTTTGGTATATCGCGCTTGCGATGCTTGCCGTCCTTGCCGTTTACGCTTGGCGAACAGAATGGATTCCAGAATATCTCAACGGATTGCGGCGCGGCGGCTGGTGGATGATTTATCTGGCGCTTGGGTTGGGCGCAATTGCCGGCGGCGGCATTTTGATTAACCCCGAAATATTTTGGGTCTTCTTCACGTTGTTTCATAAAATATTTTTTAACGGCGATTCGTGGCTCTTCTATTATTCAGATACGCTTATTCGCTTATTTCCCATGCGCTTTTGGCAAGACGCTTTTCTTTTGGCGGCGCTCCTCGCGTTGGGCGGCGGCGCGGGTTTGGCGTTTGGATTAAAACAGCGTGTATAATTCCAATTAACAAAAAACCCTAAAGGTCTTGAAGACCTTTAGGGTTTGAAATTCAACTCAAGGAATAACCGTTATGAACTTATCATTGGAAAACAAAGTCGCGCTCGTCACGGGCGGGTCGCGCGGAATTGGACGCGCCGTCGCGTTGGAATTCGCGGCGCGCGGCGCGACGGTGGTCGTCAACTACAACAAGTCGTCCGAAGCGGCGGATGAAGTCGTCAAGCAAATCATCGCAACGGGCGGAAAAGCCGCCGCCAGTCAAGCGGACGTCTCCGATTACAAGCAAGCCGAAGCGCTGGTGAAATTCACGATAGACACGTTTGGCGATTTGAACGTCCTCGTCAACAACGCGGGTATTACCCGCGACCAATTAATCATGATGATGCCCGAAGCCGACTGGGACGCGGTGATGGATACCAATTTGAAGAGCGCCTTCAACTGCTCGAAGTTCGCCGTCAAACAAATGATGCGAAAACGCGCCGGACGAATTATCAACATGACTTCGGTGGCGGGGCAAATGGGCAACCCCGGTCAAGCGAATTACTCCGCCTCCAAAGCGGGATTGATTGGCTTCACCAAAGCGCTGGCGCGCGAAGTCGCGGCGCGCAACATCACGGTCAACGCGATTGCGCCGGGATTTGTGGATACGGAAATTTTGAACGCCATGTCCGCCGAAACGCTGGAGGGCATTATCAAAACGATGGTGCCATTGGCGCGCAAAGGCAAACCCGAAGAAATCGCTTACGCCGCCGCCTTCCTCGCCTCCGACCAAGCGGCTTATGTCACTGGTCAAGTCTTGGGCGTGGACGGCGGTATGGCGATGATGTAAAAAAGAGCGTAAGGATGACGGAAAACACGCAAGGCAAAACGACGGTCTCGCCCGAAGTATTGACGATGATCGCTAAACTTTCCGCGTTGCGCGTGGCGGGAGTGAGTCGGCTTGCGCCCGTCTCTGGCGGCGTGAATCGATTCTTCAAACGCGGACGCGGCGACGGGGTTAGGATTGAAACGAACAGCGGCGGCGTCTACGCGGATTTGCATCTTATCATGGCGAAGGACGTCAACGTCCGCGAAGTCAGTCGCAACGTCCAGCGCAACGTCGCGCGCGCGATTCAAGAAATGGTCGGCACGGACGTCGGCGGCGTGAACGTTCATATTGAAGATATTGATTACGAGAACAACGAGGCTTGACATGAAACCCCGCACCAGAGCGCGTTCCATCGCTCTGCAAGTACTTTACGAAATTGATTTAGCGAACCATCCGCCCGTTGATGTGTTGAAAGCGCGGCTGGAGGAAACGACGCTAACCGACGACCTCGCCGAGTTTGCGCGCAAAATTATCTTCGGCGTGATTCCCTTCACGCACGACCTCGACCAGCTGATTGCCAAATACGCCCCCGAATGGCCCCTCGACCAGATTGCGATCATTGACCGCAATATTTTGCGCATCGCGTTTTGGGAATTTGCGATTTCGCGCGATACGCCTGTTAAAGTCGCCATCAACGAAGCGGTGGAATTGGCGAAATTATACGGGTCGGATTCCGCGCCGCGTTTCATCAACGGCGTGTTGGGCGCGCTGGCGGATCACGAATACGAGATTCATCAAGTCATCAAAAATAGAATCGCGCGCGAAGCCAAACAGGAAGCGTAGACTATGGAAATTCTCGGCGTCGGCATGCCCGAACTTATTTTTATTTTTATCATTGCGCTCATCGTCTTGGGTCCAAAAGATATGCAAAAGGCGGGTAAGACTGTCGGCAAATGGTTGCGCGGCATTGTCACTTCGGACGGGTGGAAACTCTTTCAACAAACCTCGCATGAAATTCGCGCTTTGCCCACGCGCCTGATGCGCGAAGCGAACGAAGAGTTGCATCAAATTGGGGATAGTTTAAAAGACGTCAACGCGATGCGTCCCCCTAATCCAAACGAACCCGCGCGCTCTCAATCCATCCCCAACGACAAGGGCGCGCCGCCCGTTAATTTGGAAACAAAAGAAAGCGAAAACGGTCAAGAAAAAGATGGGTAATTTTTTTTTGAGGCTTGGGCGGGCGATTGCGCTTCCATTCCGCTTTATCTTCAATATCCTTGCGTTTCCTTTCCGCGCGCTGTATCGGCGCTTCCCCAAATTCTTTGATAAGTTGTGGCGGATTGTTTCGTTTCCATTTCGCCTGCTGTTTAATATTCTCGCCTTCCCTTTTCGCGCCATTCAAAAATTTAATCGCTTCTTAAACGCCGTGCCTGAAGAGCGCCCGCTGGCGGACGTGGTCGCGGACTTGATCGCAAACGAAGACACGCGCCAGATGATGTGGAATCAAGTGGAGGCATTGCGCATGCACATCCTGCGCGCGACGGCGGCGCTGGTTTTGACGGTGTGCGCTTCCTTTTTTTTCACGCAACAAGTCGTTGAATATCTCGCGCAACCCGCCGGCGGATTGGCGAATTTAAAATCCATTGACCCGACCGAATCTATCGGCGTGTTTATGCTGGTTGCGTTGCTCTCCGGCGTGACGCTGGCTGTCCCCTACATTGCGTTTGAGCTCTGGCTCTTCGCCGCGCCGGGATTGAAACCGCGCGAGCGTAAAACCGGTTTGTTTGGAATTCCATTGGCGGGAATTTTTTTTGCAGGCGGCGCGGCGTTCACGTTTTACGGCATGTTGCCTACCGCGTTGCCTTTTCTCGTTACCTTTATGGGAATCAAAACGGAGATGCGCCCGCAATCTTATTTCTCGTTTGTCGTTGGTCTTATGTTTTGGATTGGCGTTTCCTTTGAATTCCCCCTCGTCATTTACGCCCTGACCGCAATTGGAATTATCGAACCGAAAGTCCTCGCCCAGCAATGGCGCTTGGCAATTGTCATTATTACCATTGTCGCCGCCGTTATCACGCCCACCGTTGATATCGTTGATCAAGCGCTGGTGATGGCGCCTTTGATTGTGTTGTATTTCGTCAGCATTGGGTTGAGTTATATCGCTTACGCGGGGCGCAAAAGAAGTTTGCAACCCGAATAGAGAAGCGCGTAAATCGCAAATTCGCAGTATAATTTCGCCCGTCGAACAAACAGTCAACGCGGGGACGTGTTGGAATTGGCAGACAAGCATGACTTAGGATCATGTGCCGCAAGGCGTGTGGGTTCGACTCCCACCGTCCTCACTATATTTTCATTTTACAAGACTCTAAAGGTTTTTAAAACCTTTGCGTCTGGAGGAAACTTTGAATATCGAAAAACAGTACCAAGAAGACCATTCTGCAAAACTGATTGTGGAAATTGATCCGGACACCATGAACGTCTACAAACGCCGCGCGGCGACGAAGCTTTCTTCGCAAAGCAAGATTCCCGGCTTTCGCCCCGGCAAAGCCCCTTACGAAATTATTCTGCGGACGCTTGGCGAAGCCGCCGTGGTCGAGCAGGCAATTAATTTGTTTATTGACTCGGAATTTTCAAAAATCATCAAAGAAGCGGATGTAAATCCCGGCGCGGTTGGCGAGCTGGAAGCGGTGGAAAGTCTGGAGCCTCCCAAGATTGTCTTCAGCGTGCCGCTCGCCCCCGAAGTGGAACTCGGCGATTATCATTCTATGCGGATTCCCTATGAATGGACTGCGCCCGAACAAAAAGAGATTGACTCTACTCTCGATGACATTCGACGGATGTACGCCGCCACCGAGACCGTAGACCGCGCCGTTGAACTCGGCGATTATGTGTTGTTGGACGTTATTTCAGAAACGCAAGAACTAAACAACATGGGCTTCGCCGCCCTTGTTCGCGAGGAAGAGCGCGACTCCGAATTGCCCTATCGCGGCTTTGCAAAAGAACTCATCGGTTTGAAACCCGGCGAGAGGAAAGCCATTAAGCACGAATTCCCCCATGATTGGGAAATTACAGAGCTGCAAGGGAAGAGCGTGGATCTCATCGCCGCAATCAAGACCGTGCGCAGCATGACCCTGCCCGACCTCGACGACGCCTTTGCCAAGACGACCGGCATGGGCGACACTCTGGACGCGCTCAAAGAAATTGTGACGAAAGACGTCGCCAAGCGTTCGCAAGAGGAATACGACGACAGATACTACGTTGCGTTGGTTGAAAAAATTAGAGAAGGCGCAACGATCAAATGCAATCAAGTAACGCTCGCGCATGAAGTCGAGCATGTGTTGGAAGACCTCGCCAACAGCATCGCGCAAGAAAACATGGATTTGGAAACTTATTTCAAAATGCGCAAAACCACGCGCGAAAAATTCATCGCGGATGAAGTCAACCCGGTCGCCAAGAAACGTCTGGAGCGCGGTTTAATCATTGAAGAGGTTGTTCGTCAGGAAAAGATAATCATTAACAAAGACGCCCTCAACGCAGAATACGACGTCGCCATGCGCAGTCTTGCCGCGCAAGGCGTGGATTTTTCTAAAATGACCGGCGACAAACAGAAACAGGCGCGGCAAGAGGTCGCTAAGGAAGCCGCCAATCGCATCATGATGCGTCAGGCGTTTAATATTCTTAAGACCGTTGCGATCGGCGAATACAAACCTGTCGAAGAGGCGAAGGAAGAAAATACCGCCAGCGTAGAATCCGCTTCTTAAATGGCTGTCAACTTTGAGGTCGGAAACGCGCCGCAGCGTCTCATAGCGAACATCTATTAAATTTTAACAAAAATCCAACATCTTTTGCGTATGATTGCCCCAATCAAAAAGGAGACAAATATGATTCCAGATTTTAGAAATGTAGTCCCGATGGTTGTTGAAAACACGGGGCGCGGCGAACGCGCTTATGATATTTATTCGCTCCTGCTCAAAGAGAGAATTATTTTTCTCGGCACGCCGATTGACGACCAAGTGGCGAACGTGATTGTGGCGCAATTGCTTTTTCTGAATCACGAAGACCCTGAAAAAGAAATTCGCATGTACATCAATTCGCCCGGCGGGCAGATTTACGCGGGGCTGGCGATTTACGACACCATGCAAATTATCTCGAATCCAATCAGCACGGTGGCTGTCGGCGTGACCGCTTCCTTCGGCACCGTTTTGCTGACTGCCGGCGCGAAGGGCAGACGCTACGCCCTGCCGCACGCGACCATTCATTTGCACCAGCCGCTTGGCGGCGCGCAAGGGCAAGCGACGGATATTGAAATTCAAGCGCGACAAATTTTGCGCTTGAAGGTTTTGCTCACCGGCATCCTCGCCAAACACACTGGGCAACCGCTGGAGGTCATTGAGCGCGACGCTGACCGCGATTTTTACATGGACGCTCAACAGGCTGTGGATTACGGTTTGGTGGATCAGATGATTGAGACGACGGAAAAAGTAGTTAAGTAGGCAGGTCAACAGGTAGACGCGCAAATGAAACCTCGAGGAGAAATCTTCGGGGTTTTGCGTTTATAATGGCGACAATCCAAAATCAAAAATCTAAAATCTAAAATCGGAAATCAAATGCTCCCCTCGCATATAAAAGCCCTCATCCTTGATATGGACGGCGTCGTCTGGAAAGTGGACGCGCCGATTGGCGACCTATCCGCCATTTTTAAGCGAATCCGCGAACGCGGGTTAAAGTTCGTTTTTGCGACGAACAACAGCACGAACACGCCCGAAGAATATCAAAAGAAACTGGCGAGTTTTGGCGTGGAAGTTGAAACGTGGCAAGTCGTCACTTCCGCGATGGGCGTTGCGTTTATGTTGGCGCGAAAATTTCCGCGCGGGACAAAGGTTTTTATGATTGGAGGCGAAGGCATTCGCGCGGCGTTGGAAGAAAAGGGATTTGAAATCCTTGCGACAGAGAACGCTCCCGCAGCGCAAGCCGTCGTCATGGGAATTGATCGCGGCATTAACTTCCAAAAAATCGTCGAAGCGACCCTGCTGGTGCGCGCCGGGATTCCGTATTACACATCCAACACCGACAGAACTTTCCCAACGCCGCGCGGAGAAATCCCCGGCTCAGGCGCATGGAATTCAATCGTCACTTATTCCACCGGCGTCGAGCCGATTGTCGCAGGCAAACCGTTTCCTTATCTAATGGAACTTGCGCTTGAAAGACTCGGAACCAAAAAAGAAGAAACCCTTGTTGTCGGCGACCGTCTTGAAACCGATATTGCCGCCGGGCAGAATGTGGGTTGCCCCACCGCGTTGATGTTGTCGGGCGTCAGCGCATGGGAACAGGCTCAGGCGTGGAAGCCGCCGCCGGATTTCATCGCCGCGAATCTCGCGGAATTGACGGGATAAAACAGCCATGCCCAAACGCGCAAAATCCATATTGGAAAGCAACGAAATCCTCCTGCCCATTATTCAACAGGCGCACGAGTCGATTGTGGTCGTTGACGAAGAACAAAAAATCATTTTCTTCAACCAAGGCGCCGAATATACTTTTGGATATAGCGCGGCGGAAATCCTCAACCAGCCGCTTGAAATTTTGTTGCCCGATTCTGTGGCAAAGGTTCACCAAGCGCATGTCCGCGATTTCGTTCAATCGCCAGATCAGGCGCGTTTGATGGGCGAACAGCGCGAAATATTAGGGCGGCGCAAAGACGGCTCGCTGTTTCCCGCCGAGGCAAATATCACAAAAGTTTCCTATAACGGGAAGCCCCTTTTAGCGGCAATCTTACGCGATATTACCAAGCGCAAACAAGCGGAAGAATCTTCCAACCGAATGGTCGCCATCGTTGCGTCTTCGGACGACGCGATTATCGGAAAAGATTTGAACAGCATTGTCACGCATTGGAATTTCGGCGCGGAGAAAATTTTCGGATATGCCGCCGATGAAATAGTGGGGACTTCAATTGTGCGGCTGATTCCCGTCGAGCGGCAGTCGGAGGAAAGTCAAATTTTGCGACAGATTAAACTCGGCAAAAGCATAGAGCATTTTGAAACGGTACGGCAGACAAAAGACGGGCGGAGAATTGACGTTTCAATCACGGTCTCGCCGATTAAGGACGCTACGGGCAAAGTTATCGGCGTGTCAAAAATAGCGCGCGATATCACCAAAGATAAACAAGCCGAAATCGCTTTGCAACAAACCAATGAAAAACTGCAAACGTTAGTCGCCGAGTTGGAACGCCATAATTTAGAATCCGCGTTGCTAAAAGAAATGAGCGACCTGCTGCAAGCCTGCACCTCGACAGAAGAGGCCTACCGCACCATCAAGCACGTTGGACCGCGATTATTCCCCGCTTCCATCGGCGCTTTGTATTTGCGCAGTCCTTCGCGCAACGATTTGGATACCGTGCTGACATGGGGGGATTTTCCGCAGGATCAAAGCGCTCAAATTTTTGAAGCCGCTAACTGCTGGGCGCTTCGACGCGGACGCCCCCATAAAATTGACGCGCTTTGCGTCGGCTTGCCGTGCCGCAGCATGCCCGCGTCGCATAAAGGTTTGTGTATCCCCATGATTGCGCAAGGCGAATCGTTGGGAACGCTTTATCTTTACGGGAAAACGGAAAGCGACGCGTCGCCTTTTAATGAACAAATGGCGACGACGGCGTCGGAGCAAATCGCGCTCGCGCTTGCCAACTTGAATTTGCGCGAGACGCTACGCAACCAATCCATCGTTGACCCGCTGACCGCTTTATTCAATCGCCGCTACATGACCGAAACGCTGTCGCGCGAATTCAAACGCGCCGAGCGCAGTCAACGCCCGTTGAGTCTGATCATGCTGGATATTGATCATTTCAAAAAAATCAACGATACCTTCGGTCACGAAGCGGGCGACGCGATCTTGCGCGAGTTTGGAAAATTTCTCAAAACCAACACGCGCGTCGGCGACGTCGCCTGCCGATTTGGCGGCGAAGAATTCGTGTTGATTTTGCCTGAAACCCAACTCGAAGACGCTCAACAAAAAGCGGAAGAACTGCGCGAAAAAATCCATTATATCGCTACGTCTTTTCAGGGGCAATCGCTTGGCAATATCACCTCGTCGTTTGGAGTGGCGACCTATCCCACACACGCGACGGCGCCCGAAGCGTTGCTACATGCCGCAGACACAGCGCTTTATCGCGCCAAAGCCGAAGGGCGCGATCGGGTCGTTACGGCGGAGAGCGCTTCGACAGGATGACGCCAAAAATTATCGCCATTGTTCAAGGGCGCATGAGCTCGTCGCGCTTGCCGGGGAAAATCCTCGCGGATATTGCGGGACAGCCGATGATGACCCGCGTGTTGACGCGCGTCGCGCGCGCAAAGACTCTCACCGAGACGGTTTTCGCCACCACGACAGACGCCTCCGACGACCCGGTCGCGGAGTACTGCGACTTCGCGGGCATTCCCTACACGCGCGGCAGTTTATACGACGTGCTTGACCGCTATTACCAAACCGCGCTTCAATTCAAAGCGGACGTCGTTGTTCGCGTTACGGCGGATTGTCCTGTAATTGATCCTGAGCTGATTGACGATGTTGTAAATGCAGTTATCGGCGGGCGATTTGATTTCGCTTGCAACCGTTTGCCGCCGCCGTTTGGGCGGACGTACCCGATAGGGCTTGACGTCGAAGTCTGCACTTTTTCAGCGCTGGCACAAGCGTGGCAAGAAGCCAAAGAACCGCAACACCGCGAACACGTTATGCCCTATTTTTACGAAGGCGTAAATTTAGAGTTAAAGGTCAAAGGTCAAAAGTCAAACCTGCGACCTTTGACCTTTGACCTTGCTTGCGGAAAATCTTCGCGCGGCTTTGAAGTTGCCTTGCTGAATCATCCCACCGACTTTGGCGATTACCGTTGGACAGTGGACGCCACCGAAGATTTGGAATTCATGCGCCAAATTTATTCCCGCTTCAACGGGCGCGACGATTTTACTTGGAAGGAAGTTTTAGATTTAGTCCACAACGAACCGCAGCTCATGGAAATCAACGCGGGCGTTCAGCATAAAACTTTGAAAGACATTGACTCCCGCGCGCTTTAGAGACTGTTTAATAACTATTTTTCAACCGCAGACGCTTCGCGCACTGATGAACGCAGATTTTTGGATAAAATTCCCAAACAAGGCTCTTGAAATCCAGCCAAATCCATTTTATCTGTGTTCATCTGTGGTCAATTTTGACTTATTAAACAGTCTCTTAGCTCTTTTTAGTTTTCTCTATTCTACAAACCGATACTTAATCAACGTCCACACCGCCTCAAAAGCGTCGCGCAATTTGATTTTCTTCCCTTGCGCATAATCGCGCGGGTTAAACGTGATCGGCGCTTCAAAAATACGGAACTTGCGCTTGAGAATTTTGGCGGTGAATTCAGGCTCAAAATCAAAACTATTTGCGCGCAAAACCATTCCATTTAACACCTCGCGGCGGAAGACCTTGTAACCTGTTTCCATATCCGTAAGAATCGTATTGTATAAAATATTCGTCATAAAAGTCAACATTTTGTTGGCGACCAAGTGCCAGAACATCGTCACGCGATGGGTCTTGCCCAAAAAGCGCGAACCGTAAACGACGTCCGCGACGCCTTCTTCAATCGGCTTAAGCAAATCGGGAATGTCGCGCGGGTCATATTCGAGGTCGGCGTCTTGAATCAGCAATATATCGCCTTTTGCCGCCGCCATGCCAGTCCGCACTGCCGCGCCCTTGCCTTTGTTCTTTTCATGCAAGACGACGCGCACGCCGTTCTTCCCGTCCAATTTTTTCAAAACGGCGCGCGTACCGTCCTGCGAACCGTCGTCCACGACGATAATTTCATAAGCGACTTTTTGGGCTTGTACGCGCTGTAAAATGACTTTTATGCTTTCAACTTCATTGTAAACTGGAATAATGATTGATAGTTTCATGTTAGGCGGATTATAAACGAAAAGAAGTATAATCATAGAAAACTAATTTTCTAAATTGGACAACATGACCATGATCAGACCGCAACAAGCCCAGCAATCATCCGCGCCCAGCGGCGTTTTTTCGCCGCCGCCAATTACCAGCCTTGAAGACACCGGGCTTTCCGCGCTTTGGTTGCAAGACCTTGTCTTAAAGGTTCTGTATTTTCGCGGATATATGACCGGCTTCAAGATCGCCGAAGAAATTTGCTTACCGCTTTCAGGCGTAGCCGACCAACTTCTCACCGCGTTGAAGCAGGAAAAATTCATCGAAGTCAAATCCTCGCAAGGCGGATTGGGCGGCGACGGCGCGTACAATTTTGGAATCACCAACGCGGGCATTCTCCGCGCCCGCGAAGCGATGGAACGCAGTCAATATGCGGGACCCGCGCCCGTTCCGTTTGACGTTTACAACAACGCCATTCGCCACCAAAAAAGCGGACGCATGACGGTGACCACGCGCACCATGCGCCAAATCCTTTCGCAACTGGTTATCTCCGAATCTATTTTTCAAAGGCTCGGACCCGCGCTCAATTCAGGCTCCTCTATTTTTATGTACGGTCCGCCCGGCAACGGCAAGACCAGCGTCGCGCGCGCCTTTGGCAATTTGGTATTAAGCCAAAGCATGTACATTCCTTACGCTTTATATTTGGACGGGCAGGTTATCAAAGTCTACGACGCCGTTAGCCACGTTAGTTCGCCTGAACCCGAAACCCCAAGCGGAACGGGCAACACCGGCAGCTTGCGCGCAGGTACGCGCCGCGACCCGCGTTGGATCAGAATTCGGAGACCGTTTATCGTCGTCGGCGGCGAACTCACCCTCGAAGGGCTCGACCTCGTCTTCGACGACACCACCAAAGTTTACGAAGCGCCGTTTCAAGTCAAAGCCAACGGCGGCATTTTGCTGATTGACGACTTTGGACGGCAACAAGTTCGTCCGCGCGATTTGCTCAATCGTTGGATTGTTCCGTTGGAAAATCGCGTGGATTTTCTGCGCCTGCACACGGGGCGCAAAGTGGAAGTGCCTTTCGACGTGCTGATTGTTTTCTCCACCAACCTGCCGCCCAAAGACCTCGTAGACGAAGCCTTCCTGCGCCGCTTGCGTCACAAAATTGAAATCGGCGACCCAACTTTTGAAGAGTACCGCGAAATTTTCAAACGCGTCGCGATTGATAAAAAAATAGAGTACAACGATCAAGGCTTGGCGTATCTGTTGCAGGAGTGGTACATCAAACGCAATCGCAAGCTGCGCGCCTCGCATCCGCGCGACCTCTGCGACCAAATCATTGACATTGCCGCGTATCTCGCCGTCCCACCCGTGATGACGCGCGAGATGATTGACAGCGCCGGCAGAGCTTATTTTGTGGATATATAAACGCCATAGACCTGACCGGTTTCCGCATCGCTCTGATTGCCAAACATGCTTTGAAACCTGTCAGGTCTTTTCGTTATAACTCGAAACCGCCCTTGATGTTTGCAGATTTTCCGCGTCCGATTATTTTCGCCCATCGCGGCGACATTTTTCATGCCCCCGAAAACACGTTGCCCGCATTTGAACAAGCCTTCCAAAAAGGCGCGGACGGCGTGGAACTCGACGCCAAGCTGACTTCCGACGGACACGTCGTCGTCGTCATTCACGACGTTACCGTAGACCGCACGACAAACGGCAAGGGGCGCGTCGCGTCGTTCACGCTTGCAGCGCTTCGTCAACTGGATGCGGGCGGTTGGTTCAACGAAAAATTTTGCGGCGCAAAAATCCCCTTGCTTGAAGAAGCGTTTGAAATTGCGGGCAAAGATAAACTCATCAATATCGAATTAACCAATTACTCCACTCCGCGCGACGGCTTGACGCTGAAAGTGTGCGAATTAATTAAGAAGCATAATAACCGCCAGCAAATTCTTTTTTCGTCTTTCTTTGCCCCCAACTTGAAAAGCGCCGCGCAGGTTCTCCCCGAAATCCCACGCGGATTGCTTGCCATGCCGGGCATATTGGGAATTTGGGCGCGTTCGTTTGGATTTATGTTCGGCGATTATCAAGCTCTGCATCCGCACATTTCTAACGTCAGCCAGCGCCAAATTCAACGCGCGCATCGCGTCAACCGTCGCGTTCATGTGTGGACGGCAAACGCGCCCGCAGAAATCCAACGCCTCAAAGAATGGGGCGCGGACGCCATCGTCACCGACGACCCGCAAACGGCAGTAAACATATTGAGGCGAGGGGAACGCGCCAAAGACTTCCGAAGTCTTTAAGACTTCGGAAGTCTGTCTACAAGGTATCTTAATGCGATTATCCCGAATTTTATTATTAATCATTTTTCTCATTGCGCTCGCGCCGACTATGGCGCAGGCGCAAACCTCCACGCCGCCGCCCGAAATTCAACGCATCTTAAATTCTATGTCTCCCGAAGAGCGCGTCGGACAATTATTCATCGTTACGTTCACGGGAACTGACGTCAGCCCAACTTCGCAAATCTACACCCTGATCACGCGCTATCATATTGGCGGCGTGGCGACGCTGGCGCAGAACGATAATTTCGCTCCGCCCGAAACGGACGCCCTCGCGCAAACGCGCGCATTGATTGAAAACCTCCAGCGCGTCGAATGGGACGTCTCCGTCAATCCTGTCGTCAATCCTGTCGCCGATCCTGTCACCGGCGAGAAAATCAAATCAACTTATGAGCCGCTTTTTATCGGCATAACGCAAGAAGGGAACGGATATCCCACCGACCAAATTTTGAACGGACTAACTCCCCTGCCGAGCGAGATGGCGATTGGCGCGACATGGAACACGGAAATCGCCGCGCGTGTTGGCGAGACGCGCGGGCGCGAGCTCTCCGCGCTGGGATTCAATTTATATTTTGGACCTTCCCTCGACGTCTTGGACGCCCCCTCGGTTTCAGGCGGCGACTTGGGAACGCGCGTTTTTGGCGGCGACCCGTTTTGGGTCGGCGAGATGGGACGCGCCTATGTTGCGGGCTTGCACAACGGCAGCGCCAATCAATTGCTGGTGATCGCCAAACACTTCCCCGGCGTCGGCGGCTCCGACCGTTTGCCCGAAGAGGAAGTTTCCACCGTGCGCAAATCCATTGAGCAATTAAAACAAATCGAGCTTGCGCCGTTCTTTGCGGTGACCGGCAACGCGCCGACGCCCGAAGCCACAGTGGACGGGTTGCTTGTTTCGCACATTCGCTATCAAGGTTTTCAGGGAAACATCCGCGCGACCACGCGCCCGATTAGTTTTGACGCGCAGGCGTTGAATCAAATTTTGGCTTTGCCGCAGCTGGCAACGTGGCATTCCGCCGGCGGATTAATGATTAGCGACGACCTTGGGACGCGCGCGGTCAGCGAGTTTTACGCTTCGGGCGGCGGGAAATTCTCCGCGCGCACCGCCGCGCGCGACGCTTTCCTCGCGGGCAACGATATGCTGTATCTCGGCAACATCACATCCAACGACGCCGCGAACGCCTACGCCGCGACGATTAACGTGATTGAATTCTTTACGCAGAAGTATCGGGAAGACCCCGCCTTTGCCCAGCGCGTGGATTCTTCCGTTGCGCGCATTTTGGCGGCAAAACTAAAATTATACGGAGACTTTGCGCTCGCTAAAGTTATCGCGCCTACGAATTTATCCGCAATTGGCGCGGCTTCCGACGTCACGTTTGACGCGGCGCGTCATTCCGCGACGCTCATCAGCCCAGATCGGCAAGACCTCGCGGCGGTCATGCCGTTGCCGCCCAAACTCAACGAGAGCATGGTTTTCGTCACGGACGCTCAAAATGTTAAGCAATGCGCCGCTTGCAAGGAGAGCCCGGCGCTTGCCGTAGACGCGTTGCAACAAGCCGTCCTGCGTTTGTACGGTCCGCAAAGCGGAAATCAAACGGCAAACTTTCGCCTTGCGTCTTATTCGCTTCAAAATTTGCAAGCGCTGTTGGATAATCAGAACCCCGCCTTTATAGAAGACGACCTGACGCGCGCAAACTGGATTGTTATCTCGTTGCGCGACGCGGCGCAAGGACAACCCGCGCTGATTACTCGCTTTTTGCGCGAACGCCCCGACCTTTTGAGAGAAAAGCGCGTCGTTCTTTTTTCGTTCGGCGCTCCGTATTATTTTGACACAACCGCGATTTCAAAATTCACCGCGTACTTTGCGCTTTACAGCAAACAACCGCAATTTGTGGACGTCGCGGCGCGACTCCTCTTTCAAGAGCTCGCGCCCGTTGGCTCTTCGCCCGTTTCAATTCCCGGCATCGGATATGATTTGATTTCGGTGACGGCTCCCGACCCGCAACAGATTATTCCGCTTTTTCTGGATCTTGCGCCCACCGCCGTCGTTGCGATGGGGACGCTGACGACTCCCGAACCGACTCCAATTCCGCTTTTCAAAATTGGCGACACGATTGCGATTCGCACGGGCGTGATCAAAGACCACAACGGGCGCCCCGTCCCCGACGGCACGGTGGTTCAATTTTCCACGATGCTCACTGGCGAAGGCGGCGGCATTCTCAAACAAACGGACGCAACCACCGCGCAAGGCGTGGCGCGCGCGGCGTTTGGTTTGGATAAACACGGCTTACTTGAAATCCGCGCCGCCAGCGAGCCAGCCGTGATCTCCGAAACGCTACAGTTGGACGTCTCGCAATCAGGCGCGGTGGCGGTGACCGTGATTGTCCCTGAATTGACGCAACCCACCGAACCGCCCCCCGAAGCGCCGGTCGCGGCAAAAGACAACGGTTATATTTCCAAGCAAGGGGTTCCGCGTTTCTCAGCGTGGTTTCTCGCCATGCTTTTGATCGCGTTGAGCGCATGGATTGTTTACGTTGCGGGATTGCGCCTCGCAGAAAATCGCGCCGCGACGCGCTGGGCGCTCGGCATTACGCTCGGCGGACTCAGCGCTTATAATGTTCTTGTCTTTGGCTTATTCGGCGTCGCCAACTGGCTCATCGTCAGCGGCGTTTCGGGAGCGTTCGCGTTTGTATTTTTTGGAGAATTACTCGGCTTCGCCGCAGGTTGGGCATGGTCAAAAAAATAGGATTTACGCAAAACTCTGCGTAGGGCGCGTTCTCTAACGCGCCGCTGACGAAAATCGGCGTTAGAGAACGCCAAAACAACCATAAATTGAAAGGTATTCCATCGTGAAAAACGAAACTGTTGATAAAGAAACTCCCGGTTTCAACGCCGAAAGCGCCTCCACGCGCTCCGAGATTTTAGAATATCTTAACATCAGACAACAACGGAGGTGGATATTTCCGCGCGCCGCTTTAGTAGGCGCTTGCGCTGGTTTCATCGCTCTTGCGTTTCGGATTGCGCTGACGGAGGCGGATGCTTTAAGAAATCTTATGATTACTTGGGCGCAACAGAGTCCAGCGTTTGGCTGGATTTTTCCCGTTGCGCTCGCTGCGCTTGGAGCGGGAATTTCAGTCGCCATCACAAAGCGTTACGCGCCTGAGGCAAGCGGAAGCGGCATTCCACATTTGGAGGCGGTTTTGCATCGCGTTCGCAAATTGGAATGGAAGCGCGTCCTGCCTGTAAAATTTTTGGGAGGATTTCTTGCCATCGGAAGCGGACTGACGCTAGGGCGCGAAGGACCGACAGTCCAAATGGGAGGGGCGGTTGGGGAAGCCATTTCACGTTGGTTAAAGGTGTCTTCGCGCGAGCGTCTTACCTTGATTTCAGCGGGCGCGGGCGCGGGGTTGGCGGCGGCGTTCAACGCTCCGCTCTCGGGTCTTGTTTTTGTGTTGGAAGAAGTGCAACGTGATTTTCAGCCCATTGTGTTTGGCGCGGCGTTTATCGCCGCCGCAGTAGCGGATATCGTCGCAAGGATTGGCTCAAATCAATTCCCCATCTTTACCGTCCCTACTTATGCCATAGCTCCGCTCGCGGCTCTGCCTTTTTTCGCCTTGCTGGGAATTGTGACTGGCGGATTAGGCGTTCTTTTCAATCGCAGTCTGTTGGCGTCTATTGATATTTATGCGCGCGTGCCTCCTCGTTTCATTATTCCCGTTGCGGCGCTCGCCGGCGGGGCGGTGGGTTTCGTCGGCTGGTTCTCCCCGTCTGCAATTGGCGGCGGACATATATTGGCGGAAGCAGCTCTTAAAGGCGACATGCTTCTTTCTGCGATTCCGCTTTTCTTTATAATTCGCTTTGCGCTAATCAACGTTAGTTATGGAACCGGCGCGCCCGGCGGCATTTTTGCCCCTTTGCTGGTTTTAGGCGCGTTGATTGGTTTAGCGCTTGGACAGATCGTTCACAGTCTGTTTCCGAGCATTGCGCCAACGCCGGCGGTTTTTGCGGTCGTTGGAATGGCGGCTTATTTCACCGCTATCGTGCGCGCCGCTGACGGGAACTATGCTCATCGTTGAGATGACTGGCAATTATTCTCAGATGTTGCCTTTGCTGGTCAGTTGTTTCTGCGCGTACATCGTCGCCGAACTTCTCAAGGATTTGCCCATTTACGAAGCGTTATTGGAACGCGAATTAAGGCGCGACGGCGGCAGCGAAACTCTCTTGAATGAACCGGCCGTAATGGATTTTGTAATACAAGACGGCGCGCCGTTTGTGGGGCTTCAAGTTCGTTCGCTTGGGTTGCCGTCCGGCTGTATTCTTGTCCGTTGTTATGATGGCAAACGCGAATGGATACCCAAAGCGATAACCCAAATTCAAGCGCGCATGCGAATTACGGTAGTTATTGCGCCCGAATCTTCCAGCGCCGTCGAAATTTTGCGACATGGCTGCGAAGCGCCTCGAAAAAAGAACGTTTCGAAGCAAAGCAAGATAACATAAAAACCTAAATTAAATAAGGAGAAAAATATGACAATCCCGAACAAACAAACTCATAAAGAAAAACAACCCCCAATCTTATTTGATAAAACGCAAGCCATTATCAAACAAGTGAATAAAATTTTGGGCGGCACGGTGGTAACGTATTTTAACAATCCGCGCGGCAGCGTTTGCCACGACGACGTGCTGGCTTTATTTGAACTGCTTGAAAAAATTGGCCGTCAAGAAAAAATTTATCTCTTCATCAAGTCCAGCGGCGGAAACGGGCAAGCCTCCTTGCGAATTGTGAATCTCTTGCGCCAGTATTGCGTAGAAGTGGTGGCGGTCGTTCCGTTAGAATGCGCCTCCGCCGCGACGATGATTACGCTCGGCGCGAACGAAATTCACATGGGACCGATGGCGTACCTGACGCCGGTGGACACCTCCCTGACGCATTCGCTCTCGCCGATTGATCGCGATAATGATCGCGTTAGCGTCAGCCTCGACGAGTTGACGCGCGTCGTCCGCTTGTGGCAGGCGCAAAACGGCAACGCCAAAGAAAATCCGTATCAAGAATTGTTTCAGCACGTTCACCCGCTGGTAATTGGAGCGGTGGATCGCGCCGAGTCGCTTTCGATTATGCTGTGCAAAGAATTGCTCGCGTATCACATCAAAGAAGACGTCGTCGCCGAACAAATTGCCGCGGCGTTGAACGCCAAATACCCTTCGCACGGTTATCCCATTTTATATGAAGAGGCGAAACGCATTGGGCTAAAAGTCAGCCGCCTCGCGCCGGAAACCAACGCGCTTTTGCTGAGACTAAACGAGCTGTACAGCGAAATGGGGCAACGCGCCACGACGGATTTTGACGACACGCACGCGCACGGAAATGAAATTCTCAATATTTGGGAATCAACGGACGTGCTTGCCTATTATCAACAAGACAAAGATTGGTTTTATCGCACCGAAGAGCGCCGTTGGATTTCGCTCAACGACAACAGCAGTTGGCGGCGCGTGGAGAAGGTGGGCAGAAAAATCAAGAAGTCGGTTTTGCATATTGCGTAACGCGGAATTCGCCCTCATCCCCAGCCCTTCCCCCAGCGGGGGGAAGGGAGTCAATCCCCTCTCCCTGCGGGAGAGGGTTAGGGTGAGGGCGCGAATGGTAAGACGTGAAAACTTTTTCTCTCGCAACGTATCTTGCGCTTAAAGAAATCGTCCGTAATCGCGGGCGTTTCTTTCTCGTGTCTTTAGTCATCGCGTTGATTACTTTATTGGTGTTGTTCATCGCCGCGCTGGGCGAAGGTCTAGCTAACGGCAGTCGCCAATATGTCTACAATTTGGACGCGCAGCTAATTGTTTTTCTGGAGAAATCGGATTACAGCGTTATCTCCAGCCGACTGGATACCAACGTCGTCAAAGCGGTTCGCCGCGTGAAAGGCGTGGCGGACGCGGGTCCAATTTATACATCCAACGTTGAAATTGTTTCTCTGCCAAAGCCGCTCAAAATCTCCATGTTAAGCGCGGAATCTAATCGTCCCGGTCTGCCGCCTTTGTTGGAGGGACGCTATTTTCGCGGCGGCAATGCGCGCGAAACCGTGATGGATAAAAACGTTGCGCTACGCTCCAACCTGCAAGTCGGCGATGAAATTGAAATTCGTTCCACGCAAGGCACGAAGGATAATTTTTATAAGTTGAAAATCGTCGGCTTGACGGACGGGCAAATGTATTCCTTTTTGCCAAGCATTTTTCTTTCGCCCGCCGTGTGGGAGCAAGTCCGCCCGCAATCGGCTTCGGATATGAACAGCGACACGCCGTTTCCAAACGTCGTTGCGGTCAAGTTGGTTGACCCGACGCAAATAGATTCCATGTCCGCGCGTTTGACGCGCGAGGTCGCCAATATCGAGGTCGCCAACTTAGATACGACCATCACGAACATCCCCGGTTACACCGCGCAACAAAGCACGGTGCAAACGCAAGGCGCATTCACTTTGCTCATCGGCATTCTGGTCATTGGCGGATTTTTTCAAATTCAGGTTTTGCAAAAAGTTCCGCAGATTGGCGTGTTAAAAGCGATTGGGGCGTCCAACGGGGTGGTGGGGCTTGCGGCGGTGATTCAAATTATCGTCGTCACGGCTATCGGCGTTGGCATTGGCGGCGGATTGACGTTTTTATTCTCGCTTAATTTTCCTCCCACAATTCCAATCGTGTTCAACGGCGTCCGCTCGATGATCGCCGTCCTCTTGTTGCTGATTATTGGTCCGCTGGGCGGGATGGTTTCCATTATCTACGCGGTGCGCATCGAGCCGCTGAAAGCGTTGCGGTTAAGTTAAACAGACCTCCTGCGTAGCGCGCGTTAGCGAACGCCGCTTACGCTCAAAGAAAAGGCGTTATGAATCCCGTCGTTTTGGAAGTTCGGAATTTAGTCAAATCATTTTCGTTGGACGGCGCAACCATCAACGCGGTGGACGGCGTTTCATTTCAAGTCAAGCTTGGCGAGTTTGTCGCGCTGGTGGGACCCAGCGGTTCGGGTAAGACAACTTTGCTTTCGATCCTTGCCGCGTTGCTCACTCCCACCAGCGGGCAAGTGTTAATTGACGGGCAAGACCTTGCCGCGATGAACGAAAAACAGCGCGTTCAATTGCGCCGTGAAAAAATTGGATTTACTTTTCAATCCAATAACCTAATTCCATTTTTCACCGCGCGCGAAAATGTCGAATTTATGTTGCGCCTCAACGAAAAACTTGACCGCGCAGGTCGCGCGCGCGCCGTCGAATTATTGACGCGCCTTGGGCTGGCGGAACGTCTGCATAGTCTCCCCGCGCAAATGTCCGGCGGACAGCAACAGCGTGTGGCGATTGCGCGCGCGTTGATTCATAATCCCGCCGTCGTTCTCGCGGACGAACCCACCGCCTCGTTGGATACCGAGCGCGCGTTTCAAGTAGTGGAAACTTTCGGGCGGCTCATCCACGAGAACAACCGCGCAGGCATTATCGTCACCCACGATTTGCGCTTGTGCCAATACGTAGACCGCGTGTTGCAAATGCAGGATGGAAAGTTTGCGCGCGAGTATCAATCTAAAGATGAGATTATGAAACTCATAGCATTAACACCTCACGCCCCATAAACGACCTTTCAATATCAGCGCGCGTGGAAAAAAGCGTCCAACGCGGGCGCGAAATTTTCGGGAACGTTGTCGCCCCATGCGTCGCCGTCAATGGTCGCGCCAGTGGGTTTGCCGTTGCCGTTTAATTTGTAATAAATGGGAATGCCGCTGAACTTGAAATTTGTTCCGTCGCCCCAGCCCCATTCGTCCACATCCGCGCGGACAACGTAGACTCCGGCGAAGGCTTTCAGCGTGACGGGGTCTTTGGCTTTGAGGCTGGCGTTGATTGCAACGCAAGGCGGACACCATGTCGCGTCAAATTCAACGAAGGGAGTTTGATTGCGCGCTTTTGCTTTTTGCGCTTCGGCGGCGAGTTGGGTTAATAGATCGCCGTCTTGCGCGTGGATTCGAACAATTGTGAACGCCGGCGTTGAATCAACTTCGGGAGTAGATGGAAGCGCCTCGCTTGAATTAGGTTTGAGCGTAGCTAGGGAAGGCGCGTTTGCCGGTTTGGGTTGAGGAAATAAAAAATTACACGCGAGCGACAATAACAGCGCAATCCAACAGATCGTTCTTTTTGACATGTTAATTGAAGACGTCCTTCTCCGGTATTTGAATTGAAATAATTTTTCCCTCCACCGGGGCGCGACAACTTTGTCCGCTACAAGCCATGTAGGTGACGACAACTTGCTCGTTGAGCCAATTTTTCCCAGCGGGCAAGATAACGGGCAGGTTGAGGGTAATCGCGCCTGCGGGATAGACGAGCATTTCTTGCGGACCTGAAAATGGAGTTTGCGGCGCGGCGTTTTCAATTAACTCGCCGTTGGCTTTGATTGCGGAGTTTTTTGCGAGTTCCAACAGAGTGGGTCTGCCTAATCCGTTGACGCCGCGCTTGGGAATTTCTTTGCTGTAAAGATGCAAGTCGCTTTCAAGCGGGGTGAAGGTTGCCGATAAAAAGAATTGATTGCCATTCTCGCGTACGAGCGTGACGGTAACGTCCACAAAGTTTTCTGTGGAGGTCGCCAGTTTGAGCGGGAGTTTGAGGGTAGGTTGGCAGGCAACTAACCCAACGAGGAAGAAGGCGAACAGCAAAATAATTTGAGGCGTTTGTTTCATAATTTTTCAGGACTTTCGCTTGTTTCTAAAAAATCGGCGCAAGAGAGCGCCGATTACGCTCAAAAAAAATATTTCTAGCGTAGTCAGCGTTCTCTAACGCTGACTGAGCGAAAGTCCTGTTTTATAAGCAAGGTTAAGTATAAACCTCATTTTTGTCGTAACAGGCATTCTCTAAACGCTAAATTCGTCCAAAGGAGCATTTCTGAGCGCAATTTTGAAAGTGAATATACTAGAATAATATCATAAATATTGACATATCCTCCCTGCCCTGCTATAATGCCACTTAATAGATAAAAATGCCAGTAACGGCTTAATTTTTTAGGAGCGCAACGCATGTCCCAGTTGGAAATAAAGAATCTGCACGTCAGCATTGAAAACAAAGAAATCCTTAAAGGGCTCACGCTCACAATTAATCAAGGCGAAACGCACGCCATTATGGGACCAAACGGAACGGGGAAGTCTACGTTAGCTTATACAATTATGGGGCATCCCAATTATAAAGTGACCGAAGGCGAAATCATTTTCAAGGGGCAGAGCATTCTCGACCTCAAACCAGACGAGCGTTCGCGCGCCGGCGTCTTTTTGGCGTTTCAATATCCCGTCGCCATTCCTGGCGTCACTGTCGCAAACTTTTTGCGCACCGCCATTAATGCGCGTCGGCGCGCCGCCCATCCCGAAGATAAAGGCATGCCAATTCTTGAGTTCCGAAAAATGCTCAAGGAAAAAATGGACACGCTCAAGATGGATCACGCTTTTGCGGGGCGCTATCTCAACGACGGTTTTTCGGGCGGCGAAAAGAAACGCGCCGAAATTTTGCAAATGGCGACCCTCAAGCCCGAAATCGCTATTTTGGACGAAACCGATTCAGGCTTGGACATTGACGCGTTACGCATCGTCTCGGAGGGCGTCAACGCGCTTTCGGGTCCCGAGCTGGGAACGCTGGTCATCACGCATTATCAGCGCCTGTTGAATTACATCAAACCGCAATTCGTGCATATTATGATGCACGGACGCATTGTCGAATCTGGCGGAGCGGATCTCGCGCTTCATCTCGAAGAGCAGGGATACGATTGGGTGCGCGAAAAGTATGAGGAGTTAGGTAATTAGTTGATTAGTTGATTGGGTAATTAGGGAGCGTAATCCCTAATCACCTAAGCGCCTAATTACCTAGTCACTGGAGTTCTTATGAGCGACGACGCAAAAGCAACCGAAGAAGTCAAATCCTTAGAAGATATTGGCGATTACAAATACGGTTTCCATGACCGCGACGACAACTATGTGTTCAAATCCGAACGCGGGTTGAGCCGCGAGGTTGTGGAAAATATCTCGCGCATGAAAGCCGAACCCGCGTGGATGCTTGAATTCCGCCTCAAAGCGTTGGAGCATTATCGCGCGCGTCCCATGCCGAATTGGGGACCCGACATATCCAACCTTGACCTTGAGAATATCTTTTACTACGTCAAGCCGACTGAGAAAAGCGAAAAATCCTGGGATAACGTCCCCGACGATATTAAGAACACGTTTGATAAATTAGGCATCCCCGAAGCCGAGCAAAAATTTTTGGCGGGCGTGGGAGCTCAATATGAATGTCTCAGCGGCGACACGGGCGTTTACACGGCGCGTGGGGTTGTGCCTATTCGTGATGTGACGGTTGGCGATACCGTATTTTCTTTGGACGAAGAAACTAACGAAATTATTCCCGCGCCTGTCAAGGCTTTCATGCCCAAAGGCGAACGTCTCGTTTATGAAGTGAAAGTCGGCACGCGCAAAATAAAAGCGACAGAGAAGCATCCTTTCCTCGTTTTAGAACTTCATCGCGCCGAAGGCAAACAACGTGGACGCTATGCGCGTTCATGGAAATATTTAAGCGATATTAAAGTCGGCGATTTGGTGGCGGTTGCTAATAAATTACCCGATGTTGAATCTGTGCGCGAGTCGGCTTTAGCCGACTTCCATGAACTGAGGCAGGGCTTTAGCCCAACGGTCATGGAGCGCAAATCAAGCAGTCGTTCAACGGCGTCTCGCTTACTCGAAATAGCCGCGCAAAACAACGAGCCTTATTTCGACGTAGAAAACTTGGCGTTTGGCAACCATGTCAACGAATTCTTTGGCTATGCCCGCGTCGAATCTATTACCTCCACTGGCGTGGAAATGGTCTACGACATTGAAGTAGACGGACCCCATAACTTTGTCGCGGAAGGTTTGATCGTTCACAATTCCGAAATGGTGTATCACTCCATTTTAGAACATCTCGAAAAACAAGGCGTGATATTTCTCTCCATCGAAGACGGATTGAAAAAACATCCTGAATTGTTCCGCGAATATTTTGGCACAGTCATTCCGATTGAAGACAACAAATTTGCCGCGCTCAACTCGGCGGTTTGGTCGGGCGGTTCTTTCGTTTACGTTCCCAAAGGCGTCAAAGTGGATTTGCCCTTACAGGCTTACTTTCGCTTGAACACCGCCAACGTCGGTCAATTTGAACGCACGTTGATTATCGTGGACGAAGGCGCGTCGGTGCATTATGTCGAGGGTTGTTTTCTAGCGGGCGCGCAAGTGCGGACGCGCAACGGCGAAAAGCCAATCGAAGAAATTGAAGTCGGCGACGAAGTAATGACGCATCAAGGGCGTTATCGCCGCGTTTACAACACGATGAAGCGTCCGTATCACGGCGATATTTACAATATCAATTTCTTTGGCGATAGCAAACGCGAGTTGCAGGTTACAGAAGAACATCCGCTTTTAGTGGTTCGGCGTCAACGCGACGGAATGAGAAACACAGAATTTACGCCTGAATGGACTCCCGCCTCTGCTGTCCGTGAAGGCGATTATCTGGTTGTTCCCGTTCCTCACCCTGTTATGGAAACTGAAATGGCTGGCGTAGCCGTTCCTCTTGGTCGCGGGCGCCATGCTCCTGTAGAGCGTTACGTTGAATTCCCGCAGGAAAAAGATTTCTATCGTTTGCTTGGTTACTATTTCTCCGAAGGTCATGTAGATAATGAGCATTATCTCTCTTTGTCTTTTCATGTAGACGAGACAGCCCTAATTGCAGACGCAACCGAACTTATTGAAAAATATTTTGGCAAGTCGCCAATTGCAAATCGTCCGCGTCAAAATGGACAAACTTTAGTTTTGTCTTCCACTGAAACAGCCCGCGCTTTTGCTTATGAGTTTGGCTCGAACGTGTACGAAAAACATATTCCTGAATGGACATTGAATGCGCCACTTGAATTGCTTTCCGAACTTATTCGGGGAATGTGGCAAGGCGACGGTAGTTACGACGCTCGTAAAAATATGTTTCGCTTTAATTCGGTCTCGCAAAACCTTGCCTACTCTTTCCGCGACTCTTTGCTAAGACTCGGCGTTTCCGCCTCTGTGAACATACAAGAGAGAATGTTCCCGCGCAAAGATATGTATACGGTGATTATTTCTTCGCCGTTCAATTCTCGTTTTGGTGAAATCGTCGGCATGGACGCTCCCGACGGACATTCTAGCGGTTCACCATTTCATCTTGACGAAAACTTCCTCTACGTTCCCATTCGCCAAATCGCAAAAGACGAACAGGAAACGATGGTTTATAACTTCTCTGTTGAAGAAGATGAATCCTACGTCGCTGAAGGCGTTATTTCGCACAACTGCACAGCGCCGCAATACACCACCAACTCCTTCCACTCAGGCGTAATTGAGATTATCGTCAAGAAAGGCGCGCGCTCGCGTTATTCGACGATTCAAAATTGGTCAAAGAATGTTTTCAATCTTGTCACGCAACGCGCCAAAGTTTTTGAGAACGCCACGCATGAATGGGTAGATAGCAACATTGGCTCCCTCTTAACTATGAAGTACCCCTCCTGCTACCTCATGGAATCGGGCGCGCACGGCGAGATGCTTTCGATGGCGTTTGCCAGCGCGGGGCAGATTCAAGACGCAGGCTCAAAAATGGTTCACTTCGCGCCGAACACGACGAGCAAGATTACGTCGAAGTCCATCAGCAAAAACGGCGGACGCGCTTCGTATCGCGGATTGGTTAAAGTCCACAAAGGCGCGAAAGGCGTCAAATCCAACGTGGTTTGCGACGCGCTTCTCCTCGACCCGCAATCGCGCTCGGACACTTACCCCACGATTGAAATTGACGAAGACGACGTTTCCATCGGGCATGAGGCTTCGGTCTCGAAGGTTGGCGAAGACCAACTCTTCTACCTCATGTCGCGCGGACTCACTGAAGAAGAAGCGACGGGCATGGTCGTCGCGGGTTTCATCGAGCCGTTGGTCAAAGAACTGCCGATGGAATACGCGGTGGAAATGAATCGCTTGATTCAACTTCAAATGGAAGGTTCAATCGGTTAATTTCTTTCTTCTTTCGTCTTTTATATCAAGAAAGAAGTTGGCTGTGGAAGAAAACATGCAAGAGAAACCAAAAGTTACTGTATCTCGAACGCGGCGAGACTCCGCGCCAAAAGATTTTAATTTCGCGCAAAGCGAAACTCCCGCGCCCAAGTTTATCGCGGCGTATCGCGCTTCGGCGTTGGGATTATTCAAAAAGCAGACGCTTCCCGACGCTTCGCTTGAAGCGTGGCGGCGCACGGATATTCATAACCTACCCGCGAGTCAATTCAAACTGCCTGCGCAGGACGCTTATCTCGATTTGCCCGCCGTCCCCGAAGGTTTGCTTAAACCGCTTGTCGCCGACCAGCACGGCGGTCAGATTATTTTGCAAGCGGGCGGCGCGTCCGTTGACCTTGACGAAGCGCTCGCCAATCAGGGCGTTATCTTCACCGACTTAATCGCCGCGCAAGAAAAACATCCCGAAATCGTCGCGAAGATTCTCGGTCAAACGGTCAACGCGGAGGAAGGCAAGTTTGCCTCGTTAGTTGGCGCGTTCGCGCAAAGCGGCGTTTTGTTGTACGTTCCAAAAAACGTTCAAGTTGAGCAACCGCTTCATTCCGTTTTGTGGGGCGCGGGCGCAAACCTCGCGCACGTTTCGCATCTCCTCGTCTTGATTGAAGAAGGCGCATCCGCGACTTACGTTCACGAATCCGCTTCGCCGATTGAAGCCGTTGAAGCCATGCACGCGGGCGTGGTGGAAATCATCGTCGGCGAAAACGCGAACTTCAAATTTGTGGAGTTGCAATCGTGGGGCAAGAACGTCTGGAATTTCTCGCATGAACGCGCGCGCGTCGAACGCGGCGGTCAATTGGATTGGATTTTCGGCGCGGTGGGTTCGCGCTTGACGAAGAACTTCACCGAGTTGGATTTAGCGGGCGAGGGCGCGACAGGGCGCATGTCTGGCTTCTATTTTACGGATGGAACTCAACATTTAGATCACGACACGCAACAAAATCATCTCGCGCCGAATACGTCCAGCGATTTGTTGTTCAAAGGCGCATTGAAAGGTAAGAGCCGTTCAGTGTGGCAGGGCATGATTTACGTCGCGCCCGGCGCGCAGAAAACGGACGGCTATCAGGCGAATCGCAATTTGATTCTGGACGAGCAGGCTCGCGCGGATTCAATCCCCGGCTTGGAGATTCTTGCGGACGACGTCCGTTGTACGCATGGCGCCACGGTTGGCAAACTTGAGCAAGAGCCGTTGTTTTATCTTAAGTCGCGCGGCATTCCGCCGAAGGACGCGGAACGCTTAATGGTGGACGGTTTCTTCGACCCCATCATGCAACGCATCCCATTTGAGGGCGTGCGCGCAAGATTTCAGCGGACGATACAAGATAAGTTGTCGGCGTAAGTCGGAATTAATTCCGATTTCCAAAAAGAGGCTGGGGAGCCTCCACAATAAAAGACAGGATGTGAAATATGGCAGTGAAATCAAAGATTAAGTCAAAGGTTAAGTTGAAGGCGAAGCCAAAGGTTGCGCTAAAAGCAAAGCCTCGAGTCAAATCAAAAATGAAAGTCGCCGCAAGATCTATAAAGAAAATTATGCCAAAGCCAAATATAAAAACGAAGCCAACCGCTACGGCGACGTCCGTTGTAGATAGACCAAACGTCGCGAAAACGCCGGTTATACTTTCAACCAAGCCGACGGCAAAAATGATTATGCCGGTGGTGAAGCGCGCCATCAACCCATTAATGGAACGGCGCAGACCAATCAAACGCCCGAAACGCGTCAGCCAATATAATTTTATGAAAGCGCCCGGGTTTGAATATGAATTTGACGTGGCGGATACCGTTGAAGTGTTTTGCGATCACGAAAAAAATCGCGAGCGGATTCGCGGCTGGGTCAAAGGGATTGTGGTGCAAGTGGATCACAAACTGGTGGCGGTGCAATTTCGCTCCAACGTCTATCTCACCGACGGCTGGATGGTGCCAGACCGCATTTTATGGTTTCCCGTAAACTCGGAGCATATTCGTCCCGCCGCCGCGAAGAAAGCCGCCGCGAAGAGAGATTTTATTCCTGATTATTAATAAGGTCAAAAGTCGTAAGACCTTTGACTTTCAACCTTTGACCTTCAACTTTTAGAGACCTATGCCCCTCAACGTAACTGAAATCCGCAAAGACTTTCCCATCCTGCAACGCGAATTGCGCGCGGGCGTAAATTTGACGTATTTGGATTCAACGGCGACTTCGCAAAAGCCGACGTCCGTCATTGAGGCGATGAACGCTTATTACCGCCTTTCAAACGCGAACATTCATCGCGGCGTACATACGTTGGCGGAGGAAGCCACGACGTTGTACGAAGGCGCGCGCGAAAAGATTGCAAAATTTATCAACGCCGCTTCGGCGCGCGAGATTATTTACACGCGCAACACCACCGAGTCCATCAACCTTGTCGCGTACAGTTGGGCGCGCGCCAATTTGAAAGCGGGCGATTTAATCGTCCTCACCGAGATGGAACATCACTCCAATCTCGTGCCTTGGCAGATGCTTCAAGCGGAGCGCGGCGTCGAGTTGGATTTTATCCCCGTGACGAACGACGGCTTGCTTGACCTTGAGACGTATAAAACGCTTCTTTCACGCGACCCGAAGTTGGTCTCGTTTACGCAGACGTCCAACGTGCTTGGCACGATCAACCCAGCCGCCGAGATGATTCGCATGGCGCACGAGGCGGGCGCCATCGCGTTGGTGGACGCCGCGCAATCCGTCCCGCATTCAACGGTGGACGTTCAAACGCTTGACGCGGATTTTCTCGCTTTCTCCGCGCACAAGATGTGCGGACCGACGGGTATTGGCGTGTTGTACGGCAAGTCCGCTTTGCTGGAAGCCATGCCGCCGTTTTTGGGCGGCGGCGATATGATCAAAGAAGTCAAGTTGCGCTCATTCCGCCCAAATACTTTGCCGCATAAATTTGAAGCGGGGACTCCCGCGATTGCGGAGGCGGTCGGCTTTGGCGCGGCGGTGGATTATTTGACGAAGCTCGGCATGGACAACATCGCCGCGCATGAACGCGAGATTACGGAATACGCGCTTGAGCGCTTGGAAGAAATCCCCGGCGTAAAGTTGTTCGGTCCCGCGGCGGATAAAAAAGGCGGGGTGGCGGCGTTCACGCTCGCAGGCGTTCATCCGCACGACGTCGCGCAGATTTTAGATCAAGATGGAATCGCCGTCCGCGCGGGGCATCATTGCGCGCAACCGTTGCATGAGAAATTTGGAATTCACGCCACCAGCCGCGCTTCTTTTTATATGTACACCACGCAAGCAGAAGTGGATTTGTTGGTGAACGGAATTTATAAAGTCAAAAAGATGTTCAGTTAGTTTTTTAGTCAAGCAGTCGGGTAGTCGCTTAGTCTCAACATTCGACTAACGACTACCCGACCAACGACTACCCGACTAACGACTACCCGACTAACGACTACCAGACTATGCCCCGCATCGCCTACCTTGACCGCGCCCGCGCTATCGGCATGTTCCTCGTTTATTACGGACATTTTGTGGAGCGGGCGGTCGCCATCAAGAGCGCCTCCGTTCTTTCAGCGCAATGGCGTTTTATTTACTCCTTTCATATTCCCCTGTTCTTTTTTCTGGCGGGCGTTTTCTGGAAACCGTCCGTCAGTTTTTGGGATACGTTCAAGAACAAATTAAAAACGCGCCTTGTCCCTGCGGTTTTCTTCACGCTGGCTTTGATTCCCGCGTTGATTGTTTTTACCCCAGCGCAATTTACAGAACGCGCGCTAACTTTTTCTTTCTTGACGGGCGTTCCCGATTTCAACCTCGTCGTTTGGTTTTTAATCTGCTTGATGGTTGTTGAATTAATCGCCGCGCTGATTGATAATTTTTTGATAACGACGCCTCTGCGTCTTGCAGCGTATTCCGTCGTTTTTCTTTTAGTTGGGTATTACGGCTTTGTGCTTAATTTTTCCAGCGTAACGCAACTGTTTGGCGTTCGCCCCAACATCTGGTACGTTGACGACGCCTTTATCGCGCTTCCGTTTTATTTTGCGGGTTATCTTCTGCGCGATCTTCTGCGTGGGTTTGAAAATCGTTGGGGCTGGGCGCTTTCCATCGGCATTGCGGCGGCGGCGGGATACGGCGTCTGGCAAACTTACGACTTGAATCGCGGCGAGAAGTTTTGGGGCGTGTTGATAGTTTTATCTAAATACGGCAACCTCGATTACTTCCTGCTCACCGCCTTCTTGGGAATTTTTGGCGTCGTCGCTTTAAGCCGCGCATTGCATTTCAATCTCCCGCCGTTAAACTTTGTCGGGCGCCACTCGTTAATTTATTTGGGACTCAACGGTTTATGTTATCATTTTTTGAACGCCGCGATTGTCGCAAATCTCAAATTGCCCATTCGTTCGCATTTAGACCTTGCCCTGTACGCGACGCTCATTAGCGTCGCGCAATTGATTTTATTTGCGCCGCTGGTTGTCGCCTTGCGTCGCTATTTGCCTGAATTAGTCGGCATGGCTTGGACTTCAACTTCCATACTCCCGCCAATTGAAACATGGCGCGAACGCAGAACAGGCGCTTGGTTGCTTGGGCAAATGAAAAAATATATCCTCAACTAACGGTTGACCTTCGCGAATTACTCGACGTAAGGAGCGTTACGAATTCAGCCACTCTTCCTCGCGTTTATCCTGCGAAGGCAAGTAAGGCGGCTTGCCTCCCGCTATTCCTAAAAGGTCGGAAAGCGCGGCGCGCATGGCGACGCGGTCATCCCACAGATATTCGGTCTTGCCAAAACACATGGACTGCTCGTGACCTTTTCCACACGCCAAAACGACGTCTCCCTCTTTTGCAATCTGAACGGCAAACTTAATCGCTTCGCCTCTGTCTGGGATGCGCCAAAACGTCTTCCCCTCGATTCCGCCCCTTGACCTCGCGCCTGCCGCCATTTCATCGAGGATGCCGTTCAGCGATTCGGTGCGCGGGTCTTCGGCGGTCAACACGGATAAATCAGCCAACTCCGCTGAAGTTTCCGCCATCATGCGGCGCTTCTCTTTGTCGCGCAAACCCGCCGAGCCAAAGACAACAATCACACGCGCCCTCACCCCTAGCCCCTCTCCCGTAGGGAGAGGGGGATGAAGCATTTTTCTGGCGGTTTCAAGCGCGGACTTGAGCGCGTTGGGCGTGTGCGCGAAGTCTACAATTGCGGTAAAGTTTTGCCCGCAGTCAATTCGCTCCATGCGTCCGGGGATTCCATTCAGCGCGGCGATTCCTTGCGCGGCGATTGCGGGGGAAATACCCAAACCGTAAATCGTCGCCGTCAGCGCCGCGAGGCAATTGGAGACGTTGTACGCGCCGACTAAATGACTTTGGACTTCCACGCGAAAATCTTTTGAGACCGCCGTGAATTTAATTCCCGCCGAATCGTATTCCACATTCTCCGCGCGCACGTCGGGGGCGTCTTCCAGCCCGTAGCTCAACTTGTTCGTTTTGATCAACTCATTTAAAAATTCAAACGAAATGTCGTCCCGATTAATCACGCCCAAGCGCGGATTGCCCTGCGGTTTGGCTTTCGTAATTTCCAAACTTGAAAACAGCCGCGCTTTGGCGGCGCGATAATTTTCATAGCCGCCGTGCTCGTCAAAATGTTCGTGCGTGATATTCGTGACGACGCCAATATCAAACTCGCAGGCGTCAATGCGATGTTGCGACCAGCCATGCGAGGTAGTTTCAAGGACAACGTGCGTTAATCCCGCCGCGACCATTTGCGCGAGATAACGCTGAACGTCGTGCGCGTCGGGCGTGGTGACGTGAAAGCCCGTGTCCAAAATCTCTCCGCCGACGACTGCGTTCACGGTGGAAATCATTCCAGATTTTATGCCCGCAACAACCAGAATTTTATAAATCAGATTACTCGTCGTCGTTTTGCCGTCCGTGCCGGTGACGCCGATGACAGTCAGACGCCGCGCAGGGAAATCGTAAAACGCCGCCGCCAAAAAGGTCAAGGCGCGCCGCGGGTTTTCAATTCCAATGTAAGTCGGATTAGAAATCCGACCTACTTCGCCAACTATCGCCGCCGCGCCATTCTCAATCGCTTTGGGGATGTATTTGTGCCCGTCAACAGAGCCGCCTTGCATGGCGACAAACAAATCGCCGCGCTTGACGACGCGGCTGTCAATCGCAATGCCTGTGATTTCAACGTCGGGGAGGTTGTCTGGAAGCGCAAAGGGAAAATCTATAAAGAGTTCCGCAAGTTTCTTGGACATAAATCCTATTTACTAATTCGCCTTACGCGCCCTCACCCTAGCCCTCTCCCACAGGGAGAGGGAACTCCCTTCCCCTTCGGGGGAAGGGCTGGGGATGAGGGAGAATTCCGCGTAAGGTGAGTTGCTAATTACCCAATTACTAATTACCGACCTCCCCCCTTAAACAAAAAAGAGGGCTTTGATAATTTTACCAAAGCCCTCTCGTCTTGTTACGCGCCAGTGACGACTTTTATATTAAAGCGATAGGACGCCGTCGTGTGACGCAGGTTTCGCCACATAGCGACGTACATTTCCACGCCGCGCGAGGTGGCGATGTCGCCGAGGTCAATCACGGAACGCCAGCCAAACCACTCTCGCAACATTTTGGTGACGGTGGCTTTCGCGTCCGCGCTGTTGCCGCTGACGAAGACGTCGGTTTTTTCCAATAATTTGTTCGGGTCAACCATTACGTCGCAATGCACGGTGTTCAAAGTTTTCACCACCTGCGTCTTGGGAAAAGCGCGTTGAATCTGTTCGCCCAGCGAATCGGTGTTGCACACGGTCAGAGTCCAAAGTTCGCTGGAATAATCAATCGGGTTCGCGGTGTCAATCAGGATTTTGTCTTTTAGGTTTTCAGCGCCCGCCATGTTGAGGGCGTCCAATGAGGACGCGCCCAATGTGCAGTTGAAAAGTATTTCGCCGAAAGCGGCGGTGTTGGCGAAGGTGTCGAACAAGGCGTTGCGACCTTCTTGCTTCGCCCAGACAATGGATTTGGGATTCGCTTCTTCGCGCGAGCCGAGCATCACCGTATGCCCTAGCTGCACGAGTTTGGAACCGATAGATTGCCCGACCACCCCTGCGCCTAATATGCCGATGTTCATGGATACTCCTTGTCGGTTGAAAGTTACGGGTTGAAGGTCTAAGGTTGAAGGTCTAACGCAAAAGCGCAAAGGCGCAGAGGCTTTCTGCTCTCTACTCTCTTTTTATCTTTCTTTGTGTTTTCGCGTTAAATTTTCTACCTTCAACCTTCAACATTCAAAACCCATAAAAAAAAAACAGGACGCCGAAAAACCGACTTGTGAATAAAAAGTCTGTGTTTTTCTGCGTCCCGTTTGCGTCTCGTAAAGTTCTACGCGCTAGCGACTGCGGCGGCGGCTTCCGCCGCGGCAGTTTGCTTAGCCATTTTTGACTTGAGCAGCTTCAAGCGGAACGTCTCTTCGCGCTCGCGTTCTTCCAACGCGCTGACGATGAAAATCAACGTATGCTCGTACTCTGGGATGAAGATGTGCTGGAGGGCGTTCACGCGCCGTTGCGTTTTGCGCAACTCGCCCGCCAAGCGCCAAACCATCGTCGAGAGCATGGAAAATTGTGGCGTCTTCGTCATCACTTCGCGGAAGGCGGCGGCGGCTTCGTCCAACGCGGCGTTCGTGCCGCTAAGACTGTAAAGCATTGGCACAAGTTCGCCGCTACTGTCAACGGTGGGAATGGCGACGCCCATGATGCTGCGTAATTTCAAACGCACGTCCACCGTTTTGTTCGCCGCGAGCGCCGCCCATTCCACATTGTCGCTACCCAACGTCAAGCGCGCTTTTTCCAGAGCGCGATACGCAACGTCCAACAATTTCCAAATTTCCTTTTGGAGGACGTCGGCGTCATGCGCCACGCGCACTAATTCGGCAATCAGCGCTTCGCGTTTGCGTTCGAGGATTTTGTGTCCATCGCGCGCGAAGCGTAATTCCTTCTTAATGCGGATAAGGTTCGTGCGGGTTGGAGCGACGTTAGTTGCTGCCATCTTCGCCTGTGTAATACTTCTTGATTTCGTCGAGGCTGACGCGGGTTAATTCCTTCTTGGGCAGGATGGAAAGCAAGCGCCAACCAATTTCAAGGGTTTTTTCAATCGTGCGGTTTTCAGTCAAAGATTGATTGACGAACTCACGTTCAAAAGCGCGACCAAACTTCAAGTATTTTCGGTCTGCGTCGCCCAATTCTTCTTCGCCGATCACGGAGGCAAGCGCGCGAACGTCTTGCATACGCGCGTATGCCGCGTAAAGTTGCGCGCCCCAACGCGAATGGTCGTCGCGCGTGCGTCCCGCGCCGATGCCGTCCTTCATCAAACGGGAGAGACTTGGCAACACCGAGATGGGCGGATAGACTCCGCCGAGGTGCAACTCGCGTCCCAACGCAATCTGACCTTCGGTGATGTAACCCGTCAGGTCGGGAACGGGATGCGTCACATCGTCGTTGGGCATGGTCAAAATCGGGATTTGCGTAATCGAACCTTCGCTGGAGCGAATGCGTCCAGTGCGTTCGTACATGGAGGCGAGGTCGCTGTAAAGATAACCGGGGTAACCTTTCCGGCTGGGAACTTCGCCGCGAATATTCGAGATTTGGCGCAACGCTTCGCAGTAGTTGGTCATGTCGGTTAAGACGACGAGAACGTGCATGCCGCGATCATACGCGAGATGCTCCGCCAGCGTCAACGCGGCGCGCGGCGTGACCAAGCGCTCAACGGGCGGGTCGTCTGCGAGGTTGAGGAACATCGCAACGCGAGTGAGCGCGCCGCTTTCCGTGAAGGATTTGCGGAAGAAATCCGCAACGTCGTGCTTGACGCCCATCGCCGCGAACACAATCGCAAATTGCTCCGACTGCGGCGACGTTTCGCCGGCGGGCGCGCCCAAAGCGGCTTGGCGCACAATTTGCGCGGCAAGCTGATCGTGCGGCATACCCGCGCCGGAGAAGATGGGCAGTTTCTGTCCGCGCAAAAGCGTGTTCATGCCGTCGATCGCAGAAACGCCCGTTTGAATAAAGTCGCGCGGATAAATGCGCGCCGTCGGGTTGATGGGTTGCCCGTTGACGTCGGCGTACTTGTCGGTTAAGGGTTGCGGACCGCCGTCAATCGGATTGCCTAAGCCGCCAAATACGCGCCCAAGCATTTCGTCGGTGACGGGAATGCGCAACACGTCGCCCAAAAAGCGAACGCTCGTGCCGTCAATGGAAAGTCCGGTGGAGCCGGCAAAAATCTGCACGACGGACACTTTCTCGCCGACTTCCAAAACTCGCCCGAGGCGCATTTTTCCTTGCCCGTCGCGGATCTCAACCACTTCGTCGTAGCTGACGTTTGCCGCGCCTTCGACGATCACGATTGGACCCGTAATGCGGCTGACGCCGACAACTTCTTGTCCGCCTTGCACAATTACATCGCTCATTGGTACTCCGCATCTAATTGACTCATTTGCGCGTCAATTTCTTTTTGAATTTCGTCAAACTTTTGCATCTCTTCGTTGGGAACGCTGGTCTTCATCCGAATTAGAACGTCCACGACGGCTAAATCATGCACGACGGAAATTGGCGCGCCGCGCTTGACAACTTTTACTCCGCGTTCATGGAAATATAAAATCAATTCCAGCATTTTGATTTGCTTTTGAATGGTGGAATAAGCGTCAACTTTATCCATCGCGTTCTGTTGGAGGAAGCCCTCGCGGATGAGGCGCGACGTTTCCAAAACCATGCGCTCTTCGTCGGGCAACGCGTCGGGACCGACGAGTTTAACAATTTGCGAGAGCCGGTTTTCTTCGCTCAACAACTCCATCGAGTAGTTGCGCATTTTCAACCAATCTCTGCCGACTTGCTCCTGCCACCAATCCGCCACGTCTTCCACATATTCGCTATAGCTATCCAGCCAGTGAATGGACGGGAAGTGACGCGCCGATGATAGGGATTTATCCAACGCCCAGAAGCAACGAATGAAGCGTTTGGTGTGTTGCGTGACCGGTTCGGAGAAGTCGCCGCCTGCGGGAGATACCGCGCCGACGATGGTGACCGAGCCGTGATTTCCGTTGTGCGTTTCGACGTAGCCGGCGCGTTCGTAAAACTCCGCGAGACGTCCCGCCAAATACGCGGGATAACCTTCTTCAGCGGGCATTTCTTCGAGGCGACCTGAAACTTCGCGCAACGCTTCCGCCCAACGAGAAGTTGAATCCGCCATGAGGGCGACGTGGTAACCCATGTCGCGGTAATATTCGGCGATGGTGATGCCGGTGTAAATGCTGGCTTCGCGCGCCGCAACGGGCATGTTGGAAGTGTTCGCAATCAACACGGTGCGTTCCATCAAAGGGCGTCCGCTCCGCGGGTCAACCAAGTGCGGGAATTCTTGTAGCACTTCGGTCATTTCGTTGCCGCGTTCGCCGCAACCAATGTAGATGATGACTTGCGCGTCCGCCCACTTGGCGATGCTGTGTTGCGTGACGGTTTTTCCCGAACCGAACGGGCCAGGAATGCCCGCCGCGCCGCCTTTGACGACGGGGAAGAATGTGTCCAACACGCGCTGTCCTGTGACTAAAGGTTGGGAACCGCTTTGGCGATTCTTGTAAGGACGCGCCACGCGGACGGGCCAGCGTTGAAGCATAGAAATTTCTTTTTCTTCCTTGCCGATTTTAATGCGGGCAATCGGCTGTTCGATGGTGTAGTCGCCTTCGGGCGCAACCCAAGTCAGCGTTCCCGCAAAGTTCGGCGGAACCATAATGCGATGTTCAAAGGTCGCGGTTTCCATCACGACGCCGAGGAACATGCCGCCGCTGACTTCATCGCCGACTTTCGCTTGGGGCGTGAACTTCCAGCGGTCTTCGCGGCGAAGCGAGTGCAAACGCATCCCGCGTCCGATGAAGGATGAGCCTGATTCGATTTCAATCAACGGCAGGGGGCGCTGAACGCCGTCAAAAATGCTTTTTAATAAGCCCGGTCCCAGCTCAACCGAGAGCGGTAAGCCGGTGCCGTAAATGGGCGAACCCGTGCGCATTCCGGAGGTTTCTTCGTACACCTGCACGGTGATGACGTCGCCGTCCAAATTGATGACTTCGCCGACCAAACGCTCGTCGCCCACTTCCACCAGCTCCAACATGCTGATGTGACGCGAGCCGCGCGCGCGGACAACGGGACCGTTAATCCAAATGACTTCCCCGACTTGTTCGCTCATAACTTCTCTCCCATAAGGACGTGATAAACCGACGAGCGCAACGCGTTTTGCAATCGGTTTAGGCGAGTCTCTAACGTGTTGTCAAAATTCAAATGCCCGCCGGAAGCGCTGACCGTTATGCCGAAGCCTTCTTCCAACGGATTTCCCACAGATATTTTCGCGTTCAATTCTTTTGACAGTTCGTCCGCCGTTTTATCTTTGACGAGTTGTTGCGTGGCGCTGTCGGCGCGCACTTCGGCTTCTTTGGCGTTGAGATTAACCAGCGCTTCGCGCAACAATTGAGCCACGATTTTGCCATAATCGGCGCGTTGCGGGACGCTGGACAGTTTTTGTCCCGCCGCCACAAACACGCTGTTCAATAATTTTTCACGATGCGCCAATTGCGCGGAACGCGCGCTGAGTTGCGCCGTCGAGACGACCTGACTGCGCAAGCGTTCAGAATCCTGACGGGCGCGGTCAAGGATTTCTTTGCGGACCGCCTCCGCCTGTTCTTGGGTGCGCCGCCGAATAGCGTCCGCCTTCGCCTTCGCCTCCGCTTGGATTTGCTCGACGTCGGCTTCCGCTTCCTTTAGGATGGCGCGTGAAAGGTTTTCAAGATTTTCTTGTTCAGGTTTCATAGCTCGTTCACCATTCCAGTTCTCCTGCTCCCTCACCCTAACCCTCTCCCAAAGGGAGAGGGAACGAGACTCCCTTCCCCCTTCGGGGGAAGGGCTGGGGATGAGGGCGCGTAAGGTAGATTTACAATTTAATACCGATTGCCTTAAGCACAACTTCGCTCAGGGACGGCTGACCCGCAGTCCCCGCGGGGGATGGAATCTCCACCACCAGCGGAATTGTGCTGCGCAATTTCAGATGTTCAACCTTTGCGGGAAGCAACGCGGCAATATCCTGTGTGACCAAAATAATGCCGACTTCTTTTGAAGCGAGGGCTTCGTTCAAAGCCTGCTCCGCCGCTTCGGCTGTCGTGACAGCCTGACCATAAACCCCGGCAAGCGAAAATCCCAACACTGCATCTGGATGACCGATTACCAGCGCTTTCATCGTTGATTCCTAGCGACCTAGAGCAATGAAGGCGATGACCAAGCCGTAGATCGCAATACCTTCGGCGAGACCGACGTAGAGGAGGGATTTGCCGAGGAAGTCGGGTTTTTCAGAAACCGCGCCGATAGCCGCCGCGCCCGTTCCGCTCACGCCAATACCCGCGCCAATCGAACCGAGGCCGACCGCGAGACCCGCCGCCAAGGTGTCGTAAATGCTGAACTTGGATGCGCCCGCTTCTTGCGCCGCGCTAGCCGCGAAAGCCGCTTCGGGGGAAGCCAACCAAACCGCAACGAGACAAACGCCCATTACGCCGAGAACAATGTTGTAACCTTTGAAAGCCGTCACCAAATCTTGCGTGGTCTTCAACGGATTTTTGTTGCTACGTTCCATGAAATAAAGAACTATCGGTAGAACGGGGATCAACGTCGCCACAATCACAATAACCATCTTAATCATCTTATCTTACTCCTTTTTTGTCTATGTAATTTATTTTATTTTTTCCGCCGCGAAATCAATACGCGGCAGGAAATTTTTACTTAGTTTACAGCAAAAAATCTTGCTTTAGAACAACACTTTTCAGATTGCTACTCAAAGGTTACTCCCAAGTGCCGTCTGGCATTTGTCCTTCTTCCATGTTCAGGAAGTAATAACCTAAAAACCTGAGAAAGCCGCCTCGCCTTGGAATGCCTACGCCGTTATCAAAAATCGCAAATCCAGCAAATACCAGACAAATAACGCCAATCAATATCGTCAAATGGAGAACTATTTGCCAGCGCATATTTCCAATAAACCTATTTCCAAAAAATACGGCGACAACTTGCGCCATTACAGCTACGGGGGATCGAATCCAATTAATATCCCATGTGCGCACACCCCTGTTTATGCCAATGTCAAAATACCACATATACGTCGCTGTAAAATACATGTAGAAAACTGTCAAAGGAATGATGAGCAGATAAGGGATGATTTTTTTCATCGCAAATTACCGTCTACCCAATCAATGACAACATTAACTTTAGGATTTACTTGGCGAATGTTCAAATAATCTTGCAAGTGAGATACTATGGCTTCGTGCAATTGTTCTTGCGTCAACGCCAATTGATACTTATCCCATAAATCAATTCCAATTTGAACGCTTAACACATCGCCTTCATCACTTTTTCCTGCACCTGGGTATCCAGACTCCGCGTAGTAATGGAGAGTTTGAGCGTCAAATCCTATTGACCTACCCACAAATCCATAGTGGATATTTGACCATATATCGTAAGACCATTCATGTTCATTATCGTCACGAATAGGAAACCAATAATCAGGCGGTGTTTTTAGCTCCAATTTCTTTTCCAGTATAGGTTTGTGGTCCCATTTTCCACCTGTACGCACAAGACTCGCCCAAGCAGTGCGCGCCAACATAGTCTCTCTGATGGAAAGTACAGAATGGACGGCTTGCGCCTCCTTGCTTTGCGCATTTACGATTAACTCCTGATACATGTAGGTAAGCGTCTTGTCAAAGCGCGAAAAATCAAAGTTCTTGATAGCCGCTTCAATCTTAAATGAAAAGGTGGCTGTATTGTTTCTTTCTTTTACATTAACCTGAAATCCATAGATTATCGCGGATTGCGTTGCATCGAAAGATAAAGACGCCGTTCCTTGCCCAACGTCATCGAAAATCATATCTTGTTCAGTTACGACAACGCTTACCTTAAAACTAATTTTATCTGCTTCATGCACTGGCAATCTAAACAAAACTTTATCAATAACTTGGCTTTTTCCGGCGCTAATTTTCTGGTCAATAAAAGTATATTCGCCATTCACATCAAAGCCAAATGTTAAATCGTCTCCTATATTATCTCCAGAATAATCAATTTGCTTTAATGTTACTGCAAATTTTAGCGGTTTTTTATCCATGATTTCTCCTAACAAAAGAATATGATTTGAACAGCGTCAAAACTCACCATTCGCTGAAAAAAATTTGAAATCATAAATTCTTTTACCCCCCAGATACAGGGGTAAAGTTTACGGTAACGCCATATTTAGGGGTTACCTTGTAGCATTTTTAAGACGGATGGTAGCGACCAAAAAAGTTGCGACGATTTCCACTACGGTTTTGCCGAAATTGCGGCAAAAAACAGATTTTTAGGCAGAAATTCGAGATTTCAAAAAAATATCAGCGAATGGACAGTCAAAACGCCTAATAAATTGGAAATTATCATCATTAGACGCTTTTTTATTCGTAGACTTTTCTAATTTTCTTGTGCAGTCGTCGCGCCGAGAGGATCGTAAGACGCGCCGCCGCCGAGGAAGAACTTGCTAAAGAATTCGTAGTAGTGCAAGCGCATGGTTTGAATGCCGACGATGAAGCCTTCAAAGAGGGTGATGAAAATGTTGCCGATAACCACCGTCGTCCAGTAGCCGAAGCCGCTTTCATGTCCGCCGCTGGACATCGCCGCGAGGATGAAAACCGCGCTACTCAAGCCGCCGTGCGCCACCGCAAACGCGCCCACGCGGACATAAGACATGGTGTTGCTAAACGTGCCGATGAATTTTTCGAGCAACTCAAAGAACGATTGCAACGCAAACATGCCGATTCCGCCTTCAAGCGCAAAACCGTGACCGTGCATCCAGTGTTGCAAAGGATGAGAGAACACGACGCTCACAAAGGCGCTGATAACAACGAGGGCGATAAACACCGACGCGGGAACGGGAATATATCCCGCTAAGCTGCCGCCCATCGCCAACAGCGAGAGGAAGAAGACGAGTCCCATCAAGCCGTTGGGGTCAAACAGGAAGCGTCCCATATCTTGGGCGCGAAGCGCGTTGAAGAGGTTGAACAAGAAAGCGATAATGGTCAGCACAATGCCCGCTCCGATAGCAATCGGGAGGACGGTCATAATGTTGTGCAAGGGCGACAACCAGAAGAATTTACCAAAGAAAGGATGATTGGGCAAAATTTCTTCAAACCCGAAGAAACTGCCGTAGAGCAAACCGAAGATCGTCGCGGAGACGCCGCAGGCGGTAATCAACGAGCCGAAACTCGCCATGCCTTGCAAAGATTTCACCGCTTTGCTGGATAGCAGAAGTCCCAACAGAGCCAACACAACGCCTTGTCCCGCGTCGCCGAACATCGCGCCGAAGAGCAAGGGGAAGGTCAAGGTGATGATAATCGTGGGGTCAATCTCTTCGTAGCGCGGACGGGCAAACGTATTCACCAACATCTCAAACGCCGCCATGAAGTTCGGGTTTTGTAAAGAAACAGGGATATGTTGGTTGCCGTGACCTTCGCGCTTCGCGGCGCGCGCGTCCCAAACAACGGTTGGGCAGGCTTGTTGAATCTGCGTCTTCAAATTTGCCACTTTCAAAGAAGGCGTCCAACCCGTCGCAACGTAAGTGTGGCGCAGTTGACCGAAACGCACAATGGAGTCGGACAAGACGCGGCTGGTGTGCGCCTGCCAGAATAAAGTTCGCAGGGTTTGTTTGCGGGCATCCGCAACGCGGGCGAGTTCAGATTTCAAATCTTCGATTTTGCGTTGCGCGGAACCAATGGAACTGCGCAACGTGGCGATAATTTTTTCAGGCGTACCGTGATAATCTTCGGGCAGGCTGATGGGCGTCAAGTAAGCGCTGCGCGCGGCGCGTTCTAAGACGTCGGCGTTGGATTGCGTTCCCGCGAGCCAGACAACGGGCTTGGCGGGGTCGGCGCGTAGGATTGTAAAAATATGAGGAACGTGCGCCAAACTGGTTTGCAAACGGTCTGCGTTTCCAGCGGGGAGAACGCCCAGCATGGAAAATAAATAACGCGAATTGCGCAGTCCGCTAATATCCACGTCCACGTCCGTAACCGGTTCAAGTTGACGAAGCGTACTTTCAAACTGCTCCAATTGTTTGCGCTCGCTGGAAAGCTGCTCGCTGACTTTTTTAGTTTCGTCTTCCGCTTGTCCAACGTCGGCGCGGAGCTTGTCGAGGTCGCCCATCGCTTCAAGGTCGGCGGAGGGCGGCGTTCCTTCGTCCACGCTCAAAGTTTGCATAAGCGTTTGAAGGCGCCGCTCCAACCCCGCGTAAGAAGCGGATTGCTCCTGCCAAGTGTTGGCGGAGCCCGAAGCGACGCCCGCGTAGTTGCTGTCCGTTTGATGGAAAATACCGTAACGGCTTAAAACTTTTGTCACCGCTAAAATATCTTTGGCGGGGACAATGAGTTCAATCTCAGTCATCTCTGTTGGAAAAAACATGTAATCTCCAATTCGTCTAACAAGGTAGATTTTTTTATTTGTCGCGCTTGCAAGGCGGCAAACTTTACTTATTCACAATAAGTCACGCTTAAAGCGTGACCGACTTACTAACTGCGCAACTATTCAACTAACAAACTAAACCGCGACCGCCGCCTTCAACAAATAGGGCTTGAAGTCCGCTTCCGCCATTTGCGTGGACTTGGCTTCAATTAATACGGTCAAGTCCTGAATTTCAAGGTCGCTCAAAATGAGGAACGCCAGCGGAATGCCGATATGGAAAGGACTTCCGCTAAACGCCGTGCGGCACTGCTTCATCACATTGCGCTTCAAGCGCATTTCCAATTGAGGAAGCCCCTTGCGCGGGTCTTCGAGAAGCGTAGCCGCATCGGTAATATCGGGATAAATGCGATGCACCACCGAAGCGAAATCCGCGCCCGCCGCAATCGCGCGAACGTCTTCGTCGTGGACGCGATAACCAAACGGGAGGGTATAGTTGATAATTTCTTCTTCGGAGAGTTTGTAATAAACCCGATAACGAATCACCCACATCAGGTTGTTCATGTCCATCAACGCGCCGATGATGCGCAACGCTTGTTCGCGGTTTGCGCCTTGCATGCGATTGGCTTCGCTCCACAATTGCCGCCAATAAGCCAAATCCAAAGCCACTTCTAATGGGAAAAGACTTTGCTCGGAGCTGTAGCGCTTCATCGCAAAAGACAGCGTTTCGTAATAGACTGTGCCTTGCAACAACTCGACGGCGGCGGCAACGCTGCCCGCCTCGATCATTGCTTGCGCCGGCAAAGCGGTCATGCCTTCCATTGGAAAAAGAACGTCGCGCACTTGGTCCCACGACGAGCCCATCACCACTCCACGCAACAAGGCTTTCAAGTTTTGCGCTTCAAAGTGCCGATACATTTGCTTGAGCAACGGGCGGGCGTCTACGGGCGCGATTGAGACAACGCTGTTGTAGGAAGCCGCTAATCGTCCCTGAATATGCGCGTTCACTTTTCGAGGGGTTAGGTCTTTTTCCTTAAGCCCTTCGATATAAGGAGCGTAAGCCGTTTGTTTGAGTTGTCCAATGAGAGAGGAAAAATCGGGCGCTTCGCTTAACTTAACAAAATCCTGCGGACTAAGCAGGGATGAAGACATTGATCGAACGCGCGCGTTAATCGCCGCGTACCCAGAGACGCCGCTACTCATAACTTACCCGCCGCCAACGACGCGGTCTAAAACGTAATTAACGGCGCGGTCAAAATTGGTCATTGCCACCGCTTCGATTTGTTTGTTTTTTTCTTCCGCCTCTGAAACAATGCGAGCGATTTCGTCCTGCGCCTGCGCTGTGGAAATCATTTGACGCGCTTCTTCCTGCGCTTGCGCTCTGGCTTTTTCGATAACGGCTTGCGCTTCCTGCTCCGCGACCACGGGCAATTGTTGAGCGTCCTTCACCGCTTTGGCGTGGATTTCCTGCGCTTGTTTTTCAATTTCAATCACTTGCTGAATACGGTTTTCATTCATGCTGTTTTTAGCCTCGCCATGTATTTTTTTTTCACTGACGGCAATTGTAAAGGAAAATTGCCGAACGAACAAGGTTTAATAAAAGGTTTCAGGTATCGGGTTTCAAGTATCCGGTTTTAACCCAATTACCTAATTCCTAATTACCTCCCCCCTACTTCAAACTCTGCCGCAAATCTTCGAGTTTGCCAGCCACCGAGCCGTCAAACATCTTATCGCCAACTTTGATGATCAAGCCGCCGAGAATAGACGGGTCAACGCGGAACGCGACGTTTTGCGCGCCGATTTTATCTTGAACGCTCTTTTTAACGGTTTCTTCTTCTTGACCGCTCAGCGGCAACGCGCTGGTCACTTCGGCGGATTCGCCTTTGAAGTCCGCATTGTCAAGAACGACGACGGCGCCTGATTTTACGCCTGAGAAAAATTCGTCAATCAAGGCGTGTTGCTTCTTTTCATCCAACGCGGCGCCGACGAGTTTATTCGCGGCGGCGATGGCGAGCGCGGCGACCTGTCCGCGCAAATCGCCGAGAATGCGATTGCGTTCCGCTTCGGCTTCGTTGATTGCGGCTTCGCGAGTCTTTTCCGCGTCGGAAGCGGCGGCGGCTTTGACGTCCCTGCCCGCGACTTCGGCGCGCGCCGTCGCCTCGCGGACAATCTTGCCGCCTTCCGCTTGAGCGGCGGCGATAATCTTCGCCGCGTCTTTTTCAGCGTCCTTGCGGGCTTCCGCCGCGACGCGCGCGTCTTCCAACCCCTGCGCGATTTTATTGCGGCGCGTGTCCATCATCTCCAGCATAGGCTGATAGACCCACGCGTTCAACGTGAGGAAGACAATAAAAAACGCGATGATTTGAACGATGAGTAAGCCGACATTAATGCCAAGCGCTGCCATAATTTGCTCCTGCGGGTGGTAATTAGTAATTAGTAAATGGTAATTGGCGTTTTGTTGTACACGGATTTGACGGATTGCGCGGACGAACGCTGATTTTTAAAAACTTTTCCGTGCGCGAAGCGTCCGTGAAATCAGTGTAATCCGTGTACAGATTTTTATACGACTTTAAAAAGCATAAGGAAGGCAATGACCAAACAGTAAATCGCAATCGCTTCCGAGAATGCGATGCCGAGAATCATGTTGGTCAAGAGGTTGCCGTAAGTGTCGGGGTTGCGAGCCATGCCCGTGAGCGCGCCTTGCACGCTGAGTCCGATGCCAATGCCCGCGCCCGCCGCGCCAATCATCGAAAGTCCCGCGCCGATGAAACGGGCGGCGTCTAAAATATTTCCATCCATGTTGGTTTCTCCTTGTTTGGTAATTGGTAAATGGGTTCTCTACCGTACATTTCAAAATGGGACGCGGATTTACGCCGAGAACGCGGATTTTTAATTGTTTTTTCCGCGTTAATCCGCGCTCGTCTGCGTCCTATACGAATTTTGTGCGGTAGAAAATAAATGGGTAAATTTGTAAATGGTAAATTGGGGTTTTCCCAATTTACTAATTACCATTTACCAATCTACATTTCGTGAACTTCCGCGCCGCTATCTTCATGTTCTTCGCCGCCGTGACCTTGCGTGGCTTGCGCCATGAAAACCATCGTCAACATGCCGAAGACGAAGGCTTGAATAATGCCGACGAACAGCTCAAACATCATCAACATAGACGGCACAATCGAAATGCGTCCCAGCAAGCCCGCGACAACGGCGACCAAAACGACGCCCGCGAACATATTTCCAAAAAGACGGAAAGCAAACGAGAGGATTTTCGAGAGTTCCGAAATCAACTCCAGCAAGCCGACTAGGAAATCCATCGCGCCAAAAAACGGGACATGGAACATGCGCCGCGTGTTGAAGAATTTTCCCAAATAGCCAAAACCCTGCGCGCGAAATCCAATGACTTGAATGAAGACCACCGAAATCAACGCAAGCGCGGCGGTAAAGTTCAGGTCAACGGAAATGCCGCGAAAGAATGGAGCGAGGATAAAACCTTCATGCTCGACTTTTGCGGGAAGCAAAGTAAACCAATCAAACCCTAAAAAACTACCGAGCAATTGGGTCGTATGCCCTTCCGCTTTGGCATGATGTATCACGCCAATGGATTCAAAACCTGGAATCAACTTGAGCAGGTTCGCAAACAGCACATAAATCATAATCGTCGCAAACCACGGGAAGATTGCCTTCGCCCACTTCGCGCCCGCCGAGCCTTCGGTTAAATTGTAAAGCGCTTCAAGGATGGCTTCCACCGCGTTGCCAATCCCGCGCGGAACGAGGTCAGTTTGCAGACTATTTTTCAATGAACGATTGGCGGAAAACGCAATCAACGCCAACAGAATGATGGTCGCCGCCAGCGTGGGAAGCGTGTTCACCAAATAAAGAGGACCCGCAAAGCCGAGAAAATTCTCGGCGATTGGCTCCTCAATCAATTTTTCAGCGGCAACTGAAATTTCAGGCTGAACAGGGACGAAAATTCCGCCCAAGATAAAGCCCGCAATCATCAGAAACAATACAATCCAACGCCGCCAAGGTCTTCGCTTTGGTGTATCCAAGTCGCCTCCTAATTCGTGTTTTTCTTCTTTTCGGCTTCGTAGCGTTCCGTCAGCCGCGCCAGCGTTTTCCGCGCAACGAACAACATCATAATAATCGAAAGAGGAATACCAGCAAACGATAAAGCCAGCGTAAAAACCGGCTTCGTTCCAAATATTTTATCCAACCATAGCCCCCCAAACATGGCGGACAAAATCACCGCCAACGCGAGAAAACCGCCCAACACAACCACTACGACGATCAAAGTGTTCGCCATGTTTCGGCGATTCTGTTCCGATTGTGCCATGTCTCACGATTATAACGGAGGGGTGAAAGAAATGTCAAACCTAAAACAAATTCAACGCCCCCGCATCCGACCAATTGAACCACGGCGCAAAAACCGTGCCGACTAAAACAACCGCAACCGCCAGCGCGACGAGAGCGATTGTATAAGGGCGCGTTAATGGGATGGGATGATTTTCTTCGTCGTTGCCTTCCATACGATAGAGATAAACATATTTAATCGCGTTGAGATAGTAGTAAACGCCAAAAATGGAATTGAGAATGCCGACGACAACCAGCCAAACGTAGCCCGCTTGAACGCCCGCGGCGAAGACGAAGACTTTGGCGACGAATCCGCCGAAGGGGGGCATGCCAGCGAGGGAGAGGAAGGCGGCTAACATCATCAGCGCGAGGAGGGGATTGCGGCGGGACAAGCCTGCGTAGTCTTTGAGGTCTTCGAGTCCCGTGATGCGGGTGAATGCCATGACGACGCCGAAGGCGAGTAGATTAGTAGCGATATATGCGACAAAATAAAAAACTACCGACGCCGCGCCGAGTTGACTGAACGCGACGACGCCAATCAAGGCGTAGCCCGCGTGGGCGATGGACGAGTACGCAAGCAGGCGTTTGATGTTCGTCTGCGGGAGGGCGAGGAGGTTGCCGACGAACATCGTCACGGCGGCGAAGACGGCGAGGGGGAGAGTCCACGAGGCGGAGAAATTTGGAAACGCGACGAAGAAGAATCTCAGCATCACGGCGAAGCCCGCCGCTTTCGACGCGGTGGAAAGGAATCCAGCAACGGGAATCGGCGAGCCTTCGTAGACGTCGGGGGTCCAAAAGTGGAACGGGACAACGGAAACTTTGAAGCCAAGTCCAACAAGGACGAGGGCTAATGCGCCCAGTAAGGGCGCAGCAATGCTGCGCCCCAACGCAGCGTGGATTTGATAAATGTCGGTGGAACCTGCGAATCCGAAAATCAAACTAAAACCGTAGAGCATGATGGTTGAAGCCACCGTGCCGTAAAGAAAATATTTGAAGCCCGCTTCGGTCGAGCGTTTATCCGCGACGAGGAAGCCGGAAAGAACATACAGCGGAATGGACGCGGTTTCAATCGCGAGGTAAATCATAATCAGGTCGGAGGCGACCGCCATGAAGTTCATGCCGATCAGCGACGCGAGAATCAACAAATAAGATTCGCCGCGTTGCCCCGCCGTCTCGTGGTCTATCAAAAACAGAGAGGTTATCGCGGCGGCGAACATGAATAACATCTTGAAGAAAAAGCCGAGCCAGTCGAAGCGAATCATGCCGCCAAGAACGGACATCGGGGCGGAGGGCAAACCGAATAAGGCGCTGATAATCATCGCCACGAGGAGTCCGCCCGCCGTCAGCCAGCCCGCGTTGCGGCGTTGGTCTTCCTTCCAAAACGGTTCGGCAATCAGCAAGACGATTCCTAAAATCAAAATCAAAATTTCAGGGAGAACGGAAGCGTACATGACGGGGGTAAACATTTAAGCGCCTCCCAGCAAGCGGAGAATATTCTCGACGCCTTTTTCAACCATCGGAGTCATTATCGCGGGGAATAAGCCAATCCCAATCATCAGAAGGCAGAGGGCGGTTATCGCCACTTTGTCGAGCATGGTCACGTCGCCGATATGCCCCTCCAATTTTTCGGGCATGGGACTAAAAAACACTTTGCGAATATTTATCATAATGTACGCCGCCGTGATGATGATGGAAATACTGGCGATAACCGCCACCTGCCATAGTCGCCCCCAAACGCCCATGAAGATGGGAAACTCCGCGACGAAGCCCGAGAAGCCTGGCATACCCATCGAGACCAAACCGCCGATGATAAATCCGACGGTGGCGAAGGGCATGACCTTTGCAATGCCGCCGAGTTCGGGGATTTGGCGCGTGTGCGAACGGTCGTAAATCATGCCCGTCACGGCGAAGAAGAGAGCCGTCATGATACCGTGCGAGAACATCTGCACGCCCGCGCCGAGCAACCCGTCGTGGTTGAGCGTCGAGACGCCGAGCATGACTAATCCCATGTGCGAGACGGACGAGAAGCCAATCATATATTTCAAGTCGGTTTGAACAAAGGCGATGTACGCGCCGTAAACCACCGCGACGGCGGCGAAGAGCATGATTAGCCACGCCCATTGCTTCGCGCCTTCGGGCAAAAGCATCACCCCGACGCGGAGCGCGGCAAACGCGCCGAGTTTCATCAGCACCCCCGCATGGAACATCGAAACGGCTGTCGGCGCGGCAACGTGTCCATCGGGTGACCAGTTGTGAAGGGGCCAGATACCGCCTAAGACCGCGAAGCCAAAGAAGACGGGCGTAAACCAAAGATATTGAAACGACGCGGAGAAACCCGCGCTTTCCATTTGAATCATGTCGAAGGAAAGGACGCCCGTGTTTTGATATTGCGTCCAATACATCGCCAACGCGCCGACTAAGGCAATCACCGAGCCGATGAAAAGATAGAGAGTCAGTTTCATCGCGGCGTATTCGCGGGTCTGCGCCCAGCCCCAAATGACGATGAGCAGATACATCGGGAAGACGGCGATTTCATAGAAGAAGAACAGCATGAATAAATCAAGCGAGACGAAGACGCCGAAGACGCCGCCCGCGAGTAAAAACAGAAAGGCGAAGAACTCGCGCGGGCGGTCTTGAATGCCCGCCATGACATGCGGATTGTCGTCGCCCCAAGAAATGAGAACGCCCGTGAACATGACGACGCCCGTCAGCAAAACCAACGGCGCGCTCATGCCGTCCACGCCAAAGTGGAGGGTGATGCCAAATTTCGGCAACCAGTTATATTGTTCGATAAATTGATAGCCCGTCATTTCTTGGGTGAGATATTGCAAATAAACCCACGCCGAAAGAGCAAGGTCTAACGTCGCGGCGGCAAGCGCGACGGCGCGGGCTTCGTTTTTGCGCGCGGCGGGGAGAGTCAGTAGAATGACTGCGGCGAATATGGGTAGGAAGGTGATGATACTTAGGATGGGGAAATTCATAAGTGCCTCGTATTGCGTAATGCGCGATTCGTAATTTTTATCGTCTGTTGATATTTGGCGCAAGCGGATTCGGGAACGGATGGCTTCGCAAAGCGGATAAGCGGATAAGCGGATGGTTGGGCACGGTTTGTTTTGGGTAGCAAATTGCGCTTTCGTTGCGGGGTTCGGCGGGGGATAAATCCCCGCCTCAGTGCATGGAAGTCTGCTAAAGCGGACTCCGCTTAAAATTACGGTTTGTACAGCGCAAGCCCTTCAATGTAACGAAAATCTTTGACGTTTAACGTGTAAAGTTCCAAATGATAGCGTAGCGCAGTTGCGGCAATCAAAGCGTCAGGAATGTTGAGTCTGTGACTTAAAGAATAGGTTTCAATCAAAGAGACGTACAAATTCGATATTTCTTCGTCAACGGGGATTTGCTTTAAATTTGCAAGGTGTTTTTTTATTTTAAGCAACTCGCGTTTATCCCTTGCGCCAAAATACAACTCGCCAACTGTAATTACGCTTACTGCGATGTTCGGCAAACCAATCACGCGCAAAGCGTCAGATACGGCTTGATTGCCTTTGTAAAACTCAATCAGAATGTTTGTGTCGCAAAGAATCATAAGCGCGAGGGCCAGGCTTTTTGGCGAATCGAATCTAAAGTTACGTCGCGTCCCGCCCATAGACCTGCAAACTCAAAAAAGTCTTCCTCTTTGGGTTGGGTTACGGGTTGAAAAATCGAAAGGCGACTTGCGCTGACGTTTTCAATGTAATCCAAAGTTTTGAGAAAATTTAGCAACGCTTGGGCTTTTCGTTTGCTTTTAACTTGAATAGTGATTTGTTCCATATTAGCCTTTGTCTTTGCGTAATAAATTACGCATTACGAATCACGAATTAAAACAACGCCACCACCGCATTATTAATCACAGTCACAATCCACGCGGGGTAGACGCCGACGGCTAACATCAAGAGCATGAGCGGGGCGATAACGAGAATTTCTCTGGCATTAATTTCGGTCAGTTTATGTTCGCCGTGTGCCCAATGTTCGTTCATGGGACCGTGCAGGACGTTTTTGATTCCCTTCAAAATGTACGCGCCTGTGAAGAGCAAACCGAGCATGGAAATGACAGTGTAAATCGTCAGCACGGGATACGCTCCGCGCACAACCATAAACTCGGAGACGAAGCCGTTGAGACCAGGCAAGCCGAGCGACGCCATCGAGGTGAAAATCAAAATGCCGCCGTAGACGGGAATCAGCGGGAATAAGCCGCCGAAGTCGTTGAGGTTGCGCGTGTGCGTCCGTTCGTAGATAACGCCGACGAGGAAGAACATGCCCGCGGCGGACAACCCGTGATTGAACATTTGCAAGACCGCGCCGCTCATCGCAATTTGCGCGTCTTGCGTGCCTGCCGCCAAGCCTGCGGCGGCGACGCCGAGAATGACAAATCCCATGTGATTAACGGACGAGTACGCGACGAGGCGTTTGAAGTCCGTTTGGGCGTAGGAGGCAAACGCGCCGAAGACAATCGCGGCGACGGCGAGCGCCGCCAAGTAGCCCGCGAACATTTTCGCTTCAACGGGATACAGCGGCAGGACGAGGCGGATAAATCCATACGCGCCGAGTTTGAGCAACACGCCCGCGAGCATCATCGAGCCAGCGGTGGGCGCTTCGGTGTGCGCGTCGGGTAGCCAAGTGTGGAAGGGCCAGACGGGGACTTTCACCGCGAAGGCAATTACAAACGCCCAAAACGCAATGGTCTTTAATTTATAAACAGGCATTCCAAATTCGATGGAGGCGGGGTCTAACGAATTCCAACTTTTATAAATTTCAACCAAGTCATAAGTGCCGAAGAGGACGCCGAGCATTTGCACGGCAAGCAACAAGCCGAGCGATCCGCCCATTGTGTAAATCATAAATTTAAGCGAGGCGTAGTTGCGGTTGGCGCTCCCCCATTGGTTGATGAGGAAGTACATCGGCACAAGACCGATTTCCCAGAAGACGAAGAAAAGGAGTAAATCCAGCGAGAGGAAAACGCCGAGAATGCCCGTTTCGAGAAAAAGAAAAAGCATGAAGTACGCTTTGACTTTTTCGCTGATTCCAAACGACGCGAGAAGCGCAAGGGGCGTGAGCAACGTGGTGAGTAAAACCATCGAAAGCGAAATGCCGTCCACGCCGAGATGGAAGGATGAATGAATCGCGGCGTACCAAACGCGAGTCTCTTCAAATTGAAAGCCCGTTTGGTTGGGGTCAAAGTTTTGCCAGAGATACAGCGTGAGCGCAAACGGAATCAGGCTGGCGGCAAAAGCAAACCAGCGATGAAGTTTGGCTTCGTTGCTAGGCAAGAAAAGCATAATCAACGCCGCGAGGGTTGGGGTAAATAATATTAGGGAGAGAAGATGAGCGTTAAGGAAATCCATGTGGTAATCCTTAGGTAATTAGGTAATTAGTAATTGGGTAATTAGGAAACCCCTAATTACCTAATCGCCTAATTACCTAACCCCTATTATGCCAACGAGAGAATGTAATACAGCAAACCGCCCATGACAAAAAGGACGAAGATGGAGAGAATCAGATACTGCTGAATTCGTCCCGTTTGGATGGGGCGGAGATTTTCGCCGAGCCAGTAGGTTGAATGGGCGGAGCCGTCGCCGATGAGTTTGTTGATGATGGGGATGTCGAAGTAGTTGCGAATCGTCGCGCCGATGGCGGTTGTGATGGGCGCAAAGATGTGCAGGAAGCCGTCAATGATGGTTTGGTCTATCAGTTTATAAACAATATTTTCGGCTAACCAATACGCGGGCTTGACGAGAACGACGTCGTAAATTTCGTCAATGTAGTATTTATTTTTCAGCAGGTTAATTTGCAACCTATCTTCGGCGGGAGATTTGACGTCGCGGTAGACGAACCAGCCCAGCCCTAAGCCGCCGAGCGCGACGACGAGCGAGGTCAGCAACGGGACGATGTTAAATTCCACTGCGGCGGGAATTTCCGCGAGAGTGGAGCCGACGAATTCATGGAACCAATTGGGCGCGAGTCCGCCGAGGAGGGGGAAATGCTCGGGGACGCCGACCCAGCCAAACGTCACGGCGAAGAACGCGAGAACGACGAGGGGCAGAGTCATGGTCAGGGGAGTCTCGTGCGCGTGGGCTGATTCTTCCGTCCGCGCTTCTCCTAAAAAGGTCAGCGTGATTTGTCGCATCGTATAAAACGCGGTCAGAAACGCGGCAATAGCGAGAGTCGCAAAAACAAAAATGTGACCGTGAAAAGCGTCCGCGAGAATTTCATCCTTTGACCAAAAGCCGGCGGTGACGAGCGGGAAGCCGGAGAGCGCAAAGCCGCCGATGAGAAAAGTCCAAAACGTGATTGGCATTTTGTCTTTCAAGCCGCCCATGTTGAACATATCTTGCGGGTCGAGTTTGTGATTGCCCGTGTGGTACATGCCGTGTTCCATGCCGTGAATGACCGAACCCGAACCGAGAAACAGAAGAGCTTTGAAGAAGGCGTGCGTGACCAAATGAAACGCTGCCGCGACGTAGGCGTGGACGCCGAGCGCGGCAATCATAAAACCGAGTTGCGAAATAGTGGAGTACGCCAAGACGCGCTTGACGTCGTTTTGCGCGACGGCGATAGTGGCGGCGAACAGCGCCGTGAACGCGCCGATGAACGCGACAAACGCCATCGTTTTTTCGTCGAGGCTGATCAGCGGGAACATGCGAATGAGCGCGTACACGCCCGCAGAAACCATCGTCGCGGCGTGAATCATCGCGCTGACGGGAGTGGGACCTTCCATCGCGTCGGGCAACCAAACATGAAGCGGGAACTGCGCGGACTTTCCAATCGTGCCGATGAAAAGCAGCAAGCCGATTAATCCCGCCGCCGATAAACCGAACACGCCGCTGGGGATTTTTGCAAGCGTTTGTAAAATGCTATCAGTAAAAATTTCGCGGAACGAAAGCGTATTCGTGACGCTGTAAAGGAAGGCAATGCCGAGCAACATAAACACGTCGCCGACGCGCGTGGTCATAAAGGCTTTGATGGCGGCGTTGCGCGCGGAGATTTTTCCGTACCAAAAGCCGATGAGCAGATACGAACACAAGCCCATGATTTCCCAACCGACGAACATCGTCAGGAGGTTGTCGGAGACAACGAGGGTGAACATGCCAAACGCGAACAGACTAATGAAGGCGAAGAAGCGCGAGTACATCGGCTCGATGGACGGGACGACATGACCGTTCACCGTTGCGCCGTGCGGAGGGAGTCCTGCGCGGTCATGGTCGCCGGCGGGTTGACCGTAGTTGTGGTAGCCGACGCTGTAAATGAAAATCATCAAGACTGTCCACGCGACGAAAAATAAAACGATGGCGGAGAGCGGGTCAATGAGAACGCCGACTTTTAACCAAGTATCGCCCATTGGCAGCCAATCAACAGACGAGCCAAAAGGTTTTACGCCCAAGACGCCGCCAAAATTCCATGCGTGATAAAAAACATACATGCTCCCCGCCCATGAGAGGAACGCCGCGCCGACTCCGATGGTATGACTCAAGGTTTTATTCTTATTGGTGAACAATACAATGAGAATAAACGCCAACAGAGGCGGCAAAGGGATTAACCAGATAATTTGTGTCAGTGTCATGTAACCTCAATTTTAAAAATAACGCTACGAAGCAATGTTTCTCATAACATGAAGTTGACCGTTCCAAGCAAAAGAATCCATTATATTATTCGATATCCATTGCTGGCCAGTATGTTTTTCAATAATATATCGGCTTTGAACGCCAATGGCGTCCATCTCAGCCTGTGTAGTGTCATTTTCGCCGTTCGCTTTTTGGTATTCTACATCCTCAGGATTTAAAATTTTCAATTCAAAATCAAATTCGTTTGCATTTGTCAAAAGTTCAATCGTGTATGTAATATTAGCCCAAAAATCTTCCGAAATATCCTGACTTATCTTTTTATTGGCAATTGCAATTAAGCGATTGCCTGATGGGGAGAATAAAATTACAAATTCTCCATGACAATACGTTTTATCGGCATGGCGACCTTGAAATTGCCAAAGTTCAAAATCTATTGCTCGTAGCGTACGCAGAATTACAAATGGCGTGTTCATAAACTTATAAGAGTAGAGAGAATCTTTTGCGAATTGCGGCGTTTTTGCTTGCGGGATTCGGCGGGGGATAAATCCCCGCCTCAGTATATGGAAGTCCGCTAAAGCGGACTCGTTGCGCCGTGCAACTAATCTATATTTATCTACTCTCTACTCCTTATTTTTACCATTTCAACATATCCAACTCTTCCGCAATAACCGTGTTGCGATTGCGGTAGACGGAGATGACCAATGCCAAGCCGACGGACACTTCGGCGGCGGCGACGGCGATAACGATGATGGCGAAGATTTGTCCCGCCATGCTGGAAACGTCGCCGTAGCGCCAGAACGCGACAAGATTAATATTGACCGCATTAAGCATGAGTTCCACGCCGAGCAAAATCGCAACAGCGTTGCGTCGCGCTAATACGCCGAATAATCCCACGCAAAAGAGCGCGGCGGCGAGGGTGAGATACCATGAGAGGGGAATCATTGGGGCTCCGTGAGTTGGTAAATTGGTAAATTGGGGATTGGGGTTTCCCAATTACCAATTTACGATTTATCAATTACCGATTTACTTTTTATTGAACGCAAGATACACCGCGCCAACTAGGGCGGCAAGGAGCAAAACGGACGCGACTTCAAAGGGGAGGACGTAGCCCGTTGGGGATGTTAGAGCTTCGCCTAAGTTGTTCATCGCGTCGTAGTTTGCGGGGATGGGGTTTGACGTCTTTGAGAATCCGCTCCAGTTTTGGAGCATGACGAGAATCACAGCCAGCATCGCAATGGACGCCAATGCGCCCGCCATCCAGTTGGGATTCATCTGCGCGCCTTTGTCGCGCATTTCTTTGCGGGTCAGCATGACCGCGAAGATGAAGAGAATCGCAATCGCGCCGATGTAAACGACGACTTGCACCACCGCCAAAAATCCCGCGTTGAGCAAGGTGTAAATAATCGCCACGCCGAAAAGCGTCGCCACCAGCCACAGCGCGGCGTGGACAAGGTTGCGAGTCGTCACAACCATCACGCCCGCGCCAAGCGTTGCGCCCGCTACGATGAGAAAAATGATTTGTTCTGCAGTCATTATGATTTCCGATTTACGATTTTGGATTTCCGATTACTGTCCACTGATTACCGATTACTGATTACCGATTGAACTTTCATCTGCTCCGCCTTACTAATCGAGCGCGTGATTTCCATTGCCGCCCACGCGACGAGGACGTTGGAGAGGAACATGCCTGCGACGTAGAACCATGTCGGGGCGTCCGCGAGAAGGGCGTTCATCAGCGCGGTGACCATGACGAGGGTAAAGGCAAGCGGCGTGAGAAATTTCCAATTGAAGGCGAGCATTTGGTCAATACGGACGCGCATTACAGTGTACTTGACCCACATGATAATCCAATAGCCGACGAGCGCTTTGAAGAGGACAATCGCAATCGCGAGGAAGGGACTGAATTTCTCCAAGCCGAAGAAGCGATAACCGCCGAAGAAAAGAATCATCCAAAATCCGCCGAAGGTGAAGGCGTGCAGCAACTCGCCCGCGTAGAACATGCCGAACTTCATGCCCGAATATTCGATGTTGTATCCCGCCACCAATTCTGATTCGCCTTCGGCGAGGTCGAAGGGTGCGCGCCCTAACTCTGCAATCGCGGCGATGAGAAAAATCAACGCGCCGAGCGGCGAGAGGAAAAAGTACCAAACGTCTTGCGCTTGCGTGATGGCATTCATGCCCATTGAACCCGCGAAGATGGTCGGGATGAGCATCACCGCCAGCATCGGGACTTCAAACGAAATCATCACCGCCACCGAACGGAACGCGCCGATGGTTGAAAATTTATTATTGGACGACCAGCCGCCCATGATGATGGACAGCGTCCCGATGGAACCCGCCGCGATGATGAACAAAATGCCGACGTTCATATCTACGCCGAGTATAACGGGCGCGAGCGGAACCACCGCCCATAAAATCAACACGGACATCATCGAGAGAATCGGCGCGATGTTGTACACGACTTTATCCGCAGCGTCGGGGGTGGTGTCTTCTTTAATCATCAACTTGATAATGTCCGCAAAAGGTTGAATCAACCCGTAGGGTCCCAAGCGATTAGGTCCGATGCGGTCTTGAAAACGCGAGACGACTTTGCGCTCAATCCAGACGAGGATAATATCCAAGACCATTAAGGCAGAGATGAGAATCAAAACGCCGAGGAAGGCAGTCAGCACATGCGCGAAAGTTTCGTTCAACCCCCAACCGACAAGCGATCCCGTCAGCCAGTCGGCGGCGATTTTTAGCGGATCATTCCAAAAGTTCATGTTGCTCCTAACGCTCCCTCATCCCCAACCCTTCTCCCTGAAGGAGAAGGGAGTCAAGTCCCCTCTCCCTTTGGGAGAGGGTTAGGGTGAGGGTTAGACTAAAGAAGGCTGAAAGGATAAACTCCCGTCAGCCTCCTATTTTGTTTCAGCATAAAAAATTACGCCCATTCCAACATCCCCTTGCGCCAAGTGTAGACCAAGCCCGCGACGAGGATGAGGATAAAAACAATGCCTTCGATTACGGCGTACAATCCCAACGCCCCCAACTTGACCGCCCACGGAAACAGGAAAACCGTCTCCACGTCGAAGACTAAAAAGACTAGCGCGAAAATATAATATTGCGCCTTGAACTGTATCCAGCCGTCGCCGACTGGTTCGACGCCGCACTCGTAAGTTGATTGTTTAATGAGATTCGGCTTTTTGGGTCCCAAAAACCAGCCCGCGCCAATCGCGCCGACTGGAATAATTAATCCGACGATAAAGAACAATCCAACGTAAAGCCACTCGTTCATCATACGTACTCCGTCGTAGAAAGTTGTAAAAAATTATGCAGATAGAAAAATTGTACCATACAGAACAAACTAAGTCCTATGCTGGCAGGTCTATTTTCAAGGTGATTTTTGTCCTGTGTTTGCGAACGACCGCAGAAATTGGCGCGGACGCCAAGCGCGAAAATAATTTAGAGCGATAACGCCGGTATCACCCCAATTAAGCGCGGAGATGTAAAACCTTTTCAAAAACGGGATTAATTGGCAAAACCTTGGGGCTTCACCGCCACAAGGAATGTCAACGCACAGCGCCATGCGAACCCGCAAAAGCTATTGGCTCATGTGTAATCCATGTGCGGACGTTAGAGAACGTCCGCTACGCAAAGCCATTTTGCGCGTTCTTTACAGATAAGCCGCAAAGTTCTTGGTTGCTATAAAACCATCTTGTCGTTCTATGTTTATTAGGACTTACGCAAGACGGAGAAGTTAACGAGTGAGGCGAAAGCCATTATTCTCAGCGAATGATACCTAAAAAAGAACGAGCGACCCGTCTGGAGTATTGCCAGTATTTATTAGCGAGCCAAATCAATTATACGCTCACGAATTACGCCGACCATACCGAAAATTTCAGCCATGATATGGCAAATCGTTATTTAGTAGGACTTACGCAAGACTAAATCCGCCCTCTCCCTCACCCTAGCCGCTTCGCGTCCCGCAGGGAGAGGGGACTCCCTTCCCCTTCGGGGAAAGGGTTGGGGATGAGGGAGCGTCTTGCGTAAGTCCTATTTAGAAGACAAGGCGACTAGATTCGCCAACCTTACCATAACATTGACAGCGAGAGTTGAGACAACAACAAGTATGCTGGAGACGGGGCGTTATTTGTACGTTATTTTCTTGCGTCATCTCGCGCTGGAGAAAATACTCAAAGCGCATGTCGCCGAAGCGACGCAAAGTCTGCCTATCAAAACGCACGATTTAATTTACTTGGTCAAAACAAGCAAATTGGAACTTCCTGAAAGTTATCTTGATTTTATTGGGAAAATCAACACGGCAAGCATTCCAACCCGCTACCCCGACGACTTGCAACGTTCGTTGAAGGCATACCCCAAATCAGTCGCTAAAGATTATCTAAATCAAACCAAAGAGATTCTACAATGGTTAAAACAACATCCGAACTTAAACGAATAGTAAAAAATATCGCGCCCAATTGAAAAAAAAATGGGAATTCGTCCCGCGCGGATTTTGCTCTACGGCTCGCAAGCCACCACAACCTTAACCACTCCGCTTTTTATCTTCTCCCCACTCATCTTCACCCCCTCCGCCCAAAAGCGACGCATCGCCGACGGACTACTACGCCAATTCTACCTTCAAGTCTTCCCCAAAGCGGAGGCGCTAGAAAAGCCCTGTATAATTACCTCATGGCAATCCCAACCCAATTACTTTCCGCCGACGTCCCGAAATTACTGACCCGCTTAACCAATCTGTGCAAAAAGCGCTACGGGAAAAGACTCGTCTCGCTGGCGGTGTTCGGCTCGGTGGGGCGCGGTTCGGCGCGTCCCGATTCGGATATTGATATTCTATTGGTAGTCAAAGATTTGCCAATGGGACGCATCGCGCGCGTGAGAGAATTTTCCGCCATTGAAGTTGCGCTTGGCTTGGCGACCAAAAGCCGCGTGGAACTCTCGCCCATTTTCAAAACCCCCGAAGAAATTAAAAACGGCAGTCCGTTGTTGCTGGATATGATTGACGACGCCCGCGTGTTGTTTGACCGCTACGGCTTCTTCAAACGCGCCTTGAAAAAATTAAACGACAGATTGCAAACTTTAGGCGCGCGACGCATTTGGCAAGGGAACGTCTGGTATTGGGATTTGAAACCCGACTACAAACAGGGCGAGGTTTTTGAAATATGAAAAATTTGTCGTTGGCAAAGAGCTATTTGGAAAAGACGCGCACACGCTTAAAAATCTTGACGTTGTCCGCGAAGCGCAGGAAGTGGTGGAATTGGCGCTCAAAGCGATGTTGCGTCAAATTGGAGTCGAGCCGCCCAAATGGCACGACGTCGGGCAGTTGATATTGGAATACCGCAAACGCTTCCCCGATAAAGTCGCGGCGCAAGCGGAACGGTTGGCGGAAGTTTCCGCTTGGCTTCGCAAAGAACGCGAGTTTGCGTTTTATGGAGATCTTGATTTTATTCCCACCGAACAATACTCAAAAGACGACGCGCAACGCGCCATAGCCGACGCGACCTTTGCCGTCGAAATGGCGGAGTTAACCATTCAAGAAGTCAAAGAGCAAGAAGATGATAATTCAAAATAATTTTATCGAAGCCTTGTCTGTCTTTAACTACTTCACCACCGTCACTCGAACTTCATTACTCTTCATCTTCTCTCCATTCATCTTAATTCCCTCCGCCCAAAAGCGATGCTCTCCCACAGCCAACATCCACCACGTTTGAAACGGCGGCGCGGAGATTGTCGCAATGGCGACGCCGTCTACAAAAAAGGTAACTTGCTTGAAGTTTGAATCCGCGAGGGCGGAAATATTTAACTGTTGGGCTGATAAATCAAAGTTAGGGGATAGGCGATAGGTTGTGTTGTCTGTGGGGGAAGTCAAAATCAAAGCGGGGGAATCTGTTTTATCTCCAAGAAGCGCAAAGCCTTGCGACTTTGCCCATGCTTGCGCTTGAAGCGGAAGGTCTAAAACGATTTTGCCTGAATCCATTTTATAAAAAGTGTCGCGCGTTGTCGGTTGCGTCCCCGCAATAAACCACTCCGCTTTCACATGCGGACAAATCGGCGTGGGCAACAAGCCCGACATATCGCAGACTTCGACGCGCGTCAAACCGTTGGGACGTTCAAAAATTTTGTCGGGGCGTCCTTGCAAAACGGAGCGCATCGTCTCCGCCCAAATCGGCGCGGCGCCTGTCAAGCCCGAAACCTCGCGCATGGCTTGATAATTGCTGTTGCCCACCCACACCCCGACGAGCAAATCGGGAGTGTATCCAATCGTCCAGTTGTCGTGGAAGTTGGACGTCGTTCCCGTTTTGACGGCGGCGACGCGGTCAATTTTCAAAACGCTGTTGCGCCCAAAACCAATGACGCGCGCCGCGTCGTCGCTGAGAATATCGGAGACGAGCCACGCGACACGCGGGTCAATGATTTGAAGCGCGGGGGATTTTTCGGGGGCGAATAAAAGTTTCCCGTCGGCGTCGCGGATTTCGCGGATGGACGTCTGCCTCGCGTACGCGCCGCGATTCGCCAACGCCGAAAACGCGGACGATAAATCCAACAGCGACATCTCGCCGCCGCCCAACGCCAGCGACAAATCGTAATCTTGCGGCGCGCCCAACTTGACGCCGAGTTGATTCGCCAACGTGAGCGCTTTTTCAATCCCGACGTTTTGCAACGTCAGCACGGCGGGAATATTCAGCGACGACGCCAGCGCCTCCCGCGCCGAGACAAAGCCGTGTTCGTGATTGTCAAAATTCACGGGGCGATACGGCTGATTATCTTTCGTCGCAAACGTCGTCGAAACGTCGAGGATGGACGTCGCGGCGGTGAACGGTTGTGGGCGCTTCGGGTCAAACGCGACGGCGTAAATAATCGGCTTGAACGCCGAGCCGCTTTGACGCGCCGCCGTCGCCATGTTCAACGCGCCGTTGATTTTCGCGTCGAAATAATCCGCGCTACCGACGAGCGCGAGAATTTCCCCCGTGCGCGGATTCAACGCGACGACGGCGGCGTTATTCACGTTGCGATTTATCTCGCCCGCCTTCGGTTTGAACCCCGCGATGCGTCGCCGCACAATCTCCTCGACGCGGTTTTGCATGTCGAGGTCAAGCGTGGTTTGAACGACGAGGCTTTGCGTTTTGCTCAACGTATTCGCCGCGTACAATTCGTCTATTTGATTTTTTATCATCCACACAAAATGCGGCGCTTCAATGGGGTACGGCGCGGGGTTGTAACTCAACGGCGCGCGTTCCGCCTCGACGCGCTGTTCGGGCGTGATGAAACCGTTTTTTTCCATCAACCCCAAAACGACGCGCTGACGTTCTTGCGCGAGTTTGGGATTTTTGAAAGGGTTATAAACTTCGGGGATTTGCGGCAAGCCCGCCAGCAACGCGCATTCGGGTAACAGCAACTTGGACGCCGCCTTGCCAAAATACGTTTGCGCCGCCGCTTCAATTCCATAAGCCATGCCGCCGTAATAAATTTGATTGAGATACAGCGCAAGAATTTCATCTTTGGAATAAGCGCGAGTTAGTTGCCACGCAAGAACCGTCTCGCGCAATTTGCGGCGCAAAGTGCGTTGCGATTTTTCATCGCCGAGCAACAAGTTCCGCGCTAGTTGTTGGGTGATGGTGCTGCCGCCCGCCAACGTCTCGCCGCCTTTGAGATTAATCCACGCGGCGCGGAGAATGCCCCCAAAATCCACGCCCGAATTGCGATAAAAATTTTTATCCTCCACCGCAATCGTCGCGTCCTTCACGCACTGCGGAATATTCTCCGCCGCCAACGCCGCGTTGCGTCCGCCTACGGTGGGAAGAATTTCGTACAGCAGGCGTCCGTTGCGGTCAACGATTTTTACGCTGGGTTGGTTGAGGGTTTGGGTGTAGATGGAGGGGAGGTCGTAGAAGAAGTAGGTTAGGAATAAGGTAATTAGGGATAAGGTAATTAGGAGGAGGCGGGCGGGTTTGGATTTGGGCATGTATTGGATTATAAATTCGTTTCGCTGTTTAAAGATTCTTTCCGCTCAAAACGCTATCTGCGCAATTTTTAAATTTTGCCTTGACATTCCCTAGCGTTATCCGTATAATCCCGCTCGCATTCCTTGCTAGCTCAATCGGCAGAGCGAGCGGCTGTTAACCGCTAGGTTCTAGGTTCAAGTCCTAGGCAAGGAGCTATAGGTTAAATAACGAAAACGCAACCATCCATAGGCGACTACCTGTGGATGGTTGCGTTTTAATTCAGCTGAGTTTTGCGAATCGGAAAATCTGAAACTAGAATTCTACAAGCCAAAGCGGCGCGCAATCCATTCTACCCCTCGTGCGCTCTGGCGGCGTCCGCTCGTTTGCGCGCGGTGATGTCGGTGATGAAGCCTTCGTAATAGAGGACGTTGCCGTGCGCGTCTTTTTCGGCGCGCACAACGGTATGCGTCCAAATGAGATGCGCGTTCTTGCGATAATTTTTGCTGATGAATTCGTAAAAACCGTCGCCTTCCGCCAGCGCGTGTTGAAACTCCTGTTTGTCGGGCGGGTTGACGTAAATGCGATGACCGATATTGGTGATCTTCGCCATCATTTCCTGCGGCGAAGCGTACCCGAACATGCGCGCCAGCGCGGGGTTGATATTGCTAAAATGACCGTCCGGCGTGTATTGAAAAATGCCGATGGGCGCTTTCTCAAAAATAGCGCGGTAATTGGCTTCGGCGGTTTTGAGCGCATCCTCCGCCCGCTTGCGCTCGGCGACGTCGCGGATAATGGCGGTGTAAAACTTGCCGCTGGCAATCTCCCATTCCGACAAAGAAAGCTCCAGCGCGAATTCGCTCCCGTCCTTACGCAAGCCTTCCACTTCAACGGTACTTCCGATGGCGTGTTTATCTCCGCCCAAGCGGACTCGCTCCATGCCGTTTACATGATCGTCGCGGTAGCGCGGCGACATCAACAAGGTCAGCGGCTGACCGTAGATTTCAGTTTCAGCGTAACCAAACATGCGCTCGGCGGCGCGATTCCAACTCACGATATTTCCCGCGCTATTGGCGGAGACAATGGCGTCGTTGGCGGATTGAGCTACCGCGCGATAGCGTTCCTCGCTCGCCTGCAACGCTTCTTCCGCTTGCTTGCGTTCAGTGACGTCCTGCGCCACCCCCGTCAGGAAGATGGGGTTGCCCTCATTATCAACCACCGCCTCGCCCGCTTTTTCCCAAATATAACGGATGGATTGATTCGGCAGGATAATGCGATACTCAATCGGTCTCTTTTTTGTAAGCGCATGAATGTTGGAAGGCAGAACGAGATGCAAGTCGTTGGGATGCGCAACGTTTGCGACGACGTCTCCGAGGCGCCCGGTGTAGGAAGTTTTGTCAATCCCAAATAAGCGATACATTTCATCCGACCAGATAATGCCCTTGTTTTTGATATCCCATTTCCAGCTTCCAATGTGGGCGACAGATTGGGCTTGCTTCAAATCCAATTCTGAAAACCGCAACGCTTCCGCCGATTCGAGTTGCGCGCGATAAAAACGGATCCGCTGGCGCCGCCAAAGCGTCAGCAAACCCATGCCGACGGCGGCAATCAACATGCTGAAAAAAACCGCCGTCTCCCACAAGCGTTCCCGCAACGGCGCGTAAACTTCGGCGGCGTCCATTTTTGCGACTAGCGCCCAAGGTGAATTTGGCACGACGCGCACGGCGCCAATGACCGCTACGCCGCGATAATCCGCGCCTTCCACAATGCCCGCCTGTCCCAGCGCCGCTTTGACCGCGAGGACTTCGGTTTTATCCAGCGGGATGCGTAAATTAAGTTCCGTATTTTTTTGCAGATTGACTTCGTTCAAAAAGAGGACGGCGTTCCCCTCGCGGCGGATCAGCAAAGTCTCGGCGCTGGAGCTGGAAATGGAAATGGGCCAACGCTGAATGTAAGGATATAAATATTTTTGCGGGTCAATCCGCAAGAAGACCAAGCCGACGGCGCGCCTCGAGGTCTGTTCGTCCAATATCGGTATCAGAAGCCCCAAGCGAACGCGCTGATCGCGCTCGTCGCGATAAAAATCAATGAACGCGATTTCTTTGGATTGTAAAACCGCGGGAATTTTTTGCGCCACAAAAGAAGAAAGCGGCGAATTTTGTGCGGGGAAAGAAAGCGCGGTTTCGCCTTGCGCGTTTAGCAAGCGCGCGTCGTCGTAATCGTAATGTTTATTTGAATAATATGCGCCCAGCCAATCGCGCAGACGTTGAAGCGCCTCGACGTCCTGCGGATTGTTCAAGTAGTTCGCCGTCAAACTGGAAAAAGCGTGGTTCTTGTAAATGAAATTCGCGTCCGCAAGATGTTCTTCGCGCCAGTTGACCAGCTCGTTCGCTTTAAGTTCAGCAACCACAGAGAGCTGCAGCTCCGCTTGCGCGCGAAACTGCCGTTCAAAATTACGGTAATATGCGTAACCGCCCACGCTAATAATCGCCGCCGTCAAAATAAAAACGACGCCGAAAATAAGCAACGCGCGCCTTTCTTTTTTGCCGTAACGGTTCATCATGGCGAATTAGTTCCTTTTGCGATTGCGCGACGGAGGGTTTCTTGTAAGTATATCAGCGCCCGCAGATCAATATCCTTACAATCATGTCTATTTTACAAAACTTTCTTTGCAAATGGGGGAAAACCCGCATTCCATTTTTTTTCTTTTCCAATTATCCTGCAAGCGAAATGTTATTTTTAGATTGCGGCAAGTTTATATAATACGTTCAAGTTTATCTTGCCGCCGTACATTCGAACCGCGAAGCCCGCCAAGTTCGCTAAGAAAACCTTTAAGAACCTTTGCGCCCTTCGCGTTCTTAGCGGTAAAAACAGAAAACAGAATGTACGGTAGAGAAAAGTTTATTTGAATTTTAGATCGTACCGACAATGGCAAACCCGTCGAAAGGCGGGGACGCAAAGACTTGGGTCTAAATCTGTAAAACAGACATGATTGCCAAGCCGCCGAAAACGAGCGCCGATATGGATTGCGCGTTTGCGACCTTGATCGCAACCTGCGTAAGAGATTTGGAGCTCATCAAAAGGAGTTGATGATGATATCCAAGAATCGCCTAACGCAATTCGCAAACCATTCAGTTTTGAGCGCGTTCCTCTTTATGCTCGTCTGCGCGCTGATCGTTCCCGTTCAAGCGCAAGCGAAAAGCGACCCGTTCGTTTTGCCCAGTTTGAACGCATTCGCCAAAACGGTTAAAAATGGAGACGCCCGCGTCGCGCGCGGAGTGTACGTTCCGCGCGTTATGGCGTTGCCCGTCGTCCAACAGCCCGAGGGCGATTTTAAATTCGTTTCCAAACATTCTTTAGTCGTGACGCAATTTAGTCTAGCGGATAAATTTGGCAACATCGGCTTGTTGGCGCACAACACGCTGGCGGGCAAGTTATTCTTCAACATCGCGCCAAACGACCAAATCGTCATCGTTTATGGGGACGGGCGCATGGAGACGTTTTTAGCGGAAAGCGTCCTTCGCTATCAGGCGCTTCCGCAGAACGAATACAAAGACCTGAAAACAAAACGGATTGTTAGCGCGAAAGAGTTGATTAAAATCGCCTATCGCGGAAAATATCACGTCGCTCTGCAAACTTGCATTGCGCAGAAAGGCGACTTTAATTGGGGAATATTGTTCGTCATTGCCAAGCCGCTCGTCAACCAGAACGCGGAAAACAACTTGTTAAACCAAATCAAAGCGCCGCTCACGCTGGGCTGGCCCCTCCTCCGCCGCAATTGAGAAGCGCTTACGCGCCCTCACCCTAGCCGCTTCGCGTCCCGTAGGGAGAGTGGATTAACTCCCTTCCCCCGGCGGGGGAAGGGCTGGGGATGAGGGAGATTTACAAATAGGGGAAAACCCGTATTGCGCATTGCTTCTAATGCAAGTATATTGCAAGAGAATTGACACAGCGCGACGCGCGTAAAGCTGTATACTTCAATCAGCGTATTTGTGAAGCATTCATCAATTTAATATAAGAGGCAGTTAACTATGGACACTCTCTTTTCACCGACGCAACAAAACACATCCGTTGTCGCATTTCAACTTGACGGGCGCACCTTTGCCCTGCCGTTGGACGCCATTGTGCAGCTCTTGCCAATGATGACGATTACGCCCATCCCGCAAATGAACAAGATCGTCAAGGGGACAATCAACGTTCGCGGCGAAGATATTTTGGTCGTCAATTTGCGTTGCCACCTTGGCATTGAAGAAATCCCCCCCCAACTTTACACCCCCCTGTTATTGCTCAAATCGCATAACCGCTCGCTGGCGCTGATTGTCGATTCTGTGCTGGACGTTATGGCGCTCCCGCTGGAAAAAATGACCAGTCTGCAAAACATCCTCCCCGAAGGCATTGAAGGCATTCCCATGTTGCACGGAGTTTCTCGCCACAACGACGAGACCGTGCTTGTGTTGGACCCCGACCATCTTTTTGACAGCCACCATCATACGGTTGAAGCGGAAATTAGAGCGAGGGAAGCCGCGCCTGCGATTGTCAAAAAAGAAGTCGCGCCCGTTATCAAAGACGAGCCAGTTGCAAAAGACGAGCCAGTTGCAAAAGACGAGCCAGTTGCAAAAGACGAGCCAGTTGTAAAAGACGAACCAGTTGCAAAAGACGAGCCAGTTGCAAAAGACGAACCAGTTGCAAAAGACGAGCCGATTGCCCAAGATGCGCTAGTCGCAAAAGACGAGCCGATTGCCGTAAAAGAAGCGCCAGTCGCAAAAGACACGCCGACTAAAAAATTAAAAAAAGGCGCGGTTCCCGCCGCAGCGCCTGAGAGTACGCCCACGGAAAAGAGCGAGTAGACATGACTTTTCCAGCGCAAGACCCGCATATTGGTTATGGGGACGTCTTGCGTTTTAAGAATTTAATCTTGGAGCGCTCAGGGCAAGCCTTCCCCGACTCGCGACAGGCGGAATTGGAATCGGGAATCAAACGCGCCTTTGCCGCCTCCACCTGCCGCGATTACGACGAATACTATCGCCTCTTGCTTGACCCGGTGAACGGCGCGGCGGAACTGGAGCGTTTGATTAACTCGTTGACGATCAACGAATCGCACTTCTTCCGCGACGCCGCGCAAATGGACGCTTTGCGAACGCGCGTTTTGCCCGATATTATTCAGCGCCGAACCTTCATTCGCACTATGCGGATTTGGAGCGCGGGTTGCGCCACCGGCGACGAGCCGTACACCCTCGCGATGATGTTGCGCGACTTGCTTCCCAACATTGACGAATGGTCAATCACCATTTTGGCGACGGACATCAACACCAACGCGCTCAACAAAGCGCGCATCGGGCTTTACACCGACGCCTCGTTTCGAGAAGAGCGCGCCAAACAAATGCGGGAGCGCTTCTTCGTCAAGAAAGAGACGCGCTACGAGATTGTCCCCGAGATTCGGCGCATGGTCACATTCAGGCAGTTAAATTTCGCGGGCGACGATTTCCCCTCTTACGACACAAACACGATGCTCATGGATTTAATCCTGTGCCGCAACGTGACGATTTATTTCCCCGGCGATTTAACGCGCCGACTGATTGGCAAATTTTATAACGCCCTCGTCGAGGACGGCTGGCTTTTGGTGGGACACTCGGAACATTCGCTCGGCGCGTACAGTCAATTTCAAATTCACAACATGCCCGACGCGATTTTATATCAGCGCGTGATTAATCCCGACAATCGCACGATGGATTGGAAGCAGATGGAAGAAGCGCTGAGTCTTTCCAGAACAGCGCCAAGCGCCGCCGTGAAAAAAAGAACCGATTCGCCGCCCGCTTCTATGCGCCGCGCCGTCAGCCCCACGCCAACAACTCCCGCGGAACCGCCCGCCGACCCGTTGCAAGGCGCGTTGGAATTAATCGAAAACGGCGAGAGCGCCAAAGCGTTGCAACAACTTTTGGCGTTGGAGAAAACAGACCGCGACAACCCCGAACTGTGCAGCCTGATTGGAAAAATTTACGCGGACATGGGCGAATGGAAAAATGCGGAAGAATGGTGTAAGAAAACCATCGCCCGCAGCAAGTTGAATCGCGCGGCGCATTACATTCTCGCGCTGGTCTATCAGCATCAAGGTCAAATTGACGAGGCGATTGCGGAAATGAAAAAGGTCGTCTACATTGACGCGAACTACATTCTTGGGCATGTCGCCCTCGCCGATTTGTATCGTCTGCAAAAGCAAATGCCGCAAGCGTTGAAAGCGCTGGATAACGCCCGCAGGTTTTTAAGTCAAGGAGCGCTCGAAGACGTTGTGCCTGATTCGGGCGGCATTACCAAGCGCGTCTTGCTTGACCTGACCACCCACCGCCAGCAACAATGGTCGGAGGAAGTTTTTAAGTGATCAGCGTGGTCTGTGATCAGTAGTCAGTAGTCAGTGATCAGTAATCAGTGGTCAGTGGTCAGTAATCAGTGGAAATGGAAGGTTTAAAATGGCGTCTATAAAAAATAAAACCCCGCAAGAACCGAAGCGCGAGCTGAATTGGCAATTGGTTTATGAGCGCATTGCCGCCTCGAAAATCGCGTTGGAAAATAAAACCAGCGCCGCCTCCGCAGAAGAACGTGAGCGGATTTGGAAGGAACGCGCCGTTCAATTTGCGCATGTTCCCGAAGACGACGCGAGTAGCGACACGATTCACCTCGCCATTATCCGCATGGGACGCGAACTCTGCGCCTTCGACGTCGCTTATCTCGAATCGATTCGCCCCGTAGAGCAAATTACGCGCGTGCCGCGCTCGCCCAATTGGATTGTCGGCGTCTCGAACATTCGCGGGCAGGTTTACTCCGTCACCGACTTGCAAATCTTCTTACATTTGAACAGCGGAAATAAAAGCGCCGAAGAGAATCGCGAAATTTTGCTGGTGAAAACGGAGAGCATTCGCTTGGCGTTGCTGGTGGATCAAGTGCGCTCGGTGGATATGATCGCGGAGCGCGACATAAAACCCGCCGCCGAGACCATTCACGGCGTAGACCCTGCGTATGTGCGCGGCGTGATTGAAGAATATCAAGTCGGCGCCGAAGAGAAAGTCCCCGTTTTAGTTTTAGATTTACACGCGCTCTTATCCGACGAACGGATTTATGTGCGCGAAGAGTTTGCATAAAAACCCCCATCCCCAGCCCTTCCCCCAGAGGGAGAAGGGAGTTAATCCCCTCTCCCTGCGGGAGAGGGCTAGGGTGAGGGAGCGGATGACATTCACAAAAGAGGTTAAATTTATGAAACAAGCCATAGAAATTTCGTTTGACGATATCGGACATATTTTTATCCCCGCGTCCATGCGCGAAAGTTTGCGTTTGTCGTCGGGAATGACGCTTGTCGTCGAAACCGACGAACAAGGCGGGGCGTTGTTGCGCGTCAAACAAGAACCAAGCGCGCTTGTGGAAAAAGACGGAGTCTTAGTCGCCAGAGTGACCGCGATTGGCGCTTTATCCGATGTTACGCGCCACGAGCGCGATCGGCGCGTGTTTGACCTTTTGCAACGAGTCGGTTTATGAAAATTTTATTGGACACATCCGTATTGGTTGCCGCCATTGTCGAGGCGCATCCCGCCCACGAGAAAGGTTTGATTTGGTTCAAACGCGCAACCAGCCAAGCGGACACGGGGTTTGTTTCGGCGCATTCGCTGGCGGAAACATACTCCATTTTAACGACGTTACCCGTTCAACCGCGCATCTCGCCGAGCGAAGCCCGACAACTCATTCAACATAACATTGTCCAAAAATTTGAAGTCGTAACGCTCGCTAGTCAAGATTACGCCGACGTTATAGATATTTTGGCAGAAATCGGCGTCACAGGCGGCGCGACTTATGACGCGCTCATCCTCCGCGCCGCCGCCAACGCGGACGTTGATATGGTGGTAACGCTGAACGAAAAAGATTTTAGAAGAGTCTACCCAGACCTTGCGAATAAAATCGTTGCTCTGTAAAAAAGGTTTTTTGCAATGAGATTGAATTTAGATTTACACGCGCTACTATCCGACGAACGGATTTATGTGCGCGAGGAATTTGCGTAATTTAGGTAATTAGGTAATTAGGTAATTGGTAATTGGGTAATTAGGAATTAACGCCTAATCTAAATAAAAAGGAGAAATATCATGTTAAACAATCTCAAAATCGGCGCCAAAATCATGCTGGGATTTGGAGTCGCATTGCTGACGATTCTAATTCTCAGCGGGGTTTCTTATTACAACTCGACCACTCTATACGAAAATGCGGGTTGGGTGGCGCACACAGATAAAGTCATTGCGGACGTCGAACTGGTGTTATCCACCCTTAAAGACGCCGAAACGGGGCAACGCGGATATCTCATCACAGGCGATGAAAAGTATCTGGATCCCTATAATGCCGCGGTGAAAAATATTGACCCTGTCATTGCCGATTTGAAAACTTTGACGTCCGACAATCCCAATCAACAACGTCGAATTGAGGAATTGAAGCCTCTTATACAAAGCAAATTCGACGAGTTGAAAGAAACGATTGATTTACGCAGGAATCAAGGTTTTGACGCCGCCCTTGCGGTAGTTAAGACAAGCAAGGGTAAAACGGTTATGGACAATATCCGCGTGATAACTACAGACATGGAGTCGGAAGAACAAAGTTTGTTGGTTAAAAGAAACGCGACCGCCGATAGCAGCTACAGTAGCACCATCTACTTTATTATTATAGGAACCATTGTCAGCTTTATCGCGTTGCTGGCAATCGGCTTAGGAATTAGCCGCTCTATTACGAGACCCTTGCAACAAGTCACGCAAGCCGCTCAACAAATTGCCAACACGGATTTACGCGCGATGACTTCGGCGCTGAACGCAATGGCGCAAGGCGATTTATCTCAGGATCTATCTTTCACATCCAACCCGCTGGACGTTAAAACTAACGACGAAAGCGGGCAGATGGCTCAATCGTTCAACGCCATGATCGTCAGTTTGCAAGAAGCCAGCCGCGCTTATGGCGTAACCACTGAAATCTTGCGCGGACTGGTTACAGAAGCGAATATGCTGACAAAAGCGGCAATCGAAGGACGCCTAGTCACACGCGGCGACGCGAATAAATTCAAGGGCGGCTACCGCGAGATTGTTAAAGGCGTCAACGACACGCTGGACGCGGTGATTGCTCCGTTGAACGTAGCGGCGGCGTATGTGGATAGCATGGCAAAGGGCGACATCCCCGCGAAGATTACCGACAACTACAACGGCGACTTCAACGATTTGAAGAACAACCTCAACCGCCTAAGCGATAGCCTCCGCAACATGATTAACAACATCGGCGAAGCGACGAATAACCTCAGTTCCGCCGCCGCCGAAATTCTCGCCGCCACGACGCAACAGGCTTCGGGGTCAAGCGAACAATCCGCCGCGATCACCGAAACGACGACGACGGTGGACGAAGTGAAAGCCATCTCCGAGCAGGTCGTAGACCGCGCGCGCGAAGTGACCGAATCCTCCAAACGCACGGTGGACGTCTCCGTCGCGGGTCAAAAGGCTGTGCAAGAGACGATTGACAGCATGTATCAAATCAAAGAAAAAGTGGAAGGCATCGCCGAGAACATTTTGGCGCTTTCCGAAAAGACGCAACAAATCGGCGAGATTATCTCGACGGTGAACGACATCGCTTCGCAATCGAATATGCTGGCGCTGAACGCATCCATTGAAGCGGCGCGGGCGGGCGAACATGGCAAGGGCTTTGCGGTAGTCGCGGCGGAAGTTCGCAGTCTTGCGGAACAATCTAAAGCGGCGACGGCGCAAGTCGGCGCGATTCTCTCCGAGATTCAAAACGCCACGAACACGACGGTGATGGTCACGGAAGAAGGCACGAAGGGCGTGGATCGCGGCGTGCGTCTCGCGGCGCAGTCGCAAGAATCTATCGAGAAACTTTCCGAGTCCATCCGCGAATCCGCGCAAGCGGCGATGCAAGTTATGGCGGGCGGGCAACAACAAGCGACAGGCATCGAGCAAATCGCGCTGGCGATGAAGAATATTAATCAAGTGACCGTGCAGAGTATGGCAAGCACGAAGCAAGCCGAGAAAGCCGCGCAGAATTTGACCGAACTCTCGCGGAAGTTGTCGGAGACGGTGCAGGCTTATCGAGCGAATTAGTAGGCAGTTATCAGTTATCAGTTATCAGTCGTCAGTTATCAGTCGTCAAAACTGAATACTGATTACTGATTACTGAACACTGATTACTGAACACTGATTACTGAACACTGATTACTGAATACCGAACACTGATTACCTAATCAACTAAGTAATGGAGAAAAGAGCATGACCGCAACCGTTCAAATTCGCAGCAAAGGAATTATTACTTTGCCGATTGCCTTGCGCGAAAAATATAAATTAGAAAAGGGCAAGGCGTTATCGGTCATTGACTTGGGCGCGGGAAAAATTTTGCTGACAACAAAGCCCTCGCGGTTAAGTAAAATCACGGCGCGGATTGAAAAACGGTTGAAAGCGGAAAACGTCGCGCTGGACGATATTCTCGAGCAGCTAGACGAAGAGCGAAAAATATATAACCGCGAAAAATATCCCCGCAAGTAACGGAAAGCGCCATGTCGAAATTCAATATCTTTCTTGACAGTAGCGCGCTCATTGCGGGCGTAATTTCTAAAAATGGCGCGGCTTATGTTTTGCTAGAACTCGGCGAGCAGGAAGAAATTCGCTTGACCATTAGCGAAATGGTAATCACAGAATCAGAACGTTCGATTGCCAAGAAATCTCCAAAAAGTTTAAACGACTTGCGCGCCGCGCTTAAATTAGCGAACCTGCAAGTAGTTCAAGACCCGTCCAGCGAAGAAAAAGAAGCGAACCTATATCTGATTAGCGACCCCGACGACGTCCCGATTTTGTTGGCGGCAATGAAAGCCAAAGTGGATTATCTGGCAACCCACAACCGCAAACATTTTCTGGACGACCTCACAGTCGCGGAAAAATCGGGGCTGAAGATTGGAACGCCAGGCGACGTCCTTGCGTGGTTGCGCGAGAGATTGTAGAAATGACCGATGAAGCCTCAAAACAAGCGTTCCGCGAAAAAATTATAGATTGTTTTCGCACCGAACTCGCCGACCACATACGGACTCTGGACAAAGGTTTGGACGCCATTGAAACGGGAGTCGTCAAAAGCGAGGAACGCGCCGCAACTTTAAAAACAATGCATCGCGCGGCGCATACGCTCAAAGGCGCGGCGCGCGCGGTCGGCGTCACCATCGTTGAACAAATGGCGCGCGCGTTAGAAAGCGCGCTCGACGCCCTGCAAAAAGGAACGCTGTTGCCCTCGCGAGAACTCTTTTACGCCTGCCATCAAATACTTGAAGCGATTCAGGTCGTCCAAATTACTTATGAAAATAACGAAGTTACCCCGCCCTATCAAGCCACCATGGCTTTGATGGAACTCGAAGAACTCTGGAATCCAGAGATCGCCTTAAAAGGAATTCGCCATGACCTCGCTTAGTTCAAAAATCCGAGAACAAATTATCAGCAGTTTTCGCGCCGAACTCGCGGAGCATTTGCAGACCCTGAACACTGGGTTGCTTGCCATCGAGCAGGGCGCGGCGCAAGGCGACGAGCGCGTGGAAACGTTACGCGCCATTTTCCGCGCCGCGCACAGTATGAAAGGCGCCGCGCGCGCGGTCGGCATTACCATCGTCGAACAAATGGCGCACGCGCTGGAAAGCGTGTTGGACGCCCTGCAAAAAGATACGCTCCAACCCTCGCAGGAACTTTTCAACGCGGCGTATCAAACGCTGGACGCGATTCAACTCGTTCAAGAAGCCTACGAAAAAGGCGAAACGACTCCGCCCGTCCAAGCGATGCAAGCCATCATCGCGTTGCAGGGATTGTTGACTGCCCCTCACCCTAGCCCTCTCCCAGCGGGAGAGGGGATTAAACCCCATTCCCCCTTCGGGGGAAGGGCTGGGGATGAGGGCGAGAAAAACGGCAAGCGCCAAAAGAAAATTGACCCGCAAGCGCAAGCCGACGAGCGCATGAAAAAAACTTTTGAGCAAGTCTTGGAATCAAAACAAAACGTAGAAACCGCCGCCGCGTCTGCGCAAATGGTCGCGCCTGACTTACAAGAAAAATCGGCGGCGCAACAAGAGGAAGAGCGCCGAGCCATCCCGGACCGTCGCGCCGCGGCAACCGACGCCGAGACCGTGCGCGTCAAAGTCAGTCGCTTGGATTTGCTGATGGATTACCTCAACGAATTGCTCATCATCAAAATCCGTTCGCAACAACGGCTGGAGCAAGTCAAGGGCATTAAGGAAAAAGTCGGCGTGTTGGAAAAAGAATGGCAGACGGCGCGCGGCGCGTACGCCCATCGGGCGCACATCCAAACCAACGACGCCGCGAAACTTACCAAAGACGAACGAAAAATTTTGCACTACGTCGGCGTCGCGCAGGAACAAGCGCACACTTCCAACCACGATATAAACATCATCGAACGCGAACTCGCCAACGACGTCGCGCAAATGTCCCTCGCCATTGACGAAATTGAATTGGAAGTCAAAAGTCTACGCATGTTGCCGCTTGGCGCCATCACCGCGCCCTTCGCGCGCATGGTGCGCGACCTCGCGCAGGAACACGCCAAAGAGGTCATCCTCCAAATCACGGGCGCGGACGTCGAACTGGATAAGCGCATCCTCGAACAAATCAAAGACCCGCTGATTCACCTGCTCCGCAACGCGGTGGATCACGGCATTGAAGCGCCGACGCGCCGCATCGCGCTGGGCAAACCCTCCGCGGGGCGCATCATCCTTTCGGCGGAACAAGTCGGCCGGGACGTGGTCATCAAAGTGACGGACGACGGCTCGGGGCTGGATCTGGACGAACTGCGTCGCGCCGTTTCCAAACTCGGCGTTGATCCAACAACCCTCAGCGAAGCCGCCCTCCAAAGGTACATCTTTGAAGCGGGCATATCCACCAGCGCGACGGTCACGGATATTTCCGGGCGCGGCGTTGGCTTGGATATTGTCAACAAAAATATGGAAGATTTAGGCGGCAGTTGCGACGTCGCTTCGATCCAAGGCAAAGGCTCCACCTTCTCGCTAACCATCCCGGTGCGCGTCACCGGTTCGCGCGGATTGATGATCAAAACTTCGGGACAATCCTTCGCCATCCCGATCAACTCCATAGATTACATTCTTTCCATTCAACAGAAAAGCGTCACCTTGCTGGAAGGGCATGACGTGATTTACCAAAACGACCAACCCATCGCCCTGCTCTGGCTCTGCGACGCGCTGGACCTGCCGCGCACGGCGTCCCTGACGGGAAATATGGAACTGCCCGTCGTCATCCTCAAAAGCGGCGAGCATCGCATCGCCTTCATCGTGGATGAGCTCGCGGGCGAACAGGAAATCGTCGTCAAAGGTTTGGGCGATCAACTTGCGCGCATCGCGGGCTTGGCGGGCGCGACCATTCTCGGCACGGGCGAGGTAGTCTTAATCCTCAACGCCAAAGATTTAATTGCAATGGCAATGCGCGGAGGGTATACTACCGCCATGAAAGCGCCCGTCACCGCGGAAGCTGGCGCGAAAACGACCATCCGCCAATTACGGCGCGTCCTCATCGTGGACGACTCCATCACGACGCGCACGCTGGAAAAGAACATCCTCGAAGCGGCGGGTTATTTGGTGGAGCTCGCCACCGACGGACAGGAAGCCTTGAACCTGCTTAGCGCTGGAAGCGCGCCCGACGTCATCATCTCGGACGTCCAAATGCCGCGCATTGACGGACTCGAACTGACGCGCCGCCTCAAAAATAATCCGCAGACCGCGCAACTTCCAATCATCCTCGTCTCGTCCATGGACTCCATGCAAGATAAACAATCGGGCATGGACGCTGGCGCCGACGCCTACATCGGCAAAGGCGGCTTTGACCAAAGCAACTTGCTGGAAACGATTGAGATGATTGTGGAAAAGGTTTAAAGGTTGCAAGTTGAAAGTCACAGGTTGCATTCCAACCTTAAACCTTAAACCTTCCAACTTTCAACCTAAAGGAAACTTATGACCGTAAACAAAGAAATCCGCATCGTTGTGGTAGACGATTCGCAAACCGCGCGCGAGTTATTGGTGGCGTTGTACGAATCCGCCGGCTTCCGCGTGGTCGGCGTCGGCAAAAACGGCGAAGACGCGTTGCAACTCGTCGTCAAGCACAAACCGAACATCGTCAGCATGGACGTCGTCATGCCCAAAATGGACGGCTTGGAAGCGACGCGCGCCATCATGCGCGAACATCCCACGCCCATCGTCATCGTCACCGCCAGCCTCATGCGCGCCGATACAGACTTGGCGTTTGAAGCGCTCAAAGCGGGCGCGCTGACCGCTGTGCAAAAGCCCGGCATCGAAGACCCCGAAACCTGCGATAAATTAATCGAGACGATGCGGCTCATGGCGTCCGTGTCCGTCATTCGGCGTTGGTCGGAGAACAAACCGCGTGAAACCAGACAAGACGGGCTCTCGGTTCTCCCTGAAGGGAAAGGCGTTCGCTTGATTGGCATTGCCTCGTCAACGGGCGGACCTGGGGTTCTCGCTCAAATCCTCAAACCCTTGCCGCGCCATTTTCCCATTCCCATTATTATCGTCCAGCATGTCACCAACGGCTTCGCTTTGGGCTTGGCGGAATGGTTGCACGAGCAAATGAATTTAGACGTCATGCTGGCGGGGCATGGCGACATTCCTAAAGCGGGTTTGGTCTTGCTCCCGCCCGACGATTATCATTTACAGGTGAGCAAAAGCGGCTCAATTGAATTAAGCAAAGCGCCGCCCTACAAAGGCTTGCGTCCCTCCGCCAATTATCTCTTCAACTCAATGGCGCGTTTTTACGGCGCCAGCGGCATGGGAATCATTTTGACGGGCATGGGCGACGACGGCGCGGAAGGCATGGAAGCCATGCGCAAAACGGGCGCATTGACCTTTGCCCAAGACGAAGAAAGCTGCGTGGTCTACGGAATGCCGCTGGAAGCCGTTAAACGCAAAGCAATTAAACAATCCTTGACCCCCGACCAAATCAGCCAATACTTGATGGGCATGGCGGCGCAAAGAGAAACAACGACCTAAAACTTTCCCTCATCCCCAACCCTTTCCCCGCAGGGGAAGGGAGTCCCCCTCTCCCGTAGGGAGAGGGCGCGTAAGATGAATTGACAAGAAAGCGAGGCTCAAATGTCACACAAAGCAAAAACGGCGCTAATTGTAGAAGACAGCCCCACGCAAGCCATGCATCTGGAACACCTGCTTTCTATAAGCGGTCTCACCACAGTATGGGCGCGCGACGGCGAAGCGGGTTTGCATTACGCGCAAACAATTTTGCCGAACATCATTATCATGGATATTGATCTGCCCGGCATGAACGGTTTGCAACTGGCGAGGTATTTAAAAGAGAACAAGTACACGCATTCCATTCCCATTATTTTATTGACGCGCCTCGACTATCGAAACGCCGCAAAATTTGGGATCATGGCGGACGCCATTAAATTCATCCCCAAGGGTGAATTCGCCGACGAACAGTTGTTGGAAACGTTAAAGCAAAACGGCTTGATTGAAGCGCAACCGACGCCGTAATTTCATCTGTCATTCTGAGCGAAGCGAAGAATCTCTACGCTTATCTTCGAGACCCTTCGCTAGCGCTCAGGGCGACATGAAAAAAGCGAAATTGAGCGAAAGTCCTGAAAGGTTTTCTGGCGCAGCTCCTTATGGGTAGCGCGCTTTGTGGGCTTCGCGGTTCAAATGTACAGCCGTGAATGCAAAAAATATTTTTAACAGGCGATGAAATATGTCACCCCCAAAAAACAACGCCAAAACAGCTCTGATTGTAGAAGACAGTCCCACGCAAGCCATGCGCTTGGAAGGTTTGCTCGCCGAAAATGGGATGAACGTCGTCTGGGCGCGCAACGGCGAAGAGGGGTTGCATCTCGCGCAAACGCGCATGCCCGACATTATCATCTTGGACGTCGAACTGCCGGGCATGAACGGCATGCAACTCGCAAAATATCTCAAAGACAACAAGTACACGCATTCCATTCCCATTGTTTTGCTCACGATATTAGACTATCGCGAGACCGCGAAATACGGCGTCAAAGCGGAAGCGATCAATTTCATTCCCAAAGACGCCTTCGCCGACTCAGTTTTACTGGAAACGCTCAGGCAAAGGGGATTGATTGACAAAGCGGAAGTGGAATAGAAATATTTCGCCCGCGCCGTCAAAGCGGCGCAAAAACATCCTCGCAAAAGACTTGCGGGGATGTTTTGATTCAAACCCTGAGCGACGCGCCGGACATGCGTTTTGCCAATGGGGGAAAACCCCTATTTGCTTTTTCGCTTTTGTAAATGTTTAGCAAGCGGAATTTATATAATGAATTTAAACAAGTCTGTATAATGTAATTAGGTTCGCAAAAAGTATTTTTAGGAAGCGAGGCTCAAATGTTAAAAGAAAATAGCGCCAAAACAGCTCTGGTTGTAGAAGACAGCCCCACCCAAGCCATGCGTTTGAAACACGTCCTTTCCGAACACGGGCTTACAACGATTTGGGCGCGCGACGGCGAAGAAGGTTTGCATTGCGCTCAATTGCTCATGCCCGACATCATTATTCTGGATATTGACTTGCCTGGCATGAACGGTCTGCAAGTGTGCAAACATTTAAAAGACGACCGGCGCACTCGTTCCATTTCCGTTATTTTGCTCACAAAATTCGACGATCGCGAAATTGTCAGAAGCGGTTTGCAAGCGGGAGCCATTGAATACATCCCCAAAGACGAATCCTCCGACGAAGCGTTGTTGGAAACGTTAATGCGCAAGGGTTTGATTGAGGCGGCGATGGCGTAAAAACAAAAGCGCGCGTCTCTACCGTTGGGACTTGTCCGAACGCTTAGTCGCGACTAAGCGTTCGGACGTGTTTTTTCCTTCATCCCTCGCGCGCAGCGTTCGCGGCGGCATTCTCATCTTGCGAATTTGAACAAGGTTATAATCGGGCAATGCCTACTCCCTTTGAAACCTATATCTCCAAAATTGAAACCGACTTGCGCGGCGGGAAAGCCACCGAGCATACTTATCGCGGGACGTTGGAAATTTTTATGGAGGCGCAAGAGCGCGGGATTGACGCCAGCAACGACCCGAAGCATATCGCTTGCGGCGCGCCTGATTTTATCGTCGAGCGGCGCAAAGTTCCGCTAGGGTATGTGGAGACGAAAGACGTCGGCGTGGATTTGGATAAAATCGAAAAGACCGACCAGTTGAAGCGTTATTTCAAAGCGTTGAATAATCTTATTCTCACGGATTATTTGGAATTTCGCTGGTATGTGAACGGGGAGAAGAAGAGGGGCTTGCGGGTTGCGACGGTTGGGGCGGATGGGCGGGTGCGCGTCGAGCCTGACGCTGAAAAAAATCTCACGCATTTTTTCAAAGACTTTTATGCGACGGAAACGCCGACAGTGGATTCGCCGAAGGAGTTGGCGAATCGTTTGGCGGCGGTGACGCATTTTATCCGCGACCGAATTTTCGAGGTGTTGACTTCGGGCGAGCCTTCGATACAAAAATCTTTTTCACAACGCTACGAAGCCTTCAAAGATTTGCTCTTGCCCGCGTTGAAGGAAGAAGAGTTCGCGGATTTGTACGCTCAAACCATGACCTACGGTTTGTTCGCCGCGAAACTTTCCTCCACCCCCCTTGCGTCCCCCCAAAATGGGGGGAAAGAGCCTGAGTTCACCATCACGAGCGCGTATCAGTTTTTATTCGGCAATAAATTTTTGCGGCGTTTGTTTTCGGACGTGAGCGAAGAGTTGGATGAAATTGAAATCATCCGCCCGTATTTGCTGGATATTGTCTCGTTGCTCAACCGCGCCAACTTTGCCAACATCCTCGCGGATTTTGGCAAGCGGACGCACACCGAAGACCCCGTCGTTCATTTTTACGAAACCTTCCTCGCCGCGTATGACCCGAAGTTGCGCGAGAGTCGCGGAGTGTATTACACGCCCGAACCCGTCGTGCAGTTTATCGTCAATTCGGCGGACGCGATTCTTAAATCCAAATTTGGACGCGCTTGGGGACTCGCCGATTCGTCCGTTAAAGTTTTAGATCCCGCCACAGGCACGGGGACGTTTCTCTATTACGTCATCCAAAAAATAAACGAAGAAGTTGTGACCAATCGCAAGCAGGCGGGGGCGTGGAAAGAGAAAAGCAAAGATTTGCTCCAGCGCGTTTTTGGATTTGAGTTGTTGATTGCGCCTTACGTCGTCGCGCATTTGAAACTGGGCTTGTTGCTCAAAACGCTGGATGCGCCGCTGGTTGGCAACGACGAGCGCTTGCACGTTTACCTGACCAACACGCTGGAAGAAAGCGCCACGCGCTCCGAGCAGTTGACGGGCTTGGGACATTACATCGCCGAAGAAGCCAGCGACGCGGCGTTGGTAAAAAAACAGCAGGATATTATGGTGGTGCTGGGCAACCCGCCGTATTCTGTTACTTCTGCAAACACGGGTAAATGGATTATAGATTTAGTGCGCGATGGTTATTATCCGCGTGATGAAATCAAAGAGCAAAATCCAAAGATGTTGCTTGACGATTACGTCAAGTTTATTCGCTTTGGCGAGTGGCGGATTAATCAAACAGGCTACGGCGTTTTGGCGTTTATCACCAATCACGGCTATTTGGACAACCCCACCTTTCGTGGAATGCGCCAGCATTTGATGACAACCTTCGACGAGATTTACGTTTTAGATTTGCACGGCAACAGCAAGAAAAAAGAAAAAACGCCCGACGGCGGCAAGGATGAAAACGTATTTGATATTCAGCAGGGCGTGGCGATACTTTTGGCGGTGAAACATGCCAAGCAAAAGACCTCCGTGAACAAGACCTCCGAGTTCTTGAAGAACTCGGAGGTCTGCGCCGTCTGGCACGCGCATTTATGGGGCAAACGCGCCGAAAAATATGCAACCCTACGCGACAGCGACTTGAACGATATTGAATGGGCGGCGTTGAATCCCGATAAGCCGTTTTATCTTTTCACGCCGCAAAATATTGACGTGCGCGATGAATACAATCAAGGTTTGAAAATCACTGATATTTTTCCTGTAAATTCAACAGGAATGAAAACGCATCGGGATCATTTTGTTATTGATTTTGAAAAACAACCATTAGAACAACGTATTTCAGAATTTAGAAATTTAAATATTTCTGACGATGAAATTCGTAAAAAACATGAATTGCCAGATACTCGTGACTGGAAAATGAGCGAACGCAGAAAGTCTTTTAGCCAATCAAAGAATTGGCAACAAAAGTTCTCAAAATGCTTATATCGTCCTTTTGATTTCAGACACATTTATTATCATACAGACGTAATTGAACTTGCTCGTCCAAAAGTTATGTCAAATATGCTGGCTGGAGAAAATATTGGTCTCGTTGCCACAAGACAAGTTACGAGTTTAGAGTTTGGTCATATTCTTTGCTCAAATTTTCCAATTGAAATGAAAACTTGTTCGCATGATAGAGGAACGGATTTCTTCCCCCTCTACCTCTACACCACGCCCGAAGAAACGGCAGGCACGCTCTTCGCGCAAAACGAAGTCACGCGCCAAGCCAATCTCGCGCCTGAGTTTATTCAAGCGGTGGAAGAGAAACTCAAGGCAAAGTTTAAGGTTGAAGGTTTAACGTTGAACGTTCAACCTTCAACCTTCACCCCAGAGGATATTTTTCATTACGCCTACGCAATTTTTCATTCGCCAACCTACCGAACCCGCTACGCCGAATTTTTGAAGATAGATTTTCCGCGTTTGCCTATAACGAGCGATAAAAAATTATTCCGCAAACTGGCGGCGCTAGGCGCGGAGTTGGTGGCTTTGCATTTGCTGAAAACTTCCAAAGTGGATGAGTTTGTCACAACGTATCCCGAAGCGGGCGATAACAAAGTTGAGAAAGTCGCGTTTGTAAAAGGAAAAGTTTTTATCAACGCGACTCAATTCTTCGGCAAAGTCCCTGTTGAGGCGTGGGAGTTCAAAGTCGGCGGGTATCAAGTCTGCGAGAAGTGGTTGAAAGACCGCAAGGGTCGCGTGTTGTCGGGCGAGGAGATAACGCATTATCAAAGAATCGTCGTCGCGTTGAAGGAGACAATTCGGCTGATGAAAGCGGTGGACAAGGCGATTGTGAAGTGGCCGCTGGAATAAGAATAGATTGGAGAACAGGATGGATAAATATTTACTTCCCGAAGATGACGGTTTTCCCACAAGAGTTTTTGGAACATGGACAACCGAAAAGTTGGATTATGTTCGTCGCTATATTTACATGTTTGAAAAATCCATGAGGGAAAAGCCATGGCGGCAAAGAAGTTATATTGATTTATATGCAGGCACAGGAAAATATCGCGCCGAAGAAAATGGGGAAGTGCATTTAGGTTCGACTTTACTTGCGCTTGCCACAGAATACCCTTTTACCCACTATTACTTTGCGGAAAGCGATTCGAGTAATTTAAATATCCTGAAACAAAGATGTCAACTTGCGCCGCAGAAGATTCGTTTTTATGAGGGCAACGCCAACCAAAAGGTTAACGAAATTGTGAGAGAAATTATTTCAGTGGATAAACAAAAAATTCCCGACCAGTGGTCTTCGCTCAATTTAGCGTTTCTTGACCCTGACGGTTTGGAATTGGAATGGAACACTGTTGAAACGCTTGCAAGAGTGAACAAGATGGATTTAATAATCTATTATTCTCAATTTGGATTAAATCTTAATTTGAAGAACTGCTACCAAACAAAAAACGAAACAACCATTGACAGGTTTTTCGGAGACGCTGAATGGCGAAAGATTTTTGAAAAGTGGAAACTCAAAGATTCAATTGCGGGAATTCATAGAGATTTGATTGACTATTACAAATCAAAGTTGCACGCTCTTGGATATGTCGACATCGTCGAACCCGAAACTGGCGTTGAACCCCTCATGCGAACTTCAAAGACTAAAGCCCCGCTCTATAGACTTTTGTTTGCAAGTAAAAACAAATTGGGGCATGATTTTTGGAAAACGGTGACGCGCAAAGATGTTTGGGGACAAAGCAGATTATTGTAAGCATAGAACAAACATGCTATTATTGGCTTAGAAATATCGGCACAATTGACTGGAGAGAAAAATGGCGCGCTCAGGAATCGAGTGGACAGAATCCACATGGAATCCATTAACTGGTTGCACAAAAATCAGCCCTGGCTGTAAGCATTGCTACGCGGAACGAATGTCAAAGCGTCTCAAAGCAATGGGACAACCGAATTACGCCAACGGCTTTAAATTAACCAAACACGAACACGCGCTTGAAAAGCCGTTGGAGTGGAAAACCCCGCAAGTAATCTTCGTCAATTCGATGAGCGATTTATTCCATAAAGACGTGCCGTTAAGTTTTATTCAGCGCGTCTTTGACGTGATGAAACGCGCGCATTGGCATCAGTTTCAAGTTTTGACCAAACGCTCTGAACGCTTGGCTGAACTTAGCCCCTATTTGGAATGGACGGATAATATCTGGATGGGAGTCAGCGTTGAAAATAAAGATTACGTTTATCGAATTGACGATTTACGCAAGACTGGCGCAAAGATAAAGTTTTTATCCGTCGAGCCGCTTCTTGGCGCGTTGCCAAAGATGAATCTCAAAAAAATTAATTGGGTGATTGTCGGCGGCGAGTCGGGACCTGGAGCGCGTCCGCTGGAAAGAGAATGGGTGACGGGCATCCGCGACCAATGCCTCAAAGCCAAAACGCCTTTCTTTTTCAAGCAATGGGGCGGCGTACAAAAGAAGAAAGCGGGCAGGTTGCTGGACGGCAGAACATGGGACGATATGCCTGTGAATATCAATCTGGTGAAAGCATAATAAAAATGCGCTCATCATCGCATCGGTTCGGGCGAAGAGATAACGCATTATCAAAGAATCGTCGTCGCGTTGAAGGAGACAATTCGGCTGATGAAAGCGGTGGATAAGGCGATTGTCAAGTGGCCGCTGGAGTGAGCGAAACCATCCACGAATTTTTCACGAATAATCGAATGATGGCGGGCGCTTCGGGTATTCGTGTTTATTCGTGGACGGTTTGCGCTTGACCAGACGATAGTCAAATGGCGCGTGAAGCGAGCCAGCATAAAAAAGCAGGGACATGGACAAACTGACCGTCATCCAAAAAACAGCCGAATATATCAAACGCGAATTTCAAAACGATTCGTCGGGGCATGATTGGGGGCACATCCAGCGCGTGTGGAAAACCGCGCTGACGCTTTGTCGGCATGAAAAAGCGGACGCCTTTATCGTTGAACTCGCGGCTTTGCTTCACGATCTTGACGATTGGAAATTCAACGAGGACGAAGACGAAACTCCGCGCAAGGCGCAAGCGTGGCTGGAAGCCTGCGGCGTGGACGCGCAAACCGTCGAGCGCGTCTGCGCAATCATCTTGCGCGTTTCCTTCAAAGGCGCGGGCGTGGAAAATAAAATGAATTCACTGGAAGGCTTCATCGTGCAGGACGCGGATAGACTCGACGCCATCGGCGCCGTCGGCGTCGCGCGCGCTTTCGCCTATGGCGGTTACAAAAACCGAATGATGTACGACCCCGCCGCCCCGCCAAATCAACACGCGACTTTTGAAGAATACAAAAACAGCCAGAGCGCCACCGTCAATCACTTTTACGAGAAGTTGCTTTTGCTCAAAGATAGGATGAACACCCCCGCCGCCAAACGCATCGCGGAACAACGGCACGAGGTCATGCTCCGTTTTCTCGATCAATTCATGGCTGAATGGGAAGGCAAGGCGTAAGTTGAAACGCCTGTCCCCGAATGGATTTTGTTGGATAATTGTTGAGAGGGGCTTATAATTCAAACGTTCGCTACTTGAGGTCATTTTGCAATCGTCTATTTCTCAAAATATAAATAACGTCAAAACGTCCGAGCGTTTAAACGCGCTGATTTTCGGCGCAGGCGCAATCGGGACGTACTTCGGCGGTTCGCTGATTCTGGCGGGGCATAACGTAGTCTTTGTGGAAAACCCCAAGATGGTCGGCGAACTGCGCGAGCGCGGTTTGCGTTTGGATTTAACGCTCGATGAAAGAAGAAAGACGAAAGATGCGTCTCTGATTGAGGCGCGTTCTTTTGTAGTCACGCCTTCGCTCGAAGAGGCGTTAAATTTTGGACCATTCGACGTCGCCCTCTTTGCTTTGAAGTCCTTTGATACCGCCGCCGCGCTGGAAGGCATGAAACCCTTTGCGGATAAACTGCCGCCTATCCTCTGCCTTTCCAACGGCGTGGAAAACGAGCAAGCCATTGCGCGCGCGCTGGGGTTGGACAAAGTCATTTACGGAACCGTGACCTCCGCCATTGGGCGGCGCGGCGCGGGCGATATTGTCTTGGAGAAATTGCGCGGCGTCGGCGTCGCGGCGGGACATGCGCTCTCGGAAAAACTCGTCGCCGCGTTGGACGGCGCATATCTCAAATGTCGTTTATACCCCGACCCGCACAGCATGAAATGGTCGAAGATGTTGACAAACCTCCTCGCCAACCCCACTTCCGCAATTCTCAATATGACCGCCGCCGAAGTCTTTGCGGATAAAAAATTATACAAACTCGAAATAGACATGCTGAAAGAATGCCTCGCGGTAATGAAGACGCAAAACCATGCAGTCGTTGATTTGCCGGGCACGCCCGTTAAAGCGTTAGCCTTCGCGACCAAACTACCCCTTTGGCTTTCTAAACCCTTCCTCTCCCGCGCAGCTGGGAGCGGACGCGGCGCAAAAATGCCGTCCTTTCACATTGACCTGTACTCGGGGCGCGGTCTCAGCGAAGTTGAGTATTTGCACGGCGCAATTGTCCGCGAAGGTAAAAAGCATAAAATCCCAACGCCTGTCAATGAATTGCTTACCCAAACCTTGCTGGCATTGACCAACAAAGAAATCCCTTTGGATGAGTACGACCATCAACCTGAAAAATTGTTAAGCGACCTCGCCAGGAGAAATTCAACATGACGCTCTTGCCAACTCCAATTAAACTTCCCATTCAAGATTGGGAGCGTATTCTGCAACTTGGCGCGGATCGTCGCGCCCATGAACTGCAAGACGAACTTGACCGCGTCAAGCAAGCCGTCGCCAAGTTTGAAACGCGTTTCGGAATGTCTCTGGCTAACCTTGAAAAAGCGGGCTTGCCAGCAAGCGCCAACTTTGAAACGCATGAAGCCTATATCGAATGGCAGAGTTGGGAAATACGCCGCGCAGATTTGCAAAAACGGTTAGACGCGCTTCATTCTGTGGAGATACATAATGCCAGTTAATGCGCTGGAGCGAATTGCGGTTTTACAAAATTTGGCGAGCGAAATTATCGCCGAAATTGAATTGCTTGCCGCGCCCAATCCAAACTTAATTCGCTTGCGGGCTAACCTCGTCAATAGCGACAAATTACACGTTAGCGAAGCATGGGACGAAGAATCTCTCATTCGCTATGCCTATTACTGGCTTAAGCAAAACGACGAACTCCGCATCGGTTGGGATAACGCCCCGCATCATCCCGAAGTTTCCACGCATCCGCGTCATAAACACGTCGAAACGCAAGAAAATATCCAACCTTCTGATGAAACCAACTTAGAAGACGTATTAAGATTAATCAAAAAGCGGCTGGAGGCAGAGAAGCATAGCGAGTGAAAATTCTACTCTCTACTTTTTATGCTCTATCTTCTTATGACCGTTAAACTCATAAAACAAAACAAAGAAATTGAGCTGCATCTTTCAGATCAGCGCACGCTTTTAGGTCCGCGCGGCGCGCAAGTCGGGGAGTTTTTGCAACCCGTGAAAGACGATTTTAGCGCGCCCATCGTCGCCGCGATTATCAACAACGAGCTGCATGAGTTGACCTATCCCGTCGAGTTTGAATCGTATTGTACGCCCGTCACAATGGAGACCTCCGACGGCGCGCGCATTTATCGGCGCTCGCTAGTCTTCCTGCTTGAAATGGCTTTCGCCGACCTCTTCCCCAAAGCCAAACTCACCATTGACCATTCGGTTTCATCGGGCGGATTTTATTGTCAAGTCATGGAACGCAACTCGCTAACGCCAGACGAACTCAATGCGCTCAAAGCCTACATGAAAAAACTGGCGCTTGAAGATAACGCGTTTGAGCGTAAAGAAGTTCCGCTTCAAGAAGCCGTTCAATATTTCAAAAAACTTGGTTACGACGATAAAGTCCGTTTGTTTTCGCATCGTCAAAAAGATTACCTCACGCTCTATAGCTTCGGCGAGCGTATGGATTATTTGCATGGCTATATGGTTCCCTCCGCCGGTTATTTGCGCTGGTTTGACCTCAAACCGATTGACGGCGGATTCACGCTTCAATTCCCGCATCGTCATGCGCCCACGCAACTTGAGCCAATGGGCGAGTATCCCAAATTATTAAGCGCCTTTCGCCAATATGGCGATTGGCTCACGCGCCTCGATATTGACAACGTCGGCGCGCTCAACGACGCCATCGAAGCCGGACGCGCCGACGAAATTGTTTTGGTCTCCGAAGCGTTGCACGAGCAAAACTTCGCGGACGTCGCGCAACAAATCGCGCAAAATAACGCGCGCATCATCCTCATTGCGGGCCCTTCGTCTTCGGGAAAAACAACCTCGTCGCGGCGGCTGGCGGTGCAATTACTCGCGCGCGGCGTCTCTCCGTTTCCGCTCGAACTGGATAATTATTTTGTCAGTCGCAATCGTACGCCTCTCGACGCAGACGGCAAATTCGATTTTGAAGCTCTTGAAGCGTTGGACGTCGCCCGCCTTGCGCAGGATATTGAAAAACTTCTCGACGGAGAAGAAGTTCAATTGCCGCGCTACAACTTCAAGTCTGGGATGAGCGAAGCGGGCGACGTCATTCAATTAAAACACGGGCAACCTTTAATTTTGGAAGGCATTCACGGGATGAACCCCCGTCTCATTCCTGACCGTTGGGCTGGCGCCGCGTTTCGAGTGTATGTTTCCGCTTTGACGCAACTCAACCTAGATCGTCATAACCGCGTCTCGACTACCGATACGCGCCTTATCCGACGCATCGTGCGCGACGCGCGCGAACGCGGATATTCCGCCACGCAAACCATCGCGCGCTGGGAGTCTGTTCGACGCGGCGAAAAGAAGCACATCTTTCCCTATCAAGAAAACGCGAACGTCATGTTTAACTCCGCGCTGGTATACGAGCTTTCCGCGCTGAAGCCGTTTGCCGAACCCCTGTTGCTTCAAGTGCAATACCGCGCCCCCGAATTCATCGAAGCCCGCCGATTGCTCGCCTTCCTTGAATGGTTCCTGCCGTTGGACGCCAGCGTTATTCCATCCAATTCCATTGTCCGCGAATTTTTAGGCGGCTCGAGTTTGAAGGATTTTAAGATTTGGAAGCGCTAAAAAATCCAACGTTGGGCGACGTTGGATTTTTGATTGAGCCTCACCTTACGCGCCCTCACCCTTCCCCTGCGGGGGAAGGGTGAGGGCGCGTAAGACAAGTATCTAATTCGGATTGAGGTCAATCGCTTTGATGGCGTCCATGCCATAGTAGCTGCCGGCGCAACTGCGCCCCCATTTATTCATGTCTTGCGAACGCATAATGTCTTTTGTGCCGATTTCGCGCGTGTCAATCACGACAACTTCCATGCGCTTCACGCCTTGCGCCTCCGCCGCGCGCATGATTTTGTCGCGCTCATCCCAAATTCGCGCGCGCTCGACAAAACCGGGATAATCTCGAAGCGTAATATTAATCGCGCGCGCGGTGTATCCGTATCCAAGCAGAAGCAAAAGCATGGGAATGAGAATCGTTTTTCCCGCCGCAGAGCGAGAGAGGAGCGCGCCAAGTATCCATAAAATGAACGCCATGCCCACAACCATCGTGAAGCGCGCGAGCGATTGTCCGCGCGGGTCGGGCGGCGCGCTGTAAAGGTAGGTGGTCGGCGCTTGGATGGCGACAATCAACAAAAACGCGACAACCGCCGCGATTGCGATTAATCGCGCCGCTTGTTTTAGATCCAATTTGATTTTATTTTTCTCGTCCGCGTAAGCCAAAACGGGCAAAGCGCTGAAAACGGCAAACAAAATCAAATGCGGAAGAGGCAGGTCGCTGATGGAGTGGGCGATAAAAAACAGCGCGGAGTAAACGGAACGATAAGGCACAAGCCAGGGGTCGTTGGGAGCGTCTTGCATCGAGTTGTAACGCGGGGTATTGGACGGCGCGACCACCAAGACAATGAACGAGACGAGCAATCCCATCCATGCGGCTTGAATTGTTGAAAAAGACCTAACCGCCCATTCTTTCTTGGCGCGTTTGAAGAACCATGTCACCGCAAACAGAAGCGTCATGCCGCCGAACAAAAAAGCGCAACCGATTTCAGAGAAGCCGCCGCCAATCAACCCGACGAGCGCGGTTAAATAAATTATCGTTTTAGACGATTCGGGTTTGAGCGCTTGCTCCGTAATCAACCCAAGCAAAATTAGACCAAAGATAATCGCATAGCTGTAAGGGATAATTCCCGAACGCCAATAGAGAATTTGAAATCGGTCAGGTGAAATGTAGAGGTTGTAGTAAAGGATGAAACCCGTCAGCGCCGCCAAAATATTTTTAGAGACGCCGCCGTTTAATTTGGCGAGGTTGGAGACGACCCAGAAAATAGCCGCCGCCCAAATCACAATGGTAAGCGCCGTGAATATTTGCGTCCCAAACACGCCGGGCAGATAAACCAGTCCCGAAAGCGCGGTCATCGAATAGCGATCAAGGGGCCAGCCGCGCACGGCTTCTTTGCCTGTCGCAAAATAAAGTCCAATCGTTTTGAGAACCCCCAAATCTTTGAAGTCGCGGTTGTAGCACCAATCGTCCGACCAATCGCGATTATAAAATCCTTGATACGCCCAATACGCCAACCCCGCGGCGACCAAAACGACGCCGAAATTGACCAGATAGTTTTCTAATTTTTTCATGCCATGCCTTGTGCGTGAATTTTTGAGCAGACGCAATTTTACCATTTGCGAACTTGCGCTTATCGTTCTGAGCGAAGCTAAATCAAAACGCTTTTCCCCATTCTTGCGGATTCAAGCAAGGCGAGAATCGTCTGGATATTTCCGCGACTATCCTCCAGCGACACGCGCGGCGCTTTGCCGAGCAAAATCGCGGCGTGCATGTCTTCCACTTCGCCGCGATACAACTCGCCGCCTTTAATTTTTATCGTCTCTTCTTTGTCGCCGCGTTTCAAAAAAATCTCGCTCGCGCTTCGGGGTCTGAACGGGCTGGGGATTCTCAACACGCCCTCCGCGCCGACGATTTCCATGAACGCCCGCAGCGGGGATTTGAATCCCGAATCAAACTGCGCGTGGATTCCATCCTTGAAGCGCATCTGCCCGACGAAAGACTCGTCCCATCCGCCTTGACCTTCGGTTTGCCAGCCAAAAACCTCAAGCGGATTCGCCCCGACAATCATCCGCGCGTACGAGATGGGATAACAGCCGACGTCCCAAATACTGCCGCCGCCAAATTCTTTGACAAAACGGAAGTTGCCTTCGCGATTCAACGTAAACGAGAACGCGCCTTTGATGAGTTGCAACTTCCCCAACGCGCCGCTGGCGACAATCTCTTGAACTTTCAACGTCTGCGGATGATGACGATACATGAAGGCTTCCGCCAAAACTTTGCCCGTTTCTTTGGCGGCGGCGCTCATCGCGTCCACTTCGTCGAGAGTCAAGGCAAACGGTTTTTCGCACAAGACATGCTTGCCCACCCGCAATGCTTTGATAGTCCATTCGGCGTGAAGATGATTCGGCAATGGATTAAAGATGACGTCAATTTCGGGGTCGTTGATGAGCGCGTCGTAACTCCCGTGCGCGCGCGGAATTTTCCACTCGCGGACATATTCGTCGGCGGCGGATTGAGTCCGCGAGGCGACGGCGAATACTTTGGCGCGAGATGAAGCGCGGAGAGGTTTAATCAAGGAGCGATTAATCAACGCGGTGGAGAGCAATCCCCAGTTTAATATTTTGTCGGTCATTTTTCCTCCGTATTTAATTTAAATAGTTCACCTTACGCGCCCTCACCCTAACCCTCTCCCGTAGGGAGAGGAGACTCCCCCTTCCCCTTCGGGGGAAGGGCTGGGGATGAGGGAGAATTCTGCGTAAGGTAAGTAAATAAGCCTTATCCGAAACGCAAGTTGTAATTGACAGACCAGCCCATCTAATCACAAAACCGCAAACCGATAAAGTTGCAAATTGCGCTCCGCATAATAGCGCTATTATGCGTATTGCATATTATAAATTTACTCGCAAAAAAATAAGGAGACTACCATGAAGAAAATTTCCGTTTATAAAGTTATTATGATGTTGCTGTCCGTCGTATTATTGGCGACCTCAATTGCGGCGGCTCCCGCGCCCCAACAACCCAATGTGACATTTACCCTCGTCCAAGGATTGCCTGCCACAATGCAAGTTGGCGAATCTTACACTGTCATCGTAAAAGTTGAGAGCGACGTTTCCTTTGCCACTGGCGTCGCTTTGCCCGACGCTTTCTTCCCAGGTCGTTATGTAGTTGCCGCAAAAGGCGACCATAGCGGCGCGGGAACAACCGCCATATTAAGCGTAACCTTCACCGCGAAAGCGTCCACAGCGCAATTGCCGCCTTATCAACAAACGCCCGGCGGAGTTGCGCCAGTCGCTGTAGTTGCAGGGGCGCATTTCCAAGGCGGATACGCGGTTACTCAACGCTTTGATTTTCTCGTTGCCGTTCCGTAAAACATAAAAATAGAATCTGGTTGACGCCTTACGCTTTGTTTTGGAGCGCGGATATTTTTTGACGAAGCGCTCGAAAAAACAGCCCAAATAATCCCCCCATTCCGTTTCGACTTTTTTCATTGCGCAAAGCGACGCCCTGCTCGAAAAGCAGGGCGTCGCTTGTTGGCGATAGCGACCCAATTCAAAACTGGATTGAAATCGCCGATTGCCTTTGGCTTTTGGACGCTGAGTTTTGAGCGGACAAGTCGCGCAATAATCGCATTCATAAGACGCGAAAAGATCTAGCGACGGTTTGCGGGCGCGCTTTGGGAATGCAAAGATTTGCAAACGGCGTTGGGGCGAAGATCGCGTTGAACATCAAGAGCATTCCTTTCCTTGAAATTTGTTCCGCTAATTAATCGACGTCGGCGTAACAGTTGGAAGCTCTGTGCCGGGTCCTGGCGTGACAGGCGTACTGGTAGGATGACGCGTAGCGGTGGCGGTGACAATGTTGACGGGAATAATCAGCACCTGCCCGGCAAAAATTTTACTGGGATCGGTAATATTATTCTCTTTAATAATCGCTTCTTCACTACTGTTATATAATGCCGCTATTCCGCCTAGCATATCGCCCTGCTTTACGGTGTAAGAAATCTTAGAGCCGCTTTGTAAATTAACTGGGATAGCGGTCTCGGTCGGCAAGGGCATGCCCGGATACGGCAACGTGATGACCTGACCTGGAAGAATGTTTAGCGTGACTGGGTCTATCCCGATTGGATAGCCAGTGTCGCTGACCCCGCCATACGGATTAAGCGATTGGATGAGCGCGATCCCATTTTTTCCGAGTTTGTATTTTTCAATAATAGAAGTAAGGGTATCGCCGTCTTGCACCGTGTACGTGAAAGGCGCTGAAAAAGTATTCGTCGGCGTGGCTGTAAAAGTTGGCGTAATCGTCGGCGTATTTGTCGGCGTGGACGTATTGGTTGGCGTGAACGTCATGGTTGGGGTGGGGGTATTGGTGGCAAAGAGCGCGTTGAGCGGTTTGCTTGCCGTTAGCCAGACAATTAATATAATCACGCCGCCCAAAATAAGGACGCCCGCGATAATATAAATAATATTCGGGTTGCGGCGTTGCCTGCGCTTGCGATATGAACCGATAGAACTTGACGGTGAAGATGAAATGGGGGGTCTGTTATTCATGGGTCGTTTCCTTTTTATAAAGCCTTTTGCAGAGCGTGGTTTTTATTTTCGCAATGCAAAATAATTCTACCTGAAAATTGACCGTTGCGCATGATGGAAGTTGATGAAAAAGGGAAAGAAGGTTCTCTCGCATTTTTAGATTTGCCAAAAGCGGCTAAACAAAAAACTTAAACCACTGAGACGCAGAAACGCTGAGTTTTTAAAATCTCCGCGTCCCCGCGCATTCGCGGATAATTTTCTTTCTTCTTTCGCCTTTCATTCCTCACTTCACATGCGCCTTCAAATACTTCCCCGTAAACGATTCCTTCAACTTCATAATCGCTTCTGGCGTTCCTTCGCCGATTAAATACCCGCCTCTGTCGCCGCCTTCGGGACCGAGGTCAACAATCCAATCCGCGACTTTGATGACGTCGAGATTGTGTTCAATAATCACCACCGAGTTGCCCGTGTCTACTAAGCGTTGCAAGACTTCGATTAACTTATGAACGTCCGCCGCGTGCAAGCCGACGGAGGGTTCGTCTAAAACGTAGAGTGTGCGTCCCGTTGCGCGGCGCGATAATTCTTTGGATAACTTCACGCGCTGCGCTTCGCCGCCGGAAAGCGTCGTCGCGGGTTGCCCAACGCGGACGTAGCCCAAGCCCACTTCTTGCAACAATTTTAATTTATTCAACATCTGCGGATAATTTTTGAACTCGCTCAAAGCGTGGTCTACGGTCATGTCCAAGACGTCGGCGATGCTGTATTTTTCGTGGAATAAAACTTGCAACGTCTCGCGGTTGAAGCGCTTGCCGTGACAAACGTCGCACGGCACATAAACGTCGGGCAGAAACTGCATCTCGATTTTCAACTCGCCTTGTCCCTGACACGCTTCGCAACGTCCGCCATGCACGTTGAACGAAAAGCGCCCGGGCTTGTATCCGCGCACTTTGCTCTCGGGCAACTCGGCGTACAGTTTGCGGATTTCATCGAACAGCCCCGTGTACGTTCCGGGGTTGGAACGCGGCGTGCGTCCAATCGGTGATTGGTCAATGTTGATAATTTTATCAAGATGCTCAATCCCTTCGATGCGTTCATGCTCGCCCGCCGACGTCCGCGCAAACATCAACTTCGCGGCAAGCGCGTTGTACAAAATATCGCTCATCAAAGTTGATTTGCCCGAACCGCTGACGCCCGTGATGCAAACCAACTCGCCCAGCGGAATGGAAATATTCAGCCCCTTCAAGTTGTTCGCCGTCGCGTTGATAATTTTCAACTGTTTGCCGTTGCCCTCGCGGCGCTTCTTCGGGATTTCGATTCGCTTGCGCCCGCTGAGATACGCGCCCGTCAACGATTTTGGATGCGCCAAAATTTGTTTCGGCGTTCCCTCCGCGACGACTTCGCCGCCATGTTCGCCGGCGGCGGGGCCCATGTCAATAATCCAATCCGCTTCTCGAATCGTTTCGTCGTCATGCTCGACGACTAAAACCGTGTTGCCCAAATCGCGCAGACCTTTGAGCGTTTCCAACAGGCGCGCATTATCGCGTGGATGCAAGCCAATGGACGGCTCATCCAACACATACAACACGCCGACAAGACGCGAACCGACTTGCGTGGCAAGCCGAATGCGTTGCGCTTCGCCGCCCGAAAGCGTGACGGCGGAACGATTCAGCGTCAAATAATCCAAGCCCACATTGACCAAAAAATTCAGGCGCTCGTGAATCTCGCGGATGACTCTTTCCGCAATCGCTTTTTGTTTGGAAGTCAGCGGCGAATTTTTGCCCGCGATTTTTTTCGTCCATTCCAAAGTTTGGAGAACGTGCCAAGAATTTGCCTCGACAATATTCACGCCGTCCACCGTGACCGCAAGCGCGGCGGGATTAAGGCGCTTGCCCTTGCAAGACGGACAGGGGCGGTCAGACATATACTCGGTGAGGCGCTCGCGCATCCACTCGGAACTCGTTTCGCGGTAACGACGCTCTAAATTTTTTATCACGCCTTCAAACGCGCGCGTAAATTTGAACGTCGCGCCGCTGGCGTTTTTATACGTCATGGGAAGTTGCGTTTCGCCCGAGCCGTACAAAATGACGTCGAGTTGTTCCTTCGTCAATTCGCGGAGGGGCTTATTGAGGTCAATTTTGAAATGTCGCGCCGTCGTTTGTAAATTTTGCCAATAGTAGCCGCCCTCGTCGCGCGGTCCCCATTCGGAGGTTGCCAACGCGCCGTCGTTGATAGATAAATTATCGTCGGGGATGATGCGCTTCGGGTCAATCTCCAACTTCGAGCCAAGTCCCTGACAATCGGGACAAGCGCCCTGCGGCGTGTTAAATGAAAACGTGCGCGGCTCAATCTCCGAAATGCTGACGCCGTGTTCGGGGCAGGCGAGGTGTTCGGAAAAGGCTAAATCGGTTGAAGGTTGCAGGTTGGAAGGTTTAAGGTTTTCACCTTCGACCTTCAACTTTGAACTTTCAACTTTTGACACGGTAACGTATCCCTCCCCAAATTTCAACGCCGTTTCCACCGAATCCGTGAGGCGAGTGAGCGCGGCGGATTTTTCTTCTTTGCTGCCCTCATGCGAAATGACGAGACGGTCAACGACGGCTTCGATGGTGTGTTGCTTGTAGCGGTCTAGTTCAATTTCATCGTCGAGCGAATGAGCGACTCCGTCCACGCGGGCGCGGGTGAAGCCCGCCTTGCGAATCTCTTCAAAGACGTTTTGATAGGTTCCCTTGCGCGCGCGAATCAGCGGCGCGAGAATCAAGATGCGCGTGCCTTCGGGAAGTTTGGCAATCTTATCCACAATCTCTTGCGCGGATTGCTTGACCACTTCGCGTCCGCAGACGGGACAATGCGGAATGCCCGCGCGCGCAAACAGCAGACGCATGTAATCGTAAATCTCGGTCACTGTCCCCACCGTCGAGCGCGGATTGTGGCTGGTGGATTTTTGGTCAATCGAAACGGCGGGCGAAAGCCCGTCAATGTAATCCACGTCGGGTTTGTCCATCTGCCCGATAAATTGCCGCGCATACGCGGAAAGCGACTCGACATAGCGGCGCTGACCTTCCGCAAAAATCGTGTCAAACGCCAGCGACGATTTGCCCGAACCCGATAAGCCCGTGATGACGACAAATTTATCGCGGGGAATTTCAACGGTGATATTTTTCAAGTTGTGAACGCGCGCGCCGACGACGCGAATTTTATTGGCTGGCATAATGCTCCTCTGGGGTGCGCGAATTATAGCGCCGATGTTCTAAATAAAAAGACCTCCGAGTTCTTTAAGAACTCGGAGGTCTGCTCTATGCCTAACAATTTTCACATCGCTTTTTTCAATTCATTTAAGACGTCTTGCGTGGAACGCGGAGAATGCGCGCGCCCCGTTAATACGGTGATGGTGTTGGCGATAGAGTCCAAGCCGATTAACATCGTTGCGGGTAGCGCGCTTAACATGAACAGCGCGTTGGCAGTCGTTCCGTCGCACAGGTCTACGACGATAAAATCCGCGTCGCCGACGGCTGTGATTTCTCCGCTTTTTATTCGCCGCGCTTCCCATCCTTCGATTTTTTGAAGTTTTGAAGTTAAACTTTCAATCAAAATGGAATCGCCGTAAAGTAGGATTTTGGGGCTTAGATTATTATTTTTCATTCTCTCTACCGCGACTCCACTGCAAAAACCTGTTTGAACTACGAAAATCACGAAAGAAAATCAAAGTTTGTCTAAAAACTTACGGGCGCTTCTTCTTGCGCTCTTCCTGAACTTGATGCAAATAAGCGACCGCCTGTTCGCGGTTTTTCACTTGCAAGCGGTCTAAAATTTGCGCCATGTGATATTTTATGGCTGGCTCCGTAACGTGCAGTTCGCGCCCGACTTCTTTGTAAGTCAAACCGCGCGCGACCAGCCTTAAGACCTCCCATTGGCGCAAGGATAAGCCAATCGGAATAGCGGCGTCAGCGTCCGCCGCCTGAACGACTTCGCCCACGCGATTGATTTCTTTCAGCAAGCGGGCGACCAAATCGGGCGCAATTTGAATCTCCCCGCGCGCCAGCCCGTCCAGCGTAGAGATCAGCCGGGCGGCGTCTAAACTTTTCAATAAATAACTCGACGCGCCGTATTTAACGGCGTTCAAAAGATTCTCGTCGTCTTTGGAAACGGTCAAAAGCACAATCAGCGTTTCAGGGAATTCGGCTTTGATTAATCGCGTGGCTTCGATTCCGTCGCAGTTTGGCATTTGAACGTCCATCAACACGACGTCCGGGCGCAGGGCTTTGACTTGCGCGAAGGCTTCCAACCCGTCGCGCGCCGTGCCGATAACCGTCAAGCCGCGCGCTTTCAATAGATTTAGCATCCCGTCCAAAAATAGCGGTTGATCGTCAACCAATAGCAGGCGCAGGCTGTAGGCGTTTCTTTCGCTTTTATTGTCCACGGCGGAGAGAATAGGCACATGCGTCAACGCTTGCGTTCCGCGCCCGACGACGGAGCGAATTTCAAAACGTCCGCCAATTTGCGCGGCGCGTTCGCGCATAATAGCCAGCCCGAAATGTTTTTGCTCGGCTCCGGACGCTAGTTGCGGGTCGAACCCGCGCCCGTCGTCGCTCACGATTAAAGTCATTTCGTCAGAGCGCAAGCTGATTATTACCTCCACTCGTCGCGCTTCGGAATGTTTGCGAATATTGACCAGCGCCTCCTGCGCGATGTGCAAGAGTTGGTCTTCTACTGCGGCGGGCAAAACGGGCAGCTCGGCTTGCGGCGCGCTGAAAACGGTTTCAATGCCCCACGCTTGGCGGAAAGAATCCAAATGCGCTTGCAGGGCTTCATAAAAATCGCGCTGTTGCGGAACCGAATCGCGCAAGCCCAAAATATAATGCCGCAGATTCATATTCGCGTCCTGCGCCGCTTGCTCGAGGCTTTCCAAATTTTTTTGCGCCTCTGCCAATTGATTTTTCCCCAACAGCGTTTGCACCGCTTGCGCTTGCACGTTAACATAGCCGAGTACCTGCCCAATACCGTCGTGCAATTCGCGCGCCATGCGCTCGCGCTCTTCAAATGTCGCCATCGCGCGTTGTTGCTCAATCACTTGGCTTTGCGTTTGGCGCAACGCTTCTTCCGCCTGTTTGCGCTCGGTAATGTCATGGATGATTGAATAAAGCAAAACGCGCTCGTCCACTTTAATTGGCACGGAATTTATTTCAACTTCTCGAATTGCCCCCGAAGCCAGCCGATGCGGGACGCTAAAATAATTTAGCGCGCCGATTTGAATCTCTTGCCGCAACTTTAAAATTTCTTGGGACGTAAGGAGGTTGATTTGCTGAATATTCATTTTTTGCAACGCCAAAGCGGGGTAGCCGTAGAAATTCACGGCGGCAAGATTTGCCTCGACGATTTCTCCCGTCTCGGGCGCAATCAATAACATGACCGCCGAATGGTCGGCAAACATTTGACGATATAACGCCGCGCTGGCGCGCGCCGCTTCCTGCGATTTTTTGCGTTCGATAATGTCGCGTTCCAAATCTACAACCAGCCGATGGTTGACTTGCAGGAACAGACTCAACGCGATGACAATCTGCAAGATTTGATACAAGAGAATCATAATCGAGTCGGACGTTGTTTTTAAGAAGTCTTCGCCGGGATCAAAATTCAAGTCGGTGATCACGCGGGCGACGCTGACGAGACAGAAAAGAACGGCAATCACGCCCAAGTTGCGCATGTGCGAATACGTCGCAGCGTCTAGTCTGCGAAAAACTAGCCAAGCGATTTGAAACGCGCCGATAAACAACGCAACCGAGGCGTTGATATTGCGCGCCAACAGGTTGGGATGAATGAAAGCAAAATAGGCGTGAATCAGAGTGAAAACCGTCAGAAAAATATAGTTATGGGTTTGCGCCTCCGCCTTGCCGACAAAACGCTCCAACCCCATGTAAAGCCAAATTATCCCAGAAACAATTAAAGCGTTGGCGACCACAATAGATAGAAAATCCGAAATCACGCCGCGCAACGCGATTAAGACAAAACCCGTAAAGACCGCGACGTAATTCCCCAACCAAAATTCAATGCCGTTAAAGCGTTTGCGGTTTTGAATCCACAATAGCGCCATAATGCTCGCGCAGGCAAGGTTGGTGGCGATGTAGCTTATTACAACGGTGCGGACGTCGATCATTTATGATGTTTGTTTTCGCGCGGTCGGCGCTGACCTTCCGCGAAAATCGCGTCAAACGCCAGCGACGATTTGCCCGAACCCGACAAGCCCGTGATGACGACAAACTTATCGCGGGGAATTTCAACGGTGATATTTTTCAAGTTGTGAACGCGCGCGTCGCCGACGCGAATTTTATTGGCTGACATAGTTCTCCTTTGGGATGCGCAAATTATAGCGCCGATGTTCTAAATAAAAAGACCTCCGAGTTTTCGACACAGCAACCTCCCATAAGCGGTATCTTCAGCTTTTGCCGAGCAAGTTTCAGTTCGCCCGCTTGCGCGCGGCGTAGCTTCGCGTCATGAACTCGTAAACTTGGGAATAGTCATCCGCTTCGCGCCTACTTTGAACTCAATCCCGAAATCCAGCGGTCTTTGTTACAATTGGCTTACCCCAAACAAAAGGATGAGATCAAAATGCCCCGAAAAAAATCAACGAGTAAACAAAAGATTATGGAACAAGCGAAAGAGATTCAAGACAAGTTGCGCGAAAGCGGAATGAACATAGACGACGAGATTCGCTATAACGAGGACGACCCCAATCAATTGTCGGGAGCGATCTCTACGCTGTACGCGCCGTTTGCGGAGCTGGCGAACGATTACGCTGGTCAGACAAGGCTGGTTGGTATGGCTTGCGCGGCATGGAACATATCGTTTACGGAAAAATCAACGCATTTGTTTGCCATTGACGATTTCATTGACAACGCGCTAACTCCGGACGCAGACCCAGAAATAAAAATGTCGGTCAGGCAATTTATTCAAGAGCTCATTGAGCGAAAATGGCAACTATTTCCCGACGACGAAAGACGCGTCGCGAGCTTTAACGTCGTGGAAACCAAAGGCCAGTATAAGGTTATGGTGGCGGGCATTGTGAAAAAATAAAACTCAACGCGTAGCGCGGTTCGCAAATCTTCGCCTTCGCGCGCAAAAACCTGACGATTAACCGTTGCCCGTTTATAAGCGGGTCGGCTTAAACGGGCAACGGTTGAAAGTCTCCAGCGCAACGCTTGTTTACATCCTCCAGTTGCGCAACGAATGAACGAACATGGTTTCTCCTGTATAATTATTTTATGTTGAAGCCCACAGACTTGATTTTAGTCGCTTTGATTAAAACCCCGCGCGATTTGGATTTTGCGCGACTCTTGGGATGGTATCGGATTCCGCTGCGCTCCGCCCCGAAAGTGGTCGCTGTGGACTATCTCGCATTTTACCAACCCGCGACGTTTGGCGAGCGCGGCGGACAGGTTGAGTATGTGGCGCAGGTCAAGGGACACGAACTCGCCACGCGCGCAGAACTGTTGCGCGATGAAAAAGATCATCCGCGCGCGAAGGAAGAATATTATAAGATTCAGATAGGCGGACTTGAAAAGCTGAAAGAACCAATCAAAACCGACAAATGGAAACGCCTGACGTTTTTATATTCCACCGGCGAATATTTGTTGAACGCAAAAACGCTCAACGACCTTGTGATTGAAGGCGAGGAACGTCAACGTCTTTGGAGAAATTTGCGCGAACGCGCAGAGAACGAGCAACTCTATAAAACGGACTTGCCCGAAGACAATCTTCCGCCTGAAGTATTGGCGGCGTTGTTGGGGATTAAAGAAATGCAATCGTCCTAGCCGAACAATAAAAAAATTTTCATAGAGGATACAATGCCTAAGACTGAAAAGAAAACAGCGAACGAAAAAAAAGGTCTCGACGCCGCCGTCATTGTTGCGGTTATTGGATTGTTTAGCGCGCTAACCGTCGGCGTCTTGAACAGTTCTCTCATCGCAAAGTTATTGGATCGCGCTTTTGCGCCGTCCGCGCCTACGGAAACAAGTCCCGCGCCAAGCGACGGATCATTAATTTTCAATCAAAATTTTGAAGACAACGTCGCCAGCGGCTTTGCTTTTGAAACAGGAAAATGGGAAGTCGTCAAAGAAAACGCCAACTTTGTTTTAAAAGGCGTCGCCACCGAAACGACCCAGCCGGCGGCAACCGCATATTTTAGCTCAAACGACTTTTCAGACGGTCTCGTTGAATTTCGAGTTAAATTTTTGAAACAGCCCGATTTATATCTCGACTTCCACGTTCAAGACAATGTGGGCAGTTATGTTTTGGACCTTTCTCCCAAACTGCAATCGGTCGCTCTTGCAACCAACACGTTTGAAAACAACGACTGGAAATGGGCGCCCGTTTCGTCAAACAGCGAACTTTTGTTTACATTTCAACAAGACGTTTGGTACAAAATGCAGTTGAAAATGCAGGGCGAGAAACTTATTTTGAATATTGACGGCAACCAAATTTTATCCGCATCCGATTCTCGCTTTACGCGCGGACGCCTGCGATTCGCGTTAGACCCAAATGCGGCGATTGAATTAGACGATGTGAAAGTTTGGTCTACTGCCCCGTAGCAGCATTATGGCGATTTTAATTAAGCGCGGAACTTTAATTACCGCATCCGATACGTTTCAAGCGGATATTCTTATCGAAGGCGAAACGATTTCGCAAATCGGAAACAACCTTCAACACCCCAACGCCGAAATCGTTGACGCGACAGACAAACTCGTCATGCCCGGCGGCGTTGACCCGCACGTTCATTTAGACTTGCCGATGTTCAACACCGTCTCATCCGACGACCATTACACCGGTCACAAAGCCGCCGCGTTTGGCGGAACAACCACCGCGATGGATTTTGTCGTACTAGAATCCCCCTCTCCCCCCGGGAGAGGGGCTAGGGGCGAGGGTGGTTTTCAATATTCAGTAGATTTATGGATGCAAAAAGCCGCGAAAGCCGCGATTGATTATTCCTTCCACATGAATTTAACGGACTTCAACGACCAACTCGCCAAAGAGATTCCTTCGCTGATGAAGATGGGAATTCAAACGCTGAAAGTCTTCACCGCGTACAACGGACGTTTGCGAATTGACGACGGCAGTATTTTCAAAGCGCTCCGCATTGCCAAAGAAAACGGAATGCTCGTCATGGCGCATTGCGAAAACGGCGACGTCATCGAAACCCTGATTGCTGACGCGCTGAACGCTGGACACTGGCAACCCGAATGGCACGCGCTCACTCGTCCCGCGTGGGGCGCGGTGGAAGCGACTCTCCGCATGGCGGCAATGGCGGAGCAAGTGGACGCGCCCATTTACATTGTCCACATGAACGTCGGCGGCGAAGCGGATATGCTCAAGTATGCGCGCGAACGCGGAGTCAAAGCGATGGGCGAGACTTGTCCGCAGTATTTATTTTTCACGATGGATAATCTCCGTCAACCCGACGGCGCAAAATGGATTTGCTCGCCGCCAATGCGAACCGAAAAAGATAACGCGCGCTTGTGGGACGGCTTGAAAGATGGAACTCTGCAAACTATCGGCACAGACCACTGCCCATTTTTCTTCGACGGGACAAAGCCGATTATTTACGAAGGCAAAGAAGTTACAATTGCAGGAAAAGAATTGGGCAAGGATGATTTCACAAAAATTCCCAACGGTTTGCCGGGCATTCAAGACCGCCTGCCGATTTTATGGACTTACGGCGTGGGCGCGGGGAAAATCTCCGCCAATCAATTTGTCGCGCTGACGAGTACAAATCCCGCGAAGATTTTCGGCTTGTATCCGCGCAAAGGCGCGCTCGTCCCCGGCGCGGACGCGGACATTGTCATTTGGGACCCAAAGAAAAAGGTAAAATACGGCGTCGCCCATGCGCATCAACGCACGGATTACAATCTGTATGAAGGCTGGGAGTTGACGGGCTATCCCGAAAAAGTTTTCCTGCGCGGCAAGTTGATTGTGGACGGCGAGAAGTGGCTGGGCAAAAGCGGCGACGGTAAATTTTTGAAACGAAACGAAGGCAAGATTTTGTAATCAGTTCAAGGAAATTATGATCAAAGTAGATTTCAATCGCCCCGTCACTGTTGGCGCTGAATTTGAATATATGCGGCAAGCCATTGCCAACGAGCAAATTTCAGGCGACGGCGCGTTTACCAAAAAATGTCACGCCCTGCTGGAAAGCGAACTCGGCGTCGCGAAAGCTTTGCTGACCACTTCATGCACGCACGCGCTGGAGATGTCTGCGATTCTTTTGGATATTAAAGCGGGCGACGAAGTTATCATCCCCGACTTTACTTTTGTTTCGACGGTTAACGCTTTTGTCCTGCGCGGCGCAAAACCTGTCTTTGTAGACGTCCGCCCCGACACGTTGAACCTCGACGAATCTAAACTCGAAGCCGCGATTACTCCGCGCACGAAAGCGATTGTCCCTGTGCATTACGCGGGCGTCGGTTGCGAGATGGATGCGATTATGGAAATCGCCAATCGGCATAGCGTCGCTGTCGTTGAAGACAACGCGCACGGATTGTTCGGCAAATACAAAGGAAAAAATCTTGGAACCTTCGGCGCGATGGCGACGCAATCTTTTCACGAGACGAAAAACTTCTCGTGCGGCGAAGGCGGCGCGTTGCTGATTAATGATTCCGCGCTGGCGGAACGCGCCGAGATTATCCGCGAAAAAGGGACGAACCGTTCGCGCTTCTTTCGCGGGCAGGTAGATAAATATACTTGGGTGGATATCGGCTCGTCGTATCTGCCCTCCGATATGCTTGCCGCGTTTTTATTCGCGCAACTCGAACAACGCGAGAAAATTCAAAGTCACCGTAAAAACGTCTGGGAAATGTACAACGCCGCGCTGAAAGATTGGGCGGAGAAGAACGGCGTTCAACTGCCGCATATCCCCGAATATTGCGAGCAGACGTATCACATGTTTTACATGCTGTTGCCTGATTTAGAAACGCGCCAACGCTTCATCATGTATCTGCGCGAACGCGAGATAAACAGCGTCTTCCATTATCTCCCGCTTCATCTCTCCGACATGGGACAAAATTTCGGCGGCAAAGCGGGGGATTGCCCCGTCACCGAAAAAGCCAGCGACCAATTGGTTCGCCTTCCCTTCCACAACGCCTTGACTAGCGCCGACCAAGAAATAGTCATTGACGCGATCATGGAGTTCAAGTTTGACTAACAAAAAAAAGCGGCACACGGATTACGCGGATTGCACGGATGCTTCGCGCACGGAAAAATCTTTAAAAAAATCCGTGTTTATCTTTCTTATCCGTGAAATCCGTGTACAAAAAAACAGCAAGGCAAAACAATGACTTCATCCCGCCGCGAAACTTTGCTTTCAATTTTACTCATCGCATTAACAACCGCCCTAACCTATGGCGCATTGATTTCGCAACTCGGCTTTTATCGCGACGACTGGTATCTCGTGTGGACTTCGCAAACGCAGGGCTGGAACGGGATGCTGAGTCTCTTTGTCGGAGACCGCCCGTTTGACGGCTGGCTCTACGCGATTGACTTTTCAATGGCGGGCGTCTCGCCGCTGACTTGGCATTTGTACGTTTTGGGAATCAAGTTGACTTCGGCGTTGGCGTTCTTCTGGCTTCTGCGCAGCGTTTGGGAAAACCGCAAACTAGAGACGACTTTCATCGCGCTGTTGTTTGTCGTGTACCCCGGCTATTATCAACAACCCGACGCGCTAACTGCAAAACAATTATTGCTGGCTTACGCCGCGGCGATGCTCTCGCTGGCGTTGACGGTCAATGCGGTGAAAGCAAGCAAAACGGCGTATAAAATTTTATTCACGTTTTTAGCCGCGCTGTTGAGCGTGTTTTACATTCTCATTTACGAAGCCTTCGTCGGCATTGAAGCGGCGCGGATTTTATTTTTAGGATATATCTTTTTTCAGCAGAACAAAAACTGGAAAGAAAGCGTTCGCCTCTCTTTGATAAACGCCGTTCCCTACATTGCGTTTACGGGCGCGTTTGTTTATTGGCGGATTTTTATTTTCACCAGCACGCGCAAAGCGACCAGCGTTATCAACTTGACGGATATGTATTCTTCGTCGCACGGCTTAATCAGCCTTGTCGTTGAAGGCGCAAAGGATTTAATCGAAACGACGTTTCTCGCGTGGGGCGTTCCGTTTTATCAATTCTCGAATCAGGCAATCTATAAAGAGACGGGACAAGCGCTGGCTTTGGCTGTTGGCGTGACTCTTTTGGGTTTGGGATACTATCTGCTAACGCAAACTTATATAGGACGCGGACGAGCGCGGACAAACGCGGATGAAGATAAAATCCGCGATATCCGCGTTAATCCGCGTCCCATTGAAAACGAAGCGGACGATTCCGCCCCCCGCGATTGGCTGATTCTTGGCGCGATGATTATCGTCGTTACCACAATTCCCATCGTCGCGGCGGGACGCAACGTGATTTTTGGTCAGCAGTGGGATAGATATACTTATCAATCTATTTTCGGCGTCGCGCTGTTTATGGGCGGGATAATTTTTTATGTCGTAAAAAATAATTTACGTTGGCTTCTTTTGACCGCGTTAATTCTTTCGGGCGTGATGACGCAATTTTTTAGCGCGAGTTATTACCGCGCATTTTGGAAAATCGAACGCGATGCGTGGCGACAACTGACGTGGCGCGCACCGCAAATTGACGACGGGACGAATCTTGTGGTCGCCCTGCCAAGCGGATTTGGGTTGGCGGAAGAGTACGAAGTCTGGGCTCCCGTTAATATGATTTACCATCCCAAAAACCCGACGGTGAAAATTGCGGGGCAGATTTTTTTTAACGACGTTTGGATTGACCTCGCAAAAGGAAATCAAGAAACGCGCATTGTGCGCGGCACGATTTCGGTTTCGCGCGATTATGGCAAGTCTATTATTTTGTCGCAACCCACGCCGCAATCTTGTTTGCACGTTTTAGACGGACGGCGCTTCGAGCAAGCCGTTACCGAGCGCGTGGATGTTCGCGTGATTGCGAAATATTCAAACACGGAATATATCCATGACGGCGTCGCGCCGACTCCGCCCGTCAATGTTTTTGGCGCGGAACCGTCGCATGGTTGGTGTTACTATTATCAAAAAATGGACTTGGCGCGACAACTTGGCGATTGGAAAACGGCGGCAGATTTAGCCGACCAAGCAACCTCGCTCGGCTTAGAACCCCAAGACCTCTCCGAGTGGATGCCCGCGTTAGAGGCGTATGCTCATACCGATATGAAAAAGGCGAAACGCATCGCTAATTTAATTCGCATTGATAAAACGACTAAAGTTAGTTTATGCGCGCAGTTCAAGTCACTGCAAAGCGAACCTGCCAAGTATGACCGCGCGACGTTATTTGAAGCGCTCTGCGTAAGAAATTGATCGGGTAAATTCTTTGACGCTCATATTCAGCGCCGCCTTCATATCGTTTGTCTTGCTTGTCTTCAACGGGGTATTTCTGCTTTGAGATAGCCCAAACTGCGGCAAAACTGGACAAATACGCGCCCATCATGTAGAATACACGCCTATCGTAAAGAAAATTATTTTTGGAGAAAAAACTTGGCTAACATTAAGTCTCAAATCAAACGCAATCGTCAAAATGAAAAGCGTCGCGTTCATAATCGTAATTTCCGCGGCGCGGCGCGCACTGCCGTCAGCATGGCGCGCGCCGCTTTTGGAGAGAACGCCCAGAACGCAAAAGAAGTCGTGCTAAAAGCGATCAGCGCGTTGGATAAAGCCGCTAGAAAAGGCGTGATCCACCCGAACAACGCCTCCCGTCGTAAGGGACGTTTGATGAAGCGCCTCGCCGCATTTATTGCCGCGCCCCCCGTCGCTGACGAAGCCGCGCCCAAGAAGAAAAAGAAAAACGCATAGTTTTTCTTTCAACGAGTAACAAGCGTAAAGAGAGGTTCATTTTTGCCGAGCCTCTCTTTTTTATTTTCTTAAAATAATCGTTGTTTTGTCTTTATAAAGAACGCTCCAGCGATGTTCGGTTTCCAAAACTTGCGCCAGCGGCGACTCGCTTGGAATAATCGCCCATTCAATATTATGCCGTTCAAAAATATCCCGCCAACCCTTCGCAAGCGTAACGACGGTTTCATATTGCATCGTCGCTTCCCCAGTGACGTCCGCCATGCTGTCAATAAAGGTTAGTTGTTGGGGGTGTAAATGCAAGGCGATATAACCTCCCCAATTGAGATCATTAAACATTTTTCCGCGTTGCGGGTTATTTTTCAACCACTCAACGGCTTGGATTGGAAAAACCGACGGGCTGAATTGATAAAATCTTTGCGCAGCGCTATTCGTGATTACGAGAACGCTGAAAACGACGACGGTAACTGCAATCCAGACAATCCCTCGGATTTTGTTTTCAATATGATGCAACGTGGCTTCAAGCCGATTTATCAGGCGGATTTTTTTCGCTTCGCTAAGCGTTTCAGCCAAAACATACGGGGCGACAATTCCATAGAGGTGGATATTGCGCACCGCAATCAAGCTCATAGCGCTGAAGCCCGCCAACAATAATCCATGCGCGGCGGATAATTTTTCTTTTTTAATCGCCAATAAAAATATGGAGAAAATTAATAAGCCGAAAAGAACTCGCATTTCTGGCGCTTGAAAATTTGGCGCGTTGGCTTCCAACATGCGCGACATCAAATATTTATTGTTGACAAATCCGAGAATGCTCACCCACGGTCCGACGCCGCCCGGATTAATCAAACTGGTCGCAGTGGATAATAGGAACGCCAGCCAGATATTTTTGCCCGCGCTCAAGTTTGCGTTTGCGCGGTCAAATAGGTAGTCTATGACCCAGCCGACGGAATAGGCAAACAAGACGAGAATGCCAGCGATGAACTCCCCGTGCAAATTGCTCCAGACCAGCATAAAAACTGGAAAGCGCCAAATTGGAATTTTCTCGCCTCTCTGCAAATCATCCGCCCAAATAAGCCAGATTGCCAACAGGAACATGGAAATCAAATGAGGGCGCGTCGCCCAATTCAAAGACGTCGCAATCGCGCCCCACGCCACGAGAATAAACACTGGAATCCGCAGACGCAATCTGATTGAAGCCTTGCTATACAACAAAGTAAAGGCGGACGCCAGCAAAAACGCCGAAAGCGCGATAATGCCCGCCAAGCCCGCATACAAATAGGTTATATAAAAAATAACGTCCGCCAGCCATTCGTGGGAAACGTAAGGTCGGTTCAGATATGGGTAGATAAACGGCTCGACGGTGGGAACGGTTCGAGTTTCAAGAATATACTTCCCCATTAGAAGATGACGCGGCAGGTCGCCGTCTAAATTCAACATGCGCGGTCCCAGCAAAAGAACGGCGACAAAAATCGCCGCAAAAAAAATATCTTGAATTCTTGGCAAAAATTGCAACGAGGCGATTGGCTTCATGTTATTTAAGTTTTGTGTTTAATATGCTCAAAAAGAAACTGGCGAAAAAAGTTTGGAAGCCTAACGTAAACAAAACCGCTCCCGGAATTGCCAAGCGCATGGAAACAGTTGGGTCAATGTCGCCAAAATGATTTCGACTCCAGTAAATTAACGCGCCAACCGAACTGATGAAGCCGAGTAAAACCATGCACACGCTGACAAAAACGCCTTTTTCAAGTCCAACGCTCTGAAGCAATCGTTCCGTTAATTTATCTTTGGGCAACAGATCGGCATTGACGCCGAAAACGTAAGTGAATAAAGAAAACAAGACCGATTGAACGCCAAGAACGATCAGAAAAGCCGCGTACAAGAGCGTGTTGACGTCTAAAGTGACGCCGCCAAAGTTTCTCCGCCCGTCAAGCAAAAACGCAGAGATTAACGCGCCGAGAACTATCAATAATATACCCGGATAAAAAAACAGCCAGCGCGGACTATAGAGCAGTAAAAATCTTAAGTGCCGCCAGCCGTCCGACCAAGTGCGTAGATGCGGCGGACGAGTGCGCCCGTCGGGATATAAAATGGTCGGAACTTCTTTAATCTTCAAGCCGTGCATGGTCGCTTTGACGATCATTTCGCTGGCGAATTCCATGCCCGTCGTGCGCAGGTTAAGCGCCAGCAGGGCGTCTTTTCTAAATCCGCGCAAGCCGCAATGAAAATCGCCGACGTCGCTTTTGAAAAACAATCGGGCGAGACCGCTCAAAACGGGATTGCCCAAATAACGATGGAGAAAAGGCATCGCGCCGCGCATGATTCCGCCCTTGAAGCGATTGCCCATCACGAGGTCGTAGCCTTCGTTCAACGCGCCGATAAAATTCTGCAAGTTGGAAAAATCATAGCTATCGTCGGCGTCGCCCATGATAATCAATTCGCCTTGCGCCGCTTCAAATCCACCCATCAGCGCGCTGCCGTATCCTTTTGATGCAACACGAACAACGCGCGCGCCTGCGCGAGTTGCAATTTCTTGCGAGCCGTCCACACTTCCGTTGTCCGCAATCACAACCTCGCCCGAGATGTTATTCGCGGATAAAAAACGTTGCGCCTTCTGAATGCAAATTTCAAGCGTTTCCGCTTCGTTGAGACAGGGCATGACGATGGATAGTTTACATTGTTTTTTCACGGTGTTTTTCCAATTTGGTCTTTTTATTCAACCTATGCGTCAGGAGGCTAGCGCATCTAAATTTTTACCGCCAAATACGGGGTTGCAATTGCGCTATTGGCATATGGTCGTTTAAAAATAGCAAGATGCAATAGCCCTGACCTATGCGTAGTAGTTGATTATCCTTATTGCAACGGGTATCCAAAGAGCAATGGAGACTATCAATAGTTCCAACGGAGATTGGATAAGCCCGGCTAATACGGCGACCCATGTAAACTGCAGGGCATAGGGCGACAGAAACGGCGCAGACGCCATTGCCATTTCAGGTTTATTGTTTTGAAGCGATTTATACAACAACCAAATTCCAACGAATATGCCCTGCGGCCACAAACTAGTATTGTATGCGACGGAACTCCTTACGCTCTGTTCCATTGTCTGCCGAAAGAGCAAGGGCCAGAAACCATACATCCAGAATGACGCCAAAGTCAACGAAGCAACAGGCGCGAATGTCTTAATGACCGCCCACCCCCCCTTTGACCTAAGCGTGTGAACAAACCAATAAACAACAATTCCTATCCCAACCTGCGGTTTTATAACCGCAAAAATCAACCCAATCGGCGCGGGCAATACAAAGCCGAGAAGCGGCATCCATTCGATGTTTCCATAAACCAAACATCCCATCACGGAAGCGGATAGAAGAAAGACGCTCATGCTCCCTAGACCCGCGCCGAGTTTATAAGCCACATAAGCAAAAGCTGAAAGCCCGAGCAGAAACACCCCGACATTTCCAATGTCAAAAGGCAGAAGCGCAAACGGTATCAGCGGAATGAGAGACCACGGCGCAGCATAGAAAATCTCTACGCTGTAAGGCGACTTTCCGTGCGCCAGCGCCAGCGCGGCTGGTCGGTATGTATATCGCCAATCCATCCCAATTTGGAGACGAGGGAAAATATTGATAAAAATATAAAATAGAACAATAGTTAAAATAAAGACTAACAGGATTTTGATTTTAATCATCTTGATCGTTTCTGTCATAAAAATAAGCGGCATGCTTGTTGCATACCGCTTATTTTTTCTACTCGCCTAAATAATCGCGCAATTTTCTGCGGATGGAGGGATGGCGTAAACGGCTCAACGCTTGCGCTTCAATTTGCCTGACGCGCTCGCGAGTGACTCCCATTTTGCGCCCCACTTCTTCGAGGGTGTATGCCTGTCCGTCCAGCAAGCCGTAGCGTAATTGCAAAATGCGGACTTCGCGCGGGGGTAAGCCGTTCAGCACTTCGCCGAGATGTTCGCGCAGGAGGTTGTAGGTCGCGGTCTCGTCGGGCGGAGGCGCTTCATCGTCCTCGATAAAATCGCCCAGCACGGAATCTTCTTCGTCGTCCGTCGGCGTTTCCAACGAAAGCGGACGACGCGCCACTTGAATCATATTTTCAACTTTCTTGGGCGGCACGTCCAACGCGAGAGCAATTTCGTCCACGCTTGGGTCGCGTCCGAGGCGTTGCGTCAGTTGATGTTGAACGCGCAACAACTTATTAATTTGGTCGCCCATGTGAACGGGAACGCGAATCGTGCGTCCCTGATCGGCGATGGCGCGGGTGACGGCTTGACGAATCCACCACGTTGCGTAAGTGGAAAATTTATGTCCGCGCCGATAATCGAATTTTTTCGTGGCGCGGATGAGACCGATGTTGCCCTCTTGAATCAAATCAAGGAAGGGAACGCCGCGCCCCATATATTTTTTGGCGACGGAAATCACGAGGCGCGAGTTCGCAGTGATGAGATGTTCGCGTCCCGCCCAACCGTCTTCAATGGAGTGGCGCAGGTCAAGGCGACGTTTGGGCGTGACGTTGCCATGCGCGAGTTCTTCGCGGGCGGAGCGTCCCGCTTCAATGCGCTTTGCCAACTGCACTTCTTCTACCGCAGTCAACAGCGGAACGCGACTAACCTCTTTGAGGTACAAGCCAATCGTGTCGTCGGTGTCAATATTGGCTAAATAATCGTCAATAGAAAAGTCCGGTTCCTGTTCGGGCTCGGCGCTTTCTTCCACAGCGACCAACTCGTCTTCCGTCGGTTCAGGAGTGGCGGTATCCTCCATAAAAGGAATGCCCGCGCTTAAAAGAGCCGAAAAGGCTTCTTCAAGTTGCTCGACGTCCTGTTCGGCTTCGGGAAAGAAGTGCAGGATGTCGTCCAGCGTCACATAAGACTTTTGGCGACCCATTTCAATCAGTCGCGCAATAGCGGGGAATTCTTCTTCGTCGTCCACAATCAATATCTTATCTACGTCCATTCACACATCCAACTTTCATAATATTTATCTGCAAATACAAAATCAGGATACGCTTTTTTACCTTAAAAAGCAATAGCCCATCTATTTTTTAGAGGCTTTGTAATGCTTTTGTATTCTGGCTGTCCGATTTGTGTTTCAGACAGCCAGAATAGTTGCTTTGTATAAACCCTTTAGGGCTTTGGGGTTACGGACGCATTGAGCGTTGGAAGCGTCAGCGTTGAGGTTGCGTTTACTCCGGGGGCGGAAACCGTCACGGTTGGGGCGATGCTTGCGCCGGGCGTGAAAATGGGCGACGGCGCAACCAAAGCCGTTGGAGTCGGCGAGGGCGTTGGCGTATACAAATAGGGCGGAGAAGTCACCAGGTTTAGGAGGGCGTCAATTCCGCTCAAGTCCGTAATAATTATCTTGTCGTTGTCCACGCGCGCATAGTAGCCGCTTTTTGTCGGGGTGGAGTCGCCAATTTCGAGCGTATGTTTTTTTCCGCCGTCGAATTCAAACGTGATGATGTATGCGGGCGTCGCCAACCCGAAAATTGCCGGGTCCGCCGAGGCGTCTATCTCGCTGACAATTTGCAAAGCGGAGACCTGAGACGCCGCCGATTCTGCGAGACCTTGATCCGCTTCGACTTTATCGGGTAGTTCTAACGCCCACGCTTTTTTCTCGTTTCGCGCCACTTTGACGGCTGTGCCTGCGCCAGGTTTGATTTCAATGCTGGAAGGGACGCCTTCTTTTGCATCGAACACAAAGGTCGTGCCTTTAGTGGGCGTAGCTGCCGCAGATTTCGCTTCCTTTTGGCGATTGACCAAAAGCATGGCAAGAATTAATGCGGCAAAGACCACGACTGCGATCAACGTCCCCAAACCAATCATTGGCTTTTTGGGTTCCGACCGCGAAGGGCGAACGACGGGTTTTACTAACTTTTTTGTTGTTGTTTTGCGCGCCATGTTAACCTTTCCTGCGGCGTAAAATCCATGAGAAAATGCCGCCCACCACCACCAAGCCCGGCAATACGAGCGTGGTAATTACAACGATGACAATGAACCATCCTTGCGTGGGCGGAACAAACGTCCGCGCGATGGGCGTCCGCGGCGTGATATTGAGCAGGTCTTCCTGCTCCGCCGCCCAATCCACCGAGTTGATAAATATGTTGCCGTTGCCGTAGGCGCCAAAGCCGTCGTCGGTGGCAAAAAGCGAGTTGCCGAACGCCACCACGCGCCCTTTGGTTTTAGCGTTTTGACCAGCCACCGCCAAATTTAATGGACCCGGGTTATCTTTTTGCGGGTCAAAGGTTGGTTGCGCCTGTTGCGCGCCGGCGGCTAATTCCGTCTCGCCCCATGACCGGTCGGTCGTCATGATAATGGGAGTTGAGGTTACGTCGGTATTGGCGACGGGCGCGACGCCGATACTTCGCGCTTGCGGAAGAATCACGATGTAATTCTTGGTTAGATTCTGCGTAATTGGGTGCGCTCCAATTTGCGATGAAACCGCCACGAGCGGGTTTTGCGAATTCACCAAGTCAATCACAATATCCTTGTTAAGCGTGACGCCCCAATCGGAGGTTAGATAATCGGCGAGCGGGTCGGGCGAGTTTCCGAAATCCGTGACCATCACGGGGTCTTCCATCACGACTAACGCGCCGCCGGCGTCCACGTATTTCTTGAGCAAAGTTACTTCTTCTTTGTCTAGCGGTTTTTTAGGACCAGCGATAATAATCGCGAGAGCGTCTTTGGGGATTTTGCGTTCGGTCAGTAAATTCAGCGTATTGACCGTGTAATTTTTTGATTCCAAAGTGGATTTAGCGGTGGCGAAACTTAATTTACCGCCGCCCGATGCGTCGAGCGTCGGTTCGCCGTGACCTTGCAGGAAATACACCGCGCGCTCTTTGGGATTGATGAGTCGAATCAGCGTTTTGGTTAATTCCATTTCAGAGGCGGATGAGGCGACCTCTTTTTTATTTCCCATTTGCAATAAAATCTTGCCGTCGCCCGTGACGCCGGCGGCGCGCGCGGCGACAGGGTCGCGGTCAGGGTCTACAAAACTATAATCAAACTTGCCTTGACTATTGGTTTTGAATTTCAACAAAAGTTTATCCGCGTCGGTGGAAGGCAGATTGACGGAATAAAACGCGACGGCGGTGACTTTGCCGGGCAAGGTGGCGAGGGCTTGCAAAGTTTCAGGCGCAAGCGTGTTGGATTTATCCGAAGTTAAGTCCCAGGGCGCGCCGAGAAAATCCGGGTTTTGGTAAGCGAGCAAATTGACCACAACAATAACGCCAAAAAACGCCAAAGCCATAATTAACGAGTTCGAGCCGTAACGCGCCTGCCGTCCACCTGCGAAGCGACGGATCGCATCCGGCGCCATGAGCGCATACGCGGCGAGGCCGATCACGACGAGCGCGGCGCTGATTTGCAAAGCGAGGGTGACGTTGCCCACCAGCGCCGCGTCAAGGTTAAACATGCCGAGCGCAACCAAGCCTCTTGCCGCGCCAAGCAACCCGGTAGAGACGCAGGCGAGCGCGGAAACGATAAGTCCAATAAAGGCGTATTGCGCGGAAGGGGTCTTATTTTTTTCAGCCATTAGTTCCATCTCCGAATTTCAACCGCAACGGAGCCGACAAACAAACCCAACGCGGTGAGACTTAAATAATAAACAATATCTCCCAAATTAATCGTGCCGTGATTCATGGATTGGGAAAAGTGCGTGTTAATGCTCAGGTAGTTAAACGCTTCCCCGCCGCTCTGCAAAAGATTCGCCGGCAAGCTAATCATAAACCACAAGAAGAAGAACAATCCAAGCGTCACGAAGAAAGCCGCAAATTGATTGGTGAAGACCGCGGAAATTCCCGTGCCTAAAGAAAGCAACGCGGCGCAGACAAGAACTAACCCGATGTACGACGATAAGAGAATTCGCCAGTCAATCCCCGGCGAAACGTAGTGATTGACGATGAGGGGGTAAATCAGCGTGACTACGGCAAGCGTCACGACAAATAAGAACACTCCCAGCCATTTCCCCGCGACCAGTTCAAAATCGCGGACGGGAGCGGTCAGCATCAATTCAAGCGTCCCCATGCGCGCTTCGTCGGAGATGAGGCGCATGGTCAGCGCTGGGCTAAGGAAGATCATCAAAAAGACAAACAACCAGTTAACCTGCGCGCTGTCGGGCGGAGTTCCGCCGCCCATCATGCCTTGTTGCGCGCTGTACAACATGATCAAAGAAAAATAAATGCCCATCATAAAAAGAACGGCAAACGCGACCGCGTAAGCCAACGGGCTGTTGAAGTAGTTGTTGTATTCGCGTTTTGCGATTATCCAGATATTTCTCATGCTTTCCTCTTTTATTTCTTTTTAGAGTCGGAGCCGGTGAGTTCGAGGAAGATTTCCTCAAGGCTCATGCCCAGCGGGCGCAATTCCAGCAAGTCGTAGCCGGCTTTGATCACTTGTTTAGCGACTTCGGGGCGCACGTCTTTGCCTGAAGCGAATTCAAATTCAACCGAGCCGTCGTCTTTGGTTTCCACATTTTGCACGTCTTTTACTTTCCCGATGGTCTTGGCGAGGTCGTCCGCCTCGCCGCGCACACGGATAATGACGCGCTCCGCGCCAATGAGACGCGCCCGCAAATTTTCCGTCGTGTCTTCCGTAATGATTTTTCCATTATTGATAATCAACACGCGGTCGCAGATGTTTTGAGCTTCGTTCAAAAGATGGGTGGAAAGCAAAACGGTGCGCTCTTTGCCAATCTCGCGGATCAACTCGCGCACTTCCACAACCTGACCTGGGTCAAGACCGATGGTGGGTTCGTCGAGGATCAACACTTCGGGTCTGTGCAACAGCGCCTGCGCGAGTCCGATTCTTTGGCGCATACCCTTTGACAAATTGCCGATATATCCCTGAGCGCGATCCATCAAGCCAACCATGTCTAACACTTCGTCCACGCGGTCTTCCACGTTGGGGATATTGCGCAGGTCGCCCATGAACTTCAAATAATCGAATACGATCATATCGGTATACAACGGAACCGTTTCGGGTAAATATCCGACGCGCTTGCGCACTTCCAGCGATTCTTCCACAACGTCGTAGCCTGCGACAATCGCTTCGCCGTCTGTGGGCGGCATGTACCCGGTGAGGATGCGCATGGTGGTGGTTTTACCCGCGCCGTTCGGTCCAAGAAAACCAACGATTTCGCCTTGTTGAGCGTCGAAGCTAACTTTATCAATGGCGCGACGCGCGCCGTAATCCTTTGTGAGACCGCTGACTTTGATCATTGCCGCTCCTTGCAATCAGATTTTATAAACTATGGGTTTAGCAAACAAAAGACACAGCCGGTGGGCGGTGTCTTTTCAATATCATATCATTGCTAATTACTATACAATATATAGAGTTGCAAAGTCAAGCGGGCAAGCGCTTTCTAATCTAACGCTAATTTTCTACGCTCTCGTGTATAATAAGCGCATCTTACGGCGAAGGGTTTTCGCCAAACAATAGGAGAACATAATTAATGAAATCGAATAAAGTTTCCATCCTACTTGCCGTTATTGCGTTGATTATTTCCACGCTGGCGTGCGGCTCCAGCGGTCCGCCTGGCGTATCCAATATCTATATGGCGAGCGACGACGCCGGCAATAACAAAACGACAACCTTCGCGCCGACCGACACGATCCACGTGTTTTTCGACGTCAATCAAGTGGATAACGGCGCGCAACTTCAAATGAAGTGGTTTGCGTTGAATGTAGACGGACAAGATCCCACTACGTCGTTTAAAACCCTTGATTACGCCTATAAAGGCGAACCAACCATCAACGGGCAAATCAGTAGCACGTCGGGCGGGTTTCCTGTCGGGCAGTATAAGGTTGAAGTTTATTTGAACGACGCAAAGGTTGGCGAACAGCAATTTGATATTAAATAGTCGCTAACGCAATAACAATCAAAGTGACAGTCGTCGTAAAGATGACTGTCACTTTTTTCTTGGAAGATTTTTCTTGCGCGCCAGCAATGCGGACGCCGTCGACTCGGCTTGTTCTTTTTTGGAAGGAAGGATGTCCGCTTCTTTGTCTGGACTTGGCGTTGGTTCTGTTTCGATAATGATTTCCTGCGCCTCAGTGGACTTCGCTTCGCGGATGCGCGACTTGGCTTGCTTCAAAGATTCTATGCGCGGGTTGGCGGGCGGCGAAGTGACAGTCACTTTTGAGGTGACTGTCGCTTTTTCAAACATCCATTCTTTGAAGCGCAGTAAATCGTAATTGGTAATTACTAAGCGGCGGACTGCAATATCAAAAGGTAACAACAACGCGGCAATTAATAGCAAGATGGGCGCGACGGGTTGCGCGGCGCGGGGGGCTTTGAGGTCGTGGCGAAAAATATCAGCGGGGGTGGGAGACGCCAGTTGCCCGTTATCCGCCGCAAGGCGTAGCAACAAATCGGGGTTAGGTTGGAGACGTTGATATTCAGGAGAGTAAGATAAAGCCCAGCCCGTCGTCTCCGCTATGACGGGGAAATCTCCCGCAAGGTCAGTCTTCCCAGAAAAATGAATTAAATAAACGCCTTGCTCTTTGGGATTGAAATTCGATTCGTAACGCCCCGGCGCGATTTGCGTAAACGTCACCGTTTGCGTTTCGCCGTTGGGCGCGATGATGTTCGCTTCGATTTGATAGGCGTTCAAAAAATCGCCCGTTCGATTGCGCGCGTCGAGAATAATTTTTGCATTCTCGCCCTGCGACTCAATCGTCATTTGCAACGCGGAGTTAGCGGAGTCGTTGACTGTGTAACGCACCGCCTGCGCCCAAAAGGTCGCAAAGATTTTTGAACTCGCCCAATCACGCGCCCATCGCCCCGTTGCGTCCGAAGTGAACGCGACGGATTTGCCCAAACCAAATTGCCACGTCGCCAAAATCGGGTCGCCCTTCGGCGATTTGAGAATCACTTGAGCGCGGTCTTTGGCGCTGGTCGCAACATAACCATGCAGTTGCGGCGCTTCTTTTATGTTTGCAAGAATCGGCGATGAATTCACCAGCGTTGGAAAAAAAGATTCTTCCACAATGTAAGCGCGAGTCGCAAGCGTAGTTTCTTCGGTGAAGATGGTGGCGATGTTGCTGGGATTGTTCGTAAAGTGATAACGTCCGCCGCCGAGCGCCGCAATGTCTTTGAGAAACGGCGCGGCGTCGTTGCCCACGCCGACGGTTGAAATGGTGATTCCATTTTCTTGATTTAATTTTTTCACAAGTTCGGGAATGCCCGTACTATCCGCGCCGCCGTCGGTGAGCAGGATGACATGCTTCACTTTCGCGGGGTCGTCGGGCAACACTTTAGACATAGCCAGCAAGCCCGCATAAATATCCGTGCCGCCGCCAAGTTGAATGCCGCCGATGGCGTTGGTCACGTCAGCGGGATTTTCGAGAGTGGTAATCGGCACAACCCAACTTGCGGCATCGTCAAAGGCAATCACGCCCGCGCGGTCTTTCGGGAAAAGCATTTCCACCGAACGCGCCGCCGCTTCTTTGGCGAGTTCCAATTTCATCACGCCGCCGCTGGTTTCGCTCATACTGCCCGAATGGTCAATGATAAAAACAATCGTCAACGCGGGGCGACGCTTCTCGTCTTTGATTTGCATATCCACTGGCAAAGCGTCTTCCAGCGGCGTACCGTAATATCCGCCGACGCCGTAACTTGTGGGACCGCCGATGGCAACCAATCCGCCGCCCAAATCGCGGACGTAGGAGCGCAGCGCTTCCATTTGATTATTGCCCAACGAACGCGCGGGGACGTCCACCAACACCACCGAGTTATATTGCGCGAGCGAAGGCAAATCGGAAGGCAGGAGAGTCGGCGGGACGAGTTTGACGATGTAGCCCGCCGAAGTCAGCGCTTGCATGAGCGCCGCAGATTCATCGGGACGAATTTCTCCAGCGGGTAAAGCCTCGCCCGCAGGCGGCGCAACCACTAAAACGCGCGGCGGTCCTGCCACTTGCGAGAAAGTATCCAAGCGATTGTTTTGATAATACGAATCTTTTTCAGGCGCGATTTGCACTTGATAACTAATGAAGCCCGTCTCTTTGGCGACAAGCGGCAGACTTAAAGTTTGCAAACCTTTATGCAGGTCGTGCGTTCCTTCATATAAAATTTGATCTTTAGCGAGAACACGCACAACCGCCCGCATAGATTGATTGGCTTGGATGGAAACATTCAGGTCAAATTTTTCCCCGTCGCGCAAACGACTCGGCGCGTCCACTTTGACGATGAGCGACTCCGCGCTAACTTGATTGATAAACGGCACAACGACAATCTGCGCGTCGGACGCGGACGCGAATTTCGCCGCCGCCTCCGCGTCGCCCGTCGTTTGCGCCCCGTCGGAGAGAATGACCATGCGCTTGGCGTATCCCGACGGGAAGAGCGCCAGCCCAAGTTGAATTGCTTCGGCTAAATCGGTTTGATTCGTTATCGGCGCGGAGGTTATCGCCGCGAGTTCGTTCAACGCCGACATGGGACGCTCCACCAAAGCGTCCGCGCCAAATAAAATTATCGCGGCTTTGTCGTCGGGCTGAATAGATTTCAACGCGGCGCGGACATAATCCACTTCTTTATTGACCGCCGCTTCGGGCATCGAGTCGGAGACGTCCACGAGAAAAACCACCGCAAGGTTGTTTCCACTGCGGACGATTTCAAGTCCCGCAAGCGCGAGGACGAGGCAAGTAATAATGAGCAGTCGAATAACGAGAGAGACGAGTTCGCGCCGCCGCGCAGGGTCGCGGAATTTTCCGCCAAGTCCGCTGAGGTAAGCGGTGAGGGGGAGAAGCAAGAGGAGGGCGAGGTAAAGCGGGGCAGTGAAGCGCATGGACGATGGGCGAATTATAGCGCAGAAGAAATTGGAAAGAATAATATTTCAGGCGCGTTCAAAGCGTCGCGCCCCGTAGCCGCCACGTATTCGCAAAACGGACATGATTTATCCAACCCTGCACGCTGGCGTTGAGTTGTTGAAAGGTAATTTTCTCTGCGCGGCGCAACGCCCAGAGATTTTTTAGTTTGCGTTGAAAAGCGATTCCTCTTTGTTGTTTGAGCCGCCGATGTTCGGGGAAAATAACAAAGCCAAGAAACGGTATCCCCTCCGCGACGGGGCGCGGTTGGCATTTACTTTCATGCAGGGTCAAGCGATATTTTGCGAGACGCCGAATAATCGCTTCGCGCCATTGATGCAACTCCGCTTTGTCGTTTGAGAACAACAGAAAATCATCCACATAGCGGAGATAGCCTTGGCAACGCAGATTCCGTTTTACAAAATGGTCGAATGGGTTGAGATAGCAATTCGCCCAAAACTGGCTGGTTAAATTTCCAATCGGCAAGCCGCGCGGACGATTTGCTGCGAGTAGGGTATCCCCCGCAAAATAAACCATGTCGTATTCTTCGCGCAAGACGTTGATTCCGCTGTGGAGAATTTTTTGAATCAACAAAAAGACTTCCGAAGTCTTAAAGACTTCGGAAGTCTGCGTCTGGAAGATAGACGTTAAAATCGCATGGTCTATGCTCGGAAAAAACTGGCGGACGTCGCAGGTTAAAACATATTTGAAGCGCCTGGCGTATTTTTGCGCTTGGTCTATGGCTTTGTGCGTTCCCTTGCCGACGCGGTTGGCGTAGGAATGTTCGATGAAGGATTGTTCAAACACAGGCTCGATGAGGTTGCAAAGCGCGTGATGCACGACGCGATCTCGAAACGGCGCGGCGGAGATTAATCTTTTTTTGGGGTCGTGGATGTAGAAACTATGGTATTCCCCCGGTTGGTAACTTTGGTCTTGCAACTCGCGCCCCAATTGCAAGAGGTTATCTTCAAGTTTGTATTCAAACTCCGCCACGTCGGCATGACCGCGTTTGCCTTGGCTGGCTTTGCGGTAGGCAAGGAGCAGGTTATCGAAGGAGTGGAGTTGATTCATGGGGTTGTAACTCGGAATTAATTCCGAGTTACGAAATGCCGCGCAACGTGCCTTGCGGCGAGGCTGCGCGGCTCTTCTATATTCGCCTGATTTTTCCTTCCCATCTCCCTCAGGGTGAGGGCAGGGTGAGGGAAAACCAGCCAGGGCGTGACTGCGCTATTTCTCTATTGGCGGTCGCGGCGATTTATCCGTAAACGAATCGCATTGCTGACCTAAGCAACGGGCGCAAGCCCGACGGCTTTCAAAACTTTGAGAAGCATGAGACGACACGCGAGCAACAACACGAAAACCGATATTCCTGTTCCTATTGTTGGGATTGTTCCTGTTGCGGTACGCACAACGCAGATTCCTATCTTCATTGTTGAACGCGCCCCCGCGCAACACCCGCGCCTGCTACCAGCCAGCCCTATCGAAAGCAAGACTTCCGAAGTCTTTAAGACTTCGGAAGTCTAACGACGCGCCGATTATACCGCCTTCTTCATCCACCCGCCCAATAATCTGCCGATTTCTTCCACCAGCGTAAAAACGTGCCGATATTGCGAGTTACTTAAAAACTGCAAGCGTTGCGACAAGCGCAAATATAGCCGCAGTTTTTGCAGTTCGCTATCCGCATGTTCTAAATGGCGCGATTTATTTTTGCTAAGCGACGCGGCGACAATGGCTTCGTAAAAATTAAACGCGGCGGCGTGAATTCGCGCCGTTAACATAAAACGTTGGTCTTTGGGAAATTTTTGCAACGCGGGCAACAGCCACATGAGCAAATCAAACGTTCTTGTAAAAATGGGCGATTCTTGCATGGCGCGCTCCTTGAAAAAAAACCTGTCAGGTTTTGGTTTATAACCCCAAAAAAATTTTAATTTTGGCAGGGGGGGGGGGGGCCCCCGCCCCCCCCCCCCCCGAAAAAAAAAAAAAAAAAAAAAAAAAAAAAAAAAAAAAAAAAAAAAAAAAAAAGAATAGAACA